>JAABUV010002578.1_pt1 | contig 24270 bp, 38 predicted proteins | sample 5559971 | NCBI WGS metagenome assembly JAABUV01 (sample SAMN10711881, study PRJNA513362) | rock metagenome | isolation source: Antarctica rocks | place: Antarctica: Victoria Land, Knobhead nord | collected 2015-12-19
AGACCTCCGCCAGGATGCCCGGGATGTCGGGGCGCCCCGCGGTGACGGGCCCGGCGGGCGCGCGCGCGCCGCTCTCCTCGTCGGCGGGCGCGGCCGCGCGCCAGGGCGCCGCCTGCGGCAGCGGGGACGGCGGCGACAGCGGCGGCGAGGCGGTGCCGCTGCTGGGCGAGCCGGACGCGTCAGCGGCGGCGGCGGCGGCGGCCTCGCGGCGCTCGCGCCGCGCCCTGCCATGCGGGGGCAACTGATCAGCGACGCTCAACCCGCGCTGTTTCCTGCAGGAGCTGCGCTGCTTCCTGCAGGTCGAGAGACGGTGGCAGTAGAGCGTCGACGCCTTACTGCTGCTCAGGCAGACACATGCAATAGCGGATGATGCGGCTGTATACCACTGTGTGCAGCCCCTACAGTGCTGGCCAGGGCGGTTGGGTGCAGTTTGCAGCATAACCCACGGCCCTAGAGGAACACCCAGACTTTCGCTGGAGCAACGCTGAGCATGCGCTTCCCGGCGCAGCCACCCGGATGCAGCAAGGCATGCCGCACGCAGGAGTGAAGCCAGGGAGGAGTGGCGCGCCAGAGGATGTGACAAGGCAGGGTGGCGAGCAGCGGCAGCAGCATGGCGCCGCCGCAGGACCCTGCCAGCAGCAGCATGCCCACCTGCGCGCGCAGCTGCCCTGTTAATACCCTGTCCCTGACCAACTCCATGTTCCAGCACCACCCCGGCATGTGCATGTTCTACTAAGCAGTCGGTGGCCGACCCGCCTCAACATCTGCCTGCACTGCAGCTGCCCCAGCCTTTACTTCTCCTGTGTGTAAGAACTGGCATCACCTCGCAGAAAGAGCACATCAGGGCACAGCCCCCCAGAGGCCAAGCGGCCTCATAAGAGGCGAAAAGCAGCCATTCCAGCGGCGCAGCACTGTGCTATAGCAGGGCTACAAAACTTGCAGAAGCACTTAACACGCAGTTATCAAGACGAGCATGTCTGCTTGAGCCGCGGGCCGGCGGCGGAGGCGCACCAGCCAGTCGGGCGCGCCCTTCTCGTCGGCCCAGAGCTCAGGGCCGTAGCGCTTGAGTGCCCAGGCGCCCGCGCCGCCGGCCACCGCGCCCGCCAGGCACAGCAGATTGGACAGCGCCAGGTGCGCCGAGCCAAACGTGTACGGCACCAGCAGGCGCCTGCGCGCGCGGCCGGCGCTGTCATGTGCGCTGACGCCGTCATGCATCTTGCTTGCCGCACAATTGCATGCGGCGCCGCCCATGCCGCCGCATCCAACGGAACACATGGGTTGCGCCGCATCCAACGGCGCAAGAGCTTGCGCAAAAAGCGGCGGTGGTTGTGCCAAATCCACGCTCGCCCGCTCATGAGCAGCCCTGTTTAGTCACCAGACCAGGTGGCCGGGCCTGCGGAGCAGCAGGGCGGCCTGCTCATGCGTCTCTGCGACGGAAGCAGCGAGGCAAACTTAAGGTTGGCCCTGCGTGCGCAGGCTGCACCTTCGCGGCGGCGCGCGCGCGCGCGGCTTGGACCCCGACTTCAGGCGGCGCAGGAGGGTGAGGTCGGAGGCGCTGTCGTGCGGGGCGGCGCCGGGCGCGGGCTTGGCGGCAGCCGGCGGCGGCGCGTGCCGGCCGGTCTTGTGCAGGCGCACGTCCAGCCAGCCGCCCTCCCTGGACCGGACCGGACGTGACAGCTCAGCAATACGGCGGGGAAGCAACCAAAACAGGCGAGGTTTGGCGCAGTCATGCGCGGAGCCGCCGAGCTACGCCTTGGCGCCGCCATGACGTGAGAAGGCACATGTAGGCGCGCACAAAGCTTGTCGCCCTCCCTGTCATGCATCGCAACATAATGGCATCTTGTTTTGGCGCACCGCGCGTCGTCGAGCAGGCTGCAGTCCAGCAGCGCCAGCTCGGCTTGCGACGACGCGGCAAAGATGAGGTGCACGTGCTCCGGCGGCGGCGGGTCCTTGGCAAATTGCCCGGTGCCGGCCTCCAGCGCCTTGCGGCGCGCGTGCAGGTCGTGCATGATGCCCAGCACCGGCGTGACCTGCCGCGGAAAGAACGCAGCCTCAAACCCTGTCGCCTCGCGTCGTGACTGGAGCAGATTCCGGGCAAGTGCGCTGACGGGCTGAGATATGAGTAGACACATCGCGGGCATCCCACACCATGCGGCGCGTCTGCGAGTAACTCAGCATGCCCGCATCAGCATACCCTGCCGCCTGAGCCCCGAACCGCGGTGGCCAGAGAAGTGCGAGGACTGCGCGCAGCACCTCACTGCGAGCCCCTGACACAAGCTCAAATGCACGCTGTTTGCCCAGGCAACACCCAAGCAACTAGCCTGCGCGCAGGCCGCACCCCGATGCCGCCGGCGAAGATGACCAGGCGGCTGTAGTGCAGCCACTCGGGCGGCAGGTCGCCGCCGTAGGGCCCGTCCACGCGCACGACCGCCTCCCCCGTCGCCTCCAGCTGCTTGATAAGGTCCTGCACGCGGCGGGCGGGTCACGGCGGTGCGCGCAGGCGCCGGCCGACCCTGACTCGTCTGGGGCTCGCCGCATGGAACACGCACGGCACCTGTGCACTCCCGCACTTCCCCTAGATGCACCGCCAAATGTACGCGGGAGGGTTCCCATTACATGTTCCTTTCAAGCTGCACACAACCATGCACGAGCCTGAGCTGGATGCGCCAGCTGCAGCCGGCAGAGTGGCAGGCGCATGAGGGTGACAGCAGTAACACAGGCAGCCCTGCCTGGACCGCTGCACTGCCTGTCGCAGGCCACGCTGGCTGCCGCGCAGTCACGAGGCAGTCATGATGACGCCATAGGTGCGGGCACCTGCGTCCATGACCCGTAGCCCTTGACGTGCGCCAGCAGCGTGTGCCCCTCAGGGCCGGCGCGCGTCGTGAAGGGGTGCCACTGGATCGGCGACAGGCCGACCACGCCGATGAACAAGTCCTGCCGCCAGAGACGCACCATGGTTTGACCATGCGGGAGCACGCAGCGCACCACCCCATGCGGCTTTTCATGACTGATTGGGACCTTTGAAACGTACCAAGCAGGGCCAGACCAACATCCAGCTCGTCCGCAGTGCTGCCGTTGGAAAACCAAAAAGAAACCCACACCAAATGCAGATCTGGCACGCGCCCGCAGTGGCCCCAGGCGGCGCCGGCTGCCAGCGCAGGGCGCGCCTGGATGGCGTGGATGGGCGTGAAGGGCCCCGCGCGGAAGTGCACGGTGACGAGCGAGCCGTCGGCGGACGCGTCGGCGCGCGTGATGTGCACCGGCTGCGCCTGCTGCAGCACGCGGAACGCACAGTCCACCATGTACAGCAGCACGCCTGCGCGGCCGGTCAGGCCCTTAAAACCTAAACCTGCACCCTCTTTTTGGCAGCGCGCCACGCCGTCACGGCATGCGCTCCCTCCTGCATTCGCTCTGCGGCCCTGCTCGGCAGGCGTCGAGGCGCGTCCGCGCATGCTGGGCCGGCAGGCGCAGAGCTCGCTATCGCCGCACACGCTGTGCTCTGGGCGGGCGGCCGGTGCAGGCGCGGCTGCGCAGCGCGCGTGCGCAGGCAGGCATGTTGGCACACATGCCGTACGTTACAAGCGCGTGTGCGCGCCTGGCAGCGTGTACGCCCACAGGCTGACGTGGTGCGCAAACCCGAACACCATGAAGCCCAGGAAGCCCAGGATGTGCGTGCGGTAGAACAGCTGCGCGCGCGCGCGCGGCCGCCGTCAGCACTGGCGGCGGACGGCCGTGCGGGGACAATGCCGCTGCGGCGGGCACGCGCTGCCGCGGCGCAGGGCTGCTCACGCCTGGCGCAGCGCATGCTGTGATGCAGGCTCATGACAGGCAGCAGCCGCACACGCTCTGATCGAACAGCAGCGCCGAGTTGGACCAGGAGAGCGCCGCCGTCGCTGCATCTCGCAGTGCTGGGCATGGCCCAGAAGCGCAGCAATGCTCAACCCCTGGGCCCAGAGGGCCAAGGGTAATTGCTGGGTCCGGAGATTGCTGCAACAGGAGTAGAGCCACCGCAGGCGCTGCTCCCCTCGTGCCAGTATCTAACAGAACACACGATCTCGGCAGGCAGGGTGTGTGCGCCGCTCCGGCGCGCGGCCCACCTCGAAGTAGTTGCGGCGGACCCAGGCCAGCGAGGTCACCCACAGCGCGCAGCCCGCGAGCCACGACAGCGTGCCGGCCAGCATGTTCGTGCCGTGCTTGTCCCAGACCAGCCCGCGCAGCCAGTCCGCCTCCGAGATCCTGCGCCCGCTCGCGCCGCGGCATGCGTCAGCGCGCGCACGTCCTCGGCGTCATAGCCCCACACAGCCAGGTAGCCTGAGAGGTCCTGCCACAAACAAAACCCCCCTAGTCAGGACTCGTCGCAATGACAACATGCATGCTGATCTTGCCCTGGAAACCCTGCACGCGTCTCCATCCCAACCAACTCAATGCCCTACATCTGCTGCACGGGCGCGTGGGTAAGGGTTAGGGTATAGGGATAGCCCGGAGGCGCGCGCACCAGAGCGCGTAGAAGCCCCAGCCGTGCAGCGTGAGCAGCCACATGGTGCCGTGGCCCACCCAGCGGTGGTACTTGATGAGCATCGGGAAGCCCGCGCCCAGCAGGCGGTTGAGGAAGCACGAGCGCGGCACCGGGTAGAACAGCAGCAGGATGTCCAGCGACGCCGCCCAGCCCAGCGCGCCCGAGATCCTGCACGCGCGCACACAGCAGGTCAGGGCGCGACGTCTGGCTAGGCCTCACGAAGACCCCACCCTGTTCCCTGACATATGTACACTATTTTTAAGGCGGCTTTTCAAGCTTGAAAATGCTCAGACATTGTGTGTGGGCGGCTTTGCCCGGCAACTCGTGAACTGTGCACACTGAGCGCTGTCCTGCAGCAGCTCACGCTCTTAGGCAGTCACAAGGAATGTAGTACGCAAGCATAGTAAGCACACCAGCACGTAGCAGTCAGTCGCTATAAACATATTGCGCATGTGCGCACGGTATCATTTTCCGTAACTTCCACGAAATCAATCAAACATGTCTGACAGCTACTCACGCAAGACCCCCACTACGCATGCCCGCAGCGCTGTCCTGAACGCCAGGAGGGTGGGGACGGGGGCGCACGCGGCCAGCATGACCTGCCAGGTGTTCCAGTCCGGGAACAGGCCCAGTGCGGCCGCCGCTGCCGCCAAACACAATGCAAACATCAGCTCAAGCAAGCGCCATGCATGACATGTGATTGATGCCAGTCACATGCCACTCACACAGCCTGAAACACAGCAGCAGGGCAGGCATGTCCGCACGACTGTGGTCATCGACCGCAGCCAAAGCAGAATTTTGAAAAAGATAAACATCAACCCATACACAGCGCAATCAAACACCCTGGACCTGCTGCTGTGTGCCATGCTCACAGACAGGCATGGCCACTCAACTGCTGGTGGCATGGCACAGCATGCGGTGCGCACATTTGAAGAGCGGCACGATGAAGGCGACGCGCTGCCACACGTAGATGACGTTAAGCGCCGCCCAGGCCGCAATGATGACTGCGTCGAAAACAGACAGGCCGCCGCACGCCCACACCCAGAAGCCGCGCGGCGGCAGCTGGTACCAGATGATGCGCTTGGCCTGCCGCGGCCCGGCCACCTAGTTGGCGAACAGTGCAAACAACCACCTCCGGATGGTAAAATGAACATCTGCCCGCGTGCAGGCTAAAATCACATGTTGAATAAGGTGACAGACCACTTGTGTAGGCCTAAATGTTCCGAGCTTCAAACTTGGCGTGCTACACCGTGAGCGCCAACAGGGGCGCAGGGCCCATGTGGCAGCACAGTGTTGCATGCACGCAGCAGTGTAATTGCAAAACAAAGCACCCATGCACTTTGCAATGCGTTCAGGCGAGCTGACCAGTTATCAGCAGTGCTCGCAGGAGCACTGACATACGCAAAAATAGCCGCACCATGAGCCGCCACTGGCATGGCGCCGGATGCACAGGCTTCAGCAGCGGCTGGGCGTTGCCATCCTGTGGCTGCTTGCTTGCCGGGCCGCGCCAGGCGACGTGCGAGCTCACGGCGCTGAAGGCTAGCGTCAGCAGCGCAGCCAGTGTCGTGAGCCCCCACTGGACGTACACCTGCGTCCAAGGTACCGGCGGTGAGGATTGGTGCATGTGTGATGAGGGGGCAGGCCACTGCTTTCCTTGCAAGGGGATGCCATAAAGCAAGCCACACACGAATGCAATGGCCGCCCGCACAGGCTGAGGCGGCCCGGATGCATGCAGGGCGCAAGCACCAGCTGCGGCTGCACTGCGCGGCCGAGCTGCAGGCGCCCGTCGTGGGCGACAGCCGCTATGCGTCTGCGCGCGCCGCGGATGCCCGCCGGAGCGAATCCCTGCAGCTGGGCGATGCGGGCTTCCAGAGCGAGGAGGCAGAGGGGGCGACGGCCGACGCGCTGCAGCTGCACTGCCGCCAGGTGCCCCGCGGTGCCCGGCTTGCATGCTCGGTCCTGCATTGTCCTGACCACCCATGCAATGTCCCACACCTGGCGCCCTCTCAGCCTCTTTGAAAATCAGCAGGCAACGCTGGAGACGCGCTGCCGCAGTTTGTACCGCGTCACTGAGAATGTCACAGATGCATGGTCGGAGCGGCAAGACTGCATCACGTGCCTGTGTACCTGAAGAAAATTTTCAAACTGCCAATGATGAGCGCGCGCGTTCCGCGCGGCGCAGATCACCATCCGTCGGCCCGGCGCGCCCAGTGTCACCGCGCTGGCGCCGCTGCCGCCGCACATGGCCGCCCTATTCCGCGCGCAGGGCTGGGGCGCGGCCGCCGGCGCGGCCCTCGCGCGGCCCGCCGAGGCGCCCGCGCGCGCGGCGGCCGCGCCGGGCGCCGGCCGCGCGCCCTCCTGGGCTCCGACGCCCGCTGCGGCTGCACGGCAGCTCGGGCGCGCCGCGCTGCCGGGCCCTGCTCGCGACCGCAGCGCCGCCAGGGAGGCCAGGGGCAGCGACGGCGGCAGGGGGCGTGTGCGGGCGGCGCAGCAGAGGCTCCCGGACGGCCTGGACGCCGCGGGCACGGCAGGGCGCAAAGCGGCCTGGGAGGCCGCGCAGCCGAGGCAGCGCGGCGGGGAGAGCGGCGAGGCCGACGGTCTGGGCCAGCACTCCAATAGGCGCGCCTTGCCGGAGGTTTATTTAAGCCACAGAGGCAGTTGGTGGTGCGCTTCGCACAGGCTGGCTGGTTGCATGCACCGGCGGCTTGATGCTGGGAGCTTCAACGCGTTTTTGAGTACGTGACTTTGCGCACGCGCAGGTGGGGCATGCCGGACACGTGGGGCACGGACCACGCGCGGCGGCTGGGTCGCGGCTCGCTCGCGTCGGGCCTACGCCGCGGTGGGGGGCGCGGGCGTAGCAGGGACAGGGCCGGGCGCGGCAGGGCGCGCGCGGACGGCGGCGGGCGCTGGGCCAGAGACGGGGCGACCAAGCCTGGCAGGAACCCTGGAGAGGTTGCCGACACTGCGCCTGGCGGGCGCGGGCGCGCCGCGCATGCGGACAGCGCGAGCGAGTCGCGCGGCCGCGGCCAGGGCCGCCGAGCCGCGGGCGCTGGGCGCATACCTAGGGTTGGGAGGCCAGCCAGGGCCGCCAGCAAAGCAGGCGGCGCTGCCCGCGCCGGGTATGGGCGCGCAGCGCCCGCCGACGGCGCGGGCAGCCCGGCCAGCGGCGGGCGGGGCAGCCCCGCCGCGGCCCGCGCGCGGGAGGCAGAGCATCGGGGGGGCGCGCGTGGCCCGGAGCGCTTGCGGAACGCTGCGCCGGCCGCACACGGCGCAGACAGGCACACCGACGGCCGCGCCGAGGGTGCAAGCGGTCGGCGCGGCGGCCGCAGGTCGACCGTCACACGGCGGACCGTCCGCAGAGCTGACGCCGCCAGGGCTGACCGCAGCGGCGCTGGAGTAGGCGAGCAGAGTGGAGCAGCAGCCGGCGGCGCTCGAGGCGGCCGCGGCGGCTCTCGGGGCGGCCACGGCGGCGCTCGGGGCGGCCGCGACGCGCGCTCCGCGCCTGCGGGCGGCAGGGACGCGCGCCCCCCCGAGCGCGAGGTGGCTGGCAGGGGCAAGGGCCGCGGCGGCGGCGGGGCTGCGCCCGCACCTTGGAGCGGCGACCGCGTTACGGGGCCGGGCCGGGGCGCAGCGGCGAGCGGGCGGGGGCGTGGCGGGGCCTCCGGCTGTGGCGGCCGCGGCGGCGGCCAGGCCGGCAGCAGGCGCGGCGCGGCCCGCGGCGGGTGAGCCGGAGCGCGCGGCAACGTGCGCGGGGCTGTGGGGATATGAGAGCCACCGGCGCGCGCCTGAGGAAAGCGTGGCATGCGGTGCCTGCGCCCTGCTTGTGCTGACGGTGCGGAAGCTTTGATTGGGCGGTCAGAGCTTGCGTCAAAGGCCCGCCTCGTCTTCATCAGTGTGCTTGTTGCGTGTGTGGGGCACCTCGTGTCTTGGTGTGCATTTGCTTCACAGCCCCCTTTCATGCGCTGCTGCACACCTTGTGCACATCCCTGTGAACCTGTTGCTCTCCCGCCTTGGGCAAGCCCCCAGTTTAGACAGCAAGAACAGCAGTAGTCCTGGTTGCATGCGGAACGCTGCCTGCATGCATGCAGGCTGACATGGCAACCTTGCGCTTGTCTGTGCTGACGCATATTGCAGATGTCACCGTGTTGTGAAGCGGCAAAACTTTTACACTGCCTGTGCTTGGTCACGGTATGCAGGCAAGTCTTATTGCCATGAGGAAGACCGCAGGGGCACCGTCACGCTTATCACAGCTGTCGTCGTCAACGCAGCCCGTGTGAGAGCCCGCTGCAACCACAGATGCGCACTGGGGTCGCGCGTGCGGCGCAAGTGCCCTGCAGGGCTACTGGGAACGCACGGTGCACAGCACCACCCCGTTCAGTTCCGTACCGCGGGCCACAGCGCTAAAAAGATGCCCGCTTCACTCGAAGGGAACGCTCCACTCATGTTCGACGCGGCCGTACTGTATGTCGCTGAGCGCGCGCGTCAGCCGCGCGGTGAGCGTCGTTGGGTCATCCGCGTGGAAGGGCGCGTCAAAGGCCTCCCCGCTCGCGCGCGCCAGCCGCTCCACCGGCTGCACCATGCACGCGGTCCCGCAGCCAAACACCTCGCGCAGCCGCCCTTGCCGCGCCGCCTGCGCGCCGGCAGCGCCGTCCGCACCGCGCCGGCAGCGCCGCGGCCGCAGGCCGCCCGGCACGCGCCATACGACACACGACACACCGCATGCCCTCGCCATCTCATTGTACAACGCCTGGTTTTCTGACGCTGTCAGTGCCTCCCTGGACCTGAGTGCAGTGACCTGAGCGCCGTCGCTGCGGCCGTAGCTGAGCGGGTGGGCCACCCAATCCCAACACTATGAAGGAGATACGCGGCGCGGCGCGGCCGCACCTCCCGCACTTCCCGGATGGTGACGGGCCGCTCGGACACTTCGAACTCGCCCCAGCGCCGCGCGAGCGCCAGGATGGAGTCGCGCGTGATGCCCGGCAGGATCGTGCCGTCCAGCGGCGCCGTCACCAGCTCCCGTCCGCCGCCCGCCTGCGCGCGGCGCGCGCCCGCGTGTGCCGGCGGCTGAGCGTGACCCCGTGCCACCCGCCGAGAGGAGCCCGCCGCCTGGCGCTCGGTGTGGCGCGAAGCCAAGCGAGACTGCTGATGTGTCGCTCAGGACAGGGCCGGCAGCACCTTGCAGTAGGCTTCCGCTTCGCAGGCATGTGAGACGAATTGCAGTAAATGGGCAGTGCCGGGGCAGCCGGCGCCGCGCGCGCCTTGTCCAGAAAGAACATAATATTCATGGCGCCCGACTCGGAGAACACCGCGTCGTCAGGCTGGTCCCGGCCTTGCCGCAGCGTGTACACGACCTGCATACGCACCACCCAGCTTCATTCCATGACACGAGCGCATTGTGCCGTGAGTTTCTCTGCAGACCCCGCAAAGCCCCTGCCCCAGGCGCGGGCGAGCGCTTGCCAAGCAGCGCTGCCCCAGGCGCATGCAGGCTGGCAGCCTCCAGCTGGAGGCTGGCGGTCGGCAGCGAATGCAGGCGTGGCCCGCCCGAGACAGCCAGACCCGCCGCCGCCACAGCGTGGCTGCGGGCAAGGCGCGCGCGCGCGCCGCGCCTGCTGCGTGCCGTGCTGCCGGAAGGCTGCGGCCTGCGTCGGGATGACCGGCGCGTAGTTCGAGCCGACCTTGTTGTCGCCGACGCCGCCCGGCCATGCGCGCACATTCACCTCGTCCACGAACAGCTGCACCGGCTGCAGGCCTGCCGCGCGGCCGCGACCCACTAAGTCCTGAGCAGTATACGCACTCTCTCGTCTGCACCTCATAGGCACAAAGGCGTGGGGTTGGCACAGAGACGAAACTTGTGCAGAAGCAGCCTAGTCATAGTTCAGAGCATGGCCCTAGCCGTGGTATTAGATGTGCAGCCTGCCCCGCATGTAGCGCGAACATGAGCGCAGCAGCGCTCATTGGCAGTTAATTGCACACGTCACACGCGAACGGGCAAGATGCGACCGCAGTCACACTCACACCCATCGCCCCCTATGCCTGCCAGGAGGCGCAGCGGCGCGCCTGTCTCAAAGTACGGCCCGGCGGGCGAGAGCAGGATCATGAGCGTGGTGCGCGCGGGCGGCGCCATGCCGAGCGAGCCCGCGCTGCTGAACGCGACCGGCCGGATGTACATGCTGTAGCCGGGCGCCTGCGGCAGCCACGGGCGGTCCAGCCGCAGCAGCGCCTGCCGCGCGCCGCGCATGCACTCTCGCACCCGGACGCGCGCGGGCTTGCAAGCGTGCTGGGGCGGTCTGGGTGCGTCAGGGAGGCGGACACTGCAGAAGGGTCCCGGCGCGCCTGCACACCTTGTTAGCTCCGAGCTCATCTGCAATGCTGCTGAGCTCGCGAGCTGGACCGCGCGCTTGATTGGTCAGCAAGGGGGGCGCGGCAGTCAGCAAGGGCGCGCAGGCCGCGCAGCAGCGGGCGCACAGGGGGCGCGGCGGCCCGGGCGCGGACCTGCAGGCAGGGCAGCAGCTCGCCCGGGTCGAAATCGGCCAGCATGAGCCGCCGCATGGACCGCCGCAGCCGCTCCATGTTCTGCATGGGCCTGCGCGTGCAGATGTATCAGGGTCAGGGTTAGGTTACATAACACCAGACGCCATCATGAGGGTAGCTTTCCTACTGTCGTCAGAGGAGCCATGCTTAGGCGATCACCGACTTTCAGTGCAAATGTGACACAGAGCTGGGGCGTCACTCACAGGGTGCGCGGAGTGGTTGCAGCAGAGTGCCGGGCCTCCCACCTGAACAGGCGCCCTCGGCCGTCCGCTCCGGCATATGCCTTCATGCCTTCAAAGCAGCACATGCCGTAGTGCAGTACCTGTAAGCAGCGCCACTCACTCCGGACCACGCCGCAGGTGTCAGCAAGGCTTGCTGCCCCTGCGTGCAGGGGGGCTGCCAACCAACCTGAGATGCTGGGTGCAGCGAAATAAATCCCATGGGTCGTATGGCTGGCTTGCCCCACCCCTGCCCCGCGTTGTGCTCCACGCTGAACATGTGGTCGGTGAACGTCTGCCCGAAGCGCAGCTCCTGCGGCGCGTGGCCAGAAACAAGGTTTCAAGATGCGGCGCTGCAGGGCTGCTCACAGCCACTCCGCACTTGTAGTACCAAGGTGGCCGATGCCCCACCTCCCATGCGCGCTGCGGCTGCGGGTCGAGCGTGTTTGTGACGTGGAGGTCGCTGAACCGGAACGTCTCCGCAGCAGCCTGGCGACAAGCGGCACCCTGTTCACTCCCAGCCTGAGTGCAGCACTGCGTGCGGGTCTCGCTCAGGAGCACGCGCTGAGAGGTACATAAAGCTGAAGGCACAGGCGCTTGCGAGTCAGCGATTCACAGTCGCCAGACGCTGCAAATGGAGTCCTGTGAGCGCACCGGCGCCTGCGTGTGCTGCCAGTGCCGTGCAGAGGCACTGTGACCCGCGCGCTCAAAGTGCGGCGGGACAGTGCTCGTTCCCAGACACTCTGGCAGCGCTGCGGGTGCGTTTGCCTGTGAAAGCGCCCAGCGGCCAAGCCTCCTGGCCATTCTGCAGCCCTCAGTGGGCACCTCTGCTTGTCCTCTTCCCTTCTACGCACTTTTTGTTCCAGACTGGCCGCAAAAGGAATATGAACAGGCTAGCAGGAGCGCGATAGTCAAGATGCGGAACACTTCAGATCACCTGCTGCCTGGTTAGCAAGCGTGCCGTAACACGAAGAACGAAGTTGCCAAGCAGGAGAGGCTCAGGGTTTTTCAGCGAGCTCTGCAGGGTCTGACGCAGCAGCTCGAGAGGGTGGGCACTTTTGAAGTGCTGTTCACTGCTGCTGCACTAGCACAGAAGACAAGGAAAAGAAACAGTCCTTGGACGCTAGGTTTGTAGCTCAATTGTAGCGGCAGACGCACGTCAAAGTTCCCCGCGTTTGTGGCTGGTGGGCTGGAAAGCGCCCCGCTGCATACCTGCACGCTAACGCAGCTCAGCAGGACAGGCTTGTGAGCGCAGGCAGCTATGCGGAGCGCGCTTGTGCGCCGCCTTGCCCGCAGGCTAGCCTGTGGTTGGCAGCATGACCTGGAAGCAGCGACGATCGCAAGGACGATCCCCAGCCTTGAGCAGACGGCTGCTGAGAGCACCAGTGTGGAGGCCGCTCGCGCTCCCGCGCGGTGCAGCGCCTTCTGGGCGCCGCCTAACGGCAGTGCCTTGCCTGGCACCAGCGACGCGCAAGGTGGCTGGCAGCCCTGTCCCCACCCAGGCTCCCTGCCCAGCGCCTGGTCGTGCGGGTCCGCCGGGCCGCCGCCCGGGCCTGCCGTGAGCGGCTGGCCGCCCGGGGCGCCTGCAAGGGCGCTCGGCAGCTCCCCGAGCGCGGGCGCCCGCGGGCTGGCTGCCTTGCAGCTCAGGCCGTGCGCCAGCACCGTTGCCCAGCAGCGCGCGGGCGCTGCGACTGCTGCGGGTCACACCGCCACCGCTGCGCAGCAGGCACGGCCCTCCACTCTTGCTCTGCACACCACATCACGTTCCTGCTTCACAAGCTGACCTGCTTCTGACGCGCTTCTCATGCACAAACGATCAACTGCAGCTTCAATGGTTGCCTGGGCTGTTGTCTCAGGGCGAAGACGCGCGGCAGAAACCACCTGGAACCGCAGCGGATGCGCCAGCTGCGGCAAGAGGGGCACCAGGCAGCGCCAGTGGCCGAGGAACGGCTGCCCCGCGGTCTGCAGCCCAGGTAAGAGCCGAAATCTTGCTCTGGGGCATCCGCCGCCCTTGCAGCACATGCCGAGCCCGTCAAAGAGGCCTGGAATAGAGTGCGCTTGAGGCAAGCATGCTGAGACATGTCCAGAAGCCAGGTGATGTCAGCCCGTGCGGGCAGCAGCAGGCTGCGCGTGCGCTGCTGTCAGGGTCAGCAGCGCGTCTGCTGCAGGGCTCGAGACGGGGCACGTTCGGCGCGCAGGATGAACGGGATGCGGCCCGCGACGCGTGGGTCAACGTGCCCAACGCCATCTCCGCCGCGCGCGCGCTCAGCGGGCCAGGCAGGCCCCGCGCTCGGCCTGGCCATGGCGTTTATCCCTACCCTAACTCTAATCCTATCATATACGCTGCACAAACCCTCAGAGGGCCAGGCAGGCCCGCGCTCGGCCGGGCCATGGCGCTCGCTGCACCCAGCCGCGCTGGCAGTGGCACGCTGGCAAGGGGAGGCCCCGGCGGCTCTGTCTCCAGCAGCAGAGAGGACACTGATGGCACCGCTCTGCTTGACCAGCAGTCCTGGCTGTCCTTCTGCTATGAGGAACGAGCGCCCGAGCACGTGCTGAGGTAAATAAGGGAACAGCAGCTGTGCTGGCGTGCCCTCCGATGCGTGCTGCGGCCCTGGCGCAGGCGTGGCGTGGCTCATCCTGGAGGGCCACCACGGGGCGGCACTGGGCGTGCTGGCGATCGCGGGCGTCAGTGACTGGGCCGACGGCTACGTCGCCAAGCGCTGGGGCCAGGCCAGCGTGGTGGGGTCCTACCTGGACCCCGCCGCGGACAAGGTGCTCATCGGCTGCACCGTGGCGGCGCTCGCATACGAGGCGCGCCTGCCCGCCAGGCCGGGTCGCAACAGGCAGAAAGAGCTTGCTGCCTTTGGTGCCGCATGCTGCTGTCGGCGCCGCGAGCCTGGCACTGCGCGCCAGCCACCCCCGCTGCGCTCGCGGCCCAGCGTACAGCGCTGCCTCTGCTCTCTGACTGAGCGCGCGCTCAATGTGCGCCCCCCAGGGCGCGCTGCCGCCGTGGCTCGCGGGCCTGATCCTGGGCCGCGACGCCCTGCTGGTCGGCGGCGTCATCGTGCACCGCTACCGCGCGCTGGGCTGGCGCGCGCGCGGCTGGTCGGAGTTCTTCCGCATCCATCCCGCGCGCGCGGGCGCTGGCGCCCCGGCAGGGCCCGGCGGGGCCGACGGGGCGGCGCCGGCGCCGGGCGCGGCTGCCGCCTCCGCGCCGCCCGCGCCATTCGTGCGGCCGCTGCTGGTGAGCAAGGCCAACACGGTGCTGCAGCTGGGGCTGGTGGCCGGGTGTGTGATGCGCGCGTGGTACGGCTGGCCGCCCGAGGACGCGCTGTGGGCGCTGGGCGCCGCCACGGGCGTGACCACCGTTGCGTCAACCGCAGCGTACGTGCGCGCATACCTCAACGGCACGCTGCTGAGGTGACAGTGCGCCCTGGCGCAGCATCTGGTGTAACCTGCTGCTGCGAGCAATTTCCGCATGTACTGCCCGTCAGAGATCCTGTGTGCTGCTTGCCATTGTTTTGGCCGTGAACAGTGCATTTGGCTTGGGCGAAAATTGTGTGTGAGCTTGGGTTGCACTGCTTACATGTGTGATCTAGCTAAACAAGGCTGACAGCAGGCGCTTGCCTTGTATGCGTTTTGGAACAAACTGGTGTGGGACAAGTGGAGCAGGAGCGCTACGTAGGTTTTTTGCACCAGGTATGATAGCAGACTGGCATTGTAATGAGTTCCCATGAAACCTTGTGTGCATGCATTACAGCAGACACCCTTGCTGTGAGGCTCGCTTTCTAGACGCTTAACTACCAGTCACAGCCCAGCAGCCAAAAAGATGTTGCAGCAGTGCATGTACCCCTCACAATGTTGGGGTACTACAGCACACCAGGTCACCCAGTGCTCTAATAGCTACCAAAAACAGCTGTTTATTGAGCAATTGTACGCTGCGGGCAACGTATGTTTGAAGGCCAGCGCCTGCTTGAAATTCATACAACATTGAACAGGAAAGGAGAGCAAGAGCGCAGCGCCTCACCGACCGACCTGCAGCGCGTCGACAATCGGCGGCCGCACATCCGCGCAGCGTGCGCGCAGGCGGGCGAGCACGCGCACTGCGGGCGCGGCGTGCTCGCCAGCGGGTTCTCGTACGAGGCCGGCGCGTTTGCGGCGGCGGGCGTGGAGGTCGCGGCGGTCGGCTGGCGCGACATGGGCGTGCCCACGCTGCTGCGCATGCTGGAGGTCGTGCAGGCGCGCCTCTAGGGTTTACGCCCACGCTGCTGCGCATGCTGGAGGTCGTGCAGGCGCGCGGGCGGCCCCAGGACTTTCCGCCCGCGCTGCTGCGCGTGCTGGAGGTCGAGCAAGCGCGCGGCGCGCCACTAGGGTTCTACGCCTGCGCTGCTGCGTGTGCCGGAGGTCGTGCAAGGCGCGCGGCGTGCCGTGAGGCTTTACGCGCGCCGCCGCCGGGGGCGGGTCGTGAACGCAAAGCGGGCTGAGTGGACCAGCCGGCCATGGAGGCACAGCAAGCCTGCTGCGCGCGGATGAGCCCCCGCTGCGATACCTGACAGATCTCTGTTGCCCGCATGCATGTAAAGATGAGGTGACACGCGGCGCGAGGTTGAGGGTAAGGCTAGGTTAAGAACAAGGAAGGGCACCTGTGACGGGCTCCAGCTCCAGCCAGGCCAGGCCGCCGGGCCCGCGCGCGCGCACGCTGAAGCGCGTGACCGCGGGGCGCTCAGCGGTGCGCGGCGCCGCCGCCGTGGGCCGGGACCCCGGCCCTAGCTCCGGTGCAGGGCCTGCGGCATCCCCAAGCCCCCGGCCTGCATGCCACCGCGCCCCTGGCGTCCTTCCCACGGCAATCAGAGGGGGCAGCACCAGGCCGGGCTTTGGCACGGGCGCGGACACCGTGCCGCTATCCGGCAGGCCCGCGCCGCCGCGCACCACCGCCCAGTAGAGCTTGTGCACGCTCGGGGCGTCTGCGCGGCGCGGCAATAGGTGCGTGAGGTCACGCGTCTTGTGCTGGCGCCGGGCGTCATTGTGAGCATTGCGGCCCCGCAGCGCCTGTGCAGCGCCGGCTGTTTTCGTTCACGGCGGCACACCGTGCGCAGCGGTCCTGACATCTCAGTCACACGCCAGGCGCGCTGCGTTTTTTTATTGCGCCATGCATGCACTGCCGCTGTCAGTGCAGGCACCGTCGCTTCAGGTGCGCCGCAGCTCCTTCGCTGTGCAAGCCACAGAGAGACAAAGACGGACGCGGGCAGAATGCACCGCATGCAAGATGCAGACGCAGGGCCCCCGTCGGGCGGCTGCAGCAGCGCCGGCGCACCCCCGCGCGGCGCGGCGCCGCCGGCCAGCGCCTGCGCCGGGCGCGCAAAGGCGGCGCTGAGCCAGGCGGCCGCGTCGGCCGTGCGCGCGACCGCCATCGCGCCACTGACGGCGCGGTCCAGGCGGTGCACCAGCCTGGCGCGGCGGTAGGGTTTTTTTAGGTTTCGAGATTAGGGTTCAGTGCCTGCTCGACTTTACCTGAAGGCGCATGCTCGCACAAGGCCGTCTGCGGCGCCAGCGCGGACGGTGCAGGGCCCGATGCCGACCGGGATGCACCAAACAGCCGCCTGGGCGGCCGCCGGGCGCGGCCGCTGCTGGCACACGACATCGGCGGGCGCCGCGCCTGGGGCACTCCTCGGCCCCGAAGCGCAGCAGCGGCAGCGCGGCGTCCAGCGGCACGCCCACGCCGCGGCCGCCCTGCGCGGCCAGCCCTGTACGATCCCAAGAATAGTCCCCAAAATGTACTGGTATATACGGTAAGCGTAAGTGCACTCTCCCGAAAATTCTTCCATAAATGTACTGCTTACCTGCGCGGCCAGCCCGGGCGGCTTGTCCAGCACGAGCAGCGCCTCGTCGCGGAACAGCACGCGCTCGCGCAGCTCCGCCGCCAGCGCGCGCACGCGGTGGCTCTCCGAAGCCTCTGCCGCCGCCGGGCGCATTCGCTTTGTCACCCCCACTTCAGGCGCGTCTCACACAGAGGCGGCCCCCGGCCCCGCCGCCCGCCGCCAAGGCAGCTCTCAGTGGTAGCGCATGCGGCTGTCAGTGGGAGAGCGCACATGCGGCTCTCAGCGGGAGAGCGGCGGCAGGGGCAGCGGCTGCCCGTTGCTGGGCAGCGCGCGCGCGCGGCATGCCGCCGTTGGTGCCCGCCCGCGAGTCACACCCCTCGCGCCCAGCACGTGTCCATGCGACGCCCGGCGCCCGATGCATCTCAACAAAGGCTCCGCACCCGCGCGCCACCACCCAACACGTCGTACATGACACACTAAACAGAGTGTGCGCGGAGCCAGCGGCGTGCGGCGCGCGGTCGGCAGCGCTTGTTGCGTGGGTTGCTCGGCGCCACGAGCGTGGGCTGCGCGGCAGCCTGCAGCGCGGCGCGGTGCGCGCGGGCGGCGCGGGCGCGCGCACCCGCGGCGCGGCTGGCAAGCACGGGCGCGGCCGCCGCGAACGCCTTGGGGATGAGCAGGCGGGCCCCCTCGGGCAGTGGCGCGTGCGCAGGCGTGCGGCGCGGCGACCCGACGCCCGGCGCGCCGGGCTCCAGGCGCAGCACCTTGCGCAGGCGGAAGAGCCGCCGCAGCAGGCCGTTGGGCAGCCCGGGGCCGCGCCGGCGCAGCCAGGAGAGCGCTGCCGCACACACAGCGCGCGGCCGTCTGATGGTGCCTCGGCGGCAAACAAAGGGGAGAGGGTGCATGCGCTCGTTGCAAGCACTGTCTTGCAGAACCAACGGGCTCCCAACACGGCCAGGAGCCGCGGCGCCAGCTGGGCGCGTGAGCGCGCCTGTGGGGGCCTCGGCGCCGTGCAGCTTTGCAACAGGCGGGCTGATGTAGAAGGCCCCCCAGCGCTCGGCCACCGCCGACGCCCGGGCCGTGTTGTGCACACCGCCTGCAGCATGGCCGATACTGTTACCAAGGTATGTGTGCTTGCGGTTGGTACTTTACAGCTTGGCTCTCTGCACAGCCGCACACCATTGGGCTCCGCTGATGCTACAAAGCTTCGCAGGCCAGCTGCGGGCGGCAGGTGCGTCGGTGCACGGCGGAGGCGCGCTATCAGGCCCCAGCTCATCCCATGTTTCCAGCGGCGATCGAATGCAGCAGAGGGAGTGCTCGCTCTCGAGAGGAAGAAAGGGAATACGAAAAGCACCTCTCGTCAAGAAGGCAAACAAGAGATCAGCGAACTTCATACTTCTTTTGCACTGGTTCTCAGAGCTGTGGGACGCACACCTGCCGTGTAGAAAAGCTGTGGGACGCACACTTGCCGTGTAGGACTGCCAGCAGAGTGCAACACCACACCCACAACAGCCTGCTGCTTTGGCGTTGAGGATGCCTGGAGTAGCCTTTGATGGCTCTGTCTGGGTCACCGGCGGTCAGACCGTCGGCCTGGGTACGTGTGCAAGCTCCTGTTGTGCGCATGCCTTGGCACGCTGCGCGCTCAACCTGACACTGACTCACCTCCCAACGCCCGCACAGTCTTTGGCTCCGTCCTGTTCACGTGCGCAGGCGCGGTCGCTATGCTCAACGCAAGCAAGGCGCGCGGCCATGCTAGCTGCCTGACAATGTCACCGGAGGCCTGGCTCCCCTCTTGTTGTTGCCTGCCGTCACAGATGGCTTGTTGTCTGTTTTGCTCTGCTCTAAACTTACCACGTTGATAAGTGTACCGGCCTGACTGGCGGCGCGCTTCCGGCAGCGGCTGGAGGAGCGGCAGCTGAGCGAGCAATTCACGCGGCCGCAGCCGCGCAGCCGGCCAGTGCAGCGCGTAGCATTTGAGCGGGACGCCGAGCCAGGGGCGGCGCGGCGGCCGGCGCCAGCACCGCAGCCGCTGGAGCCCCTGGAGCGCGCCGAGGTGGAGCAGAGCAGCAGCAACGGCGCCAGCCGGTGAAGCCGCGCGCCTGCGCGAGAGCCGCAGACGTTGCGCTCACACGTGGCGAGCTGTGTGCCCCTCCTGCGGTGGGCGAGCCGCGCTGGCAGGGCGAGTACCGGCTGCAGATGTTGAGCAGCTGTCCAGACGCAGCGTGGCGCGGGTTGTACACGAGGGAACTGGGAGTCTGCTTTGCTCTGGAGCGGAGCTAGAGGCCTCGTCTGTGAGCCCAGCGACCGTGCCATTGACATCATTCCAGCGCTTGTCTGCGTCATGTGGCGCCACTCGGACACAGACAATTTTGGTGGCGCATACAGTTGTGGGGCGTGTCTGGTAAGGAAGCGGCCTGCTGCAGCGAGTGCTCGCTGGACACGTCACTGGCTGCTTGTTTAAAGTTCTTTCAGAAGCGCGTGTGCATGGAAGCAGCTGCTTCTGCATGCGCTGCAAACGACAGTAAAGTACAGTCACAAGGGCGACATGTGCAGCTTCATGGCAGGTCCCTTCAACTCGCACACCCGGCACCGCATGCATCGCATCAGTGTCCGCAGCGCGCGACGGCGCGCCGCGCGCGGCCGGCGCGTCACTCGCGGTTGTTGGGGTAGCGGAACACGCCGCCGGTCGCGCGCAGCAGCGCGTCCAGCGTCTGCCCGCCGCGCCGCGTGCCAGGTGAGCCGCTGAGCAGGTTTAGGATGAGGTAGGGTTAGGGCACAAAGTGCGTTGGTACAGGGTGCAGCTCTGGCGTCCGGAGGGTGCTCGGCGGCGAGGCAGACAAAGGACTTGATGCGCCCGGCGGCGCACTTGGCGCCCTCCCGCGACTGGGCCTCCCAAGGCGCCCACGTTGCCGCGGCCGCCGCGGCCTCCTTGCTCGCGCGCCGGCGGTGTGACAGGCTCGCCGACGGCTCGCACGCCATGCGCAAGGCCCAGGGACGGGCGCGGGGGGCGCGCCTGCAGGGCGCCGAGGTCCTCCTCGCGCAGCCCGCGCTTGGCCTGCTCCGGCTGCGCCGGCAGGCGCCCAAACCAGGAGCGGAAGCGCGGCTGCGGCAGCGCGCGCGCGCCCGCCTCCTCCGCCGGCAGCGACCGCATCGCGTACGCGAACTCGAACGCGTCCCTGCGGCGGCGCGGGGGTGGGGCCCGGGTGAGTGCGCACCGCGCGCGAGCGCTCGGCCTGCTGCTGCGCGCGGGCCTCGGGTCAGGCCCCTGCGTCAAGGCATGCTGGTGACCACGCCCACCACCCGGGCGCCATCGCGCGCATGCCTGAACACCAGGCTGGTTCCGTTGGCGGCACTGCCCAGGGAGCCTGCGGCGGCTCTGGCGGACCGATAAGCCCACCCCTCCAGGTGCTGTGAGCGTACCACCCCGCGATGTTCTGCGCGGCCAAGTGCATGCCAGGTGGACTGCTAGGTCTCTGCGCACTGTGTGAACCGCAAAATCAAATAGAAGAGGGCTTGCCGGTCCGTAAGCCCATGCAGGCAGGGCTGGGGGAGCCCGGCCATGGCCCAGGCAGGGCGTCAGCAGACCTGAAGTCCTGCGGCGTGCTGGCAATGGGGCTGGCAAAGTGGCCGGAGACGATGCGCTCGAACGGGAAGCGCGACGTGATCTTGTCCACCCACGCGCGCGAGGGCCCCGGGATCTGCGCCGCGATCGGGACGGGCCCTGGGACGCCGCCCCCGGCGCGGCACCAGACGCCGCAACTCTACGTACGGCAGCGTGCTCCAGCAGCACGGATGTGCAGGCACCACGCCGTGGCATCCCAGGGCGGCAGAGCCGCTGTCGGTGCGCCTGAGCTCGCAGGCAGCCCGGCGCGGGGGCCCGCGCGCCTTGTTGAAGACCAGCGCCTGCAGCACCGGGCTCACCTGGCACGCGCGCACAGCCCCCGTCATCGCAAACACAGGTCACAAGCACAGAGCGTGAATACAGACACAGCGTGGTGAGCGATGCTGGCACGCAGGCGGCCGCGCGCGCGCACGGCCTGCAACACATAGCGAGGCAGTCGCCGCGCCGCCGCCTCCCGCTACTGCGCCGGCTCAGCTGACACCGCCGGAGGCCCTGCACCGCGGCGGCCATGCGCCCGGCGCGCGGCGCGGCGGCCGCCGGCGGGCTGCCAGGCGCGCGGGGCGCGGGCGCCTGAGCAGTAAATTAGGGTAGGGTTAGGTAGGGTAGCTTAAGGGTGTCCGCACCAGCAGGCGCTCGCTGACGGCGCGGAAATTCTCGGGCACGCGCAGCGTGTCCGGCGCAAAGTACAGCACGAGCAGCGCCATTCGCTTCCAGCCTGCGCGCGCGCCGGCGCAGCCCTGGGTGCATGCGGGCGCGCCGCGTGCGGGCGCGGCCACGCGCGCGGGGCAGCTGCTGCTCACGCAGCCGCCGCGCACGGGTCGCCTGCTCCCGCACTGGAGTGCTGCAAGGCGTGGGGCTCTTGAGGTGTGCAGACAACGCTCAAGGTTTGCATCATGACGGCATGCAAGCTGCGGGTGAGATGCGAGCTGACAGCGGCAGCCCGGAGCTGGGCAGGGGCCAGGGAGGCAGGAGCTTGGCGAACAAGCCGCGATAGCACGGGGCTGCGTCTGCACGGCGCGCGGGGCGCACCAATGGTCTGCTGCTCGTCCTCGGTGGCCGGGATGTTAGCTGGCTCCTTGCTGTACACCTGCGGGGACGGCATGTTTGGTGCAGCGGGGACGGCACGTTTGCTACAGCGCGGGGACGGCATGTTTGGTGCAGTGCTTCTGAGGCAGCTCCAGCGGGCAGGGCTGGGGATGGTGCGCTGGAGCAGGCGCGGTGTCAGTGAGGCACCCAAGTCACAGCTGCGCCCGCAGCCCCGACCCAACGCACTGAGCGATCTCGCCGCCCAGCGGGCAACACTTCCGTCACAACAAATGGAAATGTATGCGCCTGCAAGGATCTATGCCCACGGCAAGACGCGGCAGCTGGCACCATCCCTGACCCCGCAGCACGCGCACCAGCTTCACGAAAGCGTTGTCCTTCCCCGCGCGCAGCAGCTTTGCGCGGTTGACCACCTGCGTGGTTGCAGGGTATATGATTAGGTGAAAACTAGGGTCGACCGCCTGCATGACACACGGCCAGGCTGACGACGCCGGCACGCCGCCGGCTGCCAGCCCAGGCGCCGGCAGCGCGGACGGCGCGGCTGCCGAGATCGCGGCTTCGGCCGGCGCGCACCTCGGGCGGGGTCTCCGGGATGTACTGCACCGCATCCGTCACCATCAAGGTCCTGGTCGCCTTGTGGTAGAAGGCGCCCTGCGGGTCCCATTATGACCTAAGATCCGTCCGATGGAAACAATGTGTTGTCTGTCGCTCCACCCCTGCGGCACAGCACATGCACCACCATGACCGCCTTTCGACCCCGACATGCACAGCGTGCACGACCCTGTAGGACATGCTAACAAAGGAGAGTATTAAAAGACAGCATGTGCATGTGAACGAACATGCTGCCGGCACGCGCGCGCCGCGCCTCGGTGTAGGGCGCGATGCCGATGTACTCCGACAGGTTCTCGAACTGGATCTCGTCCGCCCACGGCACGCCCGTGCCGCCACCGTCGCTCATCGGCAGCACGCGCGCGTTGAAGATGCCCAGCAGCGGCAGCGGCAGGTCCAACGGGAAGGACCATTGCCTGGAGCGGACCGCGTCAGGCGGTGCACACGTGATGTTCTTCCAAAGTGGCATCAGAATGGGTATACTGAGCGACACCTAGGCATCACTCGGCACGTGTGGGTACAGCAAGAGCAGCAACAGCACCAGCGAGAGGCAGATGTCTGCACGGCAGCGCACAGATGCAGAGCATGAAAGAGTGGCACAGCACCTGGGCACCACCCAGACTTGCGCGGTGCCGTAGCGGCGCTGGAACGGCGGGACGAAGATCTTGTGCTCGTACGCGTGCGTGGTGAGCACAATGTGCTCCACCGGCATGCCCAGGTCCTCGAGCAGCTCGACGCACTCCCTGTCGCAGCCAGTGCTGTTCACTGGAGCTGCAGCGCAACCCACTCTCGTGGACATCTGCCCCGGCGGGCGTCCACGCACTGCTGTGCGGTGGTGCGACGCGGCAAGGTGCAAGCAGGGGGCGGAAATAAAACAGCGCGGGGCGCGCCTGGTCGGCGCGATCGGCGCATGCACCCACAGGCCGCCCGTGCGAAGCCTGACGACGGTCATGCGCACGGTGGTCGACACGTTGATGCCCGCCAGCGACTGCGGCGCCGAGCAAATCAGGGTTTGAGATGTTTGTTGCGCGGCGGGTACGGGCATGCTACATTGCCGCTCAGTGCGGGAGTGCATGTGGCGTGCGCAGCACTCAAAAGTTGTGTGGGGCCGGCGACAGACATCCATGCAGACGAAGAATGCGTATTTGCCTAATTCAAGCTAGGGGCAGCAAGAGCAGCGCTTGCTCTCTACCCAGCATACCAGCACATATGATCAGCCAGCCCCCACCAAAGGCGCCTGTGCGAAGCCGAGTGCTGAGGGCGGAACCTGCTCCTGCTCAAACGCCCAGATGACGCCCGGCACGACCTGCGCACGCAGGGCTGCATGGGTGCGCTTGTTGACGCACGCTTCGCTCAACTCCAGGCACTCTGCGCAGCTGGCGCAGGCAGCCAGGCCGGGCGAGCGGGCGGACCTCGTAGCGCACGGTCTGCCGAGCAAAGAGCGGCCCGAGAGGGAAGGGGAAACCTGCGGCGCGGCCGCCGCTGGTCAGCCTCACGGCGCTTGTGAGCGCCCTCTGCTGCTCGAGGGCTACAAAACATAGAAACTAACCGGTCACGTTGAGGTAGAAACGCCCGGCGCGCGTTCCCGGCCGCGTCGTGCCGCGCTTCACGCGCGTGTCCTCTATGGGCTCTCCAATCGCCGTGCGCACTGCCTCACCCACCTGCGTGGGGGACCTGCACTCCGCGCCCCCGGACGTGAGCAAGGGCATGGGGTCGCGCCTGCAACGCACTCTTGCTGGAGTTGGACGCTTGTTCGGGTCGGCGCACTTGTTGGCGTCGCATCTGCAGCGCTTGTAGGTCACGCGTGTCCGCCGCGGCTGTCGCGCCTTGAAGGCTGTGTGTGGGGTGTGGGGACGTGCAACATGTACATGCACATGCTCCGTAAGCATTGCGGGCCAGGGAGCAAGCGACCTC
>JAABUV010002579.1_pt1 | contig 24270 bp, 23 predicted proteins | sample 5559971 | NCBI WGS metagenome assembly JAABUV01 (sample SAMN10711881, study PRJNA513362) | rock metagenome | isolation source: Antarctica rocks | place: Antarctica: Victoria Land, Knobhead nord | collected 2015-12-19
GGCCTTTGTAAACTTGTGGCTTCTGAAGCTGGGCTTTCCTGAATACGACGACTACGTCTTTGAACTCGATTGGGTCGACGAGGGGGGGCGCGTTGACAGGGAGACGATCACCGTCGCCGATGTGCGGGGCCAGCACGCAGCGGTGATGGACAGGCTCCAGCGGGTGCTGCTCAGCGACACGCACCCGCAGGAGCCGGGCGAGCATTGCCAATGGTGCCCTCTCCGCGACACGTGCGAGTCCCGTGCGAGCGTCGGGATCGATCTCCGGGTGGATGCGTTCGCGTGAGGCGAGAAGGAGAGCAAGCATGAACGCACGTTATGTTCACCCCGCGCATCGTTACGTCGTCGCCCGCAACTGCTTTGAGGTGATCGGCGACACCGTCCGCATGGAACTGAGTCAGGGTGAGTACGTCGTCTTCGACGTTGCCGACCTGCCGCTCGTCGCCTCACACCGCTGGTGCGCCGCCTGGTTCAAGCGCAACATCTACGCAATCACTCAGGTGCGGGACGCACGGGGAAGACAGGTGAGCGTACGGATGCACCGCCTGATCATGGGCGTCGCCGACCCGGAGGCGCTGGTTGACCATCGCAACCTCGACGGCTTGGACAACCGCCGAGACAACCTCCGGGTCGCTACCCGGACGCAGAACACCTGGAACTGCCCGCGCCCCCGGACAAACACGAGCGGGTACAAAGGCGTCATCCGTGACCCCAGGAGCGGCAGGTACTCGGCAGAGATCAAGGTTCACGGCAAAACTCTGCATCTGGGGCGATTCGACGACCCCGTCTCCACCGCCCGCGCCTACGACGAGGCCGCCCGTCGGCACCATGGGGCGTTCGCCCGCCCGAATTTCTGATGTCTGACACCCACAGAGCCGAACAGGGCCAGCGCCGCGACCTTCGGCGCTGGCCCTGTTCTGTCTGTGGTATGGAAGGTAAATCCTGCCCCCTCGGTGAACTTGGAGATGGCCTGAAGCAGTGGGGCCTCGAATGAGTGCCCGTCCTCGTGCGCCATCGATTTCCTGTCGACCCAGCATTGGTATGAGACAACCCGCCATCCCAGAAGACGCACTCCGCCACGGATTCGTCGCCACCCCCATCGGCACCCACACATCCAAAACGATGATGCTGGCCGAACTGTCGCGCCTGCTGGCCGCGAGTGCGCCCGAGGCGGACCATGTAGCGTTGCGTCGCCTCGTCGTGGACGACAACGTGACCCTGAAGGCGACAGTGGTCACTCGGAAAGACACGTTCAGCCGCTTGGCCCAACTGTATGCCCTCCGTCGGAAGAAGGTTGTATTCCGGGCGCTGAGGGACCTATGGGCCGCGAGCGCCGACGAGCAGCCCGTGTTGGCAGTCTTGTGCGCGCTGGCGCGTGACCCGCTACTTCGAGCCACCGCGCCCGTCGTCCTCGGGGCCGCCGGGGGCGAAGCCGTCACGCCCCAGATGCTGGAGGTTGCCATGGAAGTCGTTTACCCCCGGCGGTACAGTCCCATTGTCCGCAACCGGATCGGGCAGAACACGATCTCTTCATGGCGGCAGTCAGGGCACCTCGTCGGATACCGAACCAAGACACGCGTGCGTGTCTATCCTGGCCCCGCGGCGACCGCGTATGCGCTGCTGCTGGGGTATCTGTGCGGCGAGCGCGGCGTCGCGCTGCTGGACACGTTCTGGGCGCGGGCGCTGGACAGCACCCCGACGGCGCTCGACGCCCTGGCGTTCAGCGCCCACCAGCGCGGCTGGCTCAACTATCGTCGGATCGGCAGCGTCGCCGAGATTGATTTCCCGTTCCTGCTGCGCTCGGAGAGTGACCATGGCAACCGTTGAGCCGCTGCTGAAGAGCTACGAACAGTTCGTGCGTCTGCCCTGGCCCTCGGGCCTGGCGGGGGCGCAGAAGGTCTGGATGGCTGTCTATGACGAGGCCGACGAGCGGCGGCTCCACGCCCGCGTAGGGGCCTTCGAGAACGCCACCGTCGCGGCGGGACATGGGTGGCAGGCGTGCGACCTGACCGATCTTTTCGCGCAGTGGATGGCCGCGCAGGAGTATCGGGAAAGTTATTTCAACAAGCCTGCACGCTTGGAAATGGCATTGGAAGATTTCTTTCTGCACGTTGTCAGCGTCGTGCAGGAGGCGCTCTCTGCTCCGGGGGCAGATGAGAAGACCGTGGTGGCCGTCACAGGCGTGGCGTCCCTGTTCGGACTGATGCGGGCCTCCAGGCTGGTGGGCCAGGTGTCAGGCTCGATCCGGGGCCGCCTGCTCGTCTTTTTCCCAGGTGAGAAGGACGGCAACAACTTCCGCCTGCTGGACGCCCGCGACGGATGGAACTACCTGGCGATCCCGATCACGGCCAGTGAAGGCTGACGGGGCGCGAACGTAACCGAACGGAAAGGCTTTTGCGCTCATGACACTCAACCGCGACGTTTTCACCCAGGACCCGATGACCGCCGTGATCCTCAACAACGGCGTCGTCACGGTCGCCGAGCCGCGCACCGACGAGGAGTGGCGGGTGTTGCGATTCGAACTCCAGTCGTTTGTGTGCGAGGGCGAGTATCGAACCGGTCTGGACCGCGTTCTGTCCACCTACCTCGGCAACCTGGGCGAACCAGTCCAGCCCGCGGTCTGGGTGAGCGGCTTCTTCGGCTCGGGGAAAAGCAGCCTTTCCGTATCCTGGAGTTCCTGTGGCGCGACGCGGAGTTCCCGGACGGGGCACGGGCGCGTGGGATCACCCACCTGCCACCTGAGATCGCGGCCCACTTCCAGGAACTTTCCATCGCGGGGCGGCGTGAGGGCGGCCTGTGGTCGGTGGCGGGGACACTGGGCGCGGGCAGCGGCGAGAGCGTCCGGCTGGCGCTGCTGGGCATTTTCTTCCGGGGCGCGGGCCTGCCCGAGCAGTACGCGGCGGCGAAGTTCGTGATTTGGCTCAAGCAGAACGACTGGTACGACGCTATCCGGGCGGGCGTGACGTCGGCGGGCAAGGACTTCGACTCGGAGGTCCGCAAGATGTACGTCTCGCCGACGCTGGCGCAGAGCCTCTTGGCGGCCTACCCTGCCTTCGCTGAGAATGAAATGGCGACCCATAATCTCTTCGAAGCACAATTCCCTGGAGTGACGGACGTCTCCAACGGCGAGATGGTGGAGACCATCGGCGATGTCCTGGCGCTTCAGACTGCCGTCAAAGGGAAGGTGCCCTGTACGCTCGTGGTGCTGGACGAACTCCAGCAGTTCGTCGGCGACTATTCGGACCGGGCCGAGCGGGTGCGGGAAATCGTGGAGGCGTGCTCGTCGCAGTTCGGCAGCCGCTTGCTGTTCGTCGCCACGGGGCAGTCGGCGCTGACGGTCGCGGGGGCGATGGCGAAGCTACGGGACAGGTTCACGGTGTTGGTGTCGCTGTCGGACAAGGACGTCGAGACGGTCGTGCGGCAGGTGGTGCTGCGGAAGAAGCCGAGCGAGGAGGCGAATGTCCGGGGTGTGCTGGACGGGTGCATCGGCGAGATCGACCGCCACCTCGTCGCCACCAAGATCGCGCCGAACCCCTCCGACACGCCCGCTGTGCTGCTGGCCGACTACCCGCTGCTGCCAGTGCGCCGACGCTTCTGGGAGCGCACGCTGCGGGCCGTGGACCGGGCGGGGGCGGCGGGCCAGCTTCGGTCGCAGCTTCGCGTGGTCTATAAGGCGGTGAAGGATGTGGCCGAGAAGCCTCTCGGCCACGTCATCCCCGCCGACGAGGTGTACTTCGAGCAGTCCGCCAGTATGCTGTCGAGCGGCGCACTGCCGCGGGAGGTGGACGAGATCGTCCGCAGGCAGGACGACGGCACGGCGGACGGCAAGCTGCGCTCGCGCCTGGCGGCGACCATCTTCCTGATCAGCCAGCTTCCCACCGACCCCGGTTCGGACGCGGGCCTCCGGGCCACGGCGGACACCCTGGCCGATCTGCTGGTGGAAGACTTAACGGCGGGGAGCGCATCTCTGCGGAAGGACATCCCGCAGCTTCTTTCCGGGATGGTGGCACGGGAAGACTTGATGCTCGTCGGCGACGAGTACCACCTCCAGACCCGTGAGAGCGCGGCGTGGGGCAAGGAGTACCGGACCCGCTACACCAAGATCGTCGGCGATGGCGGGCGCATCGCCGATGAGCGCACCCGCGAACTCAAGGCAAAATGCACTTCGGAACTCAAAGACGTCAGCCTGCTCCAGGGGGCCAGCAAGACACCCCGCAAGGCGGAACTGCACTTCACGACTGACGAGCCGAAGGCCGGGACGGGAAACGTCCCGGTGTGGATTCGGGATGAGTGGTCCGTGCCCGAGAAGACGGTGAGAGAGGACGCGCAGGCGGCGGGGCCGGACAGCCCGCTGATCTCGGTGTTTCTGCCCCGCAGGAACTCCGACGACCTGAAGACGGCATTGGCGGGCTATGTGGCGGCCACGGAGACGCTGACCTCCCCGCCGACGTCGAACACCCAGGAGTCCGAGGAGGCCCGCCAGGGCATGGTCACGCGCCAGTCGGGGCTGCGGAAGGACCTGAACGCGGGCATCGCCCACGTCCTGCGGGACGCGAAGGTGTTCCAGGACGGGATCGAGGTTGTCGGCGACGACCTGCGCGGGGCGGTGGCGGCGGCGTTGGAAGCATCGGTGGCGAGCCTGTACCCGCAGTTCGCGGCGGGCGACGACCTGAAGTGGGACACCGTCAAGGCCCGCGTCCGCCAGGGCAACGGGGACGCGCTGGCCGCCGTGGGCTGGACAAAGGACGTGCAGGACCACCCGGTCTGCCAGCAGCTACTCGGCTTCATCGGCTCTGTCGGCAAAAAGGGCAACGAGGTCCGCGACCGGTTCGGCGCGTCGCCCTTCGGCTGGCCCAAAGACACTGTGGAGGCCGCGCTGCTCGTTCTGGTGCAGTCGGGGCATCTGCGGGCGATGGACAAGGGCACGGCGGTGTCGGTGTCGCAGCTAGAGCAGGCTCGGATCGGCCAGACCGAGTTCCGGGTCGAAGGCGCGACGATCTCCAGGCCACAGCTAAACGAAGTCGAGAAGTTGCTCACGGCAACAGGGGTCAGCTACAAGGCGGGCGCGGCGGCGACAGCGGCCCCGAACTTCGTGTCAACGATGCTGGCCCTGGCGCGGGCGGCGGGCGGTGCGGCTCCGCTGCCCCCGCCCCCCGCGACCGATCATTTGGACGCCCTGAGCGGTCTCAGCGGCAACGCCCTCCTGCTCGCGGTCTTCGAGCAGAAGGACAGGCTGACGCAGGAGGCGAAGGTTTGGCGGGACGCGAAGGCCCTCGCTGACGCCCGCCTCCCCCGATGGCAGGCGCTCCAGCGCCTTCTGAACTTCGCCCAGCCGCTGCCGATTGCCCAGGAGGTCGCGGGCGAGGTGCAGGCCATCCGGGACAACCGCTCGCTGCTGTCCGAGCCGGACCAGATGGGGCCGCTGTGCCTGCGGCTAACCGACGGCCTGCGGACGGCGGTCCAGGCGGCGCGGGACGAGCATCTGGCGGCCTACGGCGACAAGATCGGCGACCTGGCGGCGTCCCCGGTGTGGACGAAGCTGTCTGAGAAGGACCAGGCGCAGATCCGGGCCGCCAACGGCCTGGGGCCGCTGCCGCCGCTGACGCTGGCGACGGAGGCCGAGGTTCTGGACGCCCTGGACGCCACGCCGCTCCCCGAGTGGGAGAACAAAACGGCGGCGCTGTCCGAGCGCGTCACCCGTGCCCTGTTTGAGGCCGAGAAGCGCCTGGAGCCGACGGCGCGGCGGGTGAATCTTCCGACGGCCAGCCTCAAGACGGTGGAAGACGTGGACGCCTATCTGGGCAAGGCCCGCGCCCTGATCCTGGAACACGTCAACGCGGGCGTCCCGGTGGTGCTGTAAGGAATCTCTATGCCGACACTACACCCCGCACAGCGTGGGCATCTGGAAAAGACGGTGATCGCCGCCCGCGACGAGGCGGAGAAGGCGGTGCTGAACGCCCTGAAGCGCCTGGCCGTGGACCAGGACAAGCCGTTCGAGGCGTCGGGCGAGGCAGACCGCGCCCTGCGGGTTCGGCTCCGGGCCGAGATGCGGCGTCTGGGCAGCCTCGGCGCATTGGTCGCCGAGTGTGCCTACGAGCAGTGGCACCGGATGCTGTTCGCCCGATTCCTTGCCGAAAACGACCTGCTGATCCACCCGGACACGCTGGGACCGGTGACGTTGCACGACTGCATCGAACTAGCCGAGTACGAGGGCGATACGGACGCCTGGGCCTGTGCCGCCCGGTACGCCTCCCGGATGCTCCCCGCCATCTTCCGCACCGATGACCCCATCCTGGAGGTCCGCTTCGACGCGCTCGGGCGGCAGACCCTGGAGCGCCTGCTCAATGACCTGCCCGCGCCGATCTTCACCGCCTCCGACAGCCTCGGCTGGGTGTATCAGTTCTGGCAGGCCAAGCGCAAGGCCGAGGTGAACGCGGGCGGCAAGAAGGTCGGCGGCGCGGACATCTCCCCGGTGACGCAGTTGTTCACGGAACACTACATGGTGGAGTTCCTGCTGCACAACTCACTCGGCGCGTGGTGGATGGCACGGCACCCGGACGACCCGCTGAAGGCCGAACTGACCTACCTCCGGTACAACGACGACGGCACCCCCGCGGCAGGAAACTTTTCAGGCTGGTCGTCTCGGGCCGCCGACCTGAAGGTGCTGGACCCGTGCTGCGGCTCCGGGCATTTCGACGTGGCGGCGTTCGAACTGTTGCGGCGGATGCGGATGCGCGAGGAAGGGTTGGGCGAGGCCGAGGCCGCCGACACCGTGCTTCGGGACAACCTGTTCGGGCTGGAACTCGACCCGCGCTGCACACAGATCGCGGCGTTCGCCCTCGCGATGGCGGCGTGGAAGGCGGGCGGCTACCGCCCACTGCCGCCGATCAACATCGCGTGTTCGGGCCTGGCCGTGGGCGACCGCCTGCACGAGTGGACGTCGCTGGCGGGCAACGACCGGGAATTGGAAGCCACTCTGCGCCGCCTATACCGCTTGTTCGAGAACGCGCCTGACCTGGGGAGCCTCATTGACCCCGTTAGAATTGAGGCCGAGGAGGGGGGCCTGTACGCTCAAGACTGGGCGCAGGTCGGCCCGGTGCTGGACCGTGCGCTGGCGAAGGAGGGGGCGTCGGACGCGGAGGCGGCGATGTTCGGGGTGGCGGCACAGGGCGTGGCGCGGGCGGCGCAGTTACTGACGCAGTCTTACCATCTGGTTGTGACGAACGTGCCGTATCTGGCGCGGGGCAAGCAGGACAAGACGCTCCGGGACTTCCTTGAACTCCGGCACAACGACGCCAAGGCCGACCTCGCCACGGCCTTCGTGGATCGCTGCCTGTCGTTTTGCGCGCCGGGCGGCTCGACGGTCCTGGTGACGCCGCAGAACTGGCTGTTTTTGGGGTCGTACAAGAAGCTGCGTGAACGATTGTTAAGAGAGAAGACCTGGGACGTAGTGGCGCGGCTGGGTCCGGGCGCGTTTGAGACGATTACAGGCGAAGTGGTCAATGTCGCGCTGGCAGTGCTGACGAATGGGCGGCCTGTAACGGGGGCACCTGGCGGAGTTCCTACCCCGGCTCACAAGTTCGCCACCCCTCCCTCGGAGGGAGGGGGGTTTGGAGAGGAAGGGCTTGCCGGTGACTTCTTCACCCTTCCCTCCGAGGGAAGGGACCGGCCCGGAACGAACGTGAACGGGCCAGGGATAGGACCCTCTCCCTTCCTCGGCCTCGACGCCTCCGCCCCCCGTGTCCCCTCCGAAAAAGCCGCCCTCCTCCGGTGCGGCCCGGTCCACCTCGTCTCGCAGGCCGCACAATTGGACAACCCCGACGCGCGGCTGTCGCTGGAAGAAGGCACAGGGGGAACGCTGCTGGAAAAGTACGCCGCTGCTCTGAACGGGATGCACGGCGGCGACGCACCCCGCTTCCGACTGTTTTTCTGGGAGTTACCGTGCATTTCTGCGGATTGGAAGCTTCTGCAAAATACAGTTGACTCAACCGTGCCTTACAGCGGCAGGGAGCAAATTTTGGTAATGATATACTTAACTTAGCAAGTCGTCCGACACATGGGAAAAGCCGCGTTAAGCGGCTTTCTTCTTGCGAGTCGGCTTCTGCTGTTGGGCCTTCTGCCAGTCGGCCTCACGCCGATCTATCTCCGTCTTGGGAACGGAAAGGATTTGACGCAAGCCTGTCTTGAATGTCTCGTATTCTGAGGGTTCAGCACTACCAGGCGATGAATCTGAGGTAACGGGCTTTAATGATGTGTCATTCATTGTTTTTCTCAGTAGCAAGTTCTAAGGCGTGTTGGCCCAGCATCCGTGGCTCTTCAACGCTGATTTGAGGGTGATTCACTTTTGCGAACCGATCATCCCACGCTAATAATACATCACAACCGGCTCGGATTGCACACGCTAAATGGACAGCATCAGCAGGGTAAAGTCCGAACTGCTGACAAAATCTGTTAGCCTGTTCTCCTATTCTTCGATCTACGTCTATGAGTTTGATGTATTCGTGTTCAAAGTACGCTAAAATCTTTTCGGAAACGTCGGCGAGTTGCCTATCCTCTTTCCGTAGTTTATTCACTTCTGCCAGCGTGAATGTTGACGTGTGAATGGGATAGTCGCCCTGTGACGCTCGTGTTAGTACATGCTTAACGATCTTCCCTCTCTCAATACCTTTGACTTCTTCCATCTTAATCAGGCTGATGAAACCGGAAGAATCTATATAGGGCTTTTTGTATTGGTCAAGCAAGACTCAAGCTCCGAAGATAATCCGCAGTGCTAAGACTACCTGTAAAGGTTGGGTCAATCCCAGCAATATCATCAATAGTCGGAAGTTCTTCCTTACTTCGCAGGATTCGAATGTCGTCAATATCAACCCGAAGCGGCTCACCTCTCGTATTAGCATGAACCATGCCGGAAATGTTGACGCGCCGACCAAGCGCATTTTTCACGGTATCCATCCAGGTTTTACTGTCAAACTTACAGGTGATAGCCCTGCGCGTTCTTGAATCGTAAACAACAAAGCGGGAGCCGCCATGAATGTTAATCATTTCGATCTTCCCCTCAACGGAGCCGAGGGAATGGTAACGAATTGGAAGTAACTGCCTTACATTGTCAGATGCTTTTGCAGTCACTGAGATTTCGACATTCTCAGACGGAGAAGCCATTAGCAAACCGCTTGCTTTACCCTTGCCAACTGTTCCCAGAAGTTTCTTTATGCTCTGCATCCCATTATGTGAAAGGTAAGGAGGCGTGGCACCGCGCCGCTCAATTTCTTCAAGGCTGGTAACAATCCCTTTGCTTACCTCTGCCCCAATATCGCGATAATCTGACCGGGGGCGCGACTCTGTTATGACTTCAAGGCTGCCGACACGCATATCTGTAACGTACCAGTCTAGGGTGCCATTAGGCTCACCTGAGATAGCAGTGTCAAGATCGGCAAGGATTTTTAGTTCACTCTGAACAGCCGTTAGGAACACACGGAGCGGAATACTTTTCGCTTCTCCCTCTAGTTTTAGACGAACGGTTGCCAATTTAGTAAACCCACATTCTGCCAAGATTCGGAAGCGAATCTACATGATACCATCTTACCATGTAGAATGTGATTATACCAGGGCAAACAATTGTTTGCCCTGGAAAATGGTAAAGTTGTGAGTTTATTTTAGCGCGGCAACACTTCATTTTAGCGCGGCAACACTTCATTTTAGCGCGGCAACACTTCATCGTAATAGGCCAGATAAGAGGAAGTTAGCTCTTCGTAGGTGAGCCGCCGACCGGCAACGGAGCCAAGAGCCAGCAGGAATCGTCCCCGGTCATTCTCGCCCCGATTGTTGAACCGGAACACTTCTTCGTCAAGATAGCGGAACAGGTGAAAGGGTTCAACGCTGATGTAAGTGCCTTTCAAGCACCGTTTCAGCAAGGCCCAGAAGTTCTCTAGCCCGTTCGTGTGAACCTGCCCGATTGCATAGGCGACGGCGTGATCTACGAACTCGTGAATGTATTCGGGGGACAGGCCCCGGTATCCCTTCCAAGCGTCGGTATACAGTTCGGAGAAGGCCGTCACTTCCTTCTTGATCTCGGCTTTCAGCGTCTTCTCTGCCCGGTCCTGAATGACCTTTGCCCGAACCTGGGACTTGGGCGCGTCCTTGTCTTCGGCGGCGACTTCTTCGGCCCGCTCTAGGACGCCTAGCACGATTGTCTTTCCGACCGGGCCGCGCCCCTTGTGCAGTTTCTTGTCTTCGTGCTTGTTCTTTTCCAGGCCCCCGATGAACGTCTCATCGGCTTCTACCGTGCCGCTCATCTTTTCCAGTGTGCCGTTCTGCATGGCAAGCCGGATGCGATGCAGGAGGAACCAAGCCGTCTTTTGGGTAACACCGATAGCGCGGTGAATCTCGTAAGAACTGATGCCGTTCTTGGCGTTCGTGGTGAGCCAGATCGCACAGAGCCACTTGTCAAGCCCGATGGGGCTGTCTTCCATGACCGTTCCGACTTTGACAGAGAACTGCTTGCGGCAAGCCTTGTTCTTGCACTGCCACCGGCCCGCAGTCGGCATGAATGTAACGGCCTTGCCCGCGCAGTAGGGGCAGACAACCCCATCAGGCCAGCGCAGTTCAATCAGCAGTTCCAGGCACCGGGCCGGGTTCGCGTAGAAGATGATCGCCTCTTGCAGAGTCTTCGGAACAGTGAGAACGTTTCCCATGCCCTTATTATACCCGGCGCTTCATGCTAAGTCAAGTATATTGTTACCCAAATTTTCTACTGGCCTGCCGACGGCAAAATACATCTTGAGAACGCTCTAGCACGCATACAGGGCAAAGACGCTTGGGGCAAGCCAGGCGTTGTAGTCAGTATGATGCGCGAATTGTCATGCACCCTTTATACAGGGGAGTTCTTCGACATCTCCTGTTCGCCCATCGTCCCCCGTGACCCCGCGCACCTGCCCGCGATCTGGTCTTTTTGCTCCTCGCCCGAATTCCACAAGGCCGTGCGCCGCATTGACCAGAAGCTAAACGTCACGAACGCGACCCTCGTCAAAGTCCCGTTCAACCTCGCCCACTGGCAGAAGGTCGCCGACGAGCAGTACCCGGATGGCCTCCCCGCCCCGCACTCCGACGACCCGACCCAGTGGCTCTTCCACGGCCACCCCGCCCGCTCCACCGCCCCCCTGCAAGTCGCCGTCGCCTGTCTCCTCGGCTACCGCTGGCCGCAGAACGACGACGACGACCTCGCCGCCCACGCCGACGCCGACGGCATCGTGTGCCTGCCCCCGGTGGCGGGCGAGACCGGGGCGGGGGAGCGTCTGCGCGCCCTCCTCGCCCACGCCTACGGCCCCGCCTGGTCCCCCGCCGTGCAGGAGAAGCTGCTGGCCGAGGCGGGCAGCCCCGGTAAAGACCTCGACGAGTGGCTCCGGGACGGCTTCTTCGCCCAGCACTGCAAGTTGTTCGGCCAGCGCCCGTTCGTCTGGCACGTCTGGGACGGGCGCAAAGACGGATTCGCGGCGCTGGTCAACTACCACACGCTCGACCGGGCCAGGCTGGACAAGCTGATCTACACCTACCTGGGCGGCTGGATCAAGACCCAGGCGGACGCCGTCCGCCAGGGCGTCCCAGGCTCCGATGGCCGCCTCGTCGCCGTGCAGAACTTGCAAAAGAAGCTGATCGCCGTCGCCGAGGGCGAGCCGCCCTTCGACATCTACGTGCGCTGGAAACCGGAAGCCAAACAGCCCATCGGCTGGGACCCGGACATCAACGACGGCGTGCGGATGAACATCCGCCCGTTCATGGCCGCCGACGTGCTGCGGGCCAGGCCCAACATCAACTGGAACAAGGACCGGGGCAGGAACCCGGACGGCTCCGACCGCCTCAATGATCGGCACCTGACGCGGGCCGAAAAGGAAGCGGCCCGCCGTGCCGCTTGACAGACCATGACTTGACAACCCATCGGGGGTATGGTATAAAGCGGGTACATGAGGGCCGCGGGAAACTCCTGCGGTGAGGAGCAGCCCGACAACTGCCGAAACAAAAACTGGAACACTTCGCTCAGGCTGAACGTCCGCCGAAAGGAGACCAAAATGCCAACAATCAAGACTGAAACTGATCAGATGAACTTTGCCCCTTCCGGGTCCAAAGTGGAAGAAATCGTCGTTCGCACCGCCAAGCACGACGCCGACGAGGACCGGGCGCTTTTCCCCGAAGCCGTCGCCCATATTCTGACCCCGCGACGCCGCCGTACCACCGTGTCATCTGCCTCTTTCGCTGCCATTAAGCGCGCTTTGGAAGAGCAATAACATGAAGGCCGCTACACGCATCGGCACATATTTATGACTGCCCGGAGGATTCCCCTCCGGGCAGTTTTTATTTCCTGACACCTTTTGGAGCAGAAGCAACCGTGGCACATATCGAACGCCTCACCGACCACCACCGCACAGGCGCGTTCTCAAGCGGAATAACTCCACTGGATAACTTCCTCCGCAACGAAGCCTACCTTGAGGACGAATACTACGGCATCACCTGGGTCGTTGTCCCGGAACGCGGCTCTGGCGAAGTCATGGCCTTCTACACGCTGGTTTATCCTTATGAGTTGGACGAGGAAGATGACGAAGCCCTGGCCCTCTCTGCTATTGAACTGCGGTGCCTTGCTGTGGATACCCGATACCAGGGCACAGGCGTCGGCACCCGTATTCTGCGTGGACTCGCTGACCGCATCCTTGATTCGCTGGACGATTATCCCATAGAACTGCTGCTGCTCGTGGCGATTTCGAGGCAGGTCCGGGCCTGGTATTTCAGCCGCAGCCTCGGCTCCCGGTCCACAGAGACTCCCGAAAACCGGATGACATTGTACGCTACGATAAACGATCTGCGCCGCCTGCGCGATGCCGACCCGGTATGGGACAAGAATCGGTACACCCTGCCGCCGTTCTTCTGGCGCGTTGACGTTTCCAGTTCGGCAGAGGACGCAGAGAGTGAGTAAAGGGGACAGTGTGAGGAACAAGACACAAGACAAAGAAGGCGTGTTCCCCAGCAGCGGCAACGTGTTCGCCGACCTGGGCCTGCCCGACCCCGAGGCGCGGCTGGCGAAGGCGAAGCTGGCCCACGCGATCCGCAGCCGCATCCGCGAGTACGGCCTGAACCAGACGCAGGCCGCCGAGCGCCTGGGCACGACCCAGGCCCGCGTGTCCGAGGTGATGAACGGCAAGATCGGCAGGATGAGCTACGAACTCCTGCTCGACTACCTCAATGCCCTGGACTGCGACGTGCAGATCACCATCCTGCCCCGCACCCCGGTCCCGCCTGCCGCGACGACCCAGGAAGCCGCCCACGAGCGCGGCCACGTCCTGGTCGGCTCGGCCTGAGAACAATATGACCGAGTTGGAAACGTTTTTCGATGCCTTCCTCGCCGCACTGGGCCGCGCCGCCGACTACAACAAGGGCGACCAGACGCCGCCCGCCGCCGTCCTCTGGACGGACAAGGACCGTCAGTGGGAGCCGCTCGTGCCGCGCCTGCGCGCCGCCCTACCGCTGCTGATGCTCGGACCCTACGACCCGTCCGCCCGCAGCGGTCCCGCCATCTGGCTCCGGTGCATGATCGCCCGGACGCTCCCCGAGGCAAACTGGCCCCAGGGCGAGACTCCGATCCTCTACCTGCCCGGTGTCAGCCGCCAGGACCTGCGGGCCGTCGCCGAGTGCCCCCAGGCGCTCAAGCCGCTGGCCGAACTCCAGTACCGGGGCACGCTCTTCACCCAGAAGAACGCCCGCGACTGGACGGTCGAGGCGTTCCTGCGGAGCGCCGACGGCGGGCTGGAGATCGAGGTGTCCACCGACGCCGCCACCCGCGAGGCCCTGCCGCGCACCCTGCTCCGCCTGGCCGACGAGCCGCTCCCCGCCCTGCGCGCCGAGGTGCCGCTCACCGCCGCCCGCCTGAACGCTCTCCTGAACCCGGAACCCATCCGGGACCTGCTGCTCTGGATGAACGACCCGCAGGCCCAGCGCGCCGCCAAGGACGTGGCGGCGTGGGGGGCCTTCCGCGACCACTGCCGCAGCCAGTTCGGGTTCGACCCGGAGGCAGACGGCGCGCTGGTCGCCGCCGCCCTCCTGGGCCAGCGCCAGGGGGCCTGGCAGAGCGTCTGGAACCGGTTCGCCGAAGCCCCCGCCCGCTACCCCGCGCTCCCCGCCCTGTTGCGCCAGGCCCGGCCTACGAAAGCCGATGACCTGTTCTTCGATCCAGCCGCCTGGCCCCAGGACAATGACGACGCCGAGGCGACGCTCCGGGCCGACCTCGCGGCGTTGCCCGATGCCATAACCGAGGCGCAGCGCCAGGTGCGCGATCTCGAACAGAGGCATGAGATGCGCCGCGATTGGGTGTGGGCCGAACTCGGTCAGTCACCCCTGGCCTGCGTCCTGCCCGCCCTAGTTGCCCTTGCCGAAGCCACGGCGGTGCCGCTGGGCGGCGGCACGCCGCAGGACATCGCCGCCGCGTACACCGGGGGCGGATGGCGGGCCGACATCGCCGTGCTCGACGCCCTGGCGGGCGTCGAGTCGGGCGCGGATGTAGCTGCCGTCAAGCACGCCCTGAACGTCCTGTACCACCCCTGGCTCCGGGCGGCGGCGGAACAGTTTCAGGAGGCCGTCAAGCGCCACCCGCTGCCCGTGCCGAGCGCCGCAGACCCGACGCCGAAGGCCAATATCTGCACCCTGTTCGCCGACGGTCTCCGGTACGACATCGCCGAGCGGATCGCCGCCGCTCTGGAAACAAAGGGCCACGGCGTCAAACGCGACTGGCAATGGACGGCGCTCCCTGGAGTAACGCCGACGGCCAAGCCCGCCGTGTACCCAGTGGCGGCCCTGCTCGGCCCCGGAACGGGCTTCGAAACCGTTGTCGCGGCGGACGGCGCGAAGGTGACGGCGGACGTGCTTCGGCGGGAGATGGTCGGGCAGGGCTATGCGATCCTGGGCGGCGACGACACGGGCAAGCCCATAGGCGCGGCCTGGTCGGAGGCCGGACATCTCGACGAGTACGGCCACGGTCAGGGCTGGCGGCTCGCCCTGCGGGTGGCCGAGGAGGTCAAAGGGATCGCGGAACGTGTCGGGGCCTTGCTGGACGCAGGCTGGTCGGAGGTGAAGGTCGTCACGGACCACGGCTGGCTCCTCCTGCCTGGCGGGCTGCCCAAGGCGGAACTGCCGGAGCACCTGACTGAGTCCCGCAAGGGCCGCTGCGCCCGCCTGAAGCCGACCTCGCAGACCGACGGGCAGACCGTGCCCTGGCGCTGGGACCCGGACGTCCGCATCGCGGTCGCGCCGGGGATCGGATGCTACGTCGCGGGCCGCGAGTACGAGCACGGCGGCCTCAGCCCCCAGGAGTGCGTCACCCCGATCCTGCGCGTTCGGGCGGGCGCGGCGGCTCTGCCCGCGGCCACAATCAGCGACGTGAAGTGGCGCGGCCTCCGGTGCCGCGTCCAGGTGGCGGACGCGACACCGGGTATATTGATAGACCTGCGGACCAAGGCCGCTGACCCGGCCACGTCCCTGGCGACGGCGGCGCGGCCTGTGGACGCCTCTGGGCAAGCCGCCCTGGTGGTCGAGGACGACTCGCGCCAGGGAGAGGCCGCGCAGCTTGTCCTGCTGGACGGGGGCGGCGTCGTAATCGCCAAGCAGACGACCGTGGTGGGAGAGTAGATGGAACTGGACGCGCTCGACAGACTGGCCGCTGACGCCTTCGACGGCTACATCGTCCGCAAGGATTTGGTGCGCCGCTTCAAGGGCCAGTACCCCGTGCCCACCTACGTCGGCGAGTTCCTCCTGGGCCGCTACTGCGCCAGCACCGACGAGGCCGAGATCGCCGAGGGCCTCCAGATCGTCGAGAAGCAGATGCGCGAGCGGACGGTCCGGGCGGGTGAGGAGGAGTTGTTCAAGGCCCAGGCCCGCGAGCGCGGCGCGGTCAAGGTGATCGACCTGATCACCGCCAAACTGGACACGAACGCCGACGCCTACGTCGCCAACCTGCCCAGCCTGCGGCTTGCCGACGTCCGCATCGAGGACACCGTCGTCAACGCCAACCAGCGAATGCTTACCGGCGGCTTCTACGCGGAGATCGAACTCGAATACGATGCGGCCATCGCCCAGGAGAAATTGGGCAGGCCGTTCGGCGTCCGCTCCCTGCGCCCGATTCAGTTGTCCAAGCGCAGCGTCCTGGACGACCTCGCCCGAGGCCGTGAGAAGTTCACCACGGACCAGTGGAAGCAGTTCCTACTGCGGAGCGTCGGCTTCGAGCCGGGGGGCCTCTCCACCCGCGCCCAGGACGTCCTTCTCCTGCGGATGGTGCCGTTCGTGGAGCGCAACTACAACGCCGTCGAACTCGGTCCTCGGGGCACGGGCAAGTCTCACCTTTACCAGTAGGTATCGCCCTACGCCCACCTCGTCAGCGGCGGCAAGGCGTCCGTGGCCCGGATGTTTGTGAACAACGCTACGGGGCAGCGCGGCCTCGTCTGCCAGTACGACGTCGTGTGCTTCGACGAGGTCTCGGGCGTTTCGTTCGATTCCAAAGATGGCGTGAACATTATGAAGGGCTACATGGAGAGTGGCGAGTTCTCACGTGGCCGCGAGAGCATCCGGGCCGACGGCGGCATCATGATGGTGGGGAACTTCGACGTGGACGTCGAGCACCAGCAGCGCATCGGCCACCTGTTTGGCCCGATGCCGCCCGAAATGCGCGACGACACCGCGCTCATGGACCGCATCCACGCCTACCTGCCCGGTTGGGACGTCCCCAAGATGCAGGGCGATCTATTCGCCGACCACTTCGGCCTGGTCAGCGACTTCCTCTCCGAGTGCTGGGACCGCCTGCGCGGGGAGACGCGCCTGGGCGTGATCCTCGGGCGGGTGGACTACGGCGGGGCGCTCTCGGGACGAGACACCACCGCCGTCAACCGCACGGTCAGCGGCCTGCTAAAGCTGCTCTACCCCAGCGACGCGCTGCCGATCTCGGACGAGGACCTGGAGTGGGCCGTGCGCCTTGCCTGGAGTGCCGACGGCGGGTCAAGGAACAGCAGAAGCGGATCGGCTCCGTCGAGTTCCGCAACACGCAGTTCTCCTACCGCATGGGTGAGGGCGGCGTCGAGACCTTCGTCTCCACCCCCGAACTCCAGAGCGCCGAGGGCATCGGGACTGATCCGCTGCCGCCCGGCCACGTGTGGGGCATCAGTCCGGGCGGCCCGGACGAGGGACCGGGCCTGTACCGGATCGAGGTCAACGCGACACCAGGGGCCAACGTGCGGATCACCAACGTCAGCCCACCGGGACCGCTCCGCGAGAGCGTGCAGACGGCCTACCAGAACCTGCTTGCCAACAGCCAGGCACTCGTCGGCGACCGGGACGCCCGCCAGCATGAACTGAACGTTCAGGTGCGGGCCATGGATGTGGCTCGCAGCGGCTTCCTGCTCGGCGTCCCGCTCCTGCTGGCCTTCGGCTCGGCGCTCCTCTCGCGGAGCCTGCGCGGGGGTATGATCGTCGTCGGGGGCCTGAGCGTGGGCGGCAGCTTCGAGCCGATCCACAACGCCGTCAACCTCGTGGAACTGGCCGTCGAGAAGGGCGCGAGCACCGTCATGCTCCCAGTGGGTCTGCGCCGCCAGCTAAACGACCTTTCGGACGACATGGCCGCCCGGATCACCCTCGTCTATTACACCGACGTGCGGGACGCGCTCGTCAAGGCTATCGCGGAATGACACCCGGAAAACCAACTGATATGAACACCGTTCCCGTGGCCGAAGACCCCATCGAGAATCTGCGATCCGCCGTCTTCAACCAGGCCCTCAACGCCACGCCCATCGCCCTCGCCGTGCTCGCCTGGATCACCGAAATGACGGTCACGGAGCCGCGCATCGAGGAACTCCACGCCACGTCCAACGGCTTCGTCCTCGTCCGCCATTCCGACGAGACCACGGCGCAGGTGCTGTGCTCCCTGCCCGACTTCCTGGCGCAGACGCGCCAGCTATGCGAGGAACTGGGCCTGACGGCGGATCAGGCTGAGAAAGTGGTCGCACAAGTGCAGCGGCGATTGGAGTAGCCGGTAGGAGGGCTGATCGGGAAGGTCTTCCCGATCAGCCTGGACCGGCGGCACAACCCGTTGCCCTCACACTCCGATCATCCGAACGCCAAGCGAGCAAGAGGCAAGCCCGGTGCCCCTATCCCACACTGAGTACAGTAACATCTGTGCGAGCCTCGGACGCTACCTGCCAGAGAAGGAGGGAGAGTTCACCGACACCCTGAACCATATGCTTTGCCTCGCGGAGAACGAGTACGGCTCGCGGGACGACGCTTTCGTGATCTGGGACGTCGAGTTCACCCGGAAGCATCCGAGCGTCTACGGCCTGCGTCTCGGGGCGAAAGTGGTCACCATCATCCTCAGCCGCGCCGTCCTCGCATCGGCGCGCGCCGGTGAATGGCGGAATGCCTACTGGGAACTGGCGCATGAGTGCGTCCACCTGCTCTCGCCGCCGATGCAGAAGGGGCCGATTGTTTTGGAGGAAGGCGTCGCGTGTGATTTCCAGAGGCGGTATATGCGGGAGCATTTCGAGTTCGACAGGCCGCAGAGAATGGCCTGCTATGCCAGCGCGGAGGCGAAGTTCCAGGAGTTGCGGGACTTGGATGAAGACATCGTTTGGAAACTGCGCCGGGAGGAGCCGGTGTTCCGCCGCATCACTCCCTCCCTCATTCTCCGGCACTGCCCAGCCGCCTCTGACGAACTCGCTGAGGCTCTTACCAGGCCGTTCAATCGGGAGGCCAACATCGAGCCTCTCGACGTTCCGGTGCCGCGCCCTGCGGCTCTTGTTTTGACGCCCACCGCTTTCAGCGCAAGGCGTCGTGGCTGACAAAGAGGGAATCCTGGGTTGCAAGGTCAGGATTCGGCGAGCAGCCTCTCAAGCCGCGCCACGAAACTCGGCAGGCTGACGTCCTGGGCATCCAGGTACTGCCTTAGCACAAGGATGTCGGGCAGGCTTTCACCGCGCTCGTAGTCGCTGACGCGGCTCTGGGGCACTCCCAAACGGGCCGAGAGTTCGCGCTGCGAGAGTCCCGCCTGTTCGCGTATCTCTCTCAGCAGGGCCTGAAGCTGGCGCTGCTGCGGCGTGTGGACGCTCTTCTTGAGTGGGCGGACGGTATTCTGCACACCCTATTGTGTGGGTGAGGGCATTTATGATTGGAAATATACTTATTGACATTTCAGTCGAATCAAGATAAAATGTGGTGGCCGTTCGTCATCATCACTCCAGGACCTACCCCATCGCCGTGAAGGTCAAGGCCCAGACCGGGGCTTACCCCGACATCCTCAACCAGCCCTTTCACCAGATGTTCGCAGCGACATGGGGCCGGGCGTTCGTCGGCCTGGTGCTGAGCGCGGGCTGATACCTGACGCGGCCAGGAGCGCATTAAGAGGGGGAAATATGCTCGGATTTGTCTTTCTCGTCCTGATCATCGGGGCGCTCCTGATCCTGCTCTCCCCGCTCATCTACGGCTTCTTAACGTCGCCGTCGCACCCGAGTTCGTCCGGCAGATTCGCGCCGTCCTACTCATCGTCCCCCGCCTACTCGGCCCCGGCCTACTCGAACCAGTCCTACGGCGCGACGACCGCCGCGCAGGCCCAGACCGGCGGCGACACCCCGGCCCCCGCCCCCGCCCAGGCCGCGGCCCCCAGCGGGCCGCTGATCGGCATCGCCTTGGAGGCGGTCCCTTACCAGACGGCCCAATTCCTCAACAGGAAGTGTAATCTGCCCGTCGGCGTCGGGTGCCTCCTCGACGGGGTGCGGCCCGGAAGCCCGGCGAGCGCCGCGGGTCTGGCCGTCGGCGACGTGCTGGCCTCGATGTCGTCCCAGGGGCAGGCCGCCGAGTGGATCACGCCGCGGAACCAACTCTCGGACTTCCTGGTGCGCCACGGTGCGGGCGTTCCGGTGACCCTGCACGTGTACCGGATCGCCGAGCGGCGGGACTTCTTCGTGAGCGCGACACCGCAATGAGAAGCCGCGTTAACCCATAGGCGTGAGAGTACAAGGCCAGAGTACAAGGCCGTGGCATCCGACCAGGGCTGATGTTGGACAGACGTGGGCGAGCAGGCGTCGCCCCGCGAGAGGAAACGAGATGGCAGAGACGGCTCCCCATTCGGCGGCCTTCAGGCATAACGCCCAGGCCGCACTCAAAGACGGCACGTTCGAGGAAGTCTTGAGTGCCTTGGTTATGAAGCTGCAGGAACGCGGCGTCTTCGACGAAGACGCCGCAGAGGAAGCACGTAAGAACTACAGCCCGCTCGCAGGGGCGTTTCTCCGTCCGCGGGATCAGGAAGCGCGGGACCGGGCTTGGGGCGACATCTCTGCCCGTATCTTTCAGTTAGGCAGCCTGCTCCCCCCGGAGGATTCGGATGGCGCGTTCCTGGCGGATCGGGTACAGGTAAAAGCGCTCCTGGACAGAAGGGCCGATCTTTGGGCACAAAAAGCCCTCGCGGAGATGCGCGAGAAGCGAGCCGCAGGCCCAAGCCATGTCGATGAGCGGGATGAGGACGAGGAGGGCGACATCGGCGCGGGGCCGTTCGAGGGAGACATCTTTGAGAGCCTGGGGAAGAACCCTGACTTCTTCTGGGGCCTGTACTCGGGCGGCGTTCCCCCACCCGAGGGGGCAAGCAGCGGCCCAAGTCAACGGGGGGACGCGCCGCGGCCTGACGCCCCCGACTCATCGGGCGGCCCCACCGCCGACGCCGACATAGACAAACGGGCCGGGGAGAGACGGTTCTTTGAGGACGCGCTCCTCGGCAGTCCTTTCCACGGCGACGTCGCCGTCCTCCAGGCTATAGACACCGAGGTCACCATGAAGTTGCTCTGGGCCGTCCGGCAGAACCCGGTCAACGACGTCCTCTGGGCGCTGACACTGAAGGCGGTGGAAACGGGTGTGGCTAATCCGCCGCCGGAGAAGGAGACCGTCAATCTGATTGTGGCCCTGTCGATGGCCTGTTCCTACCTGGCGGATCACGACGACAAAAGCATCCGCCGCAACGCAGTGGACACGCTGCGCTCGCAGTTGGTCCGGCTCGTCGGCCTGCTGCCGCGAGACGTCTGGGCGAGCGACTTTCTGGATCATCGGGAGGATGTCTTGAAGTTGATCGGCGACCGGGCGCTCGCGGGCGAGTAGATGGGGCCGCGGCTAAGGGTTTCTCAGCATGAGAGGGAGAGGTAAACGACGGTGAAGAGGTGGAAACTCACCTGCTCCTATATGGGAGCGACGGCCTCGGAGACAGTGGGCGAGGCGGACCTCCGGGACCCGCTGGGCCGCGTGGAGATATGCGAGGACGTGGAAAAGGGCGACGGCGGCCAGTTCGAGGACGAAGACGGCCCGCTGGAACTGGGGAGCAGCCCTCTGGCGTGGAAGGACGGCACGGCGACAGAGACGGGTTGCGGGCCGGGGCGGCGGGGCTTGGATGAGAACAGCGCGGACTTCTACGACAACCTCCTGGCGCGGGCGGGGCTGCCCGCCCTGGTGCGCGGGGAGACGCCGGAGGAGACGTTCGACATCGACGGGCCGAACGCACGGGCGCTCGACGCCCTGGACCGGGCCGAGTGGACGCTGGAGGCGCTGCCCGATGTTATTGACTTTGACATCGAATGATGCTATGACTGAGCAGGCTCGCCACGGGCGGCGGCCTGAGCGCCGCCCGTGGGGTCTTGAACACGTCCGGGTAAAATATGCCATGACTAACGTTCAGCAAAAACAATACGACCGCTTCGTCCTCGCGGTTTGCCTGCCCGACCTGGCGGCGCAGATGACCGAGCGCCGGGCCTGGCTGGGGACGACGTCAATGTCGGCGGAGACAGTGGCGGACATTGAGGAGTATCGCCGTGAACGCGACCGGGCGCGGGAGGGGGACGCGATGCGGGAGGGGAAGTTACAGCCCGGAACGCGCTAGGCGTGTTCTAGGCCCCGACTTTTGTGCCTCGCGATGGTTGGGCGCGAGCGCGCCGCGCAGGCCCGCGTAGGAGTCGCTGGGGGCCTTTCCGTTGATGTTCGGCATGGACCGTGGCGGGAGTGCTGGTTTGGGTGCTGGCTGTGCGGTGTCCCGGCTGTCGGCACCTGGTCATATCGGCTTCCGACCCTTTTTCACACAGTTCCTCCTGCGTTGTGGGGTTATATACAACAGAGCCTGGGGGCGGTAGCAGGGCCTCAGCGGATCGTTTAGGGTTCCTAAACGCCCGTAAGGGCCTAGAGTCAGGATGCCGAAGGCCCTGGAGGAGCGGGGGTCAGGAAAACCGGTTTCCCGCAGGTTACGAGTACACAAGTCTCGTGGCGATGCCCATGGCGTCGGCCTGGCGCTGGACGGCTTGGCCCAGACGCGACTTCCACGCCCCGGTGTCCAAGGACTTGTACGAGGCGAACGTCAGCCCGTCGTGGAGGAGGCTCGTGATGACGAACCCATGCTCCTGGTCCCGCTGCTCCACGGCGGCCTCGAACACCGGGAGGAGCAGGCGCATTTCGTATGACTGGGCCACGCACGCCAGGACTCCGCGCCTGTTGTCGTAGGCGACGTCGTAGCCGTCCTTGACCTGACGCTCCAGGGGCAGGAACCGCCCGCAGGCATCGGCTGCCCCCCCGTCCTGGGCAATCCGCTGGAACTGCACGTCCCTGGCCTCCAGGAGCGCCTGGATCACGGGGTGGAAGGTGAACTGCTCGTGCCGCGCCTTGCCCCGCCCCAGGGTGTTCGCGAAATGGTTCTGGAGCGTTCGGACGCCCGAACCGAACAGCAAGGCGTAGAGGGCCGTCTTCATGACATCCTTCGAGTCCTCGGTGAACTCCAGTCCCATATGGTCGCACAGGTCTAGCCAGATCGACCTCCCTGATTCCAGGTAGTCGCGGATCATCGGCACGTCCCAGACGCGGGCGACGATGGCAAGCTGGGCCGACTGCAGATCGGCAGTCACCCAGCCCTGAGTGATCACCTTGCGGACGCTCCGGTGCAAGTGCAGGAACGACGGCCCGAGTGTATAGACTCTGGCCGTCTTCGGCGACGGCACGTAGGTCGGCACGGGCTTGTCCGGCAGGCCGTGGAGGATGTTGAGTTCGCGCTCGGCGTGAGCCGTCTGTTCCGCCATGACCATCGCCGCCGGGAGATGCTGCTTCATCGCCGCCGTGAAGCGGTGGGGCTTGAGCGAGTTCAGGTAGGAGAGCGCCAGCGCCGTCTCGGGACATATCGCGCACTCCGACACCCTGGACGCGGCCTCGGCGCGCTCGGCCTCGCGCAGGGTCTTGGTATGACGCCACGCCCAGTTGCCGCCCGTGCCCATGCAGACGCGCTCCTGAGACACGCGGCGGCGCTCGGCGCGGGCCAGGGCGTCGACGGCGTCGGGGATTGTGATGGACTGGATCGCCCGCACCTTCCCCTTGTCGTCGCCCGCAGCCCCGCCCCAGACGTGGTCCGCGATCTCGAAGTCCAGCACATCGGCGCGGAAGGCGTCCAAGAACTTCATGGCGCTGTAGTGCTGATCCGGGGCGCGGCCTTCGATGGCCGCGATCAGGCCGCGGGGGAGCGTGGTCAGCCCCGTGTCCTCGTCGCGGAAGTCGCTGAACAGCAGGTACTGGAGGAATCGCCAGTAGGACTGGTTTTCGCCCAGCCCTGGCAGACCCTCCGCCAGGGCCGGGCGGAACTCCTGGGAGACCGGACGGTCGCCGAAGACGTAATTCATTCCAGGCTCCCTAGTGGCAGGAGGGTCTCACGGGTGCCGTCGGCACGATGTAGGACGCGGGTGCCATCCAGGTGGTGCACGATCATGCTGTGGTGTTCCGCTTCCGGCGCGCCCTCGAACGGCGCGGCCACCGCGTTCCCCCACGCCTTCGCGTTGTCGGCCATCCCGGTGCCGATCTGCTTGACGCCGTCCCACCAGTTACCGACGGCGGAACCGTCGGCCAGGCGCATCATGGCGGCCTCAATGACGTCAGCCTCGCGGGGCCTGCCCGCCAGGTCGTACTCGCGGGCGATCTGCGCCAGCCGGATGATAGCTCGTGTCGTCATGTGTTTCTCCTGTGTTTCTCCTGCGGCCTGCGGGGAGCCTGGTAGGAGTCGGGCACGGGTCCCATCGCGCCTCGCACGTCCGCGTTGCCGGGGGGGTGGTTCGCTTTTTCGGATTAGGTAACCAATGGTGCTAGTCTTACAGACTGAACTGTGCCAGCGAGAGCGGCACAAAGCCGTTTCCGTTGGCTTGCAATCCGTCCCAGCCGACGCAAATGTTGAACACGGCCATCGTGAACGCCAGCCGT
>JAABUV010002581.1_pt1 | contig 24242 bp, 29 predicted proteins | sample 5559971 | NCBI WGS metagenome assembly JAABUV01 (sample SAMN10711881, study PRJNA513362) | rock metagenome | isolation source: Antarctica rocks | place: Antarctica: Victoria Land, Knobhead nord | collected 2015-12-19
CGGCGCGTGCCGTCGCCGCCGCCGCGGCCGCCGCGGCCGCCGGGCGCGCCGCCGCGCAAGGCGGTCCGCTTCTGCGCCGACCACGCGCTCGTGCGCGTGCGCCTGTTCCGCAAGGTGCGCCGTCAGAAGCTCAAGGCCGCTGATGCAGGACGGCCTGCGGGGACGTGTGCAGCGTGGTGCAGCGTCAGGCTCGAGCGGCATGCATGCTCGAGCGGAAGGCGGTCAAGTGGCTGAGCGCTCGCAGCTGACGATACTGTTGCTGGGCCAACTGTGACCAGGTGGCTGCCTGTGTGCCGTGGTGCCATGGAGGCTCGGGCGGCAAAGCAGGGTTGCGGACAGGGAAGCCGCCCACAGGGTTGCACGCCCGCTGCTGGCCGGACCCTGACCCTGAGCCATGCGCGCGCAGCTGGACCCGGCAATGGCCGTGAACCTCGGCGACGCGGCCGAGGGCGGCGACGGCGCCGGCGCCGGCGCCGGCGCCGACGCGCCCGCGCCGCACCAGGCGCCGCCGGGCTTCCAGAACGCGGCGCGGCGCGAGCACCAGGCGGAGGCGGCCGCGCTGCGCGCGCTGCACCAGGTGCGTAACCCTAACCCTACCCCACGAGGCGCCGCCAGGCTTCCAGAACGCGGCGCGGCGCGAGCACCAGGCGGAGGCGGCCGCGCTGCGCGCGCTGCACCAGGTGCCGCCCCGCGCGCGCGCCTCGCGCCGGGGCCCGGCCGGAGCTGCGCCGCCCGCTCGGCCATGCTGAGACGCTGCAGAGGGTCTGGCTGGAGCCTCGCGGCCCGCTCGGCCATGCTGGGTCGCTGCAGAGGGCTTGCTGCAGCCAAGTGTGTCATGGCTCACGTGCGACATGGTGCCGGTTGCCCGTATGCGTTGTGATGCACCGCGGCACAAACCCTACCCAGCAGGGCCTTGAGCATGCCCAGGCTGAACAGGCCCTGCCCCAGCAGGGTATTGAGCATGTGCAGGTGCGCGCAGCCCGGCGCGGCGGCCGACGAGGACGCAGATGCGGGCCCCGGCCCGGCGGCCACCGTGGCCTGGCATGTGCCGCTGGGCTTTGCGGGCAACCTGCACGAGTGCGCGCTCGCGCCGGAGCATGCGCACCGGCGCGCCGCAGCCGGCAGCGAGTCGGCAGAGGCGCCGGCGCAGGCCGCGCGCTGCGCGGCGATGCCGCCGCTCGCCTACCCGCCTGGCGCCCGAGGCGCGCCCATGCCCCGCATCTTTTCTGTTGCCGCGATGGCACTCATGCTGGGCGTGTGCCTGCTCAAGTGCGGCCCTGTCATCAGGCAGTGGCCAGCCAAGCAGCTGCGGCGCTGCCTGTTGGGCGCCCCCTTGCCAGGCGCGCCCCAGTCACCGCTGGGCGCCACCCCAGCCTCCGCTGGGCGCCCTCCCGGCAGGCGAGCGAGGCGCAGCCACAGCCGCTGCCCCTGTCTCGTGTAGGTGCATTGACACGTACTGCCTGGGGCGGCGGATGCTGCGAGGGCGACCTGCCGCGTCAGCCTGGGGTGTTTGACTAATGTGAGAGTGCGCTGCGGCTGTGCCTCGTGCACACGCGGGCGCCGCCTCGCCCCTGACGCTTACCCCAGATGTGCTGAAACGCTGCGCAGGCGCGCCCGACCCCATGGAGCCGCCTTTCGAGCCGGCGCCTGTGCCGCCGGGGGGCGCAGTCAACATGGCGCTGTGGGAGGTGGCGCGGCCGCCGCAGGCGCGCACGGGCTTCCTCAGGTTGCTGCTCTTGCAGGCGTGACAAGTGTACCTGGCGCAAGCTGCGCGTGTGCCCCCAGTGCATGCGCTTTCCTTTTCCCTGCTTTCCGCTGGCAGCCAGCACGTGCGTTTGGCCGGCACCGGCTGGCTGCGCTTGGAGCTGCCTGCCCAGCTTCCCGCCTCAGCGGAGGGCGCGCTGCGACTGTATGTGATGACGCGCGCGCGCGCGCTGCAGGCGATGCAGCAGCCGGCGCTGGCGCCGCAGCCCGCGCCGTACGCGCCGCCGCAGGCGCTGCCGCAGGCGCTGCCGCAGGCGCCGCCGCAGCAGGTGCAGCTCTTTGGCGCGCCGCTGCAGCAGCACGCGCCGCAGCTGCTGCCGCCGCCGCCGCAGTTCGCGGCGCCGCGGCTGGCATTCGCGCCGCATCAAAGCCCCCACCCCGGCCCTGGCGCGCCGCAGGCATACTCGCAGCCGCAGGCGTACTCGCAGCCGGCGCCTGCGTACCTGCCGCCGCCGCAGCAGGGGCCGCTGCTCGCGCAGCCGGGGGGCGGGCCGCATGGGCCCCCGCCCATCCAGCTGCCCCCGCCGACCCTGGCGCAGCCGGGCCACCTCGCGCCGCTGCCTGTGCCGCAGCCGGGCTTTCAGGGCGGGCCGGAGGCGGGGCTGGTGGCCCTGGGCCCCCCGCAGGGCCCGGGGCGCGGGGGGCACCCCGGGGGCGCCAGCGCCGCCGGGGAGCACTGGCGGAATGGCGGCGGCCGCGGTGGCGGCCGCGGCAGCGCCCGTGGCGGCCGCCCCAGCTCCACGCCGTGCCGCTTCTTCAACCTGCCCGGGGTACGCGCCTGGTGCAGGTCGTTTGGCTGCAGGTCACACCCTTGGAATGCCTACTGCAGTGCTTCATGCACAAACGTCAGCCTTTTGCGGCTGGCGGCAGCCCACTGCAGCGCGGTGCTGTGCATTGGCTGAAAGGGTGCTGCCTGCGGCAGGGCTGCGACCGCGGCGACGACTGCCGCTTCGCGCACGTGCGGAGCCGTGCCGCGGCGACGCGGCACCGCGCGGCGCCCGCCGACGGCGGCAGCGGCGAGCTGGACGCGCGGGCATTGCGCGTTGGCGCGCGCACGCGCAACTCTGGCTGGGATCAAGCTCCGCCGTGAGCGCGGCAGGTGCCTGTGGCAGGTGTCCCGGGCCAGCAGCCCCTCTGACCACCGCCACATGTTTGAGCGGCGTGCCACGGCTTTGGAGTCGAAGAGTGTGCTGGGTGATGCTGCTGCAGGCACCTTGTGTGCCTGTCTGCAACGTTGCATAAGTGTCAGCGGTGGCAGGTTCAGCTGCTACAGCCACGTTCAGTGTTCAGTTGGGCTTTCGAAGTGGAGCTCAGCAGTTTGCTGTGCAAGCGCTCAGTTTAGTACCACCATGTACACTCCTGTGCAGCCACTGCGGAAGTCATGCATACTTGCATCGCGCTATAGTTTCTGTGTCCTTTTGGGCTGCTTGGGCGAGCACACATGTAAATGATGTCAGTCGCGTGGTACCTGCCGCCTTTGCTGAAATCAGCTATTGCATCCAGCTGCTGCGAGCAGACGCCGTGTACACACTGTGTTACAGCATTGCTGCCAGAGCAACAGCGTGCTTTGCCAGCATGAACAGAGTACGCCGCAGGGGGCAGAGCTCACTCCACAGACATGCACGCAAAGGTGCCTGCTACGATGTGGGACAGAGGTAGCAACCAGGCACGTCAGCAGGGCGTGCTAGACGCGGGAACACATGCGTACCTCTGCCATTAGCATGCGCGTCCTCAAGACACATGGGCGCTGCTGCGGAACAAGCACATGCTGCACGACGAGCAGGCGCTGGCGGGGACGGGCTAGACCTGCACAGACGAGGACAGAGAACAGGACGCTCACAGCCGCAAATATTAAATTCGCCCACATCATCATTGCTACACTCACTGCCGCACAAGCAAGACCCGGTGCACCTGACCGCTCTGTTGCAGCACGTGCACCTCGCGCTCCGTGCGTACACCCTGGGCAGCACACCGCTTGTTAGAGCCTTCACAGCAGAGTCTGAGGCTGCTGAGGCTGCGGCGCCTGGAGACAGTCGCGGGCCTGCCGACGCGTGTGGCGCAACTCACAGCGCCCGCAGGGCGGGGTGCTGGCGACGGCCGCGCCGCGCAGGCGCAGCCACGCGGCGGGCCGTCCGAGTCGCACAGGACGGAGGCCGGGCGCACCAGCGGGTTGTCTGGCAGGTAGCCGGCGGCCGCCCAGAGCGCGCGCGCGCGCCGCAGCTCCACGCGCGCGCCCGGCGCTGCCACTTCCGCGCCGGCCGCCTCCGCCGCGTCCACGCGGGCCAGCCGCCCATCCCAGAACTGGACGCTGCTGCCATGCTGCCCTGGGTGACATGGCGGGGTCTGACAGGGTCCAGGACTCGCACTCCTGGCGTCGCCAGCCGTACGCGCGTCCTCCGCTGGCTTGCCGTTCACAGGCCCCCATGGGCCCGCTGCCGCACCACACCCATGGGCAGCGGCGCCGTGCGCCGCATCTACCACAGCACCATCCTGCGCGGCCCCGTCATGGGCGACCGCCACGCCGCTGCACCCCGCAGCGCCAGCGCGTCCTGCTGGCTGGGCCGCCGCCGGCTCAGTCGCGCTGCCGCTCGGGCCTTCGCCCTGGTCACCGGCTGGACCGCGCCCCACGGCAGCCTCACCGTCGCCGCCCTCGCGCTGCGCCGCGGCCGCGCCCGCTGCATGCCCCGCCGGCCGCGCAGCGGGCCCGTCGTGCAGCGGCGCGCCGGCGCAGCGAGCGCCGCCAGCGCCGCCGGCGGGCGCGCTCGCGGCTGCGGCGCCGCCCGCGCCTGCGGGGCCGAGCGTGGCCAGCGCGGCCGCAGCCGCGGCCTCGCGCGCGGCCAGCGGCCGGAAGGCTGCGCCGCCGGAGAGCTCGAACTCGTCGCGCATGGCCGCCGCGGCCTCCTCCACATCGGACTGCAGGAAGACCAGGCCTGCAGGGCGCTCCTGCTTTGTATAGGGTAGGGTAGGTATGTTCCCTATGTTCTGTGCCTCAGCGCCTGCAGTGGCTGCAGCCGATACCATGGGTCTCCGGCACGCGCGCGTATGCATGAAGTGTCCTCCTTGCCGCGCAGGCGCATGAGCTGCCTGCACTCAGCCCTTGTGGTCTCGAAGCAAACACCTCAGCTGCATCGCCCTCGCTGCCGCATACTTGCAGAGAACGAACAGCGCATGCCGTGCCGCCCACAGTCTGAAAAGGAGCTGTGCTTGCCATGTTCTCCTGATGCATGCTCAACAAGCTACAAGCCAGCTACAACAATCAGGACCTATCAACGCGAAGCGGTAGTGTGCACTGCAAGGCACACCATCCCATGGCACTAGTTGTTGATGAACGTCATAGAAAAGTCATGCAAGCGCATCCGGCGCCACCAGACCTGCATACGCGACCTCGTCGCGCCCAGCAGATCACAGCAACCCATGGGTGCTCCCTTGCACAGGTAATTCTCGCCTTGCACGTGGGAAGCACACATGAAGCCCTAGCACCAAGCAAGCCGCACCTCCAGACTGCATGTTGGCCGCGAGCGCGCGCACGAGCCCCGGCTGCACCACGCGCCGCTTCTTGTGCTTGTTCTTGAAGTGCGGGTCAGGGAACTGCACGCGCGCGGCACTCACGGACACGCTCAGGCGCCGCACACTTCGTGAGCCACGCTTGCTCTCACAGTGGGAGTCCGGGGGCTGTGAGACCTGCAGGGTGCAGCGTCGTGACCCGGCAACGGTACGCTGCACTCGCGTGCAGCGCAACGCATCGCGCCAGTCAGGCATGCCTGGTCACCCCCGCAGCGCCACACAGCAGACAGGCGCGCCGCAGCGTCGCTGGCACGACAGCGCGTGGCGGTGGCCCTGTCAGCACGTGGCGCGCGCCTGGATGGCGACCAGGGCAAGCGGCCCGGGGTAGGAGGCCAGCAGGCCTGCCAGGGAGACGGTCGCGTTGGCGACCTCATAGCGCACGCGCCCGTCCTCGCCCAGCAGCGCGGCCCATTCGTTCGCGCGCCGCACCAGCTGCGCGTGGCAGCGTTTCGCACTGCGTCAGTGCAGAGCGACCATCTTGAAGATGTCCATCAGCATTGGCCGATGGCTCTAGTGCATGGCAACGCGCATCTCCCTTTGCAAGTGCATGCTGCTTTCACACATGCGACAGCACGGTTGTAGAGCGGCACCATATAATGCTATCGTATGTGAAGGTGCCGCACCGCACGCGGACTCTGCAGGTGCAGCCGGGGAAGCGCCGCAAGCGCAGGTGGACAGCGCACGGAGCAGCAGCGGATGTCCATTTGACAAACACAGCTGCGAACGCACCGCTCGCACGCGCCGCTCTCACACGAGTCTCTCACATGAGCATGATAAGTCGACGAACTGTGACGGGGCAGCGCGCCGGGCCGCGGATGTCGAGCCCGAGCAGGTTGCAGCCGGGGAAGCGCCGCGCGAGCGCGAGCGCGAAGCGGCCGGACCCGCAGCCGACGTCGACCGCCAGCGGCCGCGCCGGGTCGGCGAACACGGTGGCCCAGTCCGGCGGCGGCAGCGGCACCTGCAGCTCCGCCTTGAGCGGGTTGACGTGCTGGCGCGTGCGCACGGCCTCCGTCTGGCCCGCCGCAGGCACCAGCGGCGTCAGCCGCAGAGTCGCTGTGCCGATATTGTGTGCGTGACACGCCCTCACAGCTCCTGCTGCTGTCGTATCTGGAAAAGAACACACCTTGAAGAAGTACGTCTTGTGCTACAGCACCAGCAGCACGTGCAGAGCAAGAAGACACGGCGCTTGATTCCAGGCGGTGTGAACGAAGCGTCCTGACAGTCTGTGCCAGCGCTGGTGTGCGTGCCAAAGCTTGGTGAAGCATGGCATCGACAACCGCTGCTTGGGCCGAGCGCCCACCTTGCCATACATCTCTTGCAGCTCCAGCTCCGGCCAGGGGTTGGGAGCGTCGGCAAGCCCCTGCCCCAGGCGGCTGCCACACACTGCGACCATCCTTTGCAGTGCCACCTGCGCGGCTGCCAGGCGGACTCAACATAAAAAGTGTTGCTATCTATTCAGCAGTGTACGTTGCTTTGCACAGGTGTACGCATACGACCGCATGTCAAAAAAGAAGCACCTGGGTGTGTAGGCGCCGCAAGCACAGAGCATGGATGCACCAAGCGGCCATGCGCCCTTGGCTTCTCAGGCACTGGCTGGGGAGGCCTTGGTGCAACATAGCGCGTGCAACGGTAGTCAGTAATCGATTGTGAGTGCGGCACTGAACAAGCTCGGGAGCCCCTGCACTCCAGACCCCACAAGACCCCGAGAAGGTCTGTCTCGGAGCTCCGAGCCTTGTACTTTTGTTTGGGCCTCACCTTACACTGTGTGTCTGGCCGTGAAGTGAGAACCTGCAGAGGAAGCTATGGCACGCCTCCTTAGCTGTGTGGCATTCTTCCTGTTGGCGGCATGTGCTCATGGCCAGGTCGCTGCTCCAGCGACGGCCGTGAGCGGTTCGACAGGGAGCGCCTCCTCGGCGGCATCCAGTGGCTCGACGTCACCCCTCGACCTGCTTCCCAACCTTATGAACGGTGCTCGGGCACCCTTGCGAGTTTCATAGATCAACATGCTGCCCGCCATCTGGAGGATACCCGTGTAGCTGGGACTAAGGTGCGCCAGTGGCGCCACAGGCGTCACCTCCGCGCTGTCGTCTGTGCTGCCAGACCTCGGCTCTGAGCTTGTGAACGGCTACCAGGCAACCTTGACGGTGCGCGCCGCACCCTGCCTCTGCGCGGTGTCCGCCGCACTTGTGTGCGCAGTGTATGCGAAGCAGCTCCCGAGCAAACATCATTATCAGCACCAGCCGCGTATCTGCGTTCTGCGTATGAGTGAGCAGCAGCGAGAGAGGGCGCTGGCGAGGTCGACAGCATGGCAGCTTGGGCCTGCTACGTGGCAGTGCAACTTGAGGCAGTATGAGGTGGTGGAAGAGGGCATGGTACACCGTAGTGCACACTGGGTGTTTCCTCTCAAACCAGGGGATTTGCCTGCAATGCAGGCACCCCAACTATTGACCTGAGCACATGTGCAAGCAGCCGCGGCGGGTGAAACTGAGCCATGTCACTGCCTCTCGGCCAGCTTTTCATGGCAGGGTAAGCAACTGTTCTGCCTCAGAGGCATAGCTCGGCAAAGCAGCACATATGCCTGCGGCCGCCAGCCCAGCGGCCCAACAGACTCTGGCAGCAGCATGCGCCACCCTCGCTGCCCGATGCCCCGGCGCGCGGCGCGGCAGGGCGCCCTGGGCATGTTCAGCGCGCTGGCGGCCAGCATCGAGGGCACGACGGCGACCACCGGCGCCAACCTGGCGGCCACGCAGGCGGCCGCCGCCGCGACCGTGGCGGGCGCCGCCACGGGCGTGGATACCGTCGCGTCGCAGGCGACCAGCGCCGCAACCTCGGCGACCAACGCCGCGAGCGCCCTGGTCGCCGGCGCCGTGCAGGCGCGCTGGGGACTCCCACACACAATGTGACCTGGCCCTGGATCGGACGGGCGCGTTGTGCAGACTGTGTTAGGCAGCCCCGGGCAGGCGTGCCAGGGCCCATCATAATCAATTCATTGATGGTCACATCCTTGAGGATGTGACCTTGGCGTTGGATGGGCAGGGCGCGCTGTGCACAGGGTGCTCATCGGCCCCTGCCGCTTGCAGGAACCCGGCAGTTGGCATGCCTGGCGATTGCCAAGGCGCAGAGCGTGCACGCCTGGGCCGCTGCACTGCATGCATCTGCGAGCCGCACAGCCGCGCATGCATGCGTCGCCGCTCTCCAGCGGTGAGCGCTTGCTGCGCTGCGCGCAGGGCGCCCAGGATGCGGCGGCGTCGGCCGCGCAGGCGCTGCTGACCGAGGTGATCGGCCGCGCGGAGAGCGCGCTCAGCTCGATCGGCGGCATCGCCGACAACCTGGAGCTGCTGTACGGCAAGTACGAGGACGCCTTCTGCGAGCAGGCGTACATAAAACCATCTGTCTGGATGCCGCCCAACGTCACGGGTGCGCTGAACGCTCTGCTGTGGGCCCTCAGCCTTGTGCACCCCATCCTGTCCGTCTGATTGCCGCCCAACGCCACGGGTGCGTTGATATGCTCTGCCGTGCGCCCTCAGCCAGACAGAAGTCGCAGCGCGGCTGTGCACAGGCACGCTGCGGCCAGGGCTGTGCAGAACACCCACACAGGCAGGTCGAGTGCACCAGTTCAGACTGCTGCATGCTACCTTGCTACCTCGAGCGCGATTGCAGCTCATGAGGCGCGCGCGTGCCGCGCAGGCCTTGGCTTCCAGGTCGACTTCATGCTGGGCCAGTGCGAGCTGAGCGGCGACCCCATCCCGACCTTTGGCTGCGCGGGCCCATCCGCCACATTCACCACCACGCCCGCCAGCTTCACCGCCAAGTACAAGTCGGCGGCGGAGTTTGTCGGCGAGGCGCGCGCGCGCCACGCGCCTGCCCGCCCGGCCCCTGACTGAGTGGCTGCCGCCCCTGCTACGCACCTGCTGCTCAGTGCTTTGTGTTTGAATAGGCATGCCCGTTTGCTGTGACTTGCTGCCGCCGTCTTGCCTGGTGCACCGTGCACCGGCCAGCCTCTGCGGCAGACATGCCGCTCATGGTGCTGCCAGCCCTACCCATGCCATGCGTCAATGCACGCAAGCTTTGCGCGAGTCGGCAGCCGTGTTGCGTGTACGTGTCAGTCTGATCTCTGCTACACCGAGCGCACTCCGCAGCAGGGCATGCAGACCATGTCGCATGCACGGCAACACATGCCTGCATGCATGTTGGCAGCATGCAGCCCATCACTGCGCGCATGACGCCGGCGCAACCGGGGGCGCGCGCGCAGCAATGCGCCATCACCAAGACCTTCGGCGTGCAGACCAGCGAGGTGCTCTTCGTATTCGACCCCAAGGCCGACCCGATCCTGCACCTCGGGCCTGTCTCCGACAGGATCAACAATGCCATCTCGAACGTGAGATCCGGCCTTGCCCCGCATTTGTCCCCAATCTGTGCATCACTCGCACCTGCATGTGACACTGCTTGTTGCAGGGCAACATCGCCACGCATGCGGCTGTGTCATCTGGGTTCCTCTGTGTCACCTGCCTGCAACCGGCAGGCTGCTGCGCACCCGGCCTGCTTGCAGCCGCGGCAGCGCCGGCCAGGGTCAGGGTATAAACGCGCCCCTCGCTGCCGCAGGTGTTCAACCTCGTCGGAGCGCGGTCGGTGTCCAGCGCGAGCGCGGTTGCCAACAGCACCGGCGCCGCCGGGGCCGTCGCAGCGGCGCCGGGGTCCGGCGTCGCCGCGCCGGCCAGCCCCCCGGCAGCAGCGCCCCAGGCTGCCACAGCCAGTACCACCGCTCCGCAGACTGCTGCAGCGGCACCCGCTGTGCAGCCGGCTGCGGCCTCGGCAGCCGCGTCCACGGGGTCCGGGGCATCCAGCCCGACGCTGGGGCCGCTGACGCAGGCCATTACAGCCGCCTTGTCCTCGGGCGGCCGTCGCTAGCCCTTGCCTGGGTGATGCTTGGTGCAGGGCTGCTGGTCACGGCGATGGGGTGTCTTGCTTGCTTGAGGGGTACTGCATGCAGTAGCAAGAGTGGGTGGGGATGTATACTGGTACGTCTGCACCAGTATGAGTCCGCAAGCGCATATCATTGACAGTGCTCATGCTTACATCAGCCTTGAGCAACCTGAAACATTTCACATGTCAACAAGCTTGCCACTGCTCCGCCAATGTGCACACCATGCAGAGAGCTGCAATGCTGTCATCCCAGGAAAAGCCTCAGAGGGCAGAGCAGGGGGCATGTTGCGCGCCGCACGATTGGTGCTGGCGTGTTCACGCGCGCACAGCTGCACGCCAGCAGCCTGCACATGCTGGCTTGGGCACCGCTTTTACAAAAACAACCAGACAACCTCCGGCGCGCACGCACAACCCCCAGGTTTTGGCGGGCTTGATCGTAGCTGGGAAGCATGCTCGCGCAGGACCGTGGGCCCCGCGGCCTGCGCCCACCTCAGCCAAGCCATGACGCAGAAGTGCAAACCAGGCCAGCCCCTCGGAGCCCTCCTCTGCCTGGCCTCCTTCCACGGCCCCGTCCGCAAACAGTGCAGCTAACAGCGGCAGCGGGGCATGGCCCCAAGCGCTCCCCCTCAGGCTCAGCCCCGTCGCAGTCAGGGCGTCGCTGGCACCAGGCGGCGAGCGCGCGCCGCTGCGCCCGGCGGGCCCTTGCCGCGCCTGTACCGCGGCCCTACCCTAGCCTAACCTCACTGGCACCAGGCGGTGAGCGCGAGGCGTTCGGCGCTGCAGGGCAGCACCGCATGCTCCACCGCGCCGGCCAGGAACAGCACCAGGCGGCCGCCCAGCGGCGCCACGTCCACCACCGCCTGCGCACCCACCTCCAGGCGCTCCATGCTGCCTCCCGGCTCCGACGCGCCCTCCCTGCCGCAGCGGACTGGGCTCAGCATGTTGAATGATGTGGATCATGCATCGCATCTCAGCAGCTCGCGGTAGCGCTGCAGGGCGGCGCTCTGCCGCACTCCGCGCTCATCTATGCCGCTGCGGCAGGCCGGCGGGCTGCGGCTCGGAATAGCTGGGAGCACGCGATGTCACCCCACACGTGCGGGAGCCTGGGATGTGCGACTCCTGACCAGGTGTCGCACAGGGTAGGGTTGTGGATGTGCGGCTGGGGCTGCACAGGGTAGGGTTGGGACGAAGGGCTGCCGACCAGGCGCCGCACCGCGCATGCCGCGAGTGGCCGTCCACGGAGCCGTCGCCGTCCACGCTGCTGCCCTCGGCCAGGCTGCCGCCGGCGCTCGCCTGCCCGCGACAATGCAAGCTTCATCCGACTGGCCCACAGAGTTGCATGCAGTGCCCTCGAGCGCCAACACTGACATCGTACCTGTTCCTGCCACAATTTACGCACGACCCGCTATCTCACCCGCGTCTGCTCCAGCCTGTTCAGGTCGGAGCGGCACCCTGCAAGCCCCAGCAGCGCCGAGCAGCACAGCGAAGCGCTGCACCAACAGGCATAGCAGGCAAGCCTGTCCAACATTAAACCCACCCGCAAGCTCTCCTGTGACAGCGCCGCGCAAGCGGCGGCGCGCCTGCGCGATCATGCTGCTGGCGATGCTGCCGGCGCCCAGCAGCGACGGCCCATGCGCGCCCGCCGGCAGGTGCGGCTCTGAGTGTACCGACCCCGCGTCGCTGGTCGGGTCTGCGAAGGACCCGCCGCCGTCGCTGGAGCCCAGCTTGCCCGCATGGCTCCACGCGTCGCTCGCGTGCTCGCCTATGACGCAATCTGCTCTGTCGGCAGCAGCCATGCATGCAGCGGCTTGATCATTCGATTTTCATTTAGTCAGGCAACTGGCGTCTGCACAGCAGTGCAACAGTGCCAGCGCGCGAAAACCTGACAAGACAGAGGCGAGCAGTGTTCCATGACATCTGACAAGGTTTGCATTCGTGCTGCGCGCGCAACGGCGTCGCAGAATTGTCGCCTGTTGGGGCAAGCAATCTGGCGGGAGCTGTCGGGCAAGGTATGAGGTTTGCGGAGCGCGCGCCTGGCTCGCCGCAGTGGCTGCCGGCGTCACCGTTGGCGTCCGCAAAGCCGAAGAAGCGCACGCTCCCGGCGCCCGCCGCCAGCCCATGGCCCGCGGTGCCGTTAGCGAGGCCGTGCGCGGCACCGGTGCCCGCACCCGCGTGGTGGCCCGGCCCTGCAGGCTGCCCGCGGGACGCGCCGGCTGCCTCGTGCACGCCGTTGGCGGCGCTTGCGCCAGGGTCCCACCCCAGCCCGACCCTGCGGCTCCCGAGTGCGGCATCCGCCGGCGGCCGCGCCGGCCCCGCCGCGGGGTCCCGCGCGGCCGCGTCCCTGGGGGAGGGGCCGCCGTCGGGGGCATGCGCGCCCGCCGCGCCGTTTGCTGGCGCGCCGGGCGTCGGCGCGGGCGCGGCGCCGTCCGCGGCGCCGGCGCCGGGGGCGGCCGGGGCAGCGGGTGCAGAGGCGGGGTGCGCGGCGGAGTCCAGCCGCGGCGGCGGCCACAGCCGCAGCTTGCCGCCGTGCGAGGGCGCCCAGCTGAGGTTAGCGTACAGGATGGCCGTGACCTGCGGCGGCGCGCCCGCCTGCGGTCAGCACTTCAGCAGCCGCGCTATGTGAAGGCGTGCATGGCGGTGGACAACAAGCGCTGTGGCCGCTTCCACAGCAGCCCCGGCTCCAGCTTGAGCTGGGCGTGTCCTGAGCTGGAAGGTGACGCACCTGCAGGCACGCAGGGTCTTGTTCCATCCTGTGTGACAGGGTGGAGTCAGCAGGGCGCATGTTTTCATTCACTCCAGGCATGCAGGCTGTGATGAGCGGCTGATGCAGGTGCTTCGGAGAGCAGGGAGGGCCGGCGCATGGTGAAGCAAGGGTTGCGCCAGGGCAGCGCGCACCCGGCGCTGGTGGTCCTCGCTGCCGTCGTCGGGCAGCGCGTCGCGGTGGCGCACGTACTGCGCGCCGCCGCCGGGGTAGAGCGCCAGCTGGTACTCAGCCGCGCGCTGCCGCAGCGCCATCGCCTCCGCCAGGTCCTCCTGGATATCACGATGATAGGTTAGGGCATCACCTACCCCATCAGGCCATTGCCTAACCACCGTCAGGTCCTCCTGCCGCGCGTGCGCGCCCGTCGCCCCCCGGCCGGCGCTGGCTGAGCAGGGGTCCTGAACAGGGTTGATGAACAGGGTTTATGAGCAGGGCGCAGCCATGCGGTCAGCCCCCACACCGGTATCCCTTCCCTGAATCTACCCTGAGCAGGAGCGCCAGTCTTGCCTCACGGCCAAGGTGTGAGTGAACAGGGCGCGGCTACGGTGTTGATTCCTCGGGCTTGCTGCATTGTGCAAGCCACTGGCCGTCGTCCGAAATCACGGGATGCGGTCTCGCGCGATGAGGGCATTCCGCGACGCGCCGGGGCTCGCAGGGCAGTGCGAGCACCTTTCGACGCGGCTGCCCTGCACACATGGTGCCCAGGCGCCTGCCCTGGGTGCTGTTGCGCCTGCTCTGCCCTGACGCTGCGATCCCTGCCCCCAGCTACTGCCGCGCGCCTGCAACCTTGCACAACAGCCGACCCTGCACTCTGTACGATCACACGAGCTGGCCCTGCGAAATCCCCGGCTTGGGCCGCAGCGCGCGCCTGCAGCTCCTGCAGCGCGTGCACCGCGGCCGCCAGGCCGGCGCTGGTGGCGGGCGCGCGGCCCGGGTGCAGCCACAGGATGTAGTCGCCGCGCGCGGCGCGATCTGCGCGGGCGCACAAGCCCAGTGGGGCTCAGCCAAGCCGCGCACGCCATGCGACAGCACACGCGACCGGGAAGTGTGACTGACTGTCTGACAGCAGAAGCAGCCGTGCTAACAAATGAGCGCTCGCCGCGGCTCCTTGCGGAGCTCCTTCCTACACGCACGTGCGTCTACATATACTCCTGGCATCAAGCCGTGCCCGATGCTGAGAGAGGCAGCAGCCGCGCTGGCAGCATCAGCCACGCCGGCCATACTACACAGGTCGGGGCGGGCCAGCATAGCAGAGCGCAGTGTGCGACCGGGCGCGCATGCACAGAGCCTGCATGCACGGCGCAGCCGAGCGGAAGCGCCGGGCCCCGCGGCAGCCGAGCAAGCACCTGTGCACTGCGCGGCGCGCTTCTCCTCAGGGCTGCTGCTGCTGCCCAGGCCCATGCGCGCGGCCTCCACGAAGCGGCCTGAACCAACCCGCGGTTGCTTGATCGGTTACCAACAGGAAGGAACAGAGTGTCAAGCTCAGTCCATATCTCGTGATGCTGGGCGGTGCACACAGAGCTGTGCCGCACTGCCAGCATTCATTCTCTTGTCAGCTAAGTGCTGCCATGCCACACCGGCGTGGGTCAAGAGGGTCAGAGTGATGAGTTGGTGAGCGCTCACTGACAGGTAGGCGCTGTGAAGCAGCTGGCGGGCGCACCCTGGCGCTGCAGCGTGTGCGCGTCGGCGCGCATGCGCGCGGCCACTTCCCGCGTCACAAAGTTGTCCACGACGAGGTACCTGCGCCCGCGCAGACACCGTGTTGCCATGCTGCCGGGCACCGCTGCATCCGGAAGGCACCAGGCACTGCCCTTGCCCGCCTCAAACATGTGTGTCGTATGCCAGAGGTGCCTGTCCGCACGGTCCCAGCAGTGAGCAGCAGCACACGAAGCTCCTCCACCAGAAACTGACGGGCATGCATCTGTGATCCCGCATCACTCTGCACACCTCCATGCATAGAAGGAAGGAGTGATCTGATAATATGATGTCATGGGTGACAACGGCAAGCTCTGCATGTCGTAGATCCTTACAGCAGCACGCGCTTGGTGTCTGGCTCACCCGCTGTGCCGCAACGCGTCCACTTGCTCCCACGTCAGGCGCTTCAGCGCGGGCGGGGTGCGCGCTGGTGGCCTGAACAGCCGCGCGCAGACCTGCCGGGGGTGCGCCTGTCAGTCGTGCTCAGATGCTTGCAGATGGTGCAAGCCGCGTGCCCCACCCCCGGCTGAGAGCGGGTGCTGGTGGGCGGTGACGTTTTCGTGCTGGCGCTCATAGCGGGTGGTACTTCCGCCGCTGGCAGCTCGCATATCAGAGTGTGCCAGAACGCGCTAGAAACAGAACCCGGACGGCGAGTGCCTGTCGCCGTGCAGGGCAAAACGTGGAGGGGTCAGTGCAGGGCAGCAATCGTGCATGTCAGGGACTGTGCGACACGCTCGCCGCCAGCGCCGACCTAGGTTGCGTCAGTGAGAGCACAATGCCCTCAAGGCGCTCCCCTCAGCAGTGTCCACGCCGTATGTTGCATGTCGCAGACTGGTGCTGCACTGCTAGTGAGGCTCAAGTCCAAACCCGGCTGGTTGCAGCTGCAACACGAGCTGGGTCTTGTCACGCACGGGCGGGTACCTCCATTGCCTTCAAAAAGCAGGAAGTGGCAATCATTGCAAGTGCTGTCTCAGGTGCCCCACCCTCTAGCCAACTCATCAATCGGGCGTCGGAGCGTTTATAGCATGGGCAAAAAACAGCGCAGCTCTCCAGTGCCTGGCTCACCGTGCACGTCACAGGGCAGTGCTTGCGCACGCGCCGCGCCCCCCTGCTCACGCCCCAATTGCAGCCCAGAGCAGCGGCGGCGCGCCTGCAGCGCGGGCTCGATCTGGTCCAGCTCGCGCAGCAGGTCGCCCTCGGCCACCTCAACGTGCTCCTCCTCCTCGTCGCCCTCGCCCAGCGTCTCGATGCCGCGGTCGTATGCGCGGCTGGGCTTCTCCTCGCCGAAGATGGCGAGGCTGGCGATGCGCGAGGACAGCGACGCGGTCGTCGCGAGCGAGCTCAGGCTGTTGCGGTCGCATTCCACGTCGGCCTCGCCGTGCGCGCTGCCGCCCCCCTCCATGCTCTTTGTCTGTGAGGTGCCTGCGCAGCCTGGGCGCTTGCCTCAGAGCGCAAGGCCAGCCTTTGGAAAAATATGCCCAGGGTTGCTGCAGGTGTTATTGCCAGCACTAGCCTAACTTTCACAGCCACTGTCGTCTTGTTGTGTGCAGCTACATCTGTAGCGTGTCATCAGGATGCCCTGCTGGCCGTTGGCGGCGGGCACGCAGCCGCCGTCCTGCAAACAGGTGGGCATGCACGCAATTTTCTGTATGCGCTCTGAGTTTCCGTTCCTGCCGGCTGTAAATTGTGTCACGTGTGCAGGCTATGCCTACGCAGCGACTGGCGAGTGCAGCTCGCAGGCTGCTGAGCCTGCGCAGCGTAAAAGCCGCGCCGTGCATGGCCCCCCGCATGGTGTGCCCGCGCTGGGCCCCGGCCGGCCTTGGAAGCGGCCAGGGCACGGCGCCGGCCTGCGGACACGCCCACCACGGGCCAGGCAGGGGCTTTGCGAGCTGCGCGGCCGCGCCCGGCAGGGCGAGCACGCTGCATGCAGACAGCCCGGCGCATGGCCAGCAGCCGACGCTCGGCTGGCCGCCCAGCAGGGCCCCAGACCCGGGCGACGCCGCGACGTCTCGGGCCCACGCCAGCGCCGCACCGCCCGAGCCCAGAGCGCACAGCCCCCCCGCGCCCGCCGGCCGCGACGCGGCAGGCGCGGCTGGGCGGGCGGAGGGGCTGGGCCGCCCGGCTGTGCAGCGCGGCGAACAGGCTGGCGCTTGCTTGCCCGGCGCGAGTGTGCGCCCTGAGCCCGCAGCAGCTGCGGACGGAGGCCCCCTCGGGACGGGCGCGGCGCCTGCAGCAGCAGCACAGGCGCGCCCAGGCTCGCTCGGCGGGACGCCGCGCCCTGAGCCCGGGTGGGCAGCTGCGGCGGCTGCCAGCGCTGCCGAGGCGGGCGCCGCACAGCGGCGTGACCTGGCGCCGCAGGTTGGGAGCGGCGGAGCAGCGGACGGCGCGCGCGCGCCGGCCAGCAGCGGGGATGAGGCCATGCCAGCGCTCGGGGAGCCGTGGAGCCTCAGTGCGGGGCGCGGTGCGCTGGCCGGGCAGGTCGCGCCTGGCGCCAACGGAGCGGTCCTTGCGTCAGGTCCTGGCGAGCAGGGCCCCGACAGTGCAGGCAGCCATGCAGCCGCGAGCAACGGGGCATCCGGCGCACACTGCGCCGCAGCGCACGGCACCTACATCTGCGAGCTGCGCCTCAGGCATGAGCGCCGACCCTCGGCAGCCCACGTCCGTTCGTCACCGCTCGCGAAGCGCTCCTTTCTGCTGCTTTCGCACCTGGCAGTCAGGTCGTCGTGCGCGCTGCATGGTTCCCACCGCAGGCCAATGAGTCTGTATGGGAATTTGGGCACTGTGGCCGATGCCGGCGCTCTTGCCACGCCCAACAAGCAAGGGCGGGCGGGCGCCGCGCGCTGCAGGAACTTTGCGCTCGTTGAGGACGAGACCGTCGCGCTCGGCCCGGGCCTCAACGTCATCACGGGCGAGAGCGGCGCGGGCAAGTCGGTGCGCTGCGCCAGCCCGCGCCGCGTGCGACGCGCGCGGGCCTGCCCCCGCCCTACGCCCTACCCTAACCCCTGGACCACCTAGCACGTGCAACGCGCGCGGCCCTACCCCCGCCCTAACCCCCTACCCTACCCCTGGGCCACCCAACACGCGCGGCGCGCGCAGCCCTGCTTTCGGCTTGCGGCGGCTGCGGCCCAGAGCGCAGCGCGGGCCGCGCATGGGCCGCGTGTGCGCAGGGGTGAGCTGTGACGGGGGTGGCGCGCAGGTGCTGGTGAGCGCGCTGGGGCAGGTGCTGGGCGCGGTCGCGGCGGAGGGCTGCATCCGGCCGCCGGCGGATGTGGCGGTGGTCGAGGCCGCCGTGCGCCTGTCCAGGCCTTCCCAGGTGGCACTCCCCGCGCCCGCCGCCGCGCCGCCTGCACGCTGCAGCTGCAGCCCAGGAGCTGTTGAGCTTGCAGGACAGAGCTTGCAGGAGTGAGTGCGACAAGCGGCGGGAGCTTTCACCGCCGCGCACAGCGTGGCGCCCCGGGCCCGCCGCCATGCCTGCGCCGCGGGGGCGGCGTTCTCTCTCTCCTTCTGTCGCAGGCGCCTGACGTGGTTTCATCCTGGGGTTTATCCTGGGGTTTATCCTGGTGCGCAGGCGGGCCTGCGGGAGCTGCTGCGCGGCCTGGGCCTGCCGGCGCGCGCGCTGCCGGGGCCGCTGCTGCGCCTGCGCCGCGAGGTGTCCTCGGCAGGCGCCGGCGGCGGCGTGCGCAGCCGCTGCTTCGTCAACGGCGCCGCCACGCCGCTGCGCGTGCTGCGCGAGGTCGGCGCCGCGCTCGTGGACGTCAATGGACAGCACGCTGCGCAGACGCTTCGGCGCGCGCCCGCCGCCCCTGCCACCCCCTGCCGCAGGGCAGCGCTGCTGGACCGCTCCAGCGCTCGTCAAGGCTCTTAAGCGAGTTTAGGGTTATGTTTAAACCCTAACCCTAAATTCACCTCCTGATGATGCCTGATTAGGTGCCGTGGGTGCGGCGCAGAGACGCGGGCACGCAGGTGGCGCTGCTGGACCGCATCGCGGGCGCGGCGCGGCGCGCGGCGCGCTTCGGGTCCGGGCTGCGCCGCCTGCGCGGCCTGGAGGCGGAGGCCGCGGCGCTGGACGCGCTGGGCGGCGCGGCGCAGCGCGGCGCGCTGCAGGCCATGGTCGACCAGGCGCGCGCGCGTGCCGCGCCCTGCGCCCGCTTGTCCCGAAAACGCAGCCCGATAGGGTATGGGTTTGCCCCTAGCTCGAGGCTGCATGGGTCCTGGCAGCTTGCCCCCGCTGGGGACCCCCCGCTGGGGAGCTCCCGCTGGGGAGATAGAACAGGGGTGGGGAGCTTGCCAGTGCGTGCCCCTTCCTCCTGCTCCAGCAAAAGGTCGCCGCACTTGGGACCTGCACCCTGCTGCAGCGAGCGGGGCAGGCGCAGCTGCCTGCGGCCCGGCACGGCGTGCAAAGCACGCGCCAGCTTGGCGGATCGTCCCAAGGCAGGAAGGGCTGGCAGTGCGCTCCCTAAGCATGAAGAACCATACAGGGCACGCTCCTTACCCGCAGTCCCTCTGAAGCCATTCCCCAGGAGTGACAGCGCAGGGCGCATTGTGGGAAACAGAGAAGAGCGAAGCGGGAGGAGGCGGCGAGCCGAGCGCGCGCTGCCAGGTGCACGCGGCGGCGCTGGAGCCGGGCGAGGAGCGGGCGCTGCGGCGGCGCCTGCGCCGCATGACCGAGCGCCGCGGCGCCGTGGCGCGCTGCCAGCTGGTCGGGCAGGCGCTGGCGGGCGAGGGCGGCGGCGGCGCGGGCGGCCTGGACGACGGCCTGCGCACCGTGGAGGGCCACCTGAGCGCGATCCTGGGCGTCGAGGAGGCGCACGCCGCGCTGGCGGGCGGCGCTGGGGAGCCCGACCCTAACCCCGATCAATACCTTGATACAAATCCCGAGCCTGACGCCGCCGACGACGGCGCGGCCGCAGCCGTGGAGGCGGCGCTGAGCGACGTCTCGCGCGCGCGCGCTGCGCTGGCCGACGCGGGCGCCAAGGCAGGCTGCCCCCCGCGGCCCGCGCTTTGCAGAGACTGTTTGCACCGAGACAGGGCATTGTACATGGCGAAGAGCATGGCTAGCTTTGTTTCTGTCTGCAACGGGAGCCTTGCGTGATTGTGTCACAGCCTTGCTTCTCTCAAGCAGTTGCTATAGGCTGTGAACTTGGCAGACTGCGCACCCTTGAGCTGCCGCGTGCGAGCGGCTCAGCAGTCGAAGGTCACCACGGCTCCTGGACGGGACAGGCATCAACGCAGGTGGCGGCATATGCGAAGCACTTCAGCTGCCTGGAGCTGGACTATGACGATGCCGCCGCGCGCCTGCGCACGCTTGAGCGCCTGTTCAGGCACGCCTCGCGGCTGCGCCCCACATGATCCGCGCGCTCTGTAGCAGCAGCTGGGCACAGCGCGCGCGAGCGTATAAACGTCGAGGGGCCTGCGACACGGCGGCGTCATGGAGTCTGCCCTAGCGCCCTCAAGGAGGCTTGGAATGCTATGCCGATCGTTGCACACGCTCATGCGTGTGGACGCGGCACAGTTGCATGGGCGGACTCGAGTCGCCAGCGCGTAAGCGTAGCGCTGCGCCGGAAGCGGGCCGGCGGGGCTGACGGCGAGCGCCGGGCCCACTGTGTGCGTGGAGCCTGCCGCATCGGCCTCCAGCCGCCACACAGGGTCAGGCGCCGATGCGCGCGTGCGCGGCAGCTCCTCCATAATCACCACCTCCTCTTACCCTTCGCGCGTCACCCACTCCTGTGGGTTAGGATAGGCTTAGGGCTAAGAAGCGGCTCCAACGCAGGCGGCACGACTGCGCGGGCAGCGACGAGCTGCTGGCGCGCGTGCGCGGCGCCGAGGCGGACCTGGACCGCTGGTTCGAGATGGAGGGGCGGCGCGCCGGCATGGGCGCCGAGCTCGCGGCCCTGCGCGGCGAGCTGGCCGCGCAGGCCGCCGCTCTGAGCCAGGCCCGCAGGTGGGGCCTCTCTGCGCCGTGGTTGCGCTTGCCCTAGTTTGTGGTGGAAAGAGGAGTGTGTGACAGCTGCAATGCGAGCTCGCTGTATACCAGCCGTGTCACTGCGCTGTGCGTTTGCTGTTGGAGAGGGGAGGGAAAAACGGCTCAAGTTGCGACCACGCGTGCTGGAAATTGAAACTGTGTTTGTAGCTGCAGCTGGGTTGGCAGCTCATGGCCACCCAGGCACCCGCAACAGGCGCCGGCGCGACTGACGCCCGGCGCGGCCGCGCAGGGCGGCGGCGGGGCGGCTGCGGTGCGCGGTGGAGGCGTGCCTGGCCGATCTGGCCATGGCGGGGTCGCGCTTTGACGTGCGCATCGGCTGGGAGCCCGCGGCGGCCGGGGTGCGCACCCCGCGCAGGCCCGCGCATGCTGCGCGCCAGCGCGCTCTTCACGCGGCGCGCCTCGACAGGCAGGCGTGCTGTGGTGCTGCACGCCTTGCTGAGTGTGGCGCGCTGGCAGCATGGCTGGCTCAACCGGATGCGGACGTGTGCACTGGCACGCAGCGGGGCGCGCCTGGGTGTCTGTCAGATGGGCATGCAGCAGGGCGCGGCCAGGCGTGTAGCCAGGGTAAGGTTTTAGGGCAGGGCAAAGCGGATGCAGGTGGCGGGCGCGCTGGCAGTGCCCGCCGAGCTGGCGGACGCCGTGTATGAGTGCGGCGACGCGTTCCTCGCGCGGCCGAGCGGCCTGGATGCGGTCGAGTTCCTGCTCGCGGCGGGGCCGGCCGAGCCGCTGCGGCCGCTGGCGCGCGCCCCGCGCTCGCGCCGCCCTGCGTGCTTGTTTTGAAGCCTGTCTGTGATGCGTGTGAGCTTCCTGCATGTGGTGCAGCGCGTGCAGTCGCAGTGCGTGACAGCACCGCGCGCCGGCTGAGCAGGGTCCGTCGGGGCGCGGCACTTTTCAGTGCTGCATGCTCAGCAGCCTGCACCCACCAGCACCGTGGCACATATGATGCAGTGGCTGAGAAGTAACGCACGCGACGATGTGTCCAATAGCTTGACCGAGGTGTGGCAGCCAGCAGGCGAGCACTGCTACACACGCGTGACACGGCGCGCGCGCTTCAGGGCGTGGTGGCGTCCGGCGGCGAGAGCGCGCGCATCATGCTCGCGCTTAAGGCGGCGCCGGCCGCGGCGGCCGCCGACAGCGAGGCGGCGGCCGCCTCGGCGGCAGCGTCAGGCGCTGAAGCAGGCGCGCCGAGCGCCTGCTTCGGGACTATCGGCAGCTCACCCCAGGATCGCGCTGCAGGTGGTCTGCAGAGCGATCTTGGGGCGCTGTGGTATGTTGTCGCGGATCCTGGTTGCTCTTTCACGTGGCACTTTCGTGGCACTTTGGCCCAGCCAGGCTCCGTACGGAGGTGAGTGTAAAGCAATCGCAGCACTTGTATGGGAGGCTGGCGTGCCTCTTGCACCAACAAGGCCGTTGGCACCTTGCAGCGCACGCCATCAGCAACCCTGCGCCCTGGAACCTTCTTGGACCAAAGCTGTGTCGCTTTCCTTGCAGGGTCGCGCCAGGACGCGCCTGCGGCCCCAGCGGCCAGCGGCGCCGGCGTGCTCGTCATCGAAGGCCCGCCCGGCCGCGGCGACCTGCTGCTCAACCTCGGGCATGACGCTGGAGGGCTCTTCGGCGCCACGGCTGCGTCATGCGCGCCCCCATAGCTTGCGCCGGCCCTGCTTGCCGCACACCGGGCGCCTTGCCGGACTACATGTGACTGACAACATAAGCTGCCAGTGTATGGCGTGGAATGCAGGATGTGCTACAGACTCAGTTGGAACAACTGCATCATAGCGAGCGTGACTGCCGCACATCTAGCAGGTACAAGAGGCCTCACTCAGACATGCAGTAGCGTGACGGCAAAGAGCGCCGTGCAGACGAGGAGCCCGCGCTGTTGGGAGAGGCCGCGGGCGCGCCTGTGCTCGTGCTGGACGAGTTGGACTCGGGCGTGGGCGGGCGCCTGGGCGGCGCCGTGGGCGCGCTGCTGCGGCGCATGACGCGCGGCAGCAGCGACGGCGGCGCGGGCGGCGGCGCCGCGGCGCAGATCCTGTGCGTCTCGCACCTGCCGCAGGCGCGGCCCCAGCGCTGCGCGTGCGCCAGGGTTAAAGTAGGATAGGGCAGGCGCAGATCCTGTGCGTTTCGCTCCTGCCGCAGGCGCTGGCGCTGCGGAGCGGGCTGCGCGCCCGCAGCGCCTGGCGCGCGCGCCGTCAATGGCTGAGCACTCTGCCTTCCTTGTCGTGCCAGAGGATGCGGTCACAGCGCTGCACAGCCCCATGCGCTCGCGCTGGTCAAGCCATCAGTCTCCAGCCGCCATCGGCGGTTCAGCGCTGAGCGGCGGCGGCCCGGGCCGCCAGGTGGCCGCGCACGCGGAGCACCACATCTGCGTGCGCAAGGCGGCCGGCGCGGACGGGCGCGCGCTGACGCGCTTCGAGGCGCTGGCCGCCGACGCGCGCGCCGAGGAGGTGGCCGCCATGCTCGGCCTGGGCCGCGCGGAGGCGCTGCAGCTGCTGGCCGCCGCCCAGGGGTAGCGAACCTAACCCTAGCGACCCTAACCACCCGGGCACGCTGCTCCTCTGGGGTCGCCGCCTGTGCCGGGCCTGGGCCGTGTACTGGTTGCGCAGCTGTGCAGCGGCCGGGCTCGGCCGCTGTCCTGTCCTGTTCAACAATAGTCGCTGTTTGGCTAGGCTGGGTCTGTCACGATCGTGTGCAGGCGCTGCACATGCAGGCCCGCTGTGTCAGTAGTGTAGCCTGCTTGCGGAATGCACCTTGCTCGGCAAGATGTAGTACACACATGAAGTAGCCCCTCGCCTTATAGATTGTTTGGTTTACACCCTCTTGTCTGTCCTGTTTCAGGCCCTGCTGCGTCTCCTTCTGCAATTGCCCGCCCTGAGCTTTGGCATGGTTAAATACATATTGGTGTACACAAAGTAGTGCACGCATCAAGAAAGCGTCATGCGCATCTCACATACTCCACACACAGTACTGATCTCCCGCACCCGCATGTCTGGGTTTCCAAGAAAGGGGATTGGCGCTAACCATGCTCGACTATTCTACACCGCTTCTTACCGGCGTGCGCAAACTCACATGCCCCAAGCGCCTATGCCATCTACAGCTAGACCACCACTTTGCTAGTCTAAGTAAACCCCAGAACCACGTCCCCTGTCGAACAGACAGAGGTGCGCCGGCGGTGCGCACGCAGGGCCCGAACCTGACCCTAGCGCCGCGCGCGCTCAGCCCTGCGCCAGCGCCTGCGAGGCGCTCGCCTGCAGCTGGTGGATGTAGCGGAACAGGAGCCCCGCGCCCTCATGCGACTCGTAGCTGGGCACCAGCCACAGCACGACCAGCGTGGCCGCGCCCGCGCCGAACGAGGCGAGCAGGCACAGCTTGCACACGGCCGCCAGCAGCAGCCCCGGGCCCAGCGCCGCGTAGCAGATGAGCAGGAAGGGCGGGATGATGGCGTAGCCGGCCCACAGCACTGAGACGAGCAGGGTGGAGACGACTGCGTCGCGCACGGCGAGCTGCCAGGCGCCGACGCCGATCGAGGCGGCCAGCAGCGCGAAGAAGAGGCAG
>JAABUV010002582.1_pt1 | contig 24239 bp, 14 predicted proteins | sample 5559971 | NCBI WGS metagenome assembly JAABUV01 (sample SAMN10711881, study PRJNA513362) | rock metagenome | isolation source: Antarctica rocks | place: Antarctica: Victoria Land, Knobhead nord | collected 2015-12-19
GACCGCGCCGCGGCGGCCGGGCGCGCCCCCCGGCGGCCTATGCCGGTGACGACGGACGCAGGGGGGCGTGCCGTCGCCGATCGGCGCGCGACGGTCGGGGCGCGCGTCCCCTACGCCCCGACCGCGCCGCGCCGCGCCGCGCGGGGCCTGCCGCGGACGTATCTCCTCTACACGGTGCAGCCGGGCGACTGGATATCGACCGTCGCGCAGCGCTTCGACGGCCCGCGCCCGGGGGAGGACCCCGCCGCCTCCGCCGCGCGCCTGGGGCGGACCGTGGAGGCCATCTACGACGCGTCGCGGGGCCGCCCTCAACCCGACAACCTGCCCATCGAGGACCCAAACCTCATCCGCCCGGGTCAGATACTGCGCATCCCCCTCCCCCTCTCCAACGTGACGGTTGAGGGAGACCGCCTCGTCTATATCGTGCAGCCCGGCGACTACCTGTCGCGCATCGCGGCCAGCCTGTGCGGGGACTGGAGCCGCTACGACGAGATCAAGGCCGCCAATCCCGGGGCGATCGGCGCGGACAATGTCATCGTCGCGGGGCAGAGGCTTTTCATCCCGACGAGCGTCGCCGTCGCGCAGCCCGATGGCTCGATGGACGCGCGCTCGTCCGTGCATGTCACCCGCGCCCGCGCGGTGGCGACCCCGCGGCGCGGCGTCCATCCGCGCCCGCGCCCGGTGGCCGATGTGCGCGCCGTGCGGAGGGCGCGCATATCGGCGGCCAGTCAGAGCCGTACCCCGAGGCGCGAGCGCGCGCGTGCGCGGCGGCGCGTGGCGCGCCCCCACCGCGCCGCCGCGCGCGGGATAGGCCCGGTCGCGCATTGGGCGGCGCGGCGGCACGCGTCGATAGCCACGCCGACCCATGAGCCCACGCCCGCGCCGACCCATGAGCCGACAGCTACGATCGCTTCCACTCCGACGACCGCGCCGACAGCTACGATCACTCCCACGCGTGCGGCGCCCACGTCGACCGCGACGCCAACCAACATCTCCGGCGCCTCCGGCGCCCCAACGCGCGCGGCGATCGCCCCTGCCGGTCCCACGGCGGCCGGCACGTCGTCGGCGACCGCCATCGGACCTGTGGGGCCAGCGGGCGAGCCGCACCTGCGCGGCTCCTCCGGAGGGGATCATCCGACGCGACCCCACGAGGGGCCGACGATCACACTCCCGCCGCACGGCGGCGAGATCGACGCCGCGCTGGCGCTGGGCCTGCTCGGGCTGCTCGCGGTGGGCGCGCGCCGTTTCGGCGTCCTGCCCGCGCCGCGCCTACCCCGACGCGCCCCGGCGGCCGTACGGGAGGCCATCGAAACCGCCCACCAGGGCATGGACGGCCCGCTCGCCGCGGGCTTGCGCGCGCGCCTGCATGGCGATGAGGGTAACCCCGTCACGTATGTGGCGGCCGCCCTCGGCCGCGCGGCCGCGCGCGTGGGCGTCGCGCCGCCGCCCATCCGATGGGTCCTTCAGGGTCGCCGGCGACAGGTCCTGGCGCTCGGGGCGGGCGACGTGGACGCCGCCACCCTGGAGGCCCTCGCCGTGGCGATCGGCGAGGAACTGGGGGCCGATGTTCCCGAGTGGCGCGCCGCGAACGACGCGGATGGCGTGCGCCTGACCATGATGAGCGTCAAGCACGGCCCCGTCACGCGCGGCATGCCCGGCGCCGCGCCCGGCCCCGGCGACCACCCGGCCCCGTTCCTCGTGGCGATCGGCAAAGCCGGCAACGATGTCCTCCACGTCAACCTGGCGGCCACGCAGCCGCTGCTCGTCTCGGCGACAGCGGCGGAACACCTCGTCGGGGCCATCCTCGCGCGGGTCGCGGTCCAGGCTGTCCCCGCCCAGGTCCGCATCCTCGCGGCCTGTGAGAGTCCGGAGATCCGCCATTTATTGGAAGCGCTGCCGCACGCGCGCCTCCAGGACGACGCCGACGCGGCCTGCGTCGTCGACGTCGACAACCTCGCCTCCGTCGAGCGCATCGTGCGGCAGGCGGCCGGCGTCCTCACCAGACGTTTGGCGGAGGCGAGCCCTGGGCGGCGCCTGCCCGTGTACCTCGTCGTGATCGATCGGGCTGACGCCGTCTTTGCCAACGCGACGCTCTGGCGTTCTGTCGACATGCTCGCCCAAATGGGGCCGGCCGCCGGCATCCACGTCATCGTGTCGACGTCGGCCCCGCTGCGACTCGGCGGACGCAGCGCGGCGTGGCGCCTCATCATGACGCAGAGGTTGACGCCGGCCGAGAGCATGGCGCTCCTGGCCGACGATGCGGCCACACGCGTCTCGTCCGACAAGGCCATGCTCCTGCGCGGCATCGGTGACGACCGCGAGATTGACCCTCTGGAGTTGACGATCTCCCAGATGCGCGAGAGCTTCGCCATCGCGGCAGGCGTCGTCCCGGGCAAGGACGGCCCGACCGACGGGGACGGCCCGACCGGCGGGGATGGCGTGGCCGGACCAGACGGAGTGGACGCCCCGGTCGGCGGGAGCGACGGAGACCGGCCGGCCCCGCCGGTCGGGGAGGGCGGCCTCGCCGGAGAGGTCGAGCGGGCTGTGCCCGATGCGGGCACGGCGCCCGCATCGGATAACGCCCCGCGAGAGGAGGACCCGGATCAGGCCACGATGGCGGAAGCGCTCGCCCACGTTCGAGCTATGGGCGTCGCGCCGTCGCCTGACGATGAGGGCGACAGCGCGCCTGGCGCCCAGCCGGAGCCCATGGTGGATCTTAAAGACCACGAAACCCCGGTCCTGATCGCGCGCGGTCGCGCGCAGGCCGCCGTGCCCAGCGCGGCGATCGTCCCCGACGCCACCACGCCTGCCGCCCCGCCGATGGAGCAGCAGGCCGATCAGGCGGGACCAGGACGCCCCGCGGTGATCGTCGAGGGCGAGACCCGAATGGTCGAGGCGGGCGCGACCGCGGAGCAATCACCCGTCCTCCCCTATCGCCCGCACGGCGCGCCCGCTCGCGGCGCGCCCACCGCGTCACTGCGCGTGATGGGTGTCCCCGCCCTCACCATCACCGGTGAAACCGAAGGTGTCCGCCTGGGTCCGACGCCGCGGCGTTACCTGTGCATCCTCGCGTTGGAGAGGGGTCCGATCCCCGCCGACCAGGTCGCCGAACGGTTGTTCAGCTCCTCGGACGTCGCCGATCCGCGGGGCGAATTCAGGCGTGCCCGCAACACGTTGCGACGCGCCCTGCGCGAGCACGCCCCCGCGCTGGCCGACCAGGAACTCATCATCGAACGGCCGACCGGGAAACCGACCCAGTACGAACTCAACCGCGATCTCGTGACGGTCGACCTGGACCGGTTCGCGGCCGCCTGGGACGATGTCCAATCCATCCCGCCCGGCGACCACGCCCGCGCGCGTGAGCGGATGAACGCCATGGTCCGCGCGTTCAACGCCTACACGGACGATATCGGCCGGGGCGTGGCAACCGGATATCTCGAGCGGCAGCAGCAGGATGTCCGCGGGATGTATTTCGTGATCGCCAACGAGCTCATAGACGTGGCGGAGGCCGCGGGCGACTACAAGCACATCGAGCGGGTGGCCCGCACCCTCCTGCGCTACGACGTGCTGAATGACTACTACCATAGCCTGGTGATACAGGCGCTCGGCGAGCAGGGGCGGCAGCCCGAACGCGCGGAATGGTTCCGGATCGTCACCAACCGCTATCAGGGGGAGGGCCTCGATGTGCCGGAACGCCTCGTCAAGATAAACGCGCGATACACCCCACAGACGGGCGGGCGACGCGGCAACACGGCGACGTAGCAACACGGCGACGTAGCGTCCCGCGGGCGGGGCTCCCCCGATCGAACCTCGCCGCATCCACCCCCGGAGGGACTTACGCGCCGGCGCGTAAGCCCCTCCCCTTTTGTGTCCGGACCGTCCCCTCCCTCGGTCGTGGGTCAGGACCGGGGTGGGCGCGCGCCGCCGCCTTCCCCGCGCCGCCCGCCGCGCGGGGAAGGCGACCCTATCCCCGTATCGCGGCGAACGGCACGTCGAATCACGAACAAAAAGCACGGCATGTCCACTCCGCGGCCGCGCGACCGTGCGCGCAGCGTGCGCCACGCCCGCGTCGCGTCCGCGCCGATAGGTACAGTAGGTCATGACCTCAGGGCTTCCCCGCATGCGGGGCATCGCCCCCTATCGCCCGGAAGGGACCGAACCGTACGATGCTTGCCGCGCCCGCCCCCCCGCTGCGCCTCCTCGCCGCGGCCATTGCCCTCACCGCCATCCTGGGCCCGCGCGTCGCGCCCACCCAGGCATCGGCCGCGGGTGTGGGCGCCACCGCGCGCCCGCGCGCCCGTCTCGCCGCCCCGGCCTCATTCCACCTGTCCGATCTTCCGCCCGCCGGCATGCCGCAATGCGGCGGGGGCGGCGGCGAGACGGGCGACGCGCTGACCCCGCCGCAGATCGCCGGCTACGCCGTGCAGGCGGGGCTGAAGGATAAGGACGCGATCGCGACGGCCGTGGGTATAGCGCTCGCCGAGTCGGGTGGCCACCCGCGCGCGGAATGCTACGACGATCCGCAGCCGCCGTCCTGCCCGGGCTATACGTACGACCGCGGGCTGTGGCAATTCAACTCCTGTTGGCACAAGGAGGTCTCGGACGACGACGCCTTCGACCCGGCCCGCGCGGCGGCCGCGATGGCGCGCGTCTCCGCGGGCGGCACGGCGTGGGCGGGTACCTGGGCCACCTACGACTCGGGCGCGTACAGGCGGGGCACACTCTGGGACGACGCCAGGGCGGCGGCCGACAGCCCCGTCATGCCGGGCTCGTCTGGCGCGGCGTCGACGACGGTGACGCTGCGCAAGCCCTTCGACGGCGACGCCACGATCAACACACCTTTCGGCTGCGTGCCCTTCACGTACGAGCCCTGGAACGACACGCTGCACTGCTACTTCCACGAGGGGATCGACTACGCCCTGCCCGTCGGGACGCCCGTCCTGGCCGCTGGCCCAGGCACGGTCGTGCGGGCCAACCTCGACCCGAACGGCGACAAATTCAACGGCGGCTATGGCCTCTCAATCGTCATCCGGCACGGCGATAAGCTGGCGACGATCTACGGCCACCTCTCCCGCGTGTCCGTGAAGGCGGGCGATGTCGTGGCCGAGGGCCAGCCCATCGGGGCATCCGGCGGGGGGGGACCCGCTGTGCCCCATGGGCCGGGCACGGACGCGGGGAACAGCACCGGGCCCCACCTCCATTTCGGCACGAGCGACAATGGGGATGGAGTCGACAACCCCCACTGGGTCGACCCCGCCGGCGTGATCGGCACACCCGTCGATCCAGGGGGCGGCAGCGCCGGGGCGGGTGTCTGCGACATCCCCGTGGCCGGCGGCCCACTCTGCGCCGTGGGTGGTGTCGTGGGCGGCGTCGGCGGCGCGGTGGGCACGGCGGCCCGCGACGTGGCCGCGGGCGTGACCACCGGACTCGGCGACGCCGTCGCGTCGGCGGGGAACTGGTTCGCCTCGGCGTGGGCGTCGTTCTGCGCCCTGATGGGCGACTTCTTCGGCAGCCTGAACATCTGGACGAACACGCCCGCGCAGCTGACGTACAAGAACCCGACCGTCGTCGGCGACTGGTGGTTCTTCGTCTGGGTGGCGTTCCACTTCATCGCGGTGTGGATCGCCTGCATCGGAGCCGAGTACCTCGTCTTCTCGCGCAACCGCCGCGGTCTGGAGCACCTGATCGAGTCGTTCTATCGGATCTTCTGCGCGTGCATCTTGATCCTCTCGAGCCTGCAGCTCATCGGGTGCGCGATCGAGATCTTCAATGGGTTGTGCGCCTCACAACTGATCTTCGACGGGCACGACATCCTCGCGATCTCCGCGGGGGCCGTCGCGGGCCTGATGTTGGGGCCCCTCACGGGGGTGGTGATCGTCCTGAGCACGGGGGCGAAATTCGTCGTGCTCCTCCTGATGACCTTCCAGATGGGGATGCGCATCTTTCTGCTCGCTTTCGCGATCGTGCTCTCCCCCCTGGGCTGCCTCTGCCTGTGCTGGCCGCAGGCTAGGCGCTGGGGGCAGCTCTGGTTCGAGTTCATCTCCGAGGCGATTGTCATGCAATTCCTGCAAGTGACCATGCTGCATCTCGTCGCGCAATTCGGCTCGCTCCACGGCGGCCTCGGCCACTACTTCCTCACCATCGACCCCAAAAACCACAACTATACCGTCTTCCTGGGCGAGATCGAGTGGGTCTTGTCGTTCCTGGGGCTCGTCGCGGTCCTGCGGTTGCCGCGCAAGGTCGCCCCCCACCTGAGCGCGCTGGGCGCCAGCACCACGACGCTCGCCTTCGCGGTGGCGGGACTGGACACCTTCGCGATGCTGAAGAAGCAGGCCGGGGGCCAGGGTCAGGGCGGGCGTTCGGGCGGCGGCGGGCTCGGCGACACCGTCGCGCGCGCCGGTAAGGCCCTGGGCGGCGCCATGCTGGCCGGGCCGGCGGGCTTCGCCCTACAGAAGGGCGCCGCCGCGGCCGGCGGCGCCGTGAAGGGCCTCGCGGCCAGCATCGGCAAGGCGACCGCGGGGGCTCCGGGCCTGCAACGGTGGAGCGCGGACGCGGCGGGAACCCCTGGCGGTCCGGGCGGTGGCGCCGGCGCGCCCGGCGCCACCCGGCCCGCCGGGGCGACCGCCCCCCATCCCGCGGGCCGCACGCCCGCGCGCAGCGGACCCGGCGACGGGGCCGGGGTCGGCCCATCCCCTTCCCCAGGCGGGGGGGCGCCCGGTGTGGGCGCGTCGCACGCCGACGCGGGCGCCCAGGGCGTCGGTTCGTGGGCTGATGACGGCGCGGCCGACGAGGACGGCGCGGCCGACGCGTCTGGTACCGCCAGCAGTACCGGACGCGTCGGGTCGGGCGCCGCTGGCGGCGGTCTCGCGTCCGGCGCCGCAACGGCCGGCGCCCGGGCGACCATGCGGGCACAGGCGCGCCGGATGCAGGGCGAAGACGCCCAGATCCTGGGCGCGCTGGGCGGGTCGCTCGCGCAGGTCAGGGGGACAGGCTCCCCGGCGTCATCGTTCCTGGCGGCGCAGCGCCTCGGCGCGTACCGCCAGGCGGCGCAGCAAGCCGCGGCCGAGTCCGGCGTCCCGCAGGGGCAGCGCTCGCCGCTCGCCCAACAGCACGACGCGCTGGCCGACCATGCCATGGCGGCGATCGGCGCCGCAGACCCGGGCGAGCGCGCCGCGCACTGGGCCGCCTTCAACGGGGCGCTCGGCCTGCCCGACCCGTCGACTCCATCCCAAAAGGCGGCCGCGGCCTCATACGACGCGCTCATCACCGGCAAGAGTTCGGGAGGCCAGGTGGCCCGCGCACAGATCGAGTCCGCCGGCGACCGGCTGACGACAGCCCTCGGGCAAGGCGGGCCAGCCGGCTCCTCCCCTGCCGGGGCGACCGGCTCTTCCCCCGTCGGGACGGCGTCCACCGCGTCCGCCGCCGGACACGTCGGCGGCGCGACCGTCCCCGACGGGAGAGCGGCGTCGGGCGGGAGAGCGGCGTCGGGTGGGTCGGACGCCGGTGCGATAGTGGCAAGCGCGGCCCCGCTCGCCTCGGGTGGGGCGACGTCCGGCGGCGGGGGCGCGCTATCGCCCCTGCAACAGCGCGGCTTGTGGGCGGTCGCCTCGGCGAACGCGGCGGCGGTTGAGCGTGATCCCGGATCGTCGTCGCGGGACAAGACGGCGGCACGTCGCCTGCTGCACGCCGCAATGGGGCAGGCCGACGACGGCGGCGCGCTGGACAGGGCGCTGCTGGAGCAGCCGGGCGATGACAAGGCCACGGCGGCCCGCAAGGCGGCGCTGCGCGGCGTGCTCACCGCCGCGGGCCGGTCGCTGGACCAGCAGACCCCCCCGTCGCCCGACAACGCGCGCACGTTCGTACGCTTCCTCGCCGGCAACGGGGCGCCGCGGGCGGACGCGCCGAGAACCACGGCGCCCTGATGGGCGCGGGGCGGCGCATGGGCGAGGATCCGGCGGGGCGGCGTCACGGTTTGGCGACGGCACAACGAACAACGAACGAACGGTACAAAACGGCCGTAGGACGCCTCCCACCGTGCGCGCAGCGTGCGGGTCGGGCGGCGCGGGTCGCCGCGCGGCTGTAGAGTGGGGGCGTGACCGGAGCCGACAGACCGACCGGGTCGGTCGGCACGGACGATAGGGCTAGGAGGATGACGATGGCGAGCGAGGCGACGGGGCGACGGCCCGGCCCGCGCGGTCCGCCCGGCGGATGGCGGGCGGGTCGCCGGGCGTCCGGCGACCCGCGGCGAGATGAAGGATCGACACAGCGAGACCGACCGCACATCAAACGTTCAGCGCATAGTTGACACTCCACACGGCTCAAGCCATGGGATTCTTGGTTCAGCGACCGTTGCATCGTCGCCCGGAGGCTCCGATGTCTGACACAATCTCCCCAAGCGTGACTTCCCGCGTGCCCCGCGGTAGAGACACCGTTTGGCGTCATGGTGGCTTCCGAAGAAGCGATCACCACACACAGTATACCATCCCACGGGCGATCGTTGACGCGCCGCTTGTCGCGGCACGTCGTTGCGACGATCCCATTCATCCCCCGGCTGAAAGCCATGGGTTTTCTGAGAGATTTCTATAACATCGGAAGGACACGCAGGCACATGACCACATTATCCATCTCCGCGACGGCCCTGCTGCCGCACGCCGCGCACGCGGCGACGGCCGGCATCCATGCCCTGCAGGGCATCGTCCAGTCCGCCCCACATGCCGGCCCGGTCGTACCGCAGGCGTCGCCCGTGCCCGGCGGCGGGTCGCCTATCCCCGGCGGCGACGCCGTCGACACGATCAACCAGGGCAACTCCAACCTCGTCGGGACGATCCAACGCCTGGCGTTCTGGCCATTCGTCGGGATGATCGTCGTCGTCGGCTTCATGCTGATGCTCTCGCGCGGGCGACCCAAGCTCAAAGAGGCCGCCCACGACGCGGGCATCGGCGCGGCGATCGGCTTCGCCATCATCTGGCTGGCGCTGCCGCTCGGCGCGACGTTCGCCAACAACTACAAGTTGCCCGGCCAGCCCGGTGGCCAGGCGCCCGCGTCGGTGACGACGACCTACGGTGGGGTCCAGCCCGGCAGCGGCCCCTATGTGGGCCCCGGCTACGGCCAGGGGTCGGGCGGGGCACAGACGCTGACCCAGCAGGGCGGCGGCCAGACCCAGCCCGCCCCGCAGGGCCAGCCGTAGCGGACAGGTAGGCCACGAGGAGAGACGAGGAGGATAGGCAATGCCGACCGATCATGCGGTGCCGACCCGCATCACACGCATCCAGACCCTGGTCCCGGCCATCCACCTGACCGGACGCCGGCTCATCACCGTGCTCGTGGGCGCCGCGCTCGCCTACCAGACATGGTCCCGGCTGACCGCCCTGCCCGGCGAGCTGCGGGGCGACCTCGCCATCGCCGTGGTGGCCGCGTCGATCGGCGCGGCCTACTACAGCCATGACGGGCGCACCGCGCCCGCCCTGGCGGCCGACCTTGTCGCCTACCTCCTGCGCCCCCGGCGCGCCTCCTATCTGGCGCGCCGGGGTGGGAAGAGGGCAGGCCGACCCGTACCGACCGCCCTCCTCCCCTTCGTGCCCACGCGCATCTCGAACGGCGTCGCCCTCACCCGGAATGGACGGGTCGCGGCCGCGGTCCGGGTGCCCGGCGCGCCGATGGGCCTGCTCTCCACGGAGGAGTTCGACTCCGTCGAGGGGCGCTACCACGGCTTCGTGGCGACGCTCTCCGGCCCGGCCCAGCTCCACTCCCGCACCTACCCGGCCGACCTCTCGGGGTTCGCCGAGGCCCGGCGCGCCCGCCTGCGCGGGCTGCCCGAGGCGCTCGTCGAGGCGGAGCTCGCGGACATCGCCGCCATGGAGGAAGAGTCCGCCCGACGGGGCCTGGTCATGTTCGACGCGCACGTCATCGTCTCGCGCGAACTGGCCCGGCCCGACGCGACACGACGGCGGGGACGCGGGCTCCATCTCATCCCCTGGCGTCCACGCCGCGGGCGCGCCGCGGGGCCCGTCCCCGACGCGGCCGCGCTCTACGACGCGGCCGTGGCCCGCCTCGCCCCCGCCATCCGCGATGTCGAGGCGGGCGTCCTGGCGGTCGGCCTGGGCGGTTCTCTGTGCGATAACCTCGACACCGCCCGCCTGCTCCACCGCGCCCTCTCGCCGCGGCTCGCGCGCCTCCAGCCCATCACGGGCGCCCACCTGAAGGCCGCGCTCGTCCCAATCGCCGCCGCCTACGACGACCCATGCGACCAGTTCGACCACCAGGAGGAGGAGACCCATGGCTATGCCCGCCGCGCTTGAGCGGATCGCCGACCGCCTGTTCGGGCCGCGCGTCGACGCTCCCGGCGGCGACGCGTGGGCGGGACTCCTCGCCCCCGATTCCTATCAAGAGAAGGGCGACTGGGCGTGCCGCGACGGGCTGTACGAACGCGTCGTCGTCGTGACGCACTTGCCCGAAAACATCGTTTCGGGGCAGCTCGACGCGATCTTGTTCGGCTTTCCCGACGCGGAAATCAGTCTCCACATCGCGCCCGTGGACCGCAAGGTCGCGCTAGAGGACCTCGACGCGGCCGAGACCGAGGCCGAGTTCCGCGCCATCCGCGACCAGGCCGCGCACCGGCTGCCGGACAAGGAAAACCAGGACGCGCTGGAGCAAATCGACCTCCTGCAGCGCCGGCTCCTGCGCCAGCGCGACGAGGTCCTCGACATCTCGCTCTCCATCCTCGTCCGCGCCGGGTCGGTCGAGGATCTCGACGCCGTGACGGAGGAGGTCGAGAAGCGCATCGGGCGCGCGGGCGCCCAGAGCCGCCGCGCCTCCTGGGAGGGCCCGCGGGCCCTGGCGACGGCGCTGCCACTGGGGCATGACGCGCTGGGATGCGCGAGCCGCGTCGACGGCACGACGGTCCGCGCGATCAACCCGCTGGCGCGCCGCCTCGTCTGCGACACGGGGCCACGGGCCGTCGAGTACGGGTTCGACCGCGACATGCTTTCCCCCGTCATCGTCGATAATTTCGACCCGCGCTTCAAGGTCTTCCACGCGGTCATCATCGCGGGGTCCGGCGGCGGCAAGACGTGGACGGCGGCATCGATCGAGGTCGCGCGCGCGGTCGCCGCGGGCGTCGAGGTCCACGTCATCGACCCCAAGGGCGACTACCCCGACCTCACGCGCAGGCTGGGTGGGACGATCGTGACGGTCGCGCCCGGCTCGGACCAGCACATCAATCCCCTGGCGCTGCCGGGCGCGCCGCGACGGGACGCCGGCGACCTCCTCGCCGGCCACGTCTCCGACCTCATCTCCTTCCTCGAGATCATCCTGCTCCGACCCGGCGAGGCGCTCGACGGCGACGCGGACGCCCTGCTCAAGGGCGCGCTGCTCACCTGCTACGCGGGGAAGGGCATCCACCCGGGCGACCCATCAGCGCACCGGCGGGAGGCCCCCGTCCTGGCGGACCTGCGCGCCGCCCTCCACGCGGCGGGGGCGGGGGGGCTCGCGGGCCGCCTCGACCCATACGTCGACGGCATCTTCCGGGGCCTGTTCGACCAGCCGACGAATGTGGACCCGGAGGGGCGCCTCACGGACTATCGCCTCAATGGCGTCAAGGACGACGCCATGCGCGCGGCGGCGATGCACCTCATCATGCAGCAGATCAGCGCGCGGGCGCACGCGGGCCCGGTACGCCCGCGCTCCGTCGTGGCCGACGAGATCGAGACGATCCTGCGCCTGCCCCCTGGAGACCGCTACGTCGACGATTTCTCCCGCCGCTACCGCTCGGAGTTCCTCGCCCTCGTGGGGCTCTCCCAGGACCCGCTCGATTTCCTCAAGCACGAAGGCGGGCGGCAGCTCCTCATCAACTCCGGGCGCAAGATCTTGCTGGGCCAGGACCACGCCGTCGCGCGCGAGCTCGCTGGCCCCGTCCACCTCTCGGAGGATGAGATCGCCTACCTCACCACCTGGTGCAAGGAGCCGGGACAGGCGCTCCTGCGCATGGATCGGCGCGACTCGCCGCCCGGCGGCAACCGCATCAAGGTGCAGATCCGCCCGTACGCCAACCTCGACCGCCTGCTTGTGACGAACCCACACGAGGCGCAGGCGGCCGCGCGCGCGGCCACGGCCTTCGCCGCGAGGGGGGCGCGCCCGTGAGCGCCCTCGCCGCACCCCCGCCCGTCGGCCCATCGTCCCCCACACCGTCCGGCCCGGCGCCCGCCGGCTCGTCGGCCCCCCCGCCGGGCCGTCCCCCCGCGCCTCCTGGGAGCATACCCGCCGCTGGCGGGGGGACGGCCCGGCGGACGCCCGCGGCCGACCCCGCGCTGCGCGTCGTGCCGCCGCGCCGCGAGACGCCCCGCGTGGCGCGCGTCGCGCACACCGTGGCCGCGCTCCCGATCGACGGGGACGGCCTCGCCTTCGAGGTCGCCGCGCGCGGCGGGCGCGTGACCTACCACGCGCGCGCCGCGACGGAGGCCGCGCGCGACGGACTGGGCGGCTACCTCGGCGAGGCGACCCCCCAGGCGCGCGTCATGCCGATCCACGACCCGGAGGACGACCCGCTGGCCGGGCTCGACCCGGCCGCGACCATCGCCTGCGAACTGCGTCTGGCGGCGCGCGGTGAGCTCCCGCTCGGCCCCCTCGTCGAGGAGCAACGCTACGACGACGAGGAGAAGGACCCGGCGCTGGGGGTGCTGACCGCGCTGAGCGCGCTGCCTCCGCACCTGAGCGCCGTCTGCCAGCTGCTCGTCTTCCCGGCCCCGGCGGGGTGGGAGGAGTCCTCCGGGCGCTTGTCGACGCAAGGACAGCGCGCCGAGGGCAAGGACACAGGCGGCGGCAGCGGGGCGGTCGCCCTGCTGCTGCCCCTCGGTATGTTGCTGGCCTTCCTCATCTATAGCCTGTGGTCGTCCGGCGCGTACGTCCAATGCGCGCTGCTGGCCATGGCCGTGGCCGGCCTGGCCGCGGGCGTCTTACGCCTGCGCGACCGGCTCACGGGCGGCCGCGTCGTGGCCCCGCGCCTCGTCGACCGCAAACGCTCCCACCCCGCCTTCACGGCGCGCCTGCGGCTCGCCGTCGCGGGCGGCGAACCGGCCGAGCGGGCGCGCGCGCTGGCCAACCTCGTCTCCGCGCACAACGCGTACGGCAGCGCCCACGGCAATAGCTTCCGGCGGATCCCGACCGACCCGGCGGCGCTGGGCGCGGTCACGCGGCGCGGCCGCCCGCTGCTCGCTGGCCCGGCGATGGTGCTCTCGGCCGAGGAGATTGCCTGGCTCGCGCCCGTGCGCCCGCCGCTGGAGATCCACGACGTCCAGGGCCTCGAGCGCGGCGGCCCGTGGGGGCTACGCCCGACCGACCGCGCCCTCGGCCAGGGGCCGCGGATCGGCGTGTCCAACGTCGGGTGGGCGGGACGGCCCGTCTGCCTGCCCGCGGGCGCCCGCGCCTTCTCGATCGGCGTCGACGGCAGCACGCGCAGCGGGAAGTCGACGCTGATGCTGCGCCTGGCCGATATGTACCTCAAGGAGGCCACCTGGCGCGAGCTCGCCCCAGGGCAGGACCCGTCCGCGGCGGGGGACCGCGTGGCCGCGACCCAGATCATGCTCCTCGACGCGCACAGCGATCTGGCTAACGCGGTGACGGGCATCCTGCCGCCCCACCTCGCGGCGGAGGCCGTCGTCCTGCGCCTGGGCGACCCCGACCATTCCGTCGGGATCAACTTCCTCGACGCGCACGCCTACCGCGACGCGGACGGCGTGTTCCGCCGCAAGCCGGAGCAGGTCGTCAACTCGCTCAACCTCAACATGCGCGCCCATTGGAAGGAGACGTGGGGACCGCGGATGGCCGACCCTTTCTCGTACGCGACGTATACCCTATTCGACATAAATAGGAGGCGCAAGCCGGAGGAACAGTACACATTGCTCGACGTCAACTTCCTCCTACAGAGCGTGAGCGTGCGCAAGATGATGGTTGACCAGCTCGACAACCCCGAGCTGATCTACTATTGGACCGTGACCTACGCCAAGATGGACCCCAGGCTGCGCGACGAGGTCACGCTGCCAATCCGCTACAAGCTCAACGGCTTCGCGCGCTCGCGCATCCTGCGCGCCATCTACGGCCAGCCCGTGACCACGATACCGTGGCGCCGGGTGATGGACCGCGGGCTCCCGATCATCGCCGACACGGCGCAGGAAGTCATCGGCCCGGAGGACGCGGACCTCTTCAACGCGCTGATGGTGGGCGCCATGATCGACCTCGCGCGCGAGCGGGCGCGCGGCGGGCCGTCGATCGTCCTCTTCGCCGACGAGTGGCACAAGATCCGGGCGCAGTGGGATGAGATCATGACCGCGCTCGGCAAGTACGGCGGGACGGTCGTCGGCGCCACGCAGGGTCTCGACCAGCTCGAACTGTCCAACGAGGGCCTGCGCAAGACGGTGCTCAACAACATGAAGACCCACTTCGTCTTCGAAGCGAACGAGGAGGAGGACGCCGACTATCTCGCGCGCCTGCTCGGCGACCCCAAGCTGACGAGCTGGGACATCAAGCACCTCCCGGCGCGCGGCTGCTACCTGCGCACCGTCGACGGCGCGCGCCAGCTCCCCGTGTGCTCGCTGGACGTGCTGCCGCCGCCGCCGACGAACCCGGCGTGGGCCGATCTCGTCTACGACTCCTTCTCGCGGCCGCGCTACACGCGGCCGTCCGCCGCGGTCCACGCCGCGCGCGACGCGTGGGTCGAAGAGATGATCCGCGTCGCCGAGGCCGAGATGCGCGACAACCCGAAGCTCCAGGACGGCGCCGAGGGGATCTTCGAGGCCGGCGTCCGCGCCAAGCAGCGCAACGCCAGCCGCCGCGGGAAAGGCGGTGGCGGTCCCAAGGGCGCGGGAGCGGGGGGGGCCAGGGGGACCGGCCCCTCCCCGTCTGTCGGGTCGACGGCCGCCGACGCCGTCGGCGTCACGCGCGACGGGGCGCGCCGCGCGTGATGGGCGCGCCGCGCGTAATGGGCGCGCCTGCCCGCGAGACGGGCGTCCCCGGCCGCGGCGGCGAGATGGCGGCGATCACCGCCGCGGCAGGCCCGGTGCTCGACGCGCTCGCCGCCTGGCCGCTGCTCACGCGCGGCGAGGCGGCGGCGATCGCCGGGGTGGGCGTGCGGCAGGCGGCGCGCCACCTGCGCGCGCTCGCGGCGGTCGGCCAGGCCGAGCGGATCGACGCGCCCGACGAGGTCGAGGCCCTCTACTGCCTCACGGGGCCGGGCGTCGCGGCGGCGGCCCGGCGGGCTGGAGTCGAGCCGGGTGACCTCTCCACGCGTTTCGGCCTGGGCGAGGCGGCGGTGCTCGCCCGCGTGCCCGCCCTGCGGCGCGTGCGCGCGGCCCGCGCGGCGCTCCTGGCCCTCGGCGCGGCGCTGGCGGCGGCGGGGGGGCGCCTGGGCGCGACGCGATCCGGTCCGCTGCGCTGGCGCTACACCCTCGGGTCGCGGCGTCTCCACCTCGACCTCGACGGGGAGGGGACGATCGAGCACGGGGGGCGATCCTGGCGCGTGGCGATCCTGTGCGACGACGGCGAGACCCCGCCGGCCCTGCTGCGGGGCCGCCTGGCTACCCTCGCCGCGTTCCGGGGCCCCGACCGCGCGGGCGCGGCGCCCCTCGTCCTCCTCGTCGCCGCCGACGCGCACCGGGCCGCGCTCATCGCGGCGCCGCGCCTCCTGTGGACGACCGCCGACGAGTGGGCGGCGCGCGGCCCGCTGGGCGCGTCGTGGCGAGCCGCCGGCGGCGTCGGCGCCCGCCCCCTGCTCGACGCGCTGGACGCGCTGGCCCCGCGCGGCTACATCGGCCCGGCCCCCGCCCCACCGCCCGCGCGCCTGGGCGCGTCCTACCCCTGCGCTCTCGCCGCGCGGGCGGCCGCGGCCCGGCGATCCCCAGGGCCGTGCGGCGGCCCCTCCCTCCTGCCGCTCGCCCTGCCGGACGGCTGCTACGACGTCCTCTTCGCGGCCGGCAGGCATCCCCGGCTGGCGGCGGGCGACCTCGCGCTGGCGGCCGGGCGGCCGCGGGCTCCATGGGCGGTCCCGGCGCTCGCCGCGCGCGGGCTGCTCATCACGGAGCGGGACGACGGGCGGCGCGCGGGCCGGCGCGGCCGCCCGGCTACCCTGTATACCCTCTCCGGCGCGGGGCTGCGCCTCCTCGCGCGCCGCGCCGGCGCGGCCATGCCCGCCTATCGGGACGCGTGCGGCCTCCTCGCGACGACGTCGGGCGGGGCGGATGTCCGCCTCACCTACCAGCGCCTCTTCTCCCCCCACACCCGCGGGATTCAGATGATGCACCTCGCCTTGGAGCGGGAGGCCCGCGCGCGCGGCGGCGTCGTGGTCTGGCGGCAGGAGTGGGACGGGCAGCCGGGTCGGCCGCGGCTGGGCCACCCCTATCAGGACGCGGAACTGCTCTACAGGGACGACGACGGCGTCTTGCACGCGCGCCTCGAGGTCGACCGCGGCCGGGCCAAGTTGCGCAAGATGCGGGGCAAGCTGCGCCTGTATTACCAGGACCGCGCGCGCCCCGATCCGGGCCCGGCCACGCTGCTCGTCGTCACGACCGGGTGGCGGCGCGCCGCGCACCTCCTCGACCTCAACGCCCGCCTCGCGCGCGCCTACGGCATCCCGCCGCTCGACTTGCGCGCGACGACCTTCGCGGCGCTGGAAGGCGACGGCCCCCTGGCCCCGATCTGGCGCGACGTGACCGGCCCCTGCGACCCCCGCGCCCCCGGGCCCTGAGATCCCCCGCCTCCTCCGACTCTGGCCATCGACGCCCCGGCGCGCGGCACACCTGTATCGCGGTACACCCGTATCGCGGCACGCACGGCTTTGTGCGATACTCAAGCAAGGGCGCGCGGCGCGGCAAAAGGGCGCGGCGCGCGGGGGATAATGCGCGCCCCCACAAAGAAGGGTGCAGGGGGCCGTCGCTCTTATGAGTTTTGACGATCAAAAACGGTAACGATAAACGTCGGACGATGAGGGCATGAACACCGATGTCAAAGCAGTGGTCGGAGCACGTTTTGAGACGACGCGCTGCCAGCGTTGCGGGCAGCATGTGTGCCAAGATACCAGTACTACTGCGTTACCTGTTTTGATCGTCAAAATTCATTAGGCGACGGGGGAATGCGCTTATCCACATCTATCGCTAACATTCGCATCTAGCCATGTGGTAAAACGTGGACATGGACATCCAGCGTACCATCACCATCAAGCTGCCCGACGACGCCGACCTGCGGGCAACCCTCTCAGCTTTCCGCGACGTGCAGAATGCCGTAACAGGGGACGCCTTCAATGGCGGCGCGTTGGTGGGCGCGGTTGACCTGCAACGCCAGGTCTACGGTCGCGTGAAGGGGACGCTGAATAGCCAGATGACGATTACGGCGCTGCGGTTGGTGGTGGGAGCCTACGCGTCGGTAGCCAGGAACCGGACACGCCGGCTCAAGGCCGAGGAGCGGCGCAAGAAGCGCTTCTTAGCCAAAGGCTGGACCTACAAGCCGTGCACGATCAAGCCGATGGGTGTCTGTCGGTTTGAGCGCATGGCGGCGATGTTCCTGGTCGGCGTACGTGGGCGCGATGCCGATTTCCGCAAGGACGGCACCCTCGCCATCTGGACGGTGGCGGGGCGCAAGCGCCTGCCATATACGATCATCCCCGATCACAAGTCCCTGTTCGATGCGGCGACAGAGATCAACGCTGTGACGGTGATTGAGCGTGGCGGTCATCTCTATGGCCGCGTCGCGCTCACCCTGGACGCGCCCGAACCAAAGGGTGTCGAGCCGGTCGGCATAGACCTGAACGAGACAAACGCACTCGTCGCCGTCGATGCCGATGGGCGGGAATTGTTCATCAGCGGCCTGGCGACCAAGGTGCGCAACCGGCGCACGATGCAGGCAACCAGGTGTGTGCAAAAAAAGGTGGTGGCCAAGAAGGCAGAGGGCAAGAGCGGGCGTAGCGCCCAGCGTGTCCTCAAACGGTTGAGCGGTCGCCGGTCCCGACGCACACATGACTTCGCCCGTGTCACGGCGAAGACGCTGGTCGCATGGGTGCCCAAGGATGCCGTCCTCGTCTTTGAGGACGTGCAGATGCAGCAGCCGGAGAAAGGGGTGACCGGAGGCGTTGCGTTGCGGCGGCGCCTTTCCCTCTGGCAGCACGACGCTATCCGGCAGGCCACCATCTCCAAGGCGGAGATGGCGGGCACGGCAATTGCGTACGTCAACCCCGCGTATACGAGCAAGAACTGCTCACGGTGTGGATTGCGCGGCGTGCGCACGCGTCATCGGTTCAGGTGTCCGCACTGCGGGCAGGTGATGCACGCGGACGTTAATGCCGCCATCAATATCCGCAACAGATTTGTCCAGTCCCGGCTGGACGGGCCGCCATCAGTCGGCCCTGTCGCTTAGCGCGGCATACGCTGGCTCGCCAGCGTGGAAGCCCGAAAGCCGCCCCTGGCGGTGAGTGAGGGCAAGCTGCCTGCTTTAGCTGGCAGTAACTGACAGGGAGGGAATACGCATGACCGTCGAAGCGAACGCGAGCGGCCCCGAGTTCGGGCCGGGGGATGGACGAGGGAGCAGGCCGGACGGCCCGCCGGGCGTGGTCACCCCGCTCGGGAACGCCTACTCTATCCCCACGGACATCATCGAGCGCGACCCGGCGCAACCGCGCCAGAACTGGCGCCTCGTCTACGACTACGACCCACGCACCGAGAGCAAGGTCGCCCGCGAACTCAAGAGCACGTACGAGGGGATCGAGTCGCTGATCGAGTCGCTGTTGGAGCATGGGGTCATGACGCCGTTGATCGTGCGCCACCATCCGACGCGCTCCGGCTACTACATGCTCCAGGACGGCGGCCGCCGTCTCCACGCGATCGAGCACATCCTCGGCCGCACGGGGCGGCACGGACCCCTGGGCGAGCCCTGGCAGCGCGATCGCGTCCGATCCGTCCCCGCCATCGTGGAGGACGCGCCCGACGCGAACGCGCGGGTGCGCCAACTCGTCGCCAACGTGCAGCGCCAGGACCTGACCCCGCTCGACGAGGGGCGGGCCTACGAGGAGATCATGGCGCTGGAAGGGTGGACCGAGTCCGAGATGGCGCGCCGGGTCGGCATGTCGCCCGCGCACGTCACGAACAGGGTGCGCGTCGTGCAGTACGCGGAACTGCGCGACGCGGTCGCGCTCCATCGATTGAGCCAGTCGACGGCGGCGGAGATCGTCAAACTCGAGGAGTCGGCGCGCGACGCCCTGCTGGAGCGCGTCCGCCGCGGCGAGAAGATCGCCCTGTCCGAGGTCCAGGAGGCGCGCAGGCGCCTGGTCGCCGACGGGGTGCGGAACCCGCGGCGCAAGATCGGCGCGGAGGCCGAGACGAAGGCGTCCGCCGCCGCGCGGCGCGACGACCCGGCGGCCGAGCTCCTGCGCATGGCCCCGTGGCGGACCGCGCCCCTCACCTATGACGGGCAGCCGCGCACGGAGCCCCCCCCTGGCCCGCAGGCCACGCAGGCCCCCTCCCATCACCACGGCGCGGACGGGGCCGTGGGGGACGGGGCCGTGGGGGACGGGGCCGTGGGGACGCCCGCGCCGACGGGCCGGATAGACCAGGTGGCGCGAGAGACACCCCCCTCCAGCACGGTGGAGGGAGCGGCCAGCGCCAAGGCGGGAGCGATCTTAGCGCGCACGGCCGCGCCGCCCGGTCGGGAACCGGACCCCATGCTCGCCGGGTACCTGACGCATCTCGACACGTCGACCCTCATCGGCCTGCTCGAGTATGCCATCGCCCGCAAGTTGGGCCTGGAGATTCTCCTGAGCGCGGCGCGCTCCCATCGGGAGGCATGAGGAAAGGCGGTCTTTCCCGCCGTCGCCACCGTCGCGTGCTCCGCATCGGCCGGAGCGTCGGGGCACGCGGGCATCGGGGCACAGTTCCGTGCGCGATTGCCCTCTCTACGCTACACTATCCGTGTGACTGCTCCCCCGGATTCATCCGGTGGCTTCTAGGCAGCTGACGCTGCCACGCTCGCCAGCCCGCGAGCGCGAATAACCTGAGCGGCGGCCACGTCGCGCGGGAGCGAGCACCCGCACGGACAGGTATGCCACCGTTCGTCCAGGGCCTTGGATGTCTTGCGCGCGCAGCGGGGACACTCTTGGCTCGTCCCCGCCGCGCGGACGCCGACGATCGTGCAGCCAGCTTCTTCCGCTTTACTGCCTAATCGTTGGACGAACAAGCCCCAGGCCGCATCATAGATACTCTTGTTCAAGCCGGACTTGGCGGCGCCCCCGTTGGGGGCGTACACCGGCTGTCCGGTCTCTTTCGCCTTAACGTCATCCACTGTCTTCTTCGGACGCCGCGCCATGTTCCGGCGCTTGAGCACTTCGACGGCGATGAGGCCGAAACGGGAGATGAGCGAACGGGCAAGGTGCCATTGGAAGAAGGCGCGCTGGTTGCTAATCCTCGCGTGCCGCCGCGCGGCGGTACGCGAGAGGATACGTGCGCGCCGTTCGGCTGTCCGTTTGGGACGCTTCTTGCCGCGCTTGGACGCCCACACCTCAACCGGGGGCGTGGGTGGAATTGGCTTACCTGCGGCTTTTGCTGTAGCCGTCTCGGCATCCCTCTTCTTTGTGGCCCGCTTCTCTGCCGTGCGCTCCTTTCGGGCACGGTCGAGCTTACGTTGTAGGCGCTTCACCTCGCCCATCCCCCTGCGCAGGAAACGGGGGTTGGGCACTTGCTCGCCGTCGGCGAGCGACACATAGTAGTCCAGCCCGACATCAACCCCTGTGGCGGGGAGGGTGGGGTAGGCGTCCTTCGGCGTCGGGATGGTGAGCGTGCACGAGAAGACGACCTCCCAATGGTCGCCCATGCGGATGATCTCGACCGTGCCGATGCGCACAGGGTCCGCCATTTGCCCGCCCTCACGCTCGCCGAGGCGACGGTGATAAACAAGCGGGATCGCGCCCACCCCCTGTATTTTGACGGTGGCCGTGAACGGATGCCGGAGGGGGATCATGCCCGTTTCGGTGAACGTGGCTCCATCCCCGTGCGTGAAGGTGAGCGTGCGGAAACGGGTGCGACCCCGAAAACGCGGGAACCCCGGTTCTTGGCCCGCCTTTATCCGGCGAAAGAACGCCTGAAAAGCGCGATCCAGCCGCCGGAGCGTGTGTTGCTGGCTGGAGTGGTTGCAGGCTTTCTGTTGGGGATCGTCGGCACGGATGGCACCCAGTTCGCGCGCCTGATCGTAGTAGGTAATCGACACGCCTGCCATGCGGTAGGCGGTCCGACGGTGGTCGAGCGCGCAGTTATAGAGAAGTCGGTGGGCGTCCAGTTGCGCCAGCAGTGCCCGCTCCTGGGTACCCGTCGGGCGTAATGCATAGCGGTAGGACCGGCGTATCTCCACAGCGATGCACTCCCGTGGCGTGAGAACTGATCGAACAGACGTGCTAGCACACACCTTCATTCTATCACGGCCAGTTAGGGCATGGCGCGTGGGGTGCGGGCACAGACTCCCGTCGCCGCGCTGCTGTCGGCGGTCGGCGCTTTCTCCCGCCCCTTAAAGGGGCGGTCCCCGCGCGCCGTTTTTATGGATCCGACAATCCGTGCCCGCGAGGTATCGCGCGCGTGCGGCGCGGACGACCGAAGCGGGGGACAGGTCGCCGCGTTGTGCGCGGCGCGCTCCCCATTGCTGCTGTCGCAGGGGGACTCCGGCTTAAAAGCCGGAGGGGAATGCGGCCCCTTCTCTCTGCTATACACGGTATAATAAAGGTGAAGTATGCGCCAGCATATGCCGCAACGGCGCTCCTCGGAGATGCCTCTGGCGTGGGGTGTGCCCCACTGGTTGCGGAAACATGCATCGGGGAGCATGCGGGGAGTAATCCTCGGCAGCACGGACAGTCCGTAGGAAACGATCTGCTGTTCTGCCTGATGACTCGTCGGACCTGATCGTGGTCAGTGTCAACCGGCGACCCCTTGTGAGCAGGGGTAGGGATGTGTGGCCTATAACACCTCCTGAACGCACCGCCCCGATGCCGGGCAGGTGCAAGCCCCCGGATTAATCCGGGGGTTGTTGACTGATGCGATTCCCGCCGCCCCCCGATGGGTGGGCTTGTCTGGACTGGAGGTGTGCCTATGAGGACAGCCGCAACAGGGCTGGGTGAGGCGTTTCCATCCGACGCGTATCCAGCGTCGGTGCGCTCAGCCCGCCGCGATACATGGGTCAAGGACGCGCTCGACTGGATCGCCACGCGCCCCAACCAGGCGCTGCGCATACCCCGCGAGGGCCGGAACGCGCGCTACATGCAAGGCGCGCTCGCCGATGAGGCGCGCCGGCGCGGCATAAAAGTCACGACGACGCGGAGGAACTGCGAGGGCGCGTACGTCTGGCTGCGGCTGCGCGTCGACGACGACCCGCCCCCCGTGCAGCCGGACCCCGGAGCCGATCTCGCGGCCTGGGCCTGGGATGTTGTCGCCTACCTACGGCAGCACCCCGCGCACGAACTGCGCTTCGATCTCGCGGCGTCTGGCATCGACGGCCCCCTGCTCACCCTGGCGCGCTCGCTCGATGTGCCCCTGGTCGTCGACGCCGTGGCCGCGGATCGGGCGCTCGTGCGGCTCCCCGTAGGGGTGGATGTCGTCGCTCCCACGGGGGGGAGCGATCCGATGAACGAGGCGCGCGACATCTCCGCCCAACTCGCCGCCGAGCGCCGGCGCAGGGCCGCGCTGGAAGACGAGGTGCGTCACCTCCGCGCGCAGCTCGGCGGCGCCCCTCGGGGAGGCGCGCGATGACGGGTCTACGGCTGCGTCGCGACCGGCAGGGGCGCGTCCCCGCCGGGTCCCCTCTGGCCCGCGCCGCCGCGATCGCGGCAGCCGTCGCGGCTGTCAGGCTCGCCGTAGCCCCCGCGACCACGAGTGCGGCCGGCCGGACGCTCACGTACCACCCCTCGGGGGGAGTTCCGCGTCCTCGACCTCGGGCCCGACGCCAGCGCGCCCATCCCCCCATTGGGGGCGCCCGGCGTTCGATGACACCCGCTGGGATGACGCGACCCGGCTGCCGCCCGTCGGCCGATCCTGCAGGACCGCTGGGACGCCGACGGCGGAAGCCGTCGCGCTATCCGAATGGGCGCACGCGCCTACTGGGGCCCGTATCGCGACGACGACTACATCGTCCGGCGCGATTTCTCGTTGCCACGCGCCGCCAACTACGACGGCAGTAAGCTGAGCCTCGGGATTATCTCCGACGCCAGGCCGATCCCAATCTATCTCAACGGTGTGGACGTGGGCACCCGCTACGACGACAACGTCCTCCGCGGGCCGATCGGCAGCCGCCTGCGGCCGGGCAGGAACGTCATCGCCTTTGAGGCGGCGCCGTTTCGATCGCGATGACGCTCTGCGCGCGGGTCTCGTGAGGGATCGAGATCAAGGCTAACGGATCACCGGGGAGGTTCATGAGATGCGTGGGGGGATGCACGCGATCGTCGGTTCCGTCGCCAGCATGGTACCGGCCCTGGCGGCGCGCGGCGACATGCTCATCGTCCCGTGCGCGGCAATCGCTGCGGCGACGAGCCTGCTGCCCGATCTGGACGAGGTGGTCGATCAGGGGGACCAGCGCCTTGCACAGCCGACAGGGTGCGACACGCACGGCCCGCGCTGCCACCGGGCCGTGTGGGGGATTTTGACAACTCCCACGGCTAAAGCTCGTGGGATTCTCGCTTCTGTCCGACTACGTCGGTATTACTGCCACTGCTCCCGTTAGGGAGGCTGACACAGCATCCACGAGCGTTTAACGTCTCTACCTGTCCGGCAGCGACGAACCCCCTATGCAGGGGCGATTGATCCTGTGCCCAGGTGCGATAGATACGCAACCCCTCGGCTTCGATGTTGCGAGCGGCATTGACGTCCCGATGGTGGATGGTACCGCACTGCGGGCACGTCCACACACGGTCGCCCAGCGTCAACACCTGGGTGCGATAGTCGCACCCGTTGACGGAGCATAACTGGCTAGAGGGAAACCAGCGGTCAATGACGATGATCGTCCTGCTCCCTCGATCAGCCTTGTACTCCAGCATCCGCCGGAACATGCCCATGCCGGCGTCAAAGACAGATTTTGCCAGGTTGGTTTTCCCTAGCCTGAATTATTCATGAAGTTGCCACACGGGGTCCGGTGCGCTATGGTCGAGAGGTTCAACATCTCACCGTAGCGAGGAGGACCCCGTGTCACCACAGTCTGCCACACCCGTCTACACGTTCGCTACCTCCGCCGCTCTCGCC
>JAABUV010002584.1_pt1 | contig 24225 bp, 24 predicted proteins | sample 5559971 | NCBI WGS metagenome assembly JAABUV01 (sample SAMN10711881, study PRJNA513362) | rock metagenome | isolation source: Antarctica rocks | place: Antarctica: Victoria Land, Knobhead nord | collected 2015-12-19
GGGCCTCCTGACAGCTACCCGGACCGGACTCACACCGGCAAGCGACGACGAGCACGAACCAACAGATCACCCCGACACGAGGTCACCTCCCGTTTCCACTGGGCGCACGGAATCACTCATCTAGTGGGAAGATCGTAGTTGGCGAGAAATCACCCTCCGGTGCCAGCAGATCCCCCAAGGACGTCGACGGCACGCACCGCCCTCAATCGCACGTCCCCGCCCCAGCCGAGAGGCGCCGCGCCCCGTCCCAGGCCGCCATCCCTGACCGGGCAGTTTCGTAGTACGATTCATTGGTGGAAGTCCTCCGATCGGCGTTCCGTCATGGAGTGGCCACCGAGGACATCCTCCATGTTGTTCGTAACGCCATCGTCGTCGAGGAGATGGCCGAGGACCCAACCCGATACCTGGTTCTCGGTGCTGACCGAGCGGGGAACCTTCTGGAACTGGTCGTGCTCGACCGTTCGCAGGGTCCCGCCGTGATCCACGCGATGCCGATGACCGCCCAGTACCGCGACCTGCTTCCGGAAGGATGGTGAGTGTGCCTACGACCCACGGGACCACAGCCGATGGCACCTCGATCACCGACGAGATGATCGAGGCGATGGCCGATGAGGCTGAGCGCGGCTACGACGTCGAGGCGATCAGACGCCGCCGGCAGGGCGGGCGACCGCCGATGGGATCAGCCGCGTCCTCGGTCGAGTCCGTACGGCTGGACCCTGAGCTCAAGCGTGACCTGCTGTTACGCGCCGCCGACGAGCACATCAGCGTGTCCGAGGCCATCCGTCGCGCAATCGGGCAGTACCTCCGCGCAAGCTGAGGGACCACCCACCTTCCGGTAGCCGATCGCTGACCGGTCAGCGATCCCTATACGGTGAACCGGAGTTGAGCTGATGCTGTGCTCAAATGCCCGTGGCCAGCCCGTCTGGGTACCGCATAAGGTCCGATTCCCAGTCGGTTGCCGCGGCGACCAGCTGCTCAGGCGAGGTAATTATGTGCAGGACGTTCGGGTGTCCGACATGGTGGTCCCCCTGGTTGGCAGGCGCCCTGAATTCGAGGTCCAGTTCTGCCGTGATGACTACCGCGTCGTGACTGTAGGACTCGACATCGAAGGCAAGGTTGGGTTCTGTGAAGCAGGTCCGGCGCGGGCCCTCCGCGGGCGCGGCTCGGCCGAGTGCCGATGCGTCTGCGGCCTCGCGCAGCCACGCGGGCGAGTCGGGGCGACTCGTCGCAAGTCAGCGCCTGCCAGCGGAAGTCCCAAGCCTCGAAAGCGGTGCCGGCTCTTCCTTGAATCATGTGCCAGCTGTAGCGCTTCCGCAGATCATCGGTGTCAGGGAACTGGTAGCCCACGATCGACAGATCCAGGACGTCGTCGCCGTTTACCCCCAGCCGCATGACGAGAGCTTCTCACGGACTCCCCATTCCGGAGCGGGGCTCGCGATGCTGCGCTTGCTGTGTGAGCGCAGGCGCGGCAGGCAACGGCGCCGGATTCAATGATTGCCGGTGCGGCGCTGGCCACCGTGGCCGCATCCTCGGTTCGTCACAGCGCCGCGCAGTCCTTAACGGGATCCCTCACCGGCGACCTGTGGCTAGGGTGATTTCCGTGATCGACGACGGCATGGGTGACCCGTTGCGGCGGTATCTGCAGGACGGCCGCGATTCGGTGATGCGCGCGCTTACCGGGCTGAGTGAATATGACGCACGGCGACCGCTGACCTCGACCGGAACGAACATTCTCGGGCTGGTCAAGCACCTGGTCGGTATCGAACGCTCCTACCTCGGGGTGTGCGTGGGCCGGCCACCAGCGTTCACCTTGCCATGGGAGGAGGACGGCTCGATCTGGCAGGGCGCCGACATGTGGGTGCGCGAAGACGAATCCTGTGACTTCGTTGTCGGGCTGTATCAACAGGTTTGGCAGAACTCCGACGCCTCCATCGATGCTCTCCCATTGGACACGGCAGCCTTCGTCCACTGGTGGAAGGAAGGGACCCGGTGTCCGTCGTTCGGTAGCTTGATCGTCCGGGTCGTCGCCTAGACCGCGCAGCATGCCGGCCACGCGGAAATCCTGCGGGAGCAGATCGACGGGCAAGGCGGTCTGGACGCCGATTCGGTGGGTGACGACACCGCATGGACTGCATACGTCGCGCACATCCAGCAGGCTGCAGACTCGTTCAGAGCGCGGACCTGATCGAATCGCGGGTCCTCCCCGTTACCAACTGACCAGCATATCGATGGGGGATCGGTGACCGGGTACCGATCCGCTGACCGTGCGAAGATGGGGCGGTGATGACGACCCGAAAGGCTCATGCCGCGTAGACCCCCCGGCCGGCTGCGTTCCGAAAGGGCGCAGCGATCGAGCGCGACCATCCTAGGTGTCCGACGAACCACCAGTTACGCCTAGCCCGGCGTTCCGGGACGGGATCGAGGTCGTGGCGATGGACGGGTTCACCGGGTTCAAGACCGCGACCATTGAACAGCTGCGCGACGCGGTGGCGGTGATGGATCGTGTACAGTGAGTCAAGGACAAGATCACCTCGGAAAGGTCGCTAGGCGAGGCCGCATACGCAGTCGAGTTCGCCGATCGAAGTCATCTAGCCCGCCGGTTCAAATGCATCTATGGAGTCTTGACGGACGCCTTTTCTAAACATTATATAATTTCAAGACTGATCGAGAACGACCAGTAGTATCCATTCAAAAGCAGCAGGGCCTTCGAGGGGGAAACCATTGCCGAATCGCCCTTTTCACCAAAAGACTATCGGTATCCTCGGCGGCTGCTCTAACATTGCAACCGCAGAATATTACCGGTTTCTTAACAATGGTGTGAACGAACACCTCGGCGGGTGGGACATTGCGGAGACTCTGATCGCCGGAATGAACTTCGGCAACATCGAGGCGTTTGTCCGGCAGGACGAATGGGGCGGGCTGGAAGCTTACATGCGCACCAAGATCAACAGCCTTGTCGAGGGTGGGGCCGATGTTGTGCTTTGCGTCTCCAATACGCTTCACAAGCCGCTTGAAAATCTGATGAACGAAGTTGCGATCCCACTGATCCATATAGCAGACCCGACAGGGCGGGCGATGACTGATGCTGGGCTGAAGAGGGTGGCTCTGTTTGGCACCCGTCCCGTGATGCAGATGAGCTACCTTAAAAACCGCTACCGTGATCGCTTTGGTATCGAGGCAATCACCCCAACTGATGCAGAGCAGGAGGACATTGATCGGATCATCTTCGATGAGTTGGTGAAAGGTGTGCTGACGAAGCAGTCTAAAGCCCGATACATCGAAATCGCGAAGCGGATGCGTCGAGAAGATCTGGCCGAAGGCCTCATTCTTGGATGCACCGAGATTTTCCTGCTGATAGACCAGTCTGACATGCCAGACTTCTTGATGTTTAACACCGCAAAGCTGCATTGTGATGCAGCTTTAGATTTTGCATTGGGCGGAAATTGAGGCTCTCCGGTCGTCTCCGTGGGTGCTTGTTGACCGGAGAGCCTCATTGATTCCTCCGCTTATGCCGGACAGGGCGCGGCATCCGGTCAGTCATCGCTCACCGATCGCTCACCGGTCACCGATCGTTCACCGACACATTCGGTGTTCGCTGGCGTATCGGGTGACGGGCCGGCGTCGACGAATCCGTGACGCTCGTACAGGGCGATCGCGTGACGATTCCGCGTTTTCACGGACAGCGTCATGGCACAGTTCGGGGACCGCTGGGCGGCTCTGGTGATGGCCTGCCGGACCGCCTCGTCTCCGACGCCGCGTCCTCTGGCGCAACCCGCATCGAGATCAACTCGACCGCGCCGTCGGCATCGGGCGCGGTGATGCTGACCATGCCGTGGGCCTGCTGATCACCGGTCGCCGGTGGCCTTTCCGGCCCCTTCCTTCCGCCGGCTCGCCGTCCAAGGCGATGACCAGGTTCACGGGCACGTCCCGCAGCCGCACCAGCCACCGTTGCTCTGTGTCCCGTGCGCCGGTCCAGTCCGCCAGCGCGGACCCGAAGGCTTCGGGTGCCTCCGCCAGTGCCGATTGCCGCAGCTTGCGCCACACCCGCCAGTCCCCCGGCTTCAGCTCCCAAGTCTCGATCGCGGCCACACGACAAATTATCGGCCAGCGCCTGCTTCCGCAACTCATGTGTCCGTAGCGCGATCCCCAATCGGAGTGGGTGCGGGTCTTGATCGTCGGCTGCCTCGAGGTGCGGTTCCAGTCGCCGTAGGACGTTGCGTTACCGGTCACCGATTCGGTTGCGGGGCGTCAGACGCTCCCGCGTGTTGTCAACGAAGCGGCGACGGCGGCTTCGACGTGCAGTCGGGTGGTGGGTCGGGTGGTGGGAAAGACGGGGACGGAACTGTCCGTGTCGGAGATCAGCAGTTCGATCTCGGTGCAGCCCAGCACGACACCCTCGGCGCCGGATTGGACCAGACGCATAATGACGTCGCGGTAGACCTGGCGGGACTCCTCGAGGATCACCCCCAAGCACAGCTCGTCGTAGATGATGCGATGAATCTCAGCCCGATCATCCGGCGGCGGGATGAGCACATGCAGACCGTGGCTGGTGAGCCGGTCGCGGTAGAAGTCCTGCTCCATGGTGAACGCGGTACCCAGCAGCCCGACCGTGACCAGACCCGTCCGGGTCACCGCCTGTGCGGTGGCATCACCCAGGTGCAATACCGGGATCTCGACGGCGGCTTGGACCCGGTCGGCGACCTTGTGCATCGTGTTGGTGCAGATCACCAGCAGCTCCGCACCGGCCGCCTCGAGTCCCCTGGCCGCGTCGGCGAGCAGTTGCCCAGCCTCGTCCCACCGCCCGGTGACCTGCAGCGCCTCGATATCGGCGAAGTCCACCGACGATAAGACAATCCGCGCCGAGTGCAGACCACCGAGCCGTTCGCGTACCAGCTCATTGGCCAGCCGGTAGTACTGTGCGCTGGACTCCCAGCTCATCCCGCCGAGCATCCCGATCACCCGCGGCGCTCGTCACAACAAGCAGCCTGTCATAAACCACGCAGGCCGTGCACCGCAGGGCGATCGTCAAACGGTGACAGCGTGATCTTCGTCGTCAGAAGCTGCGTGACCATGAAACGTCACCGCACGAAGTCCGGTTGCGGGAACCACCCATAGCTTGCGGTCAATCGATACTGCTAGCAGGAATGGCGTGTTCTACCTTCACTTTGCTCGTGGCCACCGACTTGGCGGGAGTCCGACAGGGTCTGCGAAATTCGGACGGAGCGGTGCGCGGTTGTTCATCCGAGTGTGGAGGTGGCTGATCGGAGTTCATCAAGAGCTATGAGTGTGTGGTGGGCGAGTCCGGGTTCTTCAGCGCCGTCACTTTCAGACCACCGGGTGTAGCCCTGCTTGAAGGCCAGCACCCCGAGTTCGGCTGCGACCCGCGCGGTGGGGTCGGGGACGCCGCGAGCGGCCAGCGCGGTTGTCATGGCGGCAGCGAGGCCGACGCTCTTGAGGGCGTCGCGCTCTTGCAGTTCGGTACTGGATGCGATGGCGGCTTTTATGCGGGGGCCGAGCTCGCGGTTGGTGGGGCCCATCTCGCTGGAGGCACGTTCGAGACCGACTGCGACTGCCTGGAGCGGGCTGGCATGTGCGGGCGCTTCGGTAATCCCATCGGCGAGCAGAGTGCTCAGGGTCTGCTGGCCGGCCACCAGCAGCTCGCGCTTGTCGGAGAAGTGTCGGAAGAAGGTGCTTTTGGTGAGCCCGGCGCGTTCGACAATCTGCGCGACCGTGGTGTCGTCGTAGCCCTGTTCGGTGAACAGCTCGACGGCCGCGACGACGAGACGCTCAGTTGCGTCCGGTTGCCATCGAGCCATGGCCAGAGTCTACGTGATGACACACAGGTCCCATCACTGTATTACCATGACAGGACAAGAGTCCCATCACCGTGTTACCGTGACAGGACAACAGTCCCATCACAGGAGGAGAAGTTCTCATGCATGTCTTCGTCACCGGTGGCACCGGAACTATCGGTTCCGCTGTGGTCGCCGAACTGCTCAGCGGCGGCCACACCGTCCTTGCCCTGGCACGCTCGCAAGGCTCCGAACAGGCCCTGAAGAACTCAGGCGCACAGGTGCTGCGCGGCGGGCTCGCCGAACTCGACGTTCTGCGAGCCGGCGCCGCGAAAACAGAAGGCATCATCAGCCTGGCGTTCAGTCGCGACTACAGCAGCTCGGACGCGCTGGCTGCGGCCATCGCCCAGGAGAGCGCTGCCATGGCTGTCCTGGGTGAGGAACTCGTCGGCAGCGACCGTCCGATCGTCGCGGTCTCGGGGACGCCCTGGGTGTCGGGTCGTGTTTCTGTCGAGGCTGATCAGGTTGCCCTCGAGGGAGTGGTCGGGGCGCGAGGTCGCTCGCAGGTCGCGTTACTGGGCTTAGCCGCGCGCGGTGTCCGCAGCGCAACTGTTCGTATGCCTCGCACCGTGCACAACGAGGGTAAGGGCGGGTTCGCTGGCCTGCTCACCGACCAGGCGCGGCGCTCTGGTGTGGCCGGCTACCCCGGCGACGGCACCCAGCACTGGCCCTCCGTGCACGCGCTCGACGCGGCGGTGTTGTTCCGGATAGTTCTCGAGTCGGCCCCGGCCGGGACCGCCTGGCACGCCGTGGCCGACGAGGGCGATGCCGTGCTCGACATCGCCACCGTCGTGGGACGGCGACTGAACCTGCCAGTCCAAGCGGTGCCGGAGGAGAGCTTCGGCCCGTTCGGCCCGATCTTCGCGATGGACCAGCCGGCATCCAGCGTGCACACCCGCGAGGCCCTCGGCTGGCAGCCCACTCACCCCAGCCTCCTCGAAGACCTGGAAAACCTCCAGCCCTGACGGTGACCACCACCAAATCATCGAATTGGCGCCGCACATCCGCGACCATGATGGTCATTCGACACTCCACGGGTCTCGACCGGAGTCCTTTGAGAATGGATGGGCGACAGCCTCTGATCGTCGGGCGACGGTCCGCTTAAGCACCTCCTACGTAAGTGTCACCCTGAGGCATCGACTAGGCCCAGCCTTCATGCCCCGCCGACCGATCGTCGAACGAGACGCTTCGGGTAGAACAACTTCGGTCCGTTGACTCGGCGCGGGCAGTGCGTCACAAGACGAGTTTCATCCTCGGGGCCAAGGTCACCGCGAAACCGACTTTGTCGTAGACACTGCCCCTCCGGGGTTGCGCTCAGGTCGACCCGATCTGCCTCGATGGCCTTGGCCCAGTCGATCACGTCGAGAACGAGCCTGGTCCCGTAACCGCAGCCGCGGCACTGCGGCAGGGTGATGACGTTCCCGATTCGAACCGGCCGTCCCCTGGGGCAGTGCGGGTTCGGCACGCCGATTGAAAGAGTGCCGATCGCCGTAGCGCTGCTCGCGTCGTCGACGAAACGGTCGAACCACTCGCGGGCGTGCGTCCTCCACGGTTTGAGGTGCCAATGAGTCGTCTTGCTCGAACAACATCGCCCACAAGCGCAGCAACTGGGAGCCGTCATCTCCGATAGCGCGCGCTGGTAGCAGCTGTCCATCGTCGTCACACTGCCATGCTGGCACCCACACCACTCGTAGCGCAGGTGCATTCCCGACGCACCCACATGCCGGTCGATTGGCGAGCCAGATCGTCCTGTCACTGAGTCTCGGTCATGGATCCCCAAACGAGGATTGCGCGACCTTGGTCATCAACAGCCGCTCGAGGCGGTGGCCCGACGCAGACCTGGACGATCAGCCGCCGCCGCCGCCCTGCGGTCGTTTGACCCGGACCGGGCCATCGCAGCGGTGCAGAACATCAAGGGCTTGGGCAGTTCACGGCCGAGCTGGTGGTGCTGCGCGGGTCGAACGCTCCGGGTGCTGTCCGCCAACGAGAAACGGCTGACGGCCGTACCGGACCTGGGCGGCGGTAGACCCGCGCGGGTGCTGCGCGGCAGCGCACCCAGGAGATCGCCGGCCCGCGCCGTCACCGAGATACCCCGCCCCGAGCGAAACTCAGGTCCCCGGTGATAGACGGTGAGGACGAAGTCCGGGTTGTTCGGCGCCGGTTCCTTCGGGTGGCCGAAGCGGCCAGCGGCGATGGCGGCGGCCATCTGGCCGCCGCCGTTCGACCTCGTCGCTCGGGTTGGCCGCTCTGACCTGCACCGCCCCTCGCGGCCTGAACACACCCACCCAGGCCCCAAAGCCGCCACCGGGAAACACCAGTGGAAAAGCTGGACAGACCAGCAACACCCTCACGCCCACCACCGATCAACCCACGGTCAAGATCAACTTCCCTCGATCATGACCAGCACTTCAGCCGGTCCACGGATCGAGGCTTAGAGCGATGACGGCAACGCGCATGTGCTCGCCCGGATCATCCGGTTGGACCGATTTACCAACCGGATGACCGCGGGACATCAGTTCGCAGAATAATGCCGCACCAGTTTCTCAATTTCCTCAACCGGATCCTTTGCCGCGTATGCCCGCCCAAGCTGCGTGACAGCATCCAAAATCGGTTTTGAAGTCAAAACCTGTTTGTAGGCATCATGGATTTGATCAGGCGTTGGCGTACCCGTGCGCAGGTCGCATCCGATACCGTGAAATGCAACTCGGGCCGCAGTGAACGCCTTGTCTTCGGTTTCGCCCGCGACGATCACGGGGACGCCCGCAGCCAACGCGAGTTGCGTTGACCCGAATCCACCGTTAGTGACGAGCAGGTCAGCCTTCCGTAAAAGCTTGGAGAACGGAATAAAATCCACCAAGTGGGTATTCGCCGGAGCCGTGAGACCCGAATCGGCCACGCTCCGTCCAAGCGCGGCGATCACGTGCGCGTCCGCCTCAGCAAACGCGGCGAGTGCCGGACCGATTAGCTCGCCGAGGTCTGAGTTTGCCACCGTGCCCTGGGTCACGACTATCGTGGGTCGGTCGTCATCGAGTTCAGACCACCACGCGGGGGGGTCCCAGGCTTCGGCGGCCTCGGGCCAGAGGATGCCGACGTGCTTCAAGCTTGCAGGGTCATCGGTCCGGGGGAAGTCGAACTCCGCCACACTCAACGAAGCGAACACGTCAGGCACTCGGTAGACGCTTTCCATAAATGGGATGCCGAGTGGAGTGCCCCCCAGCGAGGAGATGTGCGTCTCGAACCGTTCACGAGATGGCTCAAGTGCTGCCGCGAATGCAGCGTTGGCGGCCCGGTGCGCGACGCGCGCCTCCTCACCGCTCAGACCGGGAATCGGCCCAAATGGGGTAGCGTCGTCGCTAGCGATTACCAACGGGTTTGCGCCGACAGCGATCCATTGCGAAGGTCGCCGGCCTGGGGCGCCCAGGGCGGTGGGCATGCCACCGAGAAACATAGCGTTGGAGATGAGGGCGCTATCGGGACGCTCAGCCAGCAGGCGCTGTACCTTTTCAAACTCATCGAGCATCGGGTCGATGAAAAATGTGCGAAAGTCGAAATTCAGCTGATCGGGACCTGGAGCGAGCTCCCGGCGTCTTCGGAAGAACTCGGCGGCTCGCTCGCGAGTGAAATCGGCGTCTCCGGTAAGCGGGACGAACGCCGCTCCGGTGGACGTCGCCGCATCCATGAACTCACTGCCGCCGATAATGGTCACTTCATGGTAGTGCCGGATAAGCCCACGCGCGATTTCTATCAGGGGGGCCGTTTCCCCCCACGCACTTGGCGCGCCAATGATGATGTTGCTCACTTGCCAACTCCTAATCGGATGTGGGCGGGCCTCGCCCGTCGCACGGATGCTGATTATAACGCTGTTTCGCGAGGAGGAACAGGCGGGGCTCTTTCCGTCAGGCTGTCGTTCACGGAATTGTGCGGCTTAGATTCGCGGAATTGGATGGCGGCGAGGTCGTCGACGGCGAAACCTACATCGACAACAACGCCTGCAAGGATCTCGTTTAAAAAGCCAATCGCTTCGTGAGATCGCGGTCGTCGTGGTCGGTCAGGTCGGTGTTGTCACCGCCGTGGTCAGCGACGAGGTGATCCGCGATGGTGTGGCTCAAACATTTCGCATGCCGATGATTCAGACCTGGGTGTGCGTCGAGGATCACTGGCAGTGTCTAGCCTGTCGTCTTCCGCCTTAAGTGGCCTAGTTTCGCTTAAAGACCAAGTGGTGTTAGCCGGATTGGCCGCCGCACGCCGGTAAGTGTTTGGTACCTCGGTGTGACTGTGGGGGGTTGGCGGCGTCGACTGCGGCGGTGAGCCGCTTGAGCACCGAGCCCACATGCTCGACTTCGTCGGCGGTGATGTGGTCGAAGACGTTTTCCCGCACGCTTTGTAAGAGGTGCGGGTAGGCGCGGTTGACCTTCGCCAGACCTGATTCGGTCAGGGTTGCCAGCATGCTGCGACGGTCATCGGGACAGCGCTGCTTGGTGACCAGTCCGTGCGTGATCATGTCGTCGACGACACGGGTCATTCGGCCGGCCGACAGGGCGGTGCGCTCGGCGAGATCCGACATCCGTAATTGGCGCTCCGGCGCCTCGGACAGGTGCATCAGCACGTGGTACTCGGTGCCGTTCAGCCCCGACGAGTGCTCCAGGGCATCGCTCATCGCCCGCGGCACTGTGATTGCCAAGCGCATCAAACTGCGCCAGAGCAGTTCTTCCTTGACATCTAAGGGCTGCGTGGGGGGCATGTATCGAGTGTGACCCGGATTGCTTGACAAAGCAAACAGTCGAATGCACACTGGCCCATATACTTGCTAAATCAAGCACCATGATGACGAACGAAGAGAGCTGCCATGCACCGTCCTACTGATGACCGCACCTTCACGGTCGAGGATTCAGCGATCGTGCTGGTTGACCATCAGGCTGGCACCATCGGCAGGACCGGTGAGCTTGCCTCCCAAGACGAGCGCGACCAGGTCAAGATGTGGGTCCTCACGCTGGCGCGCTTTGCCAAGAGCGCGGGCGCGGCGGTGGTCTTGACCAGCGGCCAGGAGGACCAGCAGCAAGGACCGCTACTGCCTGAATTCGAAAAAGTTCTGCCCGAGGAGTATCACGCGCGCATCCAACGCAAGGGTGTCATCAACGCCTGGGATGATCTGGCTTTCACCGATGCCGTGCGGGCTACCGGCAAGACGAACCTGGTGATGGCCGGGGGACCACCGATGTGTGCCTCGTGCCTCCCGCGCTGTCGGCGAAGACCGAGGGCTTCGAGGTCGTCGCCTTGTTGGACATCTCGGCCGCCACGACGAAGACCGCCGGGCGGAACAGTCGGGACCTGCTGCAGGCGGCCGACATCGCACTGCTGAGCGTCGCACCAATGATCACCAGCATGCTCGGTGACTTCACCAACCCCATCGCCGCCGGCCTGTATGAAGCTATGGGCGCTGAAGGTGTCTTCGACGCATTCGCCCAGGGCAACCTGCGCTGACCGGGCGCCAACGTCAACGGAAGGCACAACACTCATGGAGATCGGAATCGACAACTTTGTTTCCGAAGTCATCGACCCACGCACCGGGACCACCTACTCCCAGACCGAACGCATGCAACAGTTCTTGGCCGAAGTCGTCGCCGCCGACACATCCGGTGTCGACACGTTCGGGGTCGGGGAACATCACCGCCAGTACTTCCTCGACTCTGCCCCCGTCGTCATCCTCGCCGCGGCGGCCGCGCTGACCGACCGGATCCGCCTACGAAGCGCGGTGACCGTACTGAGCGCCGATGATCCCGTTCGGCTGTTCGAACAATTCGCCACCCTGGATCTGATCTCGGGCGGGCGTTGCGAGATGGTGCTCGGGCGCGGCTCGTTCACCGAGGCGTTTCCCCTGTTCGGTCTCAGCCTGGCCGACTACGACTCGCTGTTCGAGGAAAAGCTGGGCCTGATCTTGCAACTGCGCGACGACCCGAATCCACAGTGGAAGGGCCGGCACCGTCCGCCCCTGACCGGCCAAGGCGTCTACCCCCGCCCAGCTCAAGCACAGCTGCCCATGTGGATCGGGGTCGGTGGTACACCCGCCTCCTTCGTGCGAGCCGGGCTGCTCGGACTGCCGCTCATGGTTGGAATCATCGGGGGCGAACCCAGGGCCTTCGCCCCGCTGATCGAGCTCTACCGCGAGGCGGGACGACGGGCCGGACATGCACCCGAGACCCTCAAGGTCGGAATCCACTGCTTCGGATTCGTCGGCCGCACCGATCAACAAGCCGCCGATGACTTCTGGCCCGGCTATGAGAACACCATGCGAACTGTCGGAAAAGAGCGGGGCCTGCCCACCCCGACTCGCGCCTACTACGACGCCATGAGAGGTGAACACGGCGCCTTCTTCATCGGAAGCCCCGACACCGTCGCCCACAAAATCCGCGAACTCGCACCCACACTGGGCGGCATCTCCAGATTCACCCTGCAAATGACCAACTCGGTGATGGCACCCGACACCATGCTCAACGCCATCGAACTGCTCGGCACCGAAGTGAAACCACAAGTGCAGCCGCCGCACTCGCCCCGCGCCCTGGCCTAGACCGTATAGGGCGGGCCGGTGACTTGCTCGAAAATTGACGTGAGTCACCACCGCGGTGCGCGTAGCCGGAACACAGTTACTGGTGCGACGCGGGGTCGCTCCAAGGTAGTGAATGCACAATGAAGTCCAAGGTAGTGAATGCACAATGAAGGAGGTGCGGTCGTGGGGCCGTGGGGCCGTGGGGCCGTAGCTGTGTTCAAGGTCAGTGTCCGTTGACCTGTCCTGGCTCCGACACACCTCGCCGTAACTGCGGGGTGTGAAGCGCGGAGTAAAAGCCCCGAAGGCTCCCGTCGTTCCGTCCGGGAAACACAAGAAAGGGAAAAACCAGGGCGGGTGAACGGAAATAAATCTCCGTTTGATGCTTTGTCAGTGTTAGCCGAGCGGGAGTTTCAACGGAACTCTGAAAGTGGAGCGGGTCAATCGCACGACTTATCCGACGAAGAGCACGCTGGCATGAACATCACGCGGTACATTGAGTTACTATGAATTCACAAACAAGGTTGCACTCGGGTACATCACACCGAACGAGGCTAGCGAAGCTGGTTTGAAGACAATATTCTCGCGCAAAAGTAGCAACTAGAGTGTCCGGAAAACGCCGGGCAGCTCAACCGACACTCAGGCTGACTGAGTAGCCATGGCGCCATTAACAGTGCGCCACTCATCACGGAGGATTGAAATGAGCACTTCGATTACCACACTCACCGGCACCTGGGTAGCTGACACCGTTCACTCGGACGTCAGCTTCAAGGTTCGTCACATGGCCGTTGGCAAGGCCAAGGGCACCTTCGCACTCCAGTCCGCCTCGCTCGTCGTCCCGGAGTCCGGCCTCGCCGACGCCGCCGTCACCGCGGTGATCGACGCTACCAGCGTGGACACCAAGCAGGAGCAGCGCAACGAGCACGTGAAGTCCGCCGATTTCCTGCACGTCGAGCAGCACCCCACGCTGAAGTTCGTCTCGACCGGCGTCAAGAGCGTCGACGGCGACGACCTGGTTGTCGTCGGCGACCTGACGATCCGCGGCATCACCAAGCCCGTCGAACTGGAGACCGAGTTCCTCGGTGCCACCACCGACGCCTACGGCGCAGAGCGCGCAGGTTTCTCGGCCACCACGTCGATCAGCCGCAAGGAGTTCGACGTGTCCTTCAACGCCGCCTTCGGTGCCGGCAACGCCGTCGTGAGCGACAAGGTCGAGATCTCCCTCGAGCTGGAGTTCACCAAGTCCGCCTGATCCACCCTCGCGCCAGCGACACAGACGATCGCCGAGCTCGAGGCGCATGGTCCAGCGCCGTTGACCAAATTCACGCCTACCAGCAGCGTCACCACCACGGCGGCCGTCATTAGGTGAACCACCCCGGGAAGTGCCTCGAGAGTAGCTCTCGGCTCAAGTCAGTTCCACACCGGGATCTGGTGTTGGCCAACTCGTCCAAGTTCGATGGACCGAAACCGATCATCGCAGCCCAGCCTCCTGCCGTAGTCGAGCCGCAACGAACGGACGATCGGGATCTACGCCAATACTTTGTACAGTGAATCGTCTTGGCAAGTCTCCGGACTTGCCAGGGCGATCCAACCCGGTGGCCGGCCAGTTCCTGGCCGCAGTGGTCACCGCAGCGCCGCCGCGGCTGGGCAGCGAAATAGGTGGGCGGCCAAACCGACCTGGTTGAAGTAGGTGACCACGATGCGCCAGGCCCGCGCGATGCTGACTTCCTAACCTCAATCTTTCGTGCGCCCAGTGGAACGGGAGGTGACCTTGTGTCGGGGTGATCTGTTGCTTTCGTGCTCGTCGTCGCTTGCCGGTGTGAGTCCGGTCCGGGTAGCGCTCTGGTGGCCCGGTAGCAAACTGGCGGCTTCGGTTGGAAACGGCCGGGGTCGAAGCCCAGTGTCAAAACCCCTTTTGGGGGAGCAACTGTGCGGTCCGCAGTATGAAGGGCAAACCTGCAGCGTCGACAGAGGTCCTGCCCGTGAAGGTGGAGCAGAGGGAGCCGAGCCGCTGAAATCACGGTGAAGGCCACGGACGCGGTAAAGAACCTGAAGTAGCTGTTCGCGCGAACCGGACGACACCGACGACGCGGACAAGATCACAGACTCAGCCCTTGAACGGCCTTGTGATCAGCAACTGCGATCGCATTTTCAAAGTCAGCTAACCTGATTGTGTGGTACCTTACGATCGTTGTTCGGTAGCTTACAAACAGGAGGGTAGCTCTCATGAATGTCAAACGAGTCGCACTGATCACCGGAGCCAACCAGGGAGTCGGTCTCCAGGTGGCCAAGGAGCTCGCAGCGAACGGGCACACCGTCCTGGTCGGCTCACGCAACTTGGAGCGCGGAGAGGCTGCTGCGCAACAGATCGGACAGGGCGCCGTCCCGGTCCAGCTCGATGTCACAGATAGCAGTTCGATCGCTGCTGCCGCGGAGCGGATCCGGACGGAGATCGGCCGCCTGGATCTTCTGGTCAACAACGCGGGCATCTCGAATACGACGAAGGGCGACATGTCCCTGGCCGAGTACGGGAAGGTTTCCCAGGCAAGTAATGCCTCCCTCGACGAGATTCGCGCGGTCTGGGAGACCAACGTTTTCGGCGTCCTCGCGGTCTATCAGGCGATGCTGCCGCTACTGCGTGAATCCTCGGACGCCCGCATCGTCAACGTGTCGAGCGGTGTCGGTTCGCTGAACCTCAACGCGGACCCGGCATATCCGTACCACCCGTACTTCGGACCCATCTACCCGGCTTCCAAGACAGCCCTGAACGCGATCACGCTCGCCATGATGGTCGAGCTCGAGTCGACGGCCATCAAGGTCAATCTGGTCTCACCGGGCTTCACCAGCACGAACCTCAACGGGTACGAAGGAACAGAGTCCGTTGAAGACGGTTCACGAGAGGTCGTGCGCGTTGCGCTACTCGGTCCGGAAGGCCCTACCGGCACTTTCACCAGGTGGGAGAACACAACGATCCCGTGGTGACTTGCGAGCAGAGTGGTCGCCACTCCTCGCGCGCACCCTCGACGGAGGATTTGACACATCGTTGGGCACCTAGCTAACTGAGTCGCGTGGCTGACGAAATGACGAACCAACACGAGAGCGTAGGGGCGTGGGCGAAGAGATATCACCTCGCCAACCGCGCCCTGATCGAATCGGTCCTGCGCCCCTACGACCTCGGGTCCACCCAGTGGTACGTGCTCTACCAGTTGGCGCACAACGGACCGACGATGCAACGCAACATGGGACACACACTCCACATCGAAAGAGCGACGCTCAGCGGAATTGTGGCGACACTCGTCCGCAAAGGCCTCGTCGATCAAATACCCGACTCCGTAGACCAACGCCAGCGGATACTTCACCTCACTGCCTCCGGGGCGAAACTGTGGAGCGAGCTACCCGATCCGATCGCCGTCATCGGGACAGTCTCGCTCGCCGGTATCGATGACGCTGACCTCGAAACAACGATTCGGGTGCTCAAGGCAGCGACACAGCGCATCAACGATCACATGTCCGCCGCTGAGGCTCCTTGACGAACTCCGGCCTCCTGAGTGAGCACCCCGACACCATGGTGAGTGAGCCCAAGTGTCAATCTGTAACGCAACTTTGTGTCCGCTTTACCTTGTAACATACCGTCTTCCATCACCCGTACACGAGTTTCTTTTACATTTGGCTCTGACGATCTTTGCATTACAGCACGTTGCCGAAATTGTTCCACCGGATAGCAGCGCTGGGGTGATCCGGTCCTATGGGTAGCCGCTCAGCGTAAGCTGCGACGACGATGACCTGCGGCATCAAGCTGTCGCATCGCGGCCAGGATGACACCTCATCACACTGTCGCCCGGGAAAGCAGATCTCACGAGTGCGATGGCGGCTCGGGACAAGTCGGTGCGGGGCGAAATCGACGCCTGAACGATCGTGGTGTACCCAGCGCGTTCCCGCTCGACCGCCGGAAGTGCAGCGATTAGTCAGGCGGTGAGTCCGAGGTAGGCCCGGTGCAGCAAGGGCTCATCGTCGAGCAACTCGCGGGCACCACCTTGGAAGCGAACGACGCCGCCTGAGAGGACAAGCGCCTCCTGGGCTATCCGCAGCGCGAGATGCGTGAACTGCTCAACCAGCACCACGCCCGTTCCGGACTCCGCCACGCGTTTGATGATCGGGAGCAAGCGAGTGAATACGACAGGTGCGAGACCCAGGGACATCTCGTCGAGTAGCAAGTACTTCGGGACGGGTGCTATCGCGCGCGCGAGGACGAGCATCTGCTGCTCACCACCTGACAGCAGGCCGGCAACCCGCCGCCGCAGGGGGCGGAGTTCGGGGAAGACCTCGTGTGCCCGGTCGAAGTCTTCTGCGGAGCGACAAGTCAAACGGAGGTTCTCCTCGACGGTCAGTGAGGGAAACACGACGTGGCCCTGCTGGACGTGGGCGAGCCCGAGGCGGAATCGAGCGGTACGACTCATCCGCGTGATGTCCTCGCCGTCCAGCTCGACCCGCCCGGCGGATACCGGGATCACACCGGAGATGGCCTCGAGCAAACTTGTCTTACCCGCGCCGTTCGGGCCGACGATCGTCACGATCGAACCGGTCTCGGCGGTGAGCGAGACCCCGGAGACCACCGGCCCTGCGCCTCGACTCGCGGCCACGTCGTGGAGCACAAGACCCGTCACATCCACGTCTCTCCCATATAGGCACGAGCGACCTCTGTGCTGGCTAAAGTCGATTCCTGGGGTCCCTCGGCGAGGACCCGGCCGAAGTCCAACACCGTCACGGTCGGACACACCTGCCTTACCAGGTCCAGGTCATGCTCGATGAGGAGCAGTGCCGTTCCATAGCGTGCTGCGACACGTCCGAGGCGATCTCCGAGGGCGATGTGTCCTTCGTGCGAGAGGCCCGCGGCAGGTTCGTCGAGAAGAAGCAGTCGGGGTCGTGATGCGACCTGTGCTGCGACCTCGACAAGCCGCCGAGAGCCGACGTCCACCCGCGTGAGGGGCGTCGCCGCCGCTGGGCAGTCGAAGAACGCGAGCAGATCGTCAAGCTCCTCCCGTGTGACTCGTCGCCCAGCGACGAAGCGGACGTAGGCGCCAACGGATAGCCCGGTAGGCACCCGGTCCTGCTGGTAAGTGCGGCGGAGGCCCAGGCGGGCGATGCGGGTAGGAGAGGAGCGGCCAAGCCGAGTCCCGTCGAAGACGATTGTGCCGGTGTGGTGCGGGAGGAAGCCGCTGAGCGCGTCGACCAGCGTGGACTTACCGGCGCCGTTCGGCCCGATCAGCGCGTGTACTTGGCCAGACGAGAGGTCGAGATCGACGTCCTGCAGCGCCCTGGTGGCGCCGAACGCCACACCAAGGTTGCGCACGTCGAGCAGTTGCTTTTCGATTGTCCTCGGGGTGGCCGTCGGTGGATGCGAGAGCGGCACCGGCGCGGGTAATGGGCCGCGCCGGTGCCGCAGTGCGTCCCTGATGGTCTGGCCCAAATTGGATTTCGATGCAAGCGCCTGCACTCCCAGGACACCGAACAGGACGAGCCCCCAGTCCTGGGGCACGCCAAGCCGCTTCAGGATCTCGGGGATCGCGACGAAGAGGATGCCACCGAAGACCGCCATGTCGACGAGATGGCTGCCCACGACGATGGACAGCACGTAAAGGGCGAGCGATTGCAGCGGGACGAACGTTTCCGACGATGCAAGGCCGACCTGCATTGTGACGATGCCACCGGAGAGGCCGCCGAGCGTTGCGCTGACCGCGAAGGCGCTGAGCTTTGTCAGGGCGACGCTGGCGCCCGCAGTTGCGAGCCCGCGCTCCGAGAAGGCGAGGAACACCCATCCGCTGCCCGTGCGCGTTCCGCGCAAAAGCTGTATCGCGAACACGCTCACCGCGAGGAGCAGCGCGGCGAGTAGGAAGAAGGAGCGATCGCTGGTGAAGCCCGGAGGAGCGGATACGGTGAGGAATTGCTTTGCCCCAGGGAATCCGAGGAGCGCGACGAGTTCATCGACTGCAGCCGCGAACCCGATCGTTACCACCGCGAGGTTCACGCCGCGCAGCCGTAGCGCGGGTAGTCCGACGAGTAGGCCGACCAGGCCGGCGCCCATCGCGCCGCAAGCGAGCCAGACGAGCGGACCACCTGGGAAGCGGAGCAGGCTCAATTCGCTCATGATCCAGGCCCCGATTGCGGCGAAGGAGAGTTGGCAGAGCGAGATCATTCCGGCCGACCCGGTCACCACACCTAGCCCGAGCAATGCGACCGCTGCAACGATCGCGCTCGTGCCGATGAACACGAAATAGCCCGGCAGCACGAAACTGAGCACGGTCCCGGCAGCGGCGACGACCAGAGCTGCCACGAGTGCGGAGCCGATCGGCCCAAGCTTGTCGCTAACGCGCCTCATCCCACACCGCCTTTCTCTGTAGCACGAGCAAGAGGGTGACGATCGCGACGAGCGGCAGCAAGATCCGCATCACGGCGAGAGCGTCGTCGGCTGCAAGCACCCCGTCTAGGAGCCCGAGCCCGAGGCCGCCCATCACAGCGAGGCCGAGCCGGGTGAAGCCCCCCGCGAGTGCGGCGGCGGCGCCCGGGATGACCAGCGTCGAAAGTGATAGGGCGTCGTTCGACTGTAGGGGAGCAATGATCGATACGACGAAGGTGGCGAGCATGCCCGTCGCCGCCCATACCGCCACCGTGAGCGGGGCGATGCGCACTCCAGCCAGCTCTGCGGTCACCGGACGCTCGCTGAGAGCGCGCAGTCGCAGCCCGACGAGGGTGCGCGTGAGCAGCCCATGGGCCCCTACGGCGACGAGCACCGCCAGCACGACCAGCAGCACGGTGACCTGGGACACGACCACACCGCCGAGACTGAATGCCACGCCGGGCAGCAGCGACGGGAATGGAAGCGGCCTCGTGCCGAAGAGGAGGAACGACACCGCGATCAGCACGAGCAGCACACATACGGTGACGGCTGATCGCAACCCGGTTGACGCCTCGGCAAGCCAAGCCGAAATCATCAGCCCCGTGAGTGCTGACACGGCAGCGCCGATCAGCACACCCGCGATCGTCGCAACCCACACCGGAAGCCCGAGACCATCCAACCCGACGGCGGCGAACGCGCCGAACATGCCAATCGCGGTCTGAGCGAAATTCACGACGCGAGTGAGCCGGGACATGAGGACGAGACAGACCGCGACGACAGCGTTAACACCGCCGGCGGCAAGACCGGCGACGGCCCCTTGCAGCATCGGTGCCTACCTGATCACGAGCGGTTTGTCGCCGGTCGCCTGCCAGGCCTTTTTACCGGGTAACAATGCGACCGGGTAACCTGCCCGGTTCGAGCTGTGCGATTGCGCGGTGCCGAAAACCCACGGAGTTCCCACCATCGGGTTCGTCACGGGCTTCATGGCACGCAGCGCCTTCGTGACAGACTCCCGGTTGATCTCACCCTTGATGCTTTTCAGCACATCGACGAAATAGGTGGCGGCGAGGTAGCCTCCCTGCCCAAAGGAAGTGAGCTCGATGCCCTTCTTCGTCATGAGCGCGCGCCAGGCCTTCGTCGCGGTGGTATTCGGGTCGTCGTACGGCGCGAATTCAGCAGGCACGTAAACCCCGGCGCCGACCGCCTGGGCCGCCTTCGCGAACTGCACCGAGTAGGTAGAGGTGAGGTAGAGGAACGTGACGTCATTCCACCCCTGCGATTCCGCGGCCTTTATCTGGGCGAGGGCGTCCGGCTGCACGTTGTTCGCAAAAATCGTGTCACATCCGGCTCGCTTCGCGTTGGCGACGTACGGCGTGTAGTCGGAAGCCCCGAACGGTACTGAGTCGAACAACCGGTACGGCTTCCTGCCCGTCGTCTTCGACCAGGCGCTGATCGCGGCCCGGAACGCCGGCGTGTCCGGTCCCTGGTTCTCGAGGAGTACGCAGATCTTCTGCTTCTTCAGTACTTCTGAACCATAAGTCAGGGCCATCTGCGTGTCGAGGTACGGACCGACGTTCACGGGGGAGATGTTGGGTGTGGAGAAACACTTCGGGTCGACCCCGGTGCCCTCAATACTGAGGACGTCGTTCTGCTGGTAGTAGGGCGCATTGACCTGACACTCGAGGAGGCTCGCAGACCCCACAAGTGCGACTGCCCCATCGCTGCCCACCAACTGACGCGCACTCGCGCTGGCGGTTGCGGGGTCCCCTTTATCGTCGGTGATCTCGTACTTGATCTGGCGCCCCTGGATACCGCCTGTCGCATTGACCTCGTCGAACACGGCCTTGGCTGCCTGGGAAGCTTCCGAGAATGTTGCAGGTCCGCTCAGGGCGTTGATCGAGCCGACGACGATCGGCTCCTTCGAACTGGAGCTGGTCGTTCCGGTGCCCGAGGCGGAGCAGCCACTGAGGGCAAGCGCCCCCACCGCGATTAGAGCTATGGGAAGTCTCCTCATTGAGCCCAGCCTCCTTGCAGGGGGTCGCCGGTTACGGCGGTGAACGAACGCACTCAGCGGTCGTGGTTCGTATAGTATATGATCTGCCCTAGCGAGACCAACCGGTTGCCCACCGGGGCGTTCACGTCGCCCGGCACGCATTGTCACTGATGCGGGACGGGTTGTGACACGGCGGCGCACGCACCGCGGCAGCCTCAGTCGTCCGATCTGCGAAGGAGCACCGATGACCGATCTCACCACCAGAACCACACCGTTGCGTGTGGCGGCCGTGCAGGCGGAGCCGAAGTGGCTAGACCTCGATGCCGGCGTCGGCCAGGTCATCGCCCTGATTGCGGAGGCTGCCGCAGGCGGCGCAGAACTCGTCGCGTTACCCGAAACGTTCCTTCCCGGCTACCCATGGTGGATCTGGCTGGATTCACCGGCGTGGGGAATGCAGTTCGTCGGACGGTACGCGGCGAACGCGATGAGTCGTGACGGCGCCGAGTTGCAGCGCATTGCACAGGCCGCCGCCGAGCACCGGGTGCACGTGGTGCTCGGGTTCGCCGAGCGCGCAGGCGGCAGCCTCTACATGGCGCAGGCCTTCATCGACGACACAGGCAGGGTGGTATCGGTACGGCGCAAGCTGAAGCCCACCCACGTCGAGCGCAGCGTATTCGGTGAAGGGGACGGCTCGGATGTACAGGTGCACGACCTCGGCATCGGCCGCGTAGGGGCGCTGAACTGCTGGGAGCACTTTCAACCGCTCACGAAGTACGCGATGTTCAGCCTCGGCGAGCAGATCCACGTTGGTTCCTGGCCGAGTTTCTCGTTGTACCGCGGAGCAGCGTACGCACTCGGACCCGAGGTGAACACTGCAGCAAGTCGTGTGTACGCCGTCGAGGGCCAGACCTTCGTCCTGGCGTCTTGCGCAGTGGTCGGCGCCGCGGCGCATGAATTGTGGGGTGACACGGAGGAGAAGCGCCAGCTGCTTCAGAAAGGCGGTGGCTTCACACGGATTTACGGGCCGGAGGGCAGCGAACTCGCGGTGCCGCTGGACGACACGGCGGAGGGTATCCTCTTTGCCGATTTGGATCCCGGACTAATCGCCATCGCGAAGTCCGCCGCTGATCCCGTCGGCCACTACTCGAGGCCCGACGTTTTCCGGCTCGTGTTCAATCCGCGATCGAACCGGACCATCGTTTCACCGGACAGCGTCGACCCTACGCTCACTCCGCTGATCCGCGAGGAGAGCGACCTCGTGCCGGTCGGCAGCGACCAGCAGGCGGTCAGGCGGTGAGCGCTCTCGAATCGTCAATCGCGGCTCACCTGCGCACCGAACGCAAAGTCCCTGCGAAGAAGGACGAGCGCTTCACCCCGCCCTACCCGTCGTTCTCAGCACGGTTCCCCACCTCGGTGGTGCAGGTGACGATGGCCTATTTCGGCGCGCAGCACCCGGCCGACGCGGACTTCTCGACCAGGGAGCGGGCGCGCGCGGAGCTCGACCGCCTGGTCGAGGAGCTCGGCGGCGCGAACGGTGCCGGCGACATCGACCGCGCCCGCTACACGGACGAGGCCAGCTATGAGACCACGCTCGTCATCGCCTACTGGTCTGACCCCGCCGTCTATGACCGGTGGCGCCATGCCCGCACTGCCTGGACCGACTCCTCACGACGGACGGAGGGACTTGGGTACTTCACCGAGGTCCTCACCCCCTCGGTCGACCGCTTCGAGACCCTGTTCTCGAACGATCGGGTGGAGGGCGTCTCGGCGCTCGCCGACGCCCTGTCCGGCGAGGTCCGCGAGCACGGCTACTGGGGCGGCTCAAGGGATCGCATGCCGCTGGCACAGATCGATGCGTTGGAGCCGGAAGGTACATTGCATGCCGTTGCAAGCTCCGAGGTGCGCGTGCGGCCACAGCACAACCTGTGCCTCATCCGATCTGGTCAGGATTGGAGCGACACCCGCGATAACGAACGCGCAATGTATCTCGACGAGGTCGAGCCCGTTTTGCGCGAGGGCATGGATTTCCTGCGTGACGCGGGCATTGACATCGGCTGCTATGCCAACCGGTACATGACGGTGCTCGATGCGGCGTGGCGACCGGTCGACAAGACCTTCGGCATGAGTTGGTGGCACAGCATGGCGGAACTTGACGCCTGGGCAGAGTCGCATCCCACCCATGTCGCAATCTTCCGCGCCGCGATGAGGCACCTGCGCGCGATGGCAGGCGCGGCGAAGCTGCGCCTGTACCACGAGATCACGGTCGCAAGCGTCGACCAGCAGGAGTTCGTCTACCTCGACTGTCACCCGTCCACTGGGTTGCTGCGTGCCGTCTCCGCTGCAGGGGTGGTGTCCTGAACGCAGCGTGGTGAATCCGATGCAGGCGAGCTCTGCGGGAGGACTTGCCATGCCGGCGCCGGTGACCGGCGGTTCTCCTCATGATGAGCGCGTTTGTCTTATTCTTATTCATCTCATACAAGCCCTCACTTGTCGCAGGGTTGACCGGTTGCACGCTATGAGGTGGAGCCGGTCACGGCAGGGTCATCCCAGCAGCGGTGTGTGCTGGTGTAACAAATGCAGAGAGACGCTCGCGCGGGGAATGGGCTCAGCGATCGGGTCTTCACTGAGCGGCCTTGCCGTACTCGAGCGAATCTCGCCTCGATCGCAACCTGACCGATGTCAGCGCGCCGACCGCGAGCCAGCCGAGCTGCCGACCGCGTCAGCGATCGTCTCTGTGAGGGCGAGGATTCGTCGATCGTCGAAGAAGCGGCCCTCCACGGAGAGCCCGACATCGGCGCCGGCCGCCGGTAGCGGAATAACAACCGCCGGTACGCCGGCGAGTGAGCCGGGTGCCGTGTGACGGGTGATCGTGCTGAAGGTGGGCACTTCCCGGTCGTTCAAACTGACTAGGTCGTCCGCGCCGACGAGCGGCGCCGTGACGGGGACAGTCGGAAAGAGCAAGGCGTTCACCTCGTTGTCGTCCAGTACGTCGGCGGTGCGGCGACGAAGGCGAGCGCGCATCGCCAGCGCCTTGTCGTAGTCGTCGAAGCTGGGCGGCGACGCAGTGAACGAATCGAAGATTCGACGGACGTCGGGCGAGGCGATTTGCTCGATAACATCCGCGTAGCTCATTGAACGCACTTCCGAGTCAAGCGTGTGCAGGTATCTGCTCACCGCACGCGGGCCCTCCCAGGCAGCGATGACGTGCTGGCATGCGTCGGTCATTAGGTTCCCGGGATCGACCTCGACCTGCACGAGGGTCGCGCCGCTCCGAGCCAACAGGTCCGTCGCCCGTTCGAAGGCGAGTGCCACTTCGGCCGCCGTGTCGGTACACCGCTCGGTGACGATGCCGAGGCGGATTTCTTTCAGGGAAGGCGGTGCTTGCCTCGCTTCATTCGTGACCAGACCGTCGGCCAAAGCGAGGTCCGTCACCGCGGTCGCGTGG
>JAABUV010002588.1_pt1 | contig 24199 bp, 26 predicted proteins | sample 5559971 | NCBI WGS metagenome assembly JAABUV01 (sample SAMN10711881, study PRJNA513362) | rock metagenome | isolation source: Antarctica rocks | place: Antarctica: Victoria Land, Knobhead nord | collected 2015-12-19
AAGGAAAGGGATCGGAAGCGAATACAAACTTGAGTATGAACGTACGGCTAGGGATGGGAAGCCCCAGCTAACCTATTCGCATCGTATACATGTGCTAGTAGGAAGTACCTTAGGGGGCGTATATGTACAGATATTAGCGTGCGCGGTTCAGGTTACGCGAAGTGTGTGCCGCCGAGAAATGCCAATCACACTATATACAGTATCGTTGATTGCGAAACCTGTATCGTTTTTTTTGAATTTGCCGAGAGCCTCATGAAAATTAGCGAATCTTCAAAAAGTGCAAAATAAGAACCAGATTTGTAGAATCAACCTCACTGCCCTCTCAGTGCTTCATATGTAGCACATTCAATGTCTCATGTGTGATCTATTTAGTGCTTCATATGTAATAAATTCAGTGTCTCATATGTGATCTACTCAATGCTTCATATGCGATCTATTCAGTGCTTCATATGCAATCTATTCAGTGTCTCTTATGTGATCTACTCAAAGCTTCATATGTAGTATATTCAATGCTTCATATGTGATCTACTCAGTTCTCAAAATGTAGTATATTCAATGCTTCATATATGATCTACTCAGTTCTCAAAATGTATTATATTCAATGCTTCATATGTGATCTACTCAGTGCTTCATATGTAGTATATTCAGTTCTTCATATGTAGTATATTCAATGCTTCATATGTGATCTATCTAGTGTCTCTTATGCGACTTACTCAATAGATTGTATATACTACATATGAAGCACTGAATAGATCGAACATGAAGCACTGAATAGACTACATAAGTGTCAGAAACTGAGTTAAACTAAAGATACTATCAATATAAAAGACTGATATTATTATTACTTTGATAGAATCTAGATACAAGACAATACATCAAATAATGTACAAGATAAAAGACAAAAAGTGAAAGAAAAGAATGAAAACTCAACTTCTATATACATGAATTGAGCAGAATCAAGACTAAATAATAGTTTTATGACTTAAAATTGCAAAGATTTGCACACATGACTGAGATGATTGAAACAAAATTGTTGAGATTAAATTAAGATGATGATGACTAGATTGATGACTTGATTCATTGAACTGCAAAACAGATTCAATGAATCAAGATTATTTAAAACATTGATGATTTATATTCTAAATTAAGTTGATGATTTGACATCATGACAGTAGTTCTTCTCTTCAAGACTGAGTTTCTGCAAAATGATGAGAAGAAACAAGATGAAATAAGAAAGAATCAAAAACAAAGATTAAAATGAGATGAAAATTGATGTGAATGCATTTTAATGTGATGAAACACAGATGAAACTAGAATAAATCTGAGTCACATCTGAGTCAGATCTGAACAAGATGTCTGAAGAGCAAAATAAGATGAGATGCATTTTAATGTGATGATGCACAGAGAATTGAAACACATTTGAATCACATTTGAGTCAGATTTAAACAAGATGTCTGAATCAAATTTAAACAAGATCTGAGTCAAATCTGAGTAAGAAAAAGATGAAATGCAGTTTAATGTGATGATGCACAGATGAAATTAGAATACATTTGAGTCACATCTGAGTCAAATTTAAACAAAATATTTGAGTTAAATTTAAACAAGATCTGAATCAGATCTGAGTTGAATTAAAATGATGAAGATTGAACTTAAAGTTCTTGACATTGACATTGAAATATCACACACAACAGTACATGTGATTCTTCGACGACAGAGTTGACGAGATGATATTCATTGAGCGTTTGCTCACAATTATTCAGAAGATGAAAAGATTCTCAAGTAGAAAAATGATCTTCTCAATCAATGTAATACTTGAGCAGAAATGAATTATAACATCTATCACGCTTGAAGTTTAGTATGCTTCTTACATATCAGAATCTTTTGTCATTCTTGATGATAACAAGTTCTCGAGATTTCTGACGTTAACTCGAGAGAAAGTCACTTGCAATATGACTCAAAAGAATGACATGAAAGATTGAATGAATTTTCATGAATGCTGAAAGATTTAACTCAATGATCAGAGAATTATTCTTGAAAACACGCTTAATCTTGAAAAGATCAACATTATGATCATCTAACTTAACAGTGAAATAAGCAATGCTGAGATTGCGAGCATTCAGTCAGACTTCATCTTCGATGAAGTATCTAGAACAAAAACGACGAGAGAGATTGACATTGAATTCGTAGATAATCTGAGCTATAAGCATCTCATCATGTAAATGCTCAGTAAGTTTCTTCATTTTCTTGATGAACTCTTTGACATTGATTAACTTGTCTCAAGCTTGAGATGTAAGATTCTTGAACAGAGATTCAGAAGACTTGAAGTTTAGATGTAAGTTCTGATTTGAATTGATCAAGAAGAATGATGTTAAAGTGATTGATGAAAATGCATTATTGATAATGAATTTGACTTCAGAAAGTCACTTAGCTCAGTCATTCTGCATGTAGTTGACGAAGACTCAAAAATAATGCTTCATGACAGCATTGACTTTCTCGATTTGATCATTGATCTCAGAGTGATACATTGTTGATAACTTAGCGTCTATCTTCAGCATTTTACACATATGCTTTCAGACATCGAAGATGAATTGTGTGTCTCGATCAGATATGAAGAACTTAAGTAAATCATGATGTTTTCAAACATGAGCATAAAAGCAGTTGATAGCTTCTTCAACTTTCATAAAAGTGATGAGAACTAAATGTTTCATTTTGATAAGATGATCAATGAAGATTAGAATATATTTATATGTGATATTCATGAAGATACTGAGCGATAAAGAATCTACATAGTTCATGAAGACATCATGTCAACAACATTCGAAGATTGAAAGAGAACACAATCATTCTTGAGTTCGTTGTCTAGAGAACTTGAAACGTGTGCACACGTGACAGTTTTGTACGAAGCGTTGAACATACTTATAAATGTTTGATCATCAGTAGACTCAACTGATCAGTTCATAGCTTTTTGCTCTTTCTGAATGATCATCAATGACACTATCATAAGCGAGCTGAATGATACAAAGATGTAGTTTATCTGAGTTGAGCATGTACTTTCTTTCTTGAAAGTACAGATGATTCTCGTGTTCTTCACACTCAACTAGAAAGATCTTGTTGTGATGTCATGCTTCATTGCGAAGCACTTCGATTATCTGAGCTGCGAATTTGTCATTGATTTCAACTTGCTTTCACAATGTTTGAGTGAGAGTGTCAGCAGAATCTTCATCAAGATTCAGAGTGTCTTGATCTAGCTGAAACTTGATGTTTTCAACATTGAATTCTTCAATTTCTAAATTCATGAGAGCTAGAATTTGCAAAAGTGCTGAAATAACTGAAAACAGATGTAACTAAATTGAATCTAAAGCGATGATTTGTGATTGAAGCTTCATGACTTTGATGTTGAAGATGTCAAGAACGAGATTCTCAACAATATCAAGATCTAAAACATGAGTTTTCAAAATTGTCTGATGTTGATATTGATGTCGAGAATCGAATGTATTTTTCTCTTTAGAAAGATCTTCTGAGTAATGTGTCAGAGCATTCAACTTATCATCGATCTTGTCAAAATGATAAGCGATGCAATAGTTGAATTTAGACAGAAACTCACTTCAACAAGCTTGATGACGATTCAACTGCTTAATTGACATGAAATATTCAAGGTTTTTGTGATTCGTGATCATCTCGACAGAATAGATAGAGTCTTCAAACTCTGATCATCATTTCTTGAAAGTGCAAACAATAATCATGAGTTCTTTATCGTAGATCTCGTAGTTACACTCAACTGAGTTATGCTTCTTCAAAAAGTAAGCGATTGAATGAAAAATCTCATTCTCATCATACTGAAAAAAAATGTCTTCAAACACATAGTTTGAAGCATTGATTTCTATCACAATCTTGTGATCTGAATTATAGTGATGAAGAATAATCTTGAAAGTGAAGACTTTCTTAAGAATGTTGAATGCAATCTGACATTTCTGAAATCAGACAAAGAATACATCTTTTCTGATGAGATGAGTGAGCGAGATAACTATTCTACTATAGTCATAGATGAATCTTTTATAGAAGTTCGTGAAATCTAAAAAACTTTAAATGTCTTTAACGTTGATCAAGATAAGTCAGTTGACAATGATGTCTATCTTAAAAGAGTTCATCTTGATCTCTTTGATGATGATTATTAATTCTAAATATGAGACTTGAGTGACGTGAAACTTGCATTTGATTATATTCATCTGAAGATCTGTTTCTTGCAGCTTTCGCAAAATGAGCTTGACATGAATCTCATGCTCGAGTTCATTGTCAAAATAGATCAAGATGTCATTTAAATAAGCTGTACAAAACTTATCTAGATATTCATGAAGAGTATTGTTGATGTACTTCTGAAACGAGACAGACTCATTACATAAATCAAAGAGCATGACTAGATACTTGAATAATTCAAATCAAGTGCAAAAAACGATGAAAGCTTCATCTTCTTCTTTGATTTAAAGTCAATTGAACGCAAAAATGATATTCAGCTTGATAAAGATTTTAGCTTGACTTAGATGATTCAGCGTTTCTGAGATCAGAGACAGAGAATATCAATTCTTGACTGTGATAGCGTTCAGATCTCGATAGTTCACGCAGAATCAAAGTTCTTCTTCAAGTTTCTTGATGAAGAGAACAGAAATGATCGTCTGAAAGTGATTGACTCAAATGAAATCTTTGCTCAGATTCTCATTCAGATAACGACGAAGTTCTAGAATTTTATCACGACTCATGTTGTACAAAGCGAAGACTGAGAGTTGAGCATCTTCTTTAAGATGTATGACATGATCATGAGCTTGATGCAAAGACAAGATATTAACGTTCTTCTTGAAGAAGACATTTAAAAACTTGAAATATTTGAACGATAGAATTATGACTGAATCGACATTCTTACTTTGTTAATAGACTTCAAGATCTTCTTGTGTCGTGAATGCAGTCAAATGAAATTTCTTTTTCATTTGATGAAGATTCAGACGATGATTCTTATCATATGTACTGTCTTGAAGATGAGATGAAAACTGAGCAAGAGTTAAACTGTTCTTTGAATAAACAGTCAAAGTCGCGTGACGTGATTTTGACTCATCAGAATCTAGACTAGAAGACGAGATTAATTCAAGATTCAAGAAAACATTGATTTTCTTTAAAATGACGTTAAACACTTTAATGTTTTTGACATGAGCAGCATGATTAAAGCTTCGAGCTTTCAACTCAATTATATCAAGTTGTATAGAAGATCAATTAAATTGATTTGCTTGAAGAACAACAGAAGTTCTAGAAAGAGAAGAATTTCAACACTTGATTTTTGATGAGTATTCTTTTTGAATGACTTGAAGAATACAACTAAAAGCTTCTTGTTTCAGACGAGAAACAAGACTGAACGAGATTTGTTTCTTGTGAATGAGCTGAGTATTAATTGACTTCTCGTGAGCAAACGAAGAATTATATTACTTCTTATGAGCAGATGAGAAACTGAATTGCTTCTTGCAAGTGAATTGAGAACTAAGTTACTTCTTGTGAGCGAACTGAAAACTGAGTTACTTCTTTCAAGTGAATGAAAGACTAGATTGCTTCTTGCGAGTGAACTGAAAACTGAGTTACTTCTTTCAAGTGAATGAGAAACTAGATTACTTCTTGCAAGCGAACTGAGTGTTGAATTGCTTTTTGTAAGCAATCTGTAAACTGAATTGCTTTTTGTGAGTGATCTGTAAACTGAATTGCTTCTTGTGAGTAATTCATGAACTGAGTTGCTTCTTGTGAGCGAATTAAGAGCAAGACTGAGAGAAAGCTACTTTGTTAACTTTGAACAAGAAATTTTCTTCTTGTTGATTAAGATCATAAATCTTGACGAGAAATGAGCAACAATGATTAAGACAGAAGAAGAAAAACAAGATGAGAATATTGTGCTCAAAATTAACATCAATAACGTGATGATGAAGTCATGACAAATTTATGATGATGAGATACTGACTTAATTCAATGACATAGAAGAATAGTCTTTTGATGTGTTCATCAAGAATCATTGTGATTTCGATGACATGAATAATGTCATTAATTAAAGCGACTTGATCATCAAATTCTTGAAGTCTGCGAGAATGAATTAATTAATGCAAGAAAAAATGATGTTGTTGCGTGAAGAATTTATTCATAAAGACATAAGCAGAGACTTCACTATCAATCAGAGCGAGAGTGAAAACTCTAGATTGAGCTTGATGTAAAATACAGAATACTATCATGTGACTATTTTTGAATGTCAAATTGAATTCAAAGAGTTTTAAGACAAATTTAGCAAAAAACTTTCTATATGATTGAAGTGAGAGTGAAAAGATTGAGACTAGTAGACAAGATGATATGTATATAGATCTCTGAGCGTGACTTAGCTCAGAGATTAAACTTTTCTTGTGAACAGCGAGACTTCTTCATCTATACTGATGATGTCATTGTCGTAAACATTCATGATATGCAAAGTGAAGAGCTTCTTATTTGAGCATTCTTTAATGATTTTGTTTGAATGTTGCAACTTGCAGTAGTAGCACAGCTTTCACTTGTTGCAGATTTTCTTGATCTCAGAAACAATCAAAGTCTTATCTTGAACAATGATAATGACAAAGCTTAAATTCATTGACTCATTGAAAGATGAAAGAGAGAGAGATGAAGATACTGTTGAAACAACAATCACAAAGATGATGATCTTTGAACTCAAAGAGTTACTAGTCAATGCAGAGACATTCTTGACTTTGACAAATGAAACAATGATGAAGATTAAGTGAGATTGATGATGCTTAAGCTGCTGAAGTTCTTCATTGATGTCAGAGAATGCTTGAATTCATTGATGAAAGATGAATAATCGAGTTTCATTAAGATTTTGTTAGAAGAAAACAACGACTTGAGTGAAATAATTGACATTGCGCTTCAGACAGTCAATCAACAAGAAATCTTTCATCAAAGAACATTCTTTCTTTTGATAAAAGAGATTGTAGTAGTCAACAAAGTTATTCATGTCTTGCTTCAAAGTTTCGCGAAGATATAAATGAGCATCTTCTGTCTTGAAAGAATTGTTGCAGCAATGATGCAATTTGTGTCATCAATCTGCAAAGATGAAAATGATGCAAAGATCATTGACTCAATATTGATTCATTAAATTGTGAATCTTCTTATCTATAATAAGTCGTGACTCGACATAGACAATCTTGACTCGATGAAAGAAATAATGATCATCGTTCATGTTCATGCGCTGTATCAGACTCTGCTTTCATGCGTTTAATCGATCTTTGTTCTTCTCATATTCAGATATGTCAAGAAGCTTCTCGAATCTAGAAGCGATGATGACAGCGACAGAGTTCACAGAAAGATGAACAATGAGAGAAGATTGATTATTCAAGATTTGTGCGATGATCTGAATTATCATTGCAAGAGACTGAGAATTCAACTTTATATAGACTGAAGAACTGAGAACGATGAACGAGAACAAAGTGATGACATCATATTGTTGAACTTGATTTTGAAGCTCACGCATTACGCGAAAGATCTCAACTGAATTTTTGATTACACTTTAAGTGAACTGTTCAACAGCACGCTCATCATCGATTGAGAGATTGTGAAATAACTTCATTTGAGCGAAAGAATAACTAGATAAGATTTCAATGTATGAAAACGTTGCAGAAAGTGTAGATCTTTTGTAATGTCAAAGACTGAGCTAAACTAAAGATACTATCAATATAAAAGACTGATATTATTATTACTTTGATAGAATCTAGATACAAGACAATACATCAGATAATGTATAAGATAAAAGACAAAAAGTGAAAGAAAAGAATGAAGACTTGACTTTTATATACATGAATCAAGCAGAATCAAGACTAGACAGTAGTTTTATGACTTAAGATTGCAAAGATTCACGCACACGACTGAGATGATCAAAACAGAATTGCTGAGACTAAATTAAGATGATGATAACTAGATTGATGATTTGATTCATTGAACTGCAAAACAGATTCAATGAATTGAGATTATTTAAAACATCAACAATTTATGTTCTAAATCAAGTTGATGATCTGACATTATGACAATGCAAGTCGATGTTAGATTGACTGAATTAAACGTTCAATCAGTCGTCAAAGCATCAGCTACTCAAGTTACTCGCTCTGTCATCAGCACATCAACTATTCGACTCACGTTATCAGTCTCTTCGTGAAAGAAACTCAGAAGATCGAAGCTTGATTCTATTCAGAAAGAGTTGTTTAAGAAAGAACTCTGCTTCAAATGCAAGAAGTCAAAACATAGAGCATATGACTGTTTCAAGATGATTCAAGTGCATGAGATTGCTGCGAGTTTGAAAAACGACCTGTTCTCGTCAAAGTAGTGACTGAGAACGATATATTCATATTCTGTTTCATCAGCATGTCTGATGATTCATTTGATTTCAAGTCACTCACTGTTGACATCATCTTGAACAGTCTAGAAAAGATATTCAGATCTCTTGCTCTGATAAATACTGAAGTCATTAACATGACTTTCATTGATGAATCTTTGATATCAAAACTATGTGAATGCTTTGATATTCAGTCAATATCGCTGTTAAAATCAAAGTCAATTCAATTGTATGATGAAATCTCTGATTGAAAGTCAATTACATACGCTTTGTATACATTGATCATGATACAAGAACACAAGAATAAAATGATGTCTTTATTGATAACTCGTTTAGAGCAGCACAAGATAATCATTGAAAACCTCTGATTGAAAAGAAATCAAATTTTGATAGACTCTGCAAACGATTGATTAATATTCTCGTTGAATATTCGAACATTGAAATCTGTCGTTTCAAAGATAAGCAGTCAATCAGCATTTCACAGATCTGAATCAAGCGAGATCTGTGAAATGAAACGAAAGAACTTGAACTCGATGATTACGTCGATAATTATCTTGAAGCGATTCATGAATCAGAAATCAGTGAATCAGTTTATTGAATCTGTTTGATTCATTGAATCTGTACTTATATGAAAGCAAAGCACTCAAGTTGACTTCGATCAACTTCGTTTCTTTCAGACAACTAAAGAAAAGAGATTCGTCAATATTATTATGATTGAACTCGTTGTGTATTGAACTCTAGTCAAGAATAAAAAGATCAAAATCTTCTTTTTGATCATTAGTGAAATCAACAAAGCGCTTAGCTCAGTCAAAGATTTCGCGAAACTGAACGAAATGATCTCTGTCATGTCATTAAATGAACTAAAGAAGAAGCTTTTGATAGTTTATTACGACTTTCTGAATGTTTTTGATAGAGAAAAGACAACGCAGTTGCTCTCGCATCAATCATACGATCATAAGATTGAATTAGAAGATGAGAGTCAATTTTTTAGAAGTCGATTGTATCTCATGTCGAGCTACAAGTTGCAGAAGATCAAAGAGTATCTAGAAGAGAATTTGAAGAAGAAGTTCATCACACTCAGCAAAGCTTCTTTTGCTTCGTCAATATTATTTATTGAAAAGAAAGATGATAGTCTTTGCTTTTGCATGAACTATCGAAAACTGAATGCTCTGATCAAAAGAAATCGTTATTCAATACTCTTAATAGACGAAGTACTAGCTCGAATTCAAGACAGTAAGTATCTGACTCAACTCAACATAATCATCGCGTTCAATAAACTGCACATGAGTTCAGAAAGCGAGAATTTAACTACTTTTGTTACTTTCTTCAACGTCTACAAGTATAGAATAATGCTCTTTGAATTAATCAATGAATCTGCATTCTTTCAGCACTATATCAACGATGTGTTGTTTAAATGTCTGCATAAATTCTGTCAGACATACTTGAATGATATTCTCATCTACAGTAAGACATTGAAAGAACATAGAACTCACGTGAAAGAAGTGCTAAACAAGCTTCGTGAAGTCAATCTACAGATAGACATAGACAAGTGTGAATTCAAGATTCAGAAAATCTCGTTTCTTGAACTACTGATATTCATCAATGATCTACGAATGAACTCTCGAAAAGTAGATGTGATTCGAAGCTAAGAAGTGTTGCAATCATTGACTCATGTGCAGATCTTCATTGACTTCTGCAATTTCTATCAATGATTCATAAAAGACTTCTCAAAGATTATTCAACTCATGATAAAGCTGATTCAAAAAGATCATTTCTTTGAATGAACAGAGATCTGTCAGACAATCTTTGAAGAATTGAAGCAACAAGTGATGACAGCTCTCGTTCTGAAGCATTTTGACTCAATCAAAGAAGCTATTCTGAAAACTGACTTCTCAAATTATGTCAACGATGAAGTATTGTCTCAATATGACGATGAAGACATTCTACATTCAGTGATCTTCTATAGCAAGAACATGATTTTCGCAGAATGCAACTACAAGATCTATGACAAAGAACTGCTGATCATTATTTGCTGCTTAAAGCATTGATGCTCTGAATTGAAATGTACAGATATTTTGATCAAGATCTTCATCGATCATCTGAATTTGAAGTACTTCATGATCATCAAAGAACTGACTTGACGACAGACTAAATGAGCTGAGAAGTTATCTGAATATAACTTCAAGATCATATATCAGTCAGAAAAACAGAATCTGAAAGTTGACGCGCTGATCAGAATGTCAGACGTCAAGTCGATTGAGACAAACGATGATCGAAAGCTGTATCAGCATCAGATGCTATTGTCAGAAAGCAAGTTTGAATTGCAGTCAATAGAAGTTGATCAAGAAGATGATCAGAAATCTGACTCAGATCTGACTCAGAGTTGAAACAAGAATCAAAAGCTAACGAAGATTCAATCTAAGAAGTGATTTCTATTCAGAATCAAATTATAGTCGAAAATTAAATGAATCAACTATGTATTGATATTCAAGCAGTCATAAAACAAAACAGAAAAACTTGTCAAGATATTGATCTAGACAATTGCAAAGTACTTGATGAAGTACTCTGAAAAGATGATAGACTATGAGTTTCTCAGTCAATAATCATTCGATTGATAAGAAAAGCATATGATCTTTCGATCAGTGATAATTCTGACATGAATCAAACGTTGAACTTGCTGAGATGATCATATTGCTGATTGAAGATGAGAATGACAATCAAGCGTTACATTTAAAACTGTTACGTTTGTCGTAAATCAAAAGCATCGAGAGATCAAATCAATGAACTGCTGAAGTCATTGCTTATATTCAAGCAGCAATGACAGAACATATTATTAGACTTCATTATCAATCTATCAGAAAGTGATGAAAACAACGCGATTCTGACAGTCATAGATTGATTGTCTAAGAAACGACATTATATATTGTGTTGATCAGATGACGAAGAAACCTTCGCAGAATAAACAGTCAAGCTACTGTTGATATGAGTCTTCAGAACTCATGAACTATCAAGATCAATAGTATTCGATCGTGATTCACAGTTCATATCGATTGTCTGAAAGTCTCTATGTCTGAGACTCAACATCAAGATGAAACTATTCACAGACTATCATTTGCAGATTGATGATCAAACAGAAAGAGCGAATCAGAATGTGAAATGATATCTATGAAGCTATTGCTCATATATGCAAGATGATTGATTCGCCTGATTATTTATGACTGAATTCGTTGATAACAATGCTATTTCATCGTCAATTGAACAGTCAGCGTTCTTTCTGAATAAGAGCTTTCACTCTCGTATGAGCTTCAATTTGAATTCAACTGAATATGAGATCACTCGAACTAGAATCGAAGTGAGCAAAGCGAAGAATATATTCAAACACATGAAACGATCACTAACATTGATCAAGCAAGCATTAGCAAGAGTCAGAGTCACAATGAAGAAACAGACTGACAAGCATCGAAAAGAAATGATTTACAGAATAGATGACATGATGTTTCTGAACTCAAGAAACATCACGATCTCAAGATCATTAAAGAAACTAGACGATAAAATGCTAGAATTCTTCAAGATTCTGATTGAGATTGAACATGCATATCGACTGAAACTGTTGTTGACTATGAAGATTCATTCAAAGTTTGCATCAAATCTGCTGCAACTAGATTCAAAAGACGCTTTAAAAGAACAATGAAATGAATTATCTGATTCTATAATGATTGAAGACGAAGATGAATGAAAAGTGAAGAACATATTGAACTTCAGACACTATGAACAAGACAAACGACTACAACATCATGTCAATTGAAAAGAATACGACGTCAATCTACATTGATACAACGTCGATGAAAGTGAATTCAAAGATTGCTTGAAAGTCATCAATGACTTTCATGAATGTTATTTGAACAAGTCAAGATAGAAATTGACTCAAGAAAGATCAACTGAACTGCAGCAATGAGAACATTGCTAAATAAAGAGAGAAAGTAATGTTGCGAGCATGCACTTTAAGTTAGTCTAACATAAATCATGTTAGACTATCATAAACTAGTATAGAGCTGATGTTGACACGTTAGCGATCTAGCGTGTCTTCATGAGTAAAACTCACGACGTGTTTCATCTTTCATCTTCTTTAGCTTTGAACTTTTAGTTAGAATACATTCATATAATTCGCTTTATGCAGACTCATAACAGATTCAAAAGAAAGTCACTTGTGATATGATTCAAAAGAGTGACATGAAAGATTAAATAAATCTTCATAAATGTTGAAAGATTTAACTTAATGATCAGAGAATTATTCTTGAAGACATGCTTGATCTTGAAGAGATCAACATTACAATCATTTAACTTGACAACAAGATGAGCGATGCTGAGATTGCGAGCATTCAGTCAAACTTCATCTTCAACAAAGTATTTGAAACAAGAATGATAAAAAAGATTAATATTGAATTCGTAAATAATCTGAGCTATAAGCATTTCATCACATAGATGCTCAGTTAGTTTCTTCATTTTCTTGATGAACTCTTTAACATTGATTAACTTGTCTTAAGCTTAAGATGTAAGATTTTCAAGCAGAGATTCAAAAGACTTAAAGTCTAAACGTAAGTTCTGACTCAAATTGATCAAGAAGAATGATGTTAAAGTGATTAATGATGATGCATTATTGATGATGAATTCAACTTCAGAAAGTCACTTAGCTCAGTCATTTTGCATGTAGTTGACAAAGACTCAAAAATAATGCTTCATGACAGCATTGATTCTTTCAATTTGATCATCAATCTCAGAATAATATGTCGTTGATAACTTAGCATTTATCTTCAACATTTTACACATATGCTTTCAGACATTGAAGATGAATTGTATGTCTCAATCAGACATGAAGAACTTGAGTAAATCATGATGTTTTCAAACATGAGCATAAAAGCAGTTAATAACTTCTTCAACTTTCATAAAAGTGATGAGAACTAAATGTCTCATTTTGATAAGATGATCAATAAAGACTAGAACATATCTATATGTGATATTCATGAAGATACTGAGCGATAAAGAATTTATAAAATTCATGAAGACATCATGTCAACGACGTTTAAGAATTGAAAGAAGATGCAATTATTCTTGAGTTTGTTGTCTAAAGAGCTTGAAACGTGTGCACACATGACAGTTTTATACGAAGCGTTGAACATACTTATAAATGTTTGATCATCAGTAAACTTGACTGATCAATTCATAACTTTTTGCTCTTTCTGAGTGATCATCAACGACATTATCATGAGCGAGCTGAATGATACAAAGACGTAATTTATTTAAGTTGAGCACATACTTTCTTTCTTGAAAGTACAGATGATTCTCGTGTTTTTCACATTCAATTAAAGAAATCTTGTTGTGATGTCGTGCTTCATTGCAAAGTGCTTCAATTATTTAAACTGCGAATTTATCATTGATTTTGACTTGCTTTCACAATGTTTGAGTGAAAGTGTCAGCAGAATCTTCATCAAGATTCAGAGTGTCTTGATCTAGCTGAGACTTGATGTTTTCAACGTTGAATTCTTCGATTTCTAGATTCATGAGAGCTAAAATTTGTGAGAATGCTGAGATAATTGAAAACAGATGTAACTGAACTGAATCTAAGATGATGATTTGTGACTGAAGCTTCATGACTTTGATGTTGAAGATGTCAAGAGTGAGATTCTCAACAATATCAAGATCTAAAACATGAGTTTTCAGAATTGTCTGATGTTGATATTGATGTTAAGAATTGAATATATTTCTCTCTTTAGAAAAATCTTCTGAGCGACGTGTTAAAGCATTCAACTTATCTTCGATCTTGTCGAAACAATAAGCGATGCAATAGTTAAATCTAGACAGAAACTCACTTTAACGAGCTTGATAATGACTCAACTGCTTAGTTGACATGAAATATTCGAGATTTTTGTGATTCGTGATCATCTCGACAGAATAGATAGAGTCTTCAAGCTCTGATCATCATTTCTCGAAAGCGCAAACAATGATCATGAGTTTTTTATCGTAGATCTCGTAGTTATACTCGATTGAGTTATGCTTCTTTGAAAAGTAAGCGATTGAATGAAGAATCTCATTTTCATCATACTGAAAAAGAATGTTTTTGAACACATAGTTCAAAGCATTGATTTCTATCACAATCTTGTAATCTAAATTATAGTGATGAAGAATAATTTTGAAAGTGAAGACTTTCTTAAGAATGTTGAATGCAATCTGACATTTCTGAAATCAGACAAAGAATACATCTTTTCTGATGAGATGAGTGAGCGAGATAGCTATTCTACTATAGTCATAGATAAATCTTCTATAGAAGTTCGCGAAATCTAGAAAACTTTGAACGTCTTTAACATTGATCAAGATAAATTAATTGACAATAATGTTTATCTTAAAAAAGTTCATCTTGATCTCTTCGATGATGATTATCAATTCTAGATATGAAACTTGAATGACGTGAAACTCACATTTGATTATATTCATTTGAAGATCTGTCTCTTGCAGCTTTCGCAGAATGAGCTTGACATAAATCTTGTGCTTGAGTTCATTGTCAAAATAGATCAAGATGTCATTCAGATAAGCTGTACAAAATTTATCTAGATGTTTGCAAAAAGTATTGTTGATGTACTTTTGAAATAAGACAGACTCATTACATAAATTGAAAAGCATGACTAGATACTTGAATAATTCAAATTGAGTATAAAAGACGATGAGAACTTCATCTTCTTCTTTGATTCAAAGTCGATTGAACGCAGAAATGATATTCAGCTTGATAAAGATTTTAGCTCAATTTAGATGATTCAGCGTTTCTGAGATCAGAGACAGAGAATATCAATTCTTGACTGTGATAGCATTCAAATCTTGATAGTTCACACAGAAGCAAAGTTTTTCTTTGAGTTTCTTGACAAAGAGAACAAAGATGATCGTCTGAAAGTGACTGACTTGAATGAAATCTTTGCTCAGATTCTCATTCAGATAACAACGAAGTTCTAGAATTTTGTCACGACTCATGTCATACAAAGTGAAGATTGAAGATTGAGCATCTTCTTTAAGATGTATGACATGATCATGAACTCAATGCAAAGACAAGATATTGACATTTTTCTTGAAAAAAATGTCTAGAAACTTGAAATATTTAAATGATAGAATTGTGACTGAATCGACGTTCTTACTTTATCAATAAGCTTCAAGATTTTCTTGTGTCATGAATGCAGTCAAATGAAATTTCTTTTTCATTTAATGAAGATTCAAATGATGATTTTTATCATATGTACTGTCTTGAAAGCAAGACGAAAACTGAGCAAGAGTTGAACTGTTCTTTGAACAGATAGTCAAAGTCGCGTGATGTGATTTTGACTTGTTAGAGTCTAGACTAAAAGATGAGATTGATTCAAGATTCAAGAAGACATCGATTTTCTTTAGAATGATGTTAAACACTTCAATGTCTTTGACATGAGCAGCATGATCAAAGCTTCAAGCTCTCAACTCAATTATGTCAAGTTGTATAAAAGATTGATTGAATTGATCTGCATGAGAAACAACAGAAGTTCTAAAGAAGAAAGAATTTTGACACTTGATTTTTGATAAGTATTCTTTTTGAATGACTTGAAGAATATAACTAGAAGCTTCTTGTTTCAGACAAGAAACAAGACTGAACAAAGTTTGTTTCTTGTGAACGAGTTAAGTATTAATTGACTTCTTGTGAGCAAACGAGAAGTTATATTGCTTCTTGTGAGCAGATGAGAAACTGAATTGCTTCTTGCAAGTGAATTGAGAACTGAGTTGCTTCTTGTGAGTGAACTGAAAACTGAGTTACTTCTTTCAAGTGAATGAGAAACTAAATTACTTCTTGCGAGCAAACTGAAAATTGAGTTACTTCTTTCAAGTGAATGAGAGACTAGATTACTTCTTGTGAGCGAACTGAGTGCTGAGAGACTTTTTATGAATGATTTGTAGACTGAATTGCTTCTTGTGAATGATTTGTAAACTGAATTGCTTCTTGTGAGTGAATTGAGAGCGAGACTGAAAGAAAGCTACTTTGTTAACTTTGAACGAGAAATTTTCTTCTTGTTGATTAAGATCATAGATATTGACGAGAAATGAACAACAATGATTAAGACAGAAGAAGAAAGAAAAAATGAGAATATTGTGCTCAAAATTGACATCAATGACGTGATGATGAAGTCATGATAAACTTATGATGATGAGATATTGACTTGATTCAATGACATAGAAGAATAGTCTTTCAATGTGTTCATTGAGAATCATTGTAATTTCGACGACATGAATAATGTGATTGATTAAAGTGACTTGATCATCAAATTCTTGAAGTCTGCGAGAATGAATTAATTGATGCAAGAGAAGATGATGTTGTTGCGTGAAGAATTTATTCATAAAGACATAAGCAAAAACTTCACTATCAATCAGAGTAAGAGTGAAAACTTTAAATTGAGCTTGACGTAGAATACAAAATTCTATCATGTGACTATCTTTGAATGTCGAATCAAATTCAAAGAGTTTCAAGATAAATTTAGCAGAAAACTTTCTATATGATTGAAGTGAGAGTGAAAAGATTGAAACTAGTAGACAAAATGATATGTATACAAATCTCTGAGCGTGACTTAGCTCAGAAACTAAACTTTTCTTGCAAGCAGCGAGACTTCTTCATCTATATTGATGATGTCATTGTCGTAAATATTCATGATACGCAGAGTGAAGAGCTTCTTATTTAAGCATTCTTTAGTGATTTTGCTTGAATGTTGCAACTTGCAGTAGTAGTGTTATGATTCTAGTCTTCATCTACTCTTTCTCGTCTTCGTCTTGATTTCATTCTAATCGAGTCTAGTGAGCATTCAAGCTAGAGATAATATCATTGAAACTTTGCATCATATGTGTAAGACGTCAACTCAATCGAGCCTAGCACAGAGCTGAGAAACACAAATATAAGAATTGAGTTCTTTTCTGTAGATACTTTTCTTTCTTAACATTTATCTATTAGTTAAATGACACTCATATGACTCGCTCTATGTCGACTTCTAACAGTAGATAAATGCTAATCAACTACTCTGCTATCGACGTGTAGACGATACGAAATAACCTACTTCGTTTATTCAGAAAATTCGCAAGAAATTCTTCGAATTACTTTCATCAAATTTACTCAAATTTATCAAATCACTCACTACACACTCACATATCTATCTGTATCTTCATCTTCAATCTCTCATCATGACACACGACTTCGAATCAGTCGAACTTCGAACGACTCGTCTGCTTAGAAGCACTGCAAATAAACGAGTTTTTCTTCTTTCTTTCGATGCTTCAGCTGAATCTCAGAATGTCGCGATCTCATGAAACATCAAGATCAAAGAACAACTACGTCAGTGAGCTCTTGATCAGTTGAACGAGATCATCAAGATGTTAAATGAGCTAAGAGATCAACGAGACATGACTCTGAAATGCAACGAGCACTGAATCGTTCTACAAGTCAAACATATTCGAAGACTGAAACAGCTAGAGATCAATTGCATGACAATGAACACTTTAAAAGAGATTAACACTCGACTACGAGAGACAATGTTGAAACTCAAAGAGAAACAGCGTTCAGCTGATCAGCTTCAATCTCGACAGTCTACTGAGTCTCGATCTACTACGAATCATCTACTTCAACAAGATATCGAGTTGCATGCTTCTATCGAGAATCATACTCGACGAGAGATGTCTACTAAGTTCATCTCATTCGAAAATGAACATCATCGATTCTACAAATTTTCGAATTTCTTTATATTCACTGATGAAGATGAATCGACTTGAGAAGATTGAAGAAACAAGATGAACGACAAGCTGATTGTCAATGTCAATCAGTTCGATAATGAGACTATCTGCATTGTCTATATGTTGTCTAGGCTAGAAGATGACGCTGCTGAGCACATCTACGCTTGACGTCGTCATGACTCTTCTCATTCATACTACTCGATCTACGAGCTATTTGAACATCTGAAAGAAATATACGATGAAGTGAATAAGAATCAAAAGTGTCGTCGCGAATACAACGCTCTGAGACAAGCAGACAAGTTCTTCAATGTCTTCTACTTCGACTTTATAAAGCTATTCAGCTATCTCGAATATGATGATCGCACTCTGATGAACGATCTTCAGAATAAAATCAATAATCGCTTGCAGAACGCTCTATCAGTCTGTCTCGAAGATTTCACTTCACTTCATTGACTAAAGATCTTTCTTCAAGATGTGAATAGTAAACAACGAGTCAATTATCAGCTTCGCAGCGAACGTCGCACTGTCATCGTCAAAGTCACTGTTGTACCTGACAAACGCGCTACTACTCTCTTGTCAGCAGTGACGACTTCGATAATCAATTATGTTAAGTCGACTATTTTTTCTATTTCTGAGTCAGCGAGATCGTCAATCATCTGCTACATCTGCAAGACTTCAAATCACTTGTTCAAGAATTGCTCTCAGCTAAACAAGATCAACATCTCTGCATCTCAAGCTTTCATTCTTCGTCTACATGAAATCGTCATTTCGAAAGATAAAGAGAATGAGAAAATGTCTTCTTTCAAGAATAGCGAGGCAAAAAACTAGTGACTTTCATCAAAGACGCGATGAAAGATGTGTTAATTTCTTCAACGACAAGCATGTCAAATGATTCTTTTGCTTCTGAATCTTTGACTACTGAATGTGTACTTTCTAGCAAAGAAATTAGTTACTCATTGAAGTCATTGATTGACATCGAAGCTGCTGACTATTCGTTCATTGATGAAGTGATCGCGCAGATTGTTAGTGATCAGTTGCAAATCAAGTCTCTGACTTTGATCAAAGCAAAGTCAATACGAGAATTCGACGATCATTATGCAAAAAAACTCATTATTCATGTCATCTATTCGAATCTGACAGTTCAAGATCATACGATTGACATCGCTTCTATGTTAATCACTCGATTAGATCAACATCAAATGATTCTTGAAAAAACATGAATGAACAAAATCAATCTAGTAATTGATATGCGAATCGATTTTCTTCGATTTTCGAATTTCAACCCTACTAGTCAGAAGTTGATTGCTCTACTCTCAAGCAATAAATCAATCACGAAACAGAAGAGCTTGACTTCTACTCATATACTAAAGAGATCTTTCACTTCGATTACATCTCAATTCAGTCAGAAATCACTCTCTTTCAGTCAAAAGAAGAGTTCAATCGAACAGTTAAAATCGCGTGACGCGACTTTAACTAGCGTCAAAATTTCTAAATCGACGTCAGGTTCAACGAACATTGCAATGATAGAGACTGCGACTTATAGAATGTTAGTCAAACGATCAGACGTGAAGACTTTTGCTGTTATTGTCTCGGAAATTGATCGACTCATAACTACAGTCGAAAATAAGCTCGAAGAAGTGAATCTGCATGAGCTTTCACACGTCGAGATTCTCGAAGAGATCAAAGTCAAGCTTCTCTTCGAGTATCACGACTATCTAGACATCTTCGATCGAGCAATGATTGATCAGCTATCATTGCATCGTTTCTACGATCACAAAATTGAGTTGACTGATGAAGAAATGTTCTCTTGAAGCAGACTATATCAGATGTTTGATCACAAGCTTCAGAAGATAAAGAAGTATCTGATCGATCATCTAAACAAAGAGTTCATTTTCTTCAGCTTCGCATCATACGTCTCGCTCATCTTGTTCATCGAAAAAAAAGACGAAAGTCTGCGTTTCTGCGTCGATTACAGAAAGCTCAATGCTTTGATCAAACGAGATCGTTATTCTTTGTCATTGATAGACGAGACTCTCGCTCGTATACAAGAAAGCAAGTATCTGACTCGATTGAACATCATTGTCGCGTTCAACAAACTACGTATGCATTCAGATAGCGAAGATTTGACTATCTTTATTATCTTCTTCGACTCATACAAATATCATGTAATGCTCTTTGAATTAACAAACGAATCGACGTTCTATCAACATTATATGAACGACGTGTTGTTCAAATATCTACATCAGTTTTGTCAGATCTATCTAGATGACATTATCATCTACAGCAAGATTCTGAAGAAACACAGACGACATGTACGATTGATCTTGCATCGACTACGAGAGATCGATCTACAGATAGACATAAACAAATGCGAGTTTCATGTGCAGAAAATCATCTTTCTAGAACTTTTGATGTCAATCGAAGAACTGAAGATGAACTCGCGAAAGATGCAAGCAGTTGTTGATTGATCTACACTCAATAATCTCACTCAGATGCAGTTCTTCATTGACTTCTGCAATTTCTATCGACGCTTCATCAAGAACTTTTCGAAGATTGTTCGTTCAATGATTCAACTCATTCAAAAGAAGATCATATTTGAATGAAATGAAGTCTGTCAGATCGTCTTCGATCATATGAAGAGACGTATGATCGAGACTTTTATACTACGTCACTTTGATCAAACTCGTGAGACTATTCTCGAAATCGACTCATTCGACTACGTCAACGATGAAGTTCTCTCTCAATATGATGACGAAGAAGTACTACATTCGATTGTCTTCTATAGCAAGAACATGTCTTCTGCTGAATGCAACTACGAGATATATGATAAAGAACTTCTGATCATCATTCGAGCATTTGAACACTGACGACTCGAACTGAAGCTAACTGACATTTCTATCGAGATGTTCATCGATCATCAAGCGCTCATCTCGTTGATGAAAGATAAAGAGCTGAGCAGACGTCAGATGCGCTGAGTTCAGAAGTTCGCTGACTTCAACTTCAGAATAATGTATCGATCTGACAAACAGAACATCAAGATCGATGCATTAACTCGTCGAGCTGACGTCGTGCTCAGAGATTCAGAAGATGAGCGCATTTGCTATCAACGAATCACTATTCTGACTTCGAATCGAATGAAAATTGCTGATCTAGAGAAGAACATCAGTGAATCAATCTATAAACAGGTTCTTGAGACTAATGAAATCGACGAGAATTGTACGCTACTTCGCGAAGCAATAGCAAGAGACGAGACACAATATGAAGATATCAAATTGAAGAATTGTCGAACTCAGAATAAAATCTTGTATCATGATAATCAGCTATGAGTCTCGTTCAATGAACTTCTACAAATGAATCTGATTCATGAAGTACATGATCAGTCATCGATGAGTCATTCTGATATTCTTAGAACTGTGAAGATCATAAAACGAAATTACTATTGATCATTCATGCGAAAAACGATAGATCGATATATTCAAAACTGCTATATCTGTCAACGTTCAAAGACATCTAGAAATAAATCAAACGACTTGCTTCAATCTCTATCGATATCTGAACAGCGATGACAAAACATAGTCATGAACTTTATTATTGATCTATCTGATTCGTACGACTATAACGCTATTCTGACTGTCATCTACAAATTGTTAAAAGAAAGGCATTATATCTCTTGCATCACTGATGATGAAGATATCACAGTCGAAAAAACAGCTGAAATGTTGCTTCAATGAGTATATCGATCTCACGATCTATCAAACTTCATTGTGTTCGATCGAGATTCTCAGTTCATCTTCATTCTCTGAAAGTTTCTTTGCAAACGACTGAGCATTTTTCTTCGATTGTTCATCGTCTATCATTCTCAGATCGACGATCAAAGCGAACGAGTCAATCAGAACGTCGAAAGATATCTTCGTTTCTTCTGTTCGTACATGCAGAATGACTGATTCAAGTGATTGCTCATGATCGAGTTTGTCGACAATAACGTCTTGTCTTCAGTCATCTTCTTGATCTTCTTCTTCATGAATAAGAGCTTTCATTCTCGTATGAGCTTCGATTCTGACATCATCGAGTATGAAAGCATTCGCGAGCGCTTGCAGATCATCAGAGTCGAAGATATATTTGATCACATGAACAAGACATTGATCTTCGCTCGCGAAGCTCTGATCAAAACACGAGAACGAATGATGAAACAAGTTAACAAGCATAGAAAGAAGATCAATTATAAGATCGAATCAAAGATGTTTTTGAACGAAAGAAACATCGTTACAGCGAGACTCTTCAAAAAGCTAGATGACAAGATGCTTGATTCATTCAAGATCACAGATTCTGTTGACTTCTTCTATAAATTGAAACTATCAGACACTATGCATATACACAATGTATTTCATTCAGAGCTTCTTCATTCTGTCGTTGATGATTCTCTGTCTGATCAGAAGAATGAACTTTCGAGATCAATAGTGGTAAACGATGAGAACGAATGAGAGATCGACGATATATTGAACTTTCGACGATATCGAAGACGACTTCAATATCGAGTTAAATGAAAGAGCTATGACAACGATCTCAACTGATATAACGCTGACGACGACGAATTTATGAACGCTCAAGAGATGATTGATGACTTTCATATCAAATATTCGAGAAAAGCGCACTAAGAAATAACATTCATGCAAACATGAATAGTCAAAGAGAAAAAATAATGTTATGATTCTAGTCTTCATCTATTCTTTCTCGTCTTCATCTTGATTTCATTCTAATCGAGTCTAGTGAGCATTTGAGCTAGAAATGATGTCATTGAAACTCTGCATCATATGTGTAAGACATTAACTCAATCGAATCTAGCACAGAACTGAGAAACACACATATAAGAATCGAGTTCTTTTCTGTAGATAATTTTCTTTCTTAGCATTTATCTATTAGTTAAATGACATTCATATGTGTCATGATTTTAGCATGTGTTACTTGAAAGATGTTGAGAAAAGAGATGTTAAATCACTTAGATGATGTTGAACAATATTATAGATGATGATAGATGTGAGATTATCAATGATGTTATGAGAGCTTCTTGATACGAATGATACTCAGCGTTCATGAAGTATAAGAACATCTGAATGATCTCTTTCTTTTTTTTCTTCTTCGTGCAACGTCTTGTATCTAAAATCTAGTTATTAGAATTTCATTCTGATTTCATTCAGCTCTCAGTTCGTGACATTACGTTGCATCATACTACATCATGAGTCAATTCGAGAATATCAGCAACACTCTGTAGTCGACATCTCTAGCCTCGATCAACGAATTCATCACTGTCGCTCAGTTTCGAACTCACGTCAACAATGCTCTCGAAGCGTGATACACTTTTCTGATCGAACTTCAAACTTGATTCAACGACATCATCATTCAGTATATCAACTGAGTCTCAGTCTGTCAACAAGAACATGAGCAAACTCAGATCAAACTTAAGCAGTCTCAGATCAATAATGAAATCTTGTCAGAAATGATTCAAGAACTCAAGAGCATGAGCAGAATCAATATCAAATCAAAGAAATATTCGAATTCAGAACTTTATATCAAAGAGCGAGAAGACAAGCTAAATCAGTTCATCTTCGAACTGATCAGCAAGCTGAAGTTGAACGTGAATCGTTATTCAACTCTCGAGTTTCGTCTTTTGTATGAGTACAGTCGCTTATCGAGAAACGCTGTCGCTCAAGCGTTGTCGCGTATGACTGCTCAGCATAACAAGCTAGTCACGATTGAGCAATTAGTTGTCTTGTTAAGACAAGTCTTCGATGATTCAGACAAGCAAGAAATCGCTCAGCGATTCATTTCAGTTCTAAGAATGCGAAATCGTATCTTCATTGAATATCTGTTCGATTTTCAGCAGCACATTGATGCAATCGAATATGACGTCGTAACTTGAAAATTCAATCTGAAGAATGAACTATTCAGCGAGCTCAAAGCTCTATTGATTCAGATGAATGTCAGCAGTCTGAACTATGAGCAGTTGATTATCAAATGTCAGCAATTGAATAGTCG
>JAABUV010002590.1_pt1 | contig 24194 bp, 25 predicted proteins | sample 5559971 | NCBI WGS metagenome assembly JAABUV01 (sample SAMN10711881, study PRJNA513362) | rock metagenome | isolation source: Antarctica rocks | place: Antarctica: Victoria Land, Knobhead nord | collected 2015-12-19
GCCTTGCCCTTCGAACTCGGCAGCAACGGCTCGATCAACGCCCACTGCGCATCGGTCAGGACTCGCTCACGTGACATGCACCGACCATCTCCCACCAACCACGCTCAAGTAGGGAGACACGCCCTAGCCCGGCCCACCGCGGTTCGCGCGTGCTCGAAGGCTGGGCCGCGACCGGCCCGGGTGCTGGCCGGCAGGGGCTGCTCGACCGGCCCGACGCCCACACCGACGCTCCAGCAACGCTGCCGGACGAGTTGCAGCGCGATGTCGACCACGACGACCGGATCGGCCAGCACCGCCTGTACTTCGTCGCCCGCGGTGCGCTCGAACGGCCGAACCGCCTGGATCCGGTCCATCGACTTGAGCAGCCCCGCCACCCGGTCAGCGTCGGTGCGGCTGCCCCGCTGGTCGACCGTCAGCACATACATCGCGCACCACTCCCCGCTGCACCACCCCGCTTCGACAAGTATGAAGCCTTGACTTCGCTAGAGCAATGCTCAGACCTTGACCGGCCGACTGACCGGCGTGCGCGCATCGAGCAGCATGCCCACCAGGCCGACCGCACCACAGACCACCGACACTCCCAGCAAGAGCGGCGAACTACGGCCCGTCACGACATCTCCCAGCAGAACCACCGCGGTGGTTCCCGGTACCATCGCCACGACCGTCGCTAGTGCGAACGGCAGCACCCGCACCGCGGATACCCCGCACGCGTAGTTGATCAGCCAGAACGGCACGGCCGGGATCAGCCGAAGCGAGGCGACCGCGAGCCAGCCGCGTTGCCGCAGCCGCTCGTTGACCGCCCGCATGGTGCGGTGCTGCAAACGAGCGGCCACCGCATCCCGACCCAGGGCTCGAACACCGAGCAAGGCCAGCATGGCACTGGCGGTCGCACCCGCCAGGGCCAGTGGGATCCCCAGCGCCGGGCCGAAGAGCACACCTGCGGCGAGGGTGAACACCGTCCGGGGGAACGGGACCGTCGTCACCACTGCGTGGACCAGCACGAAGATCACCGGTAATGCCACCCCCAGCCTGCGGGCGCTGGCCGTCCAGTCCTGCAGCGCCGCGCCGCTGGGCAGCCGACCGGCAAGGGTCAGCACTGCTGCTGCGGCGATGATGACCAGCGCGCCCGCTACCACGGGCCCACGCCACGTCCTCCCGCCGCGACCGGGCGGCGTCCCGAGCCGGCCAGTGGAACGCGTGAGCCGCACGGCACCCACGGTACGCATCCCGGGCGGCCCGAGGACGTGCAACGTCAATGCAACGTTGTACAAGCCATGGGCACCCGTGCCACAGTGCGCTGAGTGCTGTGAGCCACATCACGGCGCCTGCAGCGACGAGCCGGATGAAGAGGATGGACAGCCATGAAGACGAAGGCAGCGGTGGTGTACGAGACCGGTAAGCCGATCGAGATCGTCGAGTTGGACCTGGACGGTCCCCGCGAAGGCGAGGTGCTGATTCGGTACACCCATGCCGGGCTGTGCCACTCCGACGTGCACATCTCTCATGGTGACCTGGAGGCGCGGTTGCCGATGGTGCTGGGCCACGAGGGTGCCGGGATCATCGAGGAGATTGGGCCCGGCGTCACCCGGGTCAAGGCCGGCGACCACGTGGTGTGCTCGTTCATCCCGAACTGCGGGGTCTGCCGCTGGTGCTCGACTGGCCAACAGGCGATTTGCGACATGGGAGCCACCATCTTGCAGGGCTACCTGCCCGGTGAGCGATTCCCCTTCACAGGGCCAGGTGCCGAGAAGAACTACGGTGCGATGTGCATGCTCGGCACGTTCAGCCAGTACTCAACCATCCACCAGAACTCCGTCGTGAAGGTCGACGACGACCTGCCGCTGGACAAGGCGGTGCTCGTGGGGTGCGGTGTGCCAACCGGATGGGGCTCGGCGGTCAACGCAGCGAACGTGCGACCGGGTGAGACCGTCATTGTCGTCGGGGTGGGTGGCATCGGGATCAACGCCGTCCAGGGTGCGCGTTACGCCGGGGCCAAGAACCTCATCGCCGTCGACCCATTGGAGAACAAGCGGGAGAAGGCGATGGAGCTGGGCGCCACTCATGCGGTGGCCAGCGCGGCGGAGGCCATCGAACTGGCCCAGTCGATGACCAACGGCAATGGTGCGGACAAGACGATCATCACCACCGGGCTGGTCACCGAGGAGAACGTCACCGACTCGTTCAACGCCACCGGAAAGGGCGGCACGATCGTATTGACCGGGTTGAACAAGCTGTCGGTCAACAACATTCAGCTCCCCGGCACAATCATGACGCTGTTCAAGAAGACTTTGAAGGGCAGCTTGTTCGGCGACTGCAACCCCACCACCGACATCCCCAGGATCCTGGGGCTCTACCAGAGCGGGGACATCAAGCTCGATGAGATCATTACTCGCACCTACACCTTGGACCAGGTCAACGAGGGTTACGACGACCTGCTCAGCGGTAAGAACGTCCGTGGTGTGCTGATTCACGAGCACGCGTGAGTGATGCTTCGGTCGAGGTCGTCGGCCGGGGCCGCGAAGTCGAACTGCTGGTAGCCGCGCTGGCCTGCGGCGCGCACGTGCTGCTGGAGGGGCCGCCCGGCACCGGTAAGACCACTCTGTTGCGCTCGGTGGCCGACCGGGAGTCGGTGCCGTTCGTGTTCGTGGAGGGCAACGCTGAACTCACCCCCGCCCGGCTGGTCGGGCATTTCGACCCGTCCCAGGTGCTCACTGACGGGTATACGCCAGCAACGTTCGTCGACGGCCCGCTGGTCACGGCGTTGCGCAGCGGGGCACTGCTGTACGTGGAGGAGGCCAACCGGGTACCCGAGGAGACCCTGAACGTGCTCATTACCGTGATGAGCGAAGGGGAACTGCACGTGCCACGGCTGGGTCGGGTACGCGCTGACCGCGGGTTCCGGTTGGTGGCCGCGATGAACCCGTTCGACGCTGTCGGGACGGCGCGCATCTCCGCCGCGGTGTACGACCGGGTGTGCCGGATCACGATGGGCTACCAGAGCGCCGCCGACGAGTCCGACATCGTCGCGCTGCGGGCACCCGGGCAGGTGCCGGCACCGTGGCGGACCCAGGTGGTGGATCTGGTGCGACGCACCCGCGAACACCCCGACGTGCGGGTTGGGTCCTCAGTGCGAGGGTCGATCGACCTGGTCCGCCTCGCCGGGTCGCTGGCGGGGCTGCGGAACACCGAGGTCACCGACTGGCACACGGGGTTGGACGCAGCACTCGTCGCCCTGTCCGGCCGGGTGCGGCTGCACGAGTCCTGCACCCGGGCATCGGAAGTGGTGGTGCGGGAGCTGTACGAGGCAGTGTTCGGCGCCGAGCCCGCGGTCAGGGACCCAGCCGAGGACGGTGATGCCCCGGGGGGAGTGTGAGCCCGCCTGCCGCGGGCGCTGACGTTCCAGCTCCACCCGATCGCCGCCGCGGCCCGCAGTCGCGCACCACGCCGCGCTCCGAGCTAGCCCGCAACGCCCACTTCGAGCAGGTGTCGCCCGAGGTCGGGGTGCTCGACGAGGACGCGTTCGACCAGGCCCTCGCAACGGACGCGGACGCTGCCTTGGCGCTGCTCGCCAATCTGGCGACCGCCACCGACGAGAAGCTGCGGGCGGCGGCACGTCGACTGGCCGCGCGGATTGTGCTGGACCTGGCGCGCAGGGGAACCCCGGTGGGTCGGGGGATCGGTCGGTTGCGGGCCGTCCCGGCCGAGCGCGGTGGTGACCTCGACGTGGACGCGTCGCTTGATGCGGTGCTGGCCGGTCGCGCGCAACGTCGGGCACCGGAGGTCGCTGAGCTGGTGGCTCGCGACTGGGCGCGCCCGGAGCTGGCGCTGTGTCTGGTCGTTGATCGGTCTGGGTCGATGGGTGGTGAGCGGTTGGCCGCGGCGGCCTTGGCGGCGGCGGCCTGCGCGTGGCGCTGCCCCGGGGAACACGCCGTGCTGACGTTCGCCCGTGACGTACAAGTACTGCGGGGGATGGACTCCGACCGTCCTGCGGCGTCGGTCGTGGATGCGGTACTGAGCCTCCGCGGGCATGGCACCACGGCGCTGGCGGATGCCCTGCGGGCGGCGGCGGAGCAGCTGGAGCGCAGCCGGGCGGCGCGCCGGGTGGTCATCCTGCTCTCGGACTGCCGCAGCACCGACGAACTCGACCCTGTCCCGGTCGCGACCCGGCTGCCTGAGCTGGCGATTCTCGCTCCCGCGGGCGACACCGAGCAGGCCGCGGACTTCGCGCGCCGCGCCGGGGTGCGCTGGGCGCCGCTGACCGGTCCGTCGGACGCACCCACCGCGTTGGCTCAGCTGCTTGACTGAATGGCGCTACCACGTCACCACGTGCGTCCCGTCAGGCAGACTGGCGCGGTGATCACCAGCGTGGCGGGTTGATGTACGTCCCGGCGCATTTCGCCGCTGACGATGCCGTGGTGCGCGACCTGTTGGCCGAGCACGGCGCGGCAGACCTGGTGACGGTGACACCGCAGGGGCTGCTCGCGACCCTGCTGCCCTTCGTCTACGAGGCGGACTCCGGTGCGCACGGCGCACTGCTCGGTCACCTCGCCCGCAACAACGAGCAGTGGCGGGTTCCGGTCTTGGGTCAGGCGATGGTCATCGTCCGCGGACCTGATGCCTACGTGTCGCCGTCGTGGTACCCGTCCAAAGCCGAACACGGGCGGGTGGTGCCGACCTGGAACTACCTGACCGCGCACGTCTACGGCAGGCTGATCGTGCATGACGACCCGGTCTGGGTCGAGGCGCTCGTCCGTCGTCTCACCGACAAGCACGAATCCAGCAGTGCGGTGCCGTGGTCGGTGGACGATGCGCCTGCCCGGTTCGTCACGGGACAGCTGCGCGCCATCGTCGGCGTCGAACTCGTGATCACTCGGATCGAGGCGAAAGCCAAGTGGAGCCAAAACCGGTCGGACGCTGACATCGACGGGGTGGTGGCGGGCTTGCACGACCGGGGAGACGTGGCCTGTGCTGACGCCGTCCGGCAAGCCCGCCCCTGACGCTGCGTCCCGCATGCACCCGCCGTCCGCCGTCGATGGTGCAGCGCGGGACGCGAGTTGCTCGCCTTGGGACGCCGGCCGCGCAGCTCGGCCCGCTTCTGCGCACGTACTTGCCCAGCAGCCGGACGAGGGACTGTTGGGCGTCAACTCACGGGTTGGCTGCCGGCCCCAGCGCGTCGCCCTGGGTGCGTGCGCCGCCCTTCAACTCGACGAAGATCACGTGCGTCGCCGTATCACCAATGTTGTGTCCATGGTGCCGTTGGGCTGGAAGCCATCCCGTCATCCCGGCCTCCATCTGGACGTCGCGGTGGACGTCACCAGCATGAAGCCTGCGTCGGAAGGAACTCAGCGTGTACATCACGCTGTCGGGGTGCTCGTGCGGCGTCGTCTCGTCGCCGGGCTGATCCCGGTACTCCAGCACTCGCACTTGCTCGTTCTCGAAGACAACCTGGTAGTGCTTCGGGTTCGTTACGACCGGATCGAGTGACAAGGTTGCCGTCCCCATTGAGCGCTGAAGGTAGAGGGCCTACCACGTCAGGGTCATGCTCGCTAGTGGACGATCCCCAAACACCCCTCGCGCATCGGGCGACGGAGGGAACCGCCCCCGTAGCGGTCCATGCCACGCTGGCTGGCGGCCTCCTGCATCTTTGTGACAGTGCTACACCCCGCTGCGGCCGTTCTGCCGCTCCAACGTCGCCGGGCGGGTTACGCGAACCCACGTCCTGGATGTCACAGCCGGGCTCACCGTCGTCCGCTGAACCATCGCCTACCGGTCAGCGGAGATCGTGGAAGAACCCGCGGACGTTGTGGGTGAGCAGGGTGGTGGACGGTGTGCCCCCCCGGGGTAGCTGGTGAGACCGGGTTCGCCGGGCGCGGCGGGGTGACTCGGGGCCGCTCGCCAGGGAGTTACCCCAGCGGAGCCAGCGGCATCGCACCCGTCCCAGTGCGCAGCGGCCAGGGCGCTTTCGTCCTTGTCGACGACGAGCTCGACGAAGCAGCTGCTGTCGAAGTAGACGATGGTCACACCGGTCAGTCGCGCTGCGCGCTCACCAGGTCAGCCACCGGGCCACTCGCGCGGACCCGCACCGCGCCGTGCGCAACGGGGCGATCGGCACGGCGGGGTTGCTCAGAACCCCGTGCTGGACGAGCCGGTCGAGTAGCGGGGCCGTGTCGACCGGTAGCGGCCGCGCCACCGGAGTGCCCCGGTCAGTCACAACGACCTCCTCGCCGGCCCGCGCTCGCTCGATCCAGCAGGACAGCTATGCGCGCAAGGTGCTATCGCCACGTCCATACACCTGATGTACAAGTTGCTCGCCGGGAGGTGTACGTGTGCATCGCGCCGGCCATCGGCCGACACCGGTTTGTCAACCTTGATTGACAGACCGACTGTGTCAACCTAAGGTGACAGTTGTGAGTGATACGACGCAACTGGCCTCCGATGCGAGTAGCCAGGACCCCGCCGTCGGGCTGCGAGCAGTGCGAGCGTTGAGGGTGCTCATCGAGCGCCTGGAAGCGCTGCAGGTCGACAACGCCCGCGACCAGAACTGGTCTTGGCAGGAGATCGCCGTCTGCCTGGGAGTCACCCGACAGGCGGTTCACAAGAAGTACGCGGGCGGTCGGGGTCTCTTGAGAAGGGAGAGGTAGGCATGTTCGAGCGATTCAGCCCCCAGGCTCGCGAGGTGGTCATCTCCGCCCAGGCGGAGGCCCGACGGCTGCACCACAACCACATCGGCACCGAGCACCTCCTGCTGGGCCTACTGGATCAGGCCCACACTCTGTCGGGCCGCCTGCTCGCCAAACACGGCCTCGATCGGCCCGGCGCCGAAGCGGCGATCCTGCGCCTTCTCGGGACAGCCGACTGTGGCCCGGGCGAGTTGGACGCTGACGCACTGGAGACGATCGGCATTGACCTGTCGACCATCAGGGAGAAGGTCGAGGCAGCTTTCGGCCCCGGAGCGCTGGACCGTGAACCGGCCCGGACGCGGACGGGACGTCTGATCAGCGGCCGACACCTCCCCTTCACCGCTCGGGCCAAGAAGGTTTTGGAGCTGTTTGCTGCGTGAGGCGCTCCGCTTGCAGTCGAAGCGTATTGCCGACGGTCATCTGTTGCTCGGCCTGTTACGCGAAGGCAAGGGCCTGCCGCCAAGGTCATGACCGACGCGGGCATCGACTTCGACGTCCTCCGGGCCGAAATCGACGCGCAACTCACGGCCCAATCGCCGCCTTGAGTCGGGTTCGGGAACACACATCTGCTCGGGTCAACCGGAGTGGTCCCAGCCGCCCCGTATGCCGATCCTCAACTGGCGATCAGGTGAGGTTGGGTTGCGTCCCGTCCCACTCGGCCAGCGGGGCGCAGTGCCAGCGCCAGCCCTGCTGATCTGCCCGTCCAGGCTGGTCGATGCGACCGTTAGCCCACAGCAGCGTCCGCCACGGGTCGTCCCCCGCCTCGTGCCAGGGGAACAGGCGAGCCAGGACTCGGCCAGCGAGGGCGGCATCGGGACGGAACGCGAGGCCGAGCCCTCGGGCAGCATCGTCGGCATGGACAAGCAGCTCGTCGCACGCCATCGCAGCAAAGCCGCTGGGGTCGGGCGACCCGGCCGGGTGGAAGCCGCGCATGTCATCGGGCGCGGCGTCGAGGCTGGCTGCGCATACCCGGGCAGCATTCGAGACGCTGAGCAAGATGGCGGCGTTGGTGGCGTCGAAGCTCACGGATACCTCGAACTCGGCGTCGTCGGCCCGGCCGCTCCAGAGGTCGAGGGCGTACCACAGCGGGGTAGTGGCGGCGTGCGCCACTACCTGCGCAACGGTCATCTCCAGGCCGGAGACCGGCACGTCCCAGCTCGTTTCCACCGTCGGTCCCAACAGCTCCCGGCAGGCTTCCGCTGCCTGGAGCACGTCCCCGCTGCGCACACCTGGGAGCCTACCGGCGCGCTGGTGCCACTCTCGTGGGAATGGCCCGGTCAGGCCGAGGCGATACGAGCGCAATGAGCCACGGGAGCCCCGCAAGAGACGAACGTCCTGCGGTGACGCCGAAGCCACCGAGTTGCCGGGCTTATCCGTCCCGATCGAGGTTCGCCTTGCGGGACCGGTGCCCCGGACCGAACCGGTAGCCGACAAAGCCGAGCCGGTCACAGCAGCGGTGGGCGTCGGTGCGGATCTGTCGGTGGTCAGCGGAGGGGGAGCGCAGCTTCGATGTCGCACTTCGCTGTTTGCCCAGTCGAACATCGGCAGCGCCGATGCCGAGGTTTCGGAAGTCGTCGCGCACCCCGAACCGTCTTGATCTGATCGGGCAAGGCCCCCACGTGGGCTTGCCGTCAAGTGCTAGCCCGTCACCCTGGTGCCGCGCTTATTGCCGATCCGCTTCAATCAAGTTTAACGAAAGACAATCTGAAAAACTCAGTGATGACGGTCGCCTCATCGATTTGGGACAGCCCCCACGCCTTTAGGTGAGGGGCATACAGTTCTGCATGGACTCGCTTCCAGTACGCGACGGATGAATCACCCTCACCCTCAGCGATTGCGACTTGGTCTGGAATATCCTTGAACTTATGGGTTTCTATTCTCATTGTTCGCAATATGCAGCCGGGTTCACCATCGCTTGCTAAACAAATCCAATAGTTCCCAACTTGCGGGACCGGATCATTCGCAGTGAGAAAATCCTCGAGAAGACTGCTGCCGGCCGTTTTTGTGCCTTCAAGGTAAAGCCTCAAAAGCCTATCGGTGATCTCTGGACCACCCGCGTATCCGGTAGTTACGAAAAGTGTCTCCGGACTTTCAGAGGGCTGCAGGTTCTCGAGATAAGTTTGCCAGTATTGTTCTTCGTTAGCTTTCAGCGGCATACCGTGACACTAAACGCAAGACGCGATCTTTGCAGCCTCTTCACAAGAAGAGCGATAGAGCAGGTCGGCGCGTCGGTCACCGGGTAGGTGTCTGACGCGAGCTCGCGGGGATCGTGTGTCAGCACCTCACCGTGGCCCGGGTTGTCGAACGGCTCGGGTCGCGTGGAACACCTTCAACGACGCCGTTCTCGCCAAAGGACGCTGGGTCCTCATCAACGATCCCCGTCGGTTCGACGGGGTCGCAGTGCTCGGCGTCGAGGAGCATGTGTGGCGCCACACCGGGCGCGGCGACAAGTACGTGACCGTGATCGTCGACCTGACCGGGCATCCGCGACTGCACCGGCCCAGCACGCCTGCTCGACATGGTCGAAGGCCGCTCCAAGCAGGCGTTCAAGCAGTGACTCGCCGGGCGGCCCCAGGCCGGCGCGACCGGGGGGAGGTCGTCGCGAGGGACGGGTTCACCGGCTTGAAGAGCGCCACCGCTGCGGAGCTCCCCGACGCGGTCGCGGTGCCGCTGACGCCTGACGCCGCCCGGATCTGCACCACCGGGTACCTCGACCCGACAACTGACCAGCCAGCGCGCGCACTGGACCTCGACGTCACCACCGGTCGCGTCAGGCTCACGACGTCCGGGGGCGACACCTTGACGACAACGACCACCTGCAGCGCCGCGACGAACTGGACCGCATCGGGCCAGTAGGCCATCGGCTTGCGGGTGACTGCCGCGCCTATGCCGGACGGACGAGGTCCGCTATCCGCTCGACATCTCGGCGCAGGGCTGCGACCGCCGTGGTCAGGTCGGTGTCGTCGGTGTCCTGCACGCGTTCGGTCACCCACTGCCGGATGAGCGCGGAAGGAGTCAGGTGCGCTCGGACGGCCGCGGCTCGGACTGCTTCGTAGGTGGTGGGCGCGAGGCGGACGGAGAACACGGCGGAGGCTGTCGCTTCTCGCGCCTCCTCCTCAGCAGCGGCCCGCTCGTCGTCGACGTACTCGGCTGCGGTTGCCGCCAGCTGTTGATCGATCTCGGTCTCAGTTCGCGTCGTCATCGTGCGCCTCCTGGTAAGTGCGCCGCTCCGCACCGGTTGTCTTCCATGCCGTCACGCCCCACAACTGCCCCCCGATGCGGGCGGCGATCACGGTGACCACGAAGCCGGCCGCCGGCGAGTAGCCAACGATCCGTACCGCTCCCGTGCGCGATCGAGGATCTGGATCGCTGGTCCTCGCGTGCGGGTCGGCTGCTGCCTCGGTGGCCCAAGCCACGGTGATGTCGTTCGCGTCGGGGTAACGCTGCGAGCGGGTAGCGATGTGCTCGGCTCGAGCCTGAGTCCAGCGCACCACCATGCTTCGAGCGTAGTCAGAATGACTACACTAAGCCAGTGGTGGCATAGGTCAATTAGCCGATGAGCTGTCGCGCAGGCCGATCGGTGACCGGACCACGTTCGGCTTAAGGACCGGCGACGCAGGTCACGGGGCTTGGCCCATGCGTGCTACATGCCCTAAAACCGGCGAGCGCAAGGCGCCAGTACAGGCGCAAGCAGCGATCTGCCGCTGCGCCGTTGGAAGCAGGTCCCTCATCCGCCGGACTGCCTCGCTCTGATTCCGTTGGTGGGAATGGCGCTCCCGGGCGCCGGCGAATCGGTCTACCCTGGACTGCTAGCGATGACAGTGACTCGGGCGGACATCGAAGGGGCTTTGGGGCCCTGCAGGGAGGCGGCGCGCGTCGGCTCGCCCAGCGGAATGGGCGAGTGTTGGCGGGTCGTTCAGAACGGTGAAGTGAAGGCGTGCAAGGTCATCACGCGCGACTACGAGTCCGAACGCTTCGAGCGCGAGGTGGAGGCCATGCAGCGCATCGAATCTCCGCGCGTAGTGCGAGTCCTCGGTCGAGGCATGCTGACCACGGCCGACGACGGCGAGGAGCATCCATACCTGCTTAGCGAGTTTCTCCCAGGTGGGGACGTGAGGGAGAACATCACCGCGAACGGCTGGCCCGATGACCGGCAGTTGCGAGCCTTCCTGCTGGCCGTTCTTGAAGGCGTCGCCGAGCTGCACCGTGAGAATGTGGTCCACCGTGACCTGAAGTTCGAGAACATAGTTCTGCTTAACGGCGACTGGACGCAGCCGGTCATTATCGACCTGGGCCTCTGCCGAATGCTTGACCTCACCTCGGTCACGGTGTACCCGTGGACCGGTGGAACCTGGCCGTACATGGCGCCGGAGCAGCTGCAGGGTGAACGCGCCTTCGACCGCAGCGACGTCTGGGCCGTTGCGGTCATCGCCGCCGAGCTTGCTATGCGGCAGCACCCGTTCTGGCGCGGCGAGCGGAATCCGCCGTCGGACTGGGACGCCCGGCTACAGGCGGGCATGGCAATCCCAGGCAGTCGCCCTGCTGGGCTGCGTGATTGGCTGCTGTCGGCAGGCGCGTATCCCGGCTACCGGCGGCCACCGGCTGAGGACGCCCGGCGGCAGCTGGGGTCGCTGTGGCCGTAAGTTTGGTAAACGGCGGCTTCTGGTTGGAGTATGGCAATCGCGAGGCGCCCGAGCTCGTCGCGTTTGCCGACGAACTCGCGCGGACACCCGCCAGGCGGCCAGGTGTGTGCCTCGGGCCGCTGAACGGTCTGACAACCGTGGAGCCGCTGTACCGTCGTGCGCGAGCCGCAGGTGAAGCCATTTTCGAACCGCACGGCTATCTGCTGGATCGCGACCACACGGCGAGGTCGCCACACACTTTCCCTGGTTGGCGCAAACGCCGCGCCCGACGACGCGCCCAGAGTGGGAGCGGTGGATGCAGCAGGCCCTCGACCACCAGCTGTCCGCGCGACTACACGGCAACACTGGCGCCCCGTCCTTCGTTGTCACCGCCTCCCCGAGAATGGAGGCAGCTCGGGGGGCGCCGGAGCTGAACAGCGTGCTGGACGCCGCGGCGGCGGTTCGCAGCCGCGTACCCGTGCATCATGACTGCTGGCTCGGCGTGACCGTGGACCGTAGTTGCCTGCGCGAGCAGCAGCACCTCACACGGCTGCTGAACGCCATGGTCCAGACAGGCTCCGATGGGTTCGTGTTCCGGTCTCAACACACCCAGTTGCCGCCGGTGGACGACCCGCTCTACCTGGCTGGGCTACGCGAAATCGTCGAGGCCTGCGCCGCGAACCGCATCCGCATCCTTCTGCCGTCGTCAGGCTGGCTCGGCTGGCTCGCTATGGGCTGGGGCGCCTGGGGCTTTAGCGGCGGCATGGCCGCGGGGTCGTGGGTCGATCGGCTCCCGACGCCGATGACCCCGCCCCAACAACGACCCCTCCCATACTTCGAACCGCAGCTTCTTCGCCACGTACCGTGGCGCATGCACCAGCAGCTCCTGAGTGAGACCGGATACCAGCCGTGCGCATGCCCCGAGTGCGAAATGGGCGTTTCGCACGACCTCCCGCTCGCTAAGCGTCATCAACTCCGGCATGCGTCTGAGGAGACCGCCGCATTGACCGCCGTACCCGTGGCTCAGCGCCGCCAGCTCGTCGCGAACCGCATCGACGCGGCGATCGCATTCCGCGACGGCCTCTCGGCACCCGCCGCCGCGCGCATCGAGACGAGGCATCTCGAACGCTGGCGCGGGCTCGTGTAGCCGCGCGCCGCCGACCGCCGCGGCGACGTCGCGCTCAGAAGCCGCCCACGCCTGCTCCGCCATCAGGGCGCGCAACCACCGCTCAGGTCGTCGCCCCCGGGGAGGCACAACCACTCGGAGATCGCCCGTGGGCTCGACCACCGCAAGGCCAACACCAAAGGCCGCGATGAAGGCACTCTCGCGCACTGCGGCGGCGGACCGTGAGGCGTCGAGCACCAGCCATGCACGGTCCGCGCTAATGGCGAAGTTGTCTGCCTGACGCAGCGCATCCCGCCACTTGCTCAGCTTCAGTTCCACCGCTGTGAGATGCACCGCCACCGGTCGCCACGCGCCAGTCGATCGGACCAGATCCGGGGTCAGTTCGACCAGGCCGAGGTCGGCGAGCGGGCCAAGTGTGGACCGGCTCAGGGCCGGTGCGTTCGTGCCAAGGCGTGCAGCAAGGGTCGAGATCCGCACGACTCGATCCTCACGGAGGTTGTGGAGAACACGCACTCGCAGCGGCGAGGTCACCGGTCCGATTGCGCTGTCCAGGCGCCTGCGGACCGCCTCGGCGTCGAATCGAACAGCAACGATGTCGGCGATGCCCTGCGCGGCCGGCACCTCGCCGACGACCAGGTGCGCGCCCCCCCGAGGCATTAACCTGTGCATCTGACCAGCGACGATCGCCGTCATCTCCGCCTCCCAGCGGAATCCGTCACGTTCGGGCCCACTGCCAGCCGTCCGGGACGGGAACGAATGCAGCCGTCCTGATGGCTCCAGCAGCGTCCCAGAGACGCAGCTCGTTACGCCGGGGAGCATCCTGAGCCATAGGGTCCGCCAGCGGTACCTCGTGTCTGCTGGGGGACTGCCGTTCCGGGTTGTGCTCCGCCGCCTCGAACCTCGTGGTGCAGGTGCTCGAAGCCATCCCTGTAAGTTAGCTCACGGCTGGTATGCGTGGGTGCTTCTTGCTTGCTGCACGCGCTCGCGGTTCCGCTTCGAGGCACAAGCGGAAGCCCACCCCGGAGGTGGACATCGTCAGAGCTCGGCGCTGACCGGCCAACGATCCTGTATGGCGACAACCGCATCCACCTGCGGCCGTGACCGAGCTGGGGCTACGGGCGACCCCGAGAGTGGAGAGCCAGAAGCAGACGATCGATGTCGATCGCATCCTTAGGGCGTCGCGGTCTTCCTGGTACCCAGACCGGCATCATCTGCTTGATCTCGACCTGCGCCGCTGGGTCAATCACGCGGCAGCGGACACCGTCGAGGAGGCCGTCGACGGCGTCGGCGAGCATCCTCGCCGGGTACCTCCCCCCTTGCCACCGGCCGCCGCCGACGGCCGGGCATCCGTCAGACCCAGTGGTCAGCGGCGCCAAGCCCATCTGCACGTCGCTGCGGACGATGTCGCGCTGTTGCTCGGGCGGATGCTCTGCGAGGTCTGTCCAACCACGGCGCAGCAGCTCGTCAACGAGACCGGGCAGCGCATCTGCCCAGACGAACCAGTCGACGTCAAGGTGGGCCCGGGTGATCTCACCGAGGTAGAAGTCCATCGCCCACCCGCCGCGCAGCCACACCTCGGCTCCGAGGTCGGCCGCAGCATCGACAACGTCGGCGACCGCGGCGACCTGCCGCTGCGACAACTCGTTGTTCACCACAGTCGCAACGTATCTGTCCCTTACCTGGGGCCAGGCTGATCGCCCTGATCGGCCGGTGCGACACGTTCCCGCATGGGAACCGGCTCCGACGCGCCGAGCAACTCTTCGACCACGTCCTGGCACGCCTGGTCGGACGTCCCGCAGGGGATCGGCTTGTGGACGGTCGATGCCATCGCGTCCGAGCGGATGCAGACTCAGGATGTGCTACGAGAGGCGAGGCCCTGGGACCTGCCCGGCCTGCGCGAGCTGGAGCGGGCTGCCGGGGCCCCGTTCCGCGGCCTGGGCATGGCTGCCGTCGCCGACGATGAGCCACCCAGCGTCACTGAGTTGAGCGCGTTCCAAACCGACGACCGGGCCTGGGTTTGCACCGACACCGACGACGTCCCGGTGGCCTACCTGCTCGTCGATGTCGTCGATGACGAGGCGCACATCGAACAGGTTTCGGTGCACCCAAACCACGCTCGCCAACGGCTCGGCCAGCGGTTGATCGACCACGTCGAGACGTGGGCACGGGCCCGGGGACTGGCGTCGCTGATCTTGACAACCTATCGGGACGTGCCGTGGAACGGCCCGTACTACGCCCAGCTCGGTTTCCACGAGATCGAGGAGCCGGCGATCGGCCCCGGTCTGGGAGAACTCCGCCGAAGGGAAGCGGACCGTGGCCTGGACCGCTGGCCCCGTGTCGCCATGCGGCGCGGCATCTCCAATCTGTGAGCAGCCCTGCTACGTCGACCCTGCTCCGGTAAACCATCGGCTACTGCGGCGGCGGGTGCGTGTTCACGTCCAGCCAAGTCTGTCGAGCAGCGCGCGCGGCGTAATCGCTGGTGGTATGAGGTCGGCTTCCAGCAGATCGGCGTCGCCAGTGACGATCACCGCGTCGGCGGCGTCGCCAAGCGCGACGAGGTAGTCATCGTCGGGGTCGCGGACGCGCTGCGAGACCACAGCAGGGTCAGGGCAAAGGTCGGCCTCGGTGCGCAGGGCCTCGATCGAGGCGGCGGCGTCAGCGAGGCTGATCCAGCGGCGGAACTTCGGCCGCGCCAGCACGGTTGCCAGCTCGTTGAGCAGGTGCTGGCACATCACGGCCGTGACCTGCCGAGCCAGGACCGCCTGGATGACCCGAGCGGGCGTGCCGTAGGGATTGATCAGTCCGGAAATCCACACGTTGGGGTCGATGACGACCCGAAGCAGCTCGGGCAGAGTTCAGCTCACCTGGCGCGCGGGGCGTTCGGCGCGCACGACGGCCAGCTCCTCGGTGGCGATTCGGGCCGCCTCCTGCTCGCTCGGCGCATCCTGCGGGCTGATCCCTGCCCAGATGCGCTCGATCACACCGGCGAGCCCGAGGTGCTGACGCAGCGCATCCTCGAAGACCTCGTACTCACGCTTACCTGAGCGTGCCGCGGCCACCTTCGCCGCGCGCAGCAACTCGTCGTCGATGTAGACCGTGGTCTTCTTTCGTCCCATGGCACCATCTTGACAGAAAAACGGTCGAACTACGAGCGCGCTGTCGCGCTCAGGGATCCCGTAGCGGGACGAATCAGGAACCGGCGCGCCCAGACACCTCGCGTTCGGACTGAGGCGAGTCGACGTTCTTGGTCAAGCGAACGTCTTCGTCGACGTAGCCTCGTAGCCGATAGAACGACAGTGCGTGAGCGTTGTCCGCACCGGTTTCTAGCGTCACGAACGTATGGCCGCGGCGACGAGTCCATTCCTCGGCAGCATCGAGGAGAGCAGTGCCCACCCCCTTGCCTTCGTGATTCTCGGCCGTTATCAGCTCGCCGATGTACCCGTCAATTTCGCCCGTGAAGTGGACTCGTTCGCCGAGGGTGACGATGCCGACGACGCGGCGGTCGACTTCGGCGACAAGCACCGCGTGGTTCTCCTGGTGAGCTGACGCGAGCGAGTCTTGGACCCAGTTTCGGACAGCTTTCGCGACCTTTGCCGAATCCCGCCAGCCAGCTACTCCGATGGTCAGCCGCGAACTCAGGCCGATGACTGCCTCGTGATCACCTGCGTGGTATCGGCGAATCATTACCGGGAGCCGATCGGTCATGCACCGAGCGTCGCAGGCGTTCGGGTCATTGATAAATAGGCAATCTGAGCTGTCCGATAGCCCACCGCCGAACCCGAGACAGCCGCCCGCAAGCGGAACGGCAACTGGGAACGTCGCAGGTCGGCGATTGGACACCTGTTCGAGTCGCCGTAAGCCCCGCCCGAGAGAAAGTCCGACGAAGGGGGGCTAGGTGAAGATCAACGGTGTCGGAAACCCCAGAGGTCCAATGGGTCAACGCAGCACCTCGGTCTCGTGGAGGTGCGATGCGGTCGTTCGGGATGTCCGGAACAGCAGGTCGAGCGGGTTGGGCCGTGCCTCGTACGCTGGAGTGGTGCCACAGCTGACCGCTTCGCAGGCCCTGACCCGGGCGTCCCTGACCGCCGCCGCAATGGGAGTGGCCGGTGTCGGCTACGCCGCTGGCATCGAGCGCAACGCCTTCGTCCTTCGGGAGCACACCCTGGCCGTGTTGGCGCCCGGGTCGGCGTCGGTGCGGGTGCTGCACCTGAGCGACCTGCACATGACACCTGGGCAGCGTCGCAAACAGGGCTGGATACGCGAGCTGGGCCGCCTCGAGCCCGACTTGGTGGTGAACACCGGTGACAACTTGGCGCACCCGCGGGCGGTTCCGGCGGTAGTGCAGGCCTTGGGACCGTTGCTGGAGCGCCCGGGCCTGTTCGTCTTCGGCAGCAATGACTACTTCGCGCCGCAGCCGAAGAACCCGCTGCACTACGTGACGAGTGCGCACCGGCGGGTGCATCGGGTGCCACTGCCCTGGCACGACCTCCGCGCGGCGTTCAGCGAACGAGGCTGGCTGGATGCCACCCATCGCCACCACCGGCTGGTGCTGGGCGGGGTGCGGGTGGCGGCGATCGGGGTGGATGACCCGCACCTGCACCGGGAGCGGCTGGGCACGGTGTCCGGGCCAGCACCTGGTGACGCCGACCTCCGCCTCGCCCTCACCCACTCCCCCGAGCCGCGGGTCCTTGACCAGTTCGCCGCCGACGACTACGACCTGGTGCTGGCCGGGCATACCCACGGCGGCCAGTTGTGCCTACCGTTCGTCGGTGCCCTGGTCACCAATTGCGACCTGGACCGCAGCCGGGCGAAGGGACCATCCCGGTGGGGTTCCCGCACCTGGCTGCACGTCTCAGCCGGGTTGGGCACGTCGCCGTACGCACCGGTCCGGTTCGCCTGCCGTCCGGAGGCCACCCTGCTCACCCTCGTGGCCGGGCGGCGGCACGCCCCATCGGCGCCACCGGTGCTCGCGGCAGCGGTTGCGCGGTGATCGTCGGGCTGGTCTGCGGCGCTCGCCGCGTTCGCTAGACTGCACGGTGCTCCACGGGGTGTGGCGCAGCTTGGTAGCGCGCTTCGTTCGGGACGAAGAGGCCGCAGGTTCAAATCCTGTCACCCCGACCGGCATCACCGCAGGTAGAGGCACTTTCCGGGAAATCGGGGGTTGGCTCTACTGCTCTTCGGTACGCAGTGAGTACGCAGCAGCTGCGAGCGCCGCCGCGTTTAGTGCCTCCGCGACCGCTTCCAGGTCGTCCGGGAACAGGTCTGCGTACGTGTCCAACGTGAGCGCCGCCGACTTGTGCCCGAGCATCAGTTGCACGCCCTTGACGTTCGCCCCCGCACTGATCGCCAGCGAGGCCGCGGTGTGCCGGAGATCGTGAGGTGTCACCTTCGGGAAGTCCTCGCTCTGGCCCTGGCACGCCTTCACGGCATCGTTGAACACCCGCGGCCGGTAGGACGACACCCGCAACACATGACTCTCCGGCGAGGTGAACACCAGATCCCCGCGGGCCTTGCCGACCATCAGTGCCGCCAGCTGCTCAGTGAGGAACGCCGGGAACGGCACCGAGCGGCGCTCGTGGTTCTTGGCCGTCGACCAGACGAGCGTGCCCTTCACCTCCACGACGCCCTGCATGACGTTGACGCGCCTGCGGAGCATGTCGATGTTTTCGACCTTCAAGGCCGCCATCTCACCCCAGCGCAGCCCGGTATAGGCCAGGAACCGGATCACCTCCGGGTTGCTCCGCACCGCTTGCGCGAGATCTTCAACCTGCTGGTGAGTGAGGTAGCCGCGCTGCCGGTGCTGCCGGCGCGGTGCCTTCACTCCGGTGCACGGATTCCGGGGGAGTCGGCGATCCTCCACGGCCAGGTCCAGCGTCATCCGCAAGACCCCGAGCGCGTTCTCGACGGTGGCCGGGTTTGCCCCGTGGTTGACCAGCTCGGCCACCCATGCCCGTACCGCCGAGGTCTGCACCTGCGCTACCGCCACGGCGCCCCAGCGGTCCCGTACGTGCGTCTTCCACGTCACCGCCCGCGTTGCTGCCGTCGTGGCCTTGATGTGGCCCTGAGCGGCCGACCACTGCCCGTGGATCACCTCGACCGTGGCCAACCCCGCTTTCGGCGCGACGTAGGTGCCGGTGACTTGGGACGTCGTAATCTCTTCGAGATACCTGGCCGCTTCTGGCTTGATGCGGAACCGGCGGGTGTGCTCGCGGTTCTCGTCGTCTACGTATCGGGCGCGCCAGCGTAGGCCGGTACCGTTCAGCTTCGACGGTGACCCGTCCGACTTCCGCCACAGGTCATCGACACCAGCGCGTCGGTTACGTCTGGCAGTCATCTCTAGAACGGAACCTGGCTGCGGAGATAATCCACCGCGTCAACGCGAGCAGCATTGCGCGCTTGTTCTAACTCTCGCTTGTCCAGCATTTCGACTACCGCAGGCTGGTAACTCCCGCCCCACGGGTCACCGTCTTCGTCCAACTTCGCCAGCAGCCGTAGACGTACCTCCTCGTACAGACGGTAGAGCAGGTCGGCCAAGGCGATCTCCTGGGCCTGCGCCCGGGCCATCCGCATCCGGCCTACGTGCTCCAGGTAGGTCTCGCCCTCCGGGGCGGGCCCGGTGATCTGGTCCTCGCTCTGTTGTACCTGCTCCTCGATCTGCGCCCCCAGGTACCGGAAAAAGTCCTCCGTCTCCTGCGGGGTACCCAGCGCCTCCATGGCCAGCGGCCGGTGCTCGATGAAGTAGCGGCGCACCGTCTCGGTGTAGATCACGCTCATGGGTCTCTCCTGTCTGTGTCCCGACCACCGGGGTCCCGGCCGCCTGCTGCTCGTGCTCGGGTGCGCTGTCGGCGCGCCCACCGTCTAGGTCGTGCTCGGCCCGGTCGTCGTCGGGGCTGTCGTCGGCTCCCCACAGGAAGTCCAGCGACATCTGGTCGGCACCGGGCGGGGTGCTGCGGCCTCGACGGGCCATGCGGGGCTCCTCGCTGTGCGGGACCCCGCTCTACGTCCCGCACACACCCCGGTTAGCCACCCACGGCTGTTCACGGCGCTAGTAACCCATGCCGGACCCACGGTTCCGCTCGGCGGCGTTGTACCCGGTGTCATGGCCGTAGCCGTGCTCGTCGGTGATCCCGTCCTGCGAGGTCACGGTGTCCTCGGCGTGGTCGCGGCGGGCCTCACGCCGCTCCCGCAGATGCGCCAGGCGACGCTCGACCTCGGCCAGGCGTGCGGTGACAGCACTCGGGGGCTCCCCCACCCCGGGGTTGGTGTCGGGGCTGGTCATGGTGGTCCTCCACTGCTTGGTGACGGCCCGGTAGATGAGCGCCTCGTCGGAGCCCCTGGTCGGTGCCGACCCCAGGGGGGTCAGCGGATTGGTGCTGGTGACGTTGTAGGTCGCCCGGTAGGTGGTGACCGCGGCCACCGTCTGCTCCCACCGCGCTGCCCGCGCCGGCTCGGTGGGTCGGGGGCCGAGCAGTCGCCGCCACCCCGGCTCGGCCGGTGCGGCCACCGTCGCACCAGGCACCGCGGTGCGGGCATCGGGAGTGGCGTCGGGCAGGACTGCGGTGTCCGGTGCGACCGGGGTGGCGGCGCGACTTGGCTGCGTGGCGGTGTCGGTGGCCACGGCCGAGGTGGCTGCCGCCACAGGGAGCGCGAGCTCGGCGCGGGCGTGCTCGTGGGCGGCTCGGTTCTCCGCCCGGACCAGGGCCCCTTCCAGGGCTCGGACGGTCTCCCGGCGCTCGGTGAGAGCGTGGGTGTCGAGTGCGTCGGCGGTGAGTCGGGCCTGGTCGACGTCGTCGCCGGTGATGACGCCCTCGGGGCCGGCGGCGGTGAGCAGCGCACCGTGGGCGGTGTCCCACTCGGCGCGGCGGGTGGTCACCTCCTGCCGGGTGTAGGCCACGAGGTCCCGCGCGGAGGCCAGCTGCGGGCCCAGGTCGTCCGCAGAGCCAGCGCTCGTCCCCGCGGTGGTCGCGGCGAGCGCGCGCTGCAGGGTGGCGGCGGTGTGCTCGGCGGCCTCCACCGCGTGTTCGGCTTCGATCCACAGCTCGTGCGCGGCCGCGTCGACAGCGGCCAGCGGGCGCAGCTCGTCGGCCCGGGTGCGCATCGCGATGAGCAGGGCATCACCGCCTGCAGGTGCGGGGAGGTGTCGGTGAGCAGCTGGTGGCGGGCGGTGCGCACCCAGTCCCGGGCCGCCTGCAGGTCGGCGCTGATCTGGGTGACCTGCTCGCCTGCGGGGAGGTCGGTGTAGGGCAGCTCCAATAGCAACGCCCCATCCCAGTCCGCCCCGGCCTCGAGGATCGTGTCCTGCCCGGACGGCCCGCCGGGCAACCCTGTCCCGAACCCGGTGCGCGTGAACGCAATGTCGTCGAGGTCATCAGCCGTTGGCCCTGTGCCGAGCAGGGACAGCAGGTCCTCATGGGTGCCGGCGGCGGCCAGGCCCTCGACCTGGTCGATGACACCGTCGGCGCCATCGGGGAGTTCGACGTCGAGGACGGTGTCGGCGTCGTCGGGGGCAGCGTTCTCCGGGGCGGTGTCGTAGCCGCTGTCGGCGTCGTTCTCCTCGGGCGCGACCAGGTACTCACTGCCGCCATCGGCGTGATTCAGGGCTTCGACCCGCCACACGAGTGCGGTGGTGAGCTCGTCGGCGCGCACGCGGGGGGTGTCGGTGTCGGTGGCGGTGTCGGCGGCCGACCGGAGCAGCTCGGTGGCGGTGGCCAGGACGTCGGGGGCGGTCCACCCGTGGTGGGTGGCGGTGTCGACGGCGGTGACCAACGCCGGCCACGCCGGGTCGGCGAGGACCCGCTGAGCCAGGTTCTGCCCCAGGATCGTGGTGAGAGTGGGGGTCCAGTCCGGGCGCAGGGTCCGGGCGGGGCTGCTCGTAGCGGCCTCGATGACCGAAGGGGCCAGGTGCTGGGCCAGCCGCCACCACAGGGCGGCGGCGGGCAGCTCGTCGGGCAGCGGGCGCAGCCCTACGGCGGCGACGGTGAGGGCCCCGATGTCGATCCCAGCCCGCTCCGCGGAGGCCATCCGGTCAGCGAGCACCGGCCAGTACGGGTCGGTGAGCACCCGAGGCTCCAGGGTCCGAACCAGGGGCGCCCACCGGGCGGCGGCACCGTCCGGGTCCCCGAGCACCGCCTGCACCCGGTCATTCAAGGTGCGCTGCCGCCGCTGCTCAGCGACCCGGTACGCCTCAGGGCCGGTGGGGCGCCGGTCGTCGGCGTCGACCCCGGTCGCGGCCCGCCACACCGCCAGGTCGGCGAGCAGGTCCCGGTCCTCCCCGACGTCCTCCCCCACCAGGGGCCGCGCCCACAGTGGGGCGGTGATGGGGGTGAACGCCGCGGCGGCCGCGGCCACCTGGGCGGCGGTGGTGGTCACCTGCTGGCGGCGGGCATCCAGGTAGGGACCCCACATGGGGTCGGCGGCCAGCGCCGCGGGGATGGCGGGCAGCCACGGCAGCGGACCGGGACCCGCCTGGGACTGGGTGGCCCGGGTGTGACTGGCGCTGTGCTGTCCGGTGGGGTCCAGCCGCCAGTCCAGGACGGCGGCAGGGTCGGTGGCCGTTCCCAGCTCACGCTTGCCGGTCGCGATGCGCAGAGCTTGGGTGGGGTCGGCCCCGTTGAGGGTGAGCAGCGCCAGGTGGGCGCGCAGCGTCGGGTACGCGGGGGCCCCGGTGAGCCCCGGGTGCACCCGGTCGGCGGCAGTGTCGATCGCCTGTAGGGCGTCGGCGCCGATCACGGTTTCGGCGGCGACCCCGAGGGCATCGTCGTAGGCGGCGGCGGCATGGGCGAGGGCCGGGGTGGGGTCGGTGAGGGTGCGGGCGGTGGTGGTCGCCGACTGCTGCGACCCGTCGTAGCCGACCATCCGGGTCAGCACGTCCACCGCCGTGGGTGGGCGCAGGACGTCGGGGGTGATCTGGGTGTGCGGGTCACCGTCGCCGACAGTCTGGACGTACAGGTGGTTGTGGGTGCGCCCCCGGGTCATCGCCACATACAGCAGCTGGCGGGACTCCGCCCCGGTGGCCACCGTGTGCGCGGCGTCCGCGGTGAGGCCCTGCGCCGCGTGGATGGTGCGGGCGTAACCCAGGTCGACATGATGGGTGACGTAGCCGGCGGGCAGGATAATGACCCGGCCGGTGCCCAGGTGCCGCACCCGCAGCGACCCGTCACCGCGGACGTCCTGGAGGTGCCAGCGGTCCCCGTTGCGGACCCAGTCATTCGCCGTCAGCACGAGTCGGCGGTCGTTGCGGCGGGTGGTGATGAGATCCCCCGCACTCGCGGTGGCCCCCTCCCGCAACGCTACTTCCCGGCCGGTGGGGGTGGTCTGGGCGGCGAGGCGGTCGGTGCGGGCCCGCAGGTTCAGGGCGGCCACGGTGTTACGGGTGGGGGCGAGCATCACCGCGTCCAACCCGGCGTCGCGGTCGGCGGCCCAGGCTTGGTAAGCGCCGTCGATCACCGTGGCCGGGTCACCCACGTGGACCCGGTCGTGGTCAAGGTAGAACCCGATGCCAGCGGTGTCCCCGGTACGCAACGCCAACGACGCCGACCCCTCGGAGGGGTCCGCGAACCGGACCACGTGGGACAATGTGACCGCACCACAGGTTTCGGCGATGTCCCGGACAACACCACCCGCGGAGACCGACGCGAGCTGCTGGTCATCGCCCACCAGGCGGACACTGCCCCCACGGCCCAGGACGAAGTCCACGGCGGTGTCCAGGGCTCCGGTGGCGGCCATCGCAGCCTCATCCACCACCACCAAGGTGCGGGGGCCGATGTCAGCGACCCACGACGGGACCCGCACGGCCCTGTCAGCGTTCGCTGGGTCGCGCAGCTCGGTGATGGTGTGCACCAGCTTGTCGAGGGTGTCCGTCGGTGCGGCCAGATCCTCCCGGAGCACCGCCGCCGCCGCGGAGGTCGGGGCGAACCCGAGGACGGTGCCCCCGCCCTCGGACCACGCCCGGGCCAGCACACCCAACGCGGTAGTCTTCCCCGTCCCGGCCGGGGCCAACGCCACCTGCACCCGGGCTCCGGAGGTAGCGAGCTCACGCACCAGGGCAACCTGCCCGGGGTTCAGCTCACGCCCGTTCGCCGTGGACTCCAGCAGGGCCATCCCCACCGCCTCCACGGTGATCCTGTAGCCGTCGGTGCGGTGCGCCGCGGCGAGCAGCCGGGACTCGGCGTCGATCACGGCCTGGGAGGTGAACAACTGGGTGCGGGCCACGGAGTACACCGACTGCCCATCAGTCCGTCGCAGCACCGCCGGCTCGCTGACCCCCACATCGCTCATCCCGATGTCGGTGGCCCGGGTCAGCCACACCGACGACCCCGGGGCCAGTGCCGCGGACACCACCGCGTCCACCGCCTGATCGACCGCGGTGAGGTCCACCCCGGCCGCCCGGGTGGCGCGTTCGGCTTCGGCCCGGACGTGGTCGACCTGCCAGGTGGCCCGGGACTGCGACACCGTGACCAGCACCCGTGCGGCGGTGGCCTCCACCCACTGAGCGGTGACCTGCGTACCCGCCTCAGGCCGGGTCCCGGGCACGGCCTGGTGCACCATCGCCGCCAACGCGCGTTCCCCCCCGAGCACCGCCACGGCCTCGATGCGCCACTGCTGGCGCTGCTCGGCGTGCGAGCGGGGCTCATGCTTGCCCGCCCGGGTCTCCAGGGTCGCCTGCTGGGACAGCGCTAACGTTTCCACCGCCGACGGTGCCCGCCCGTGGCGGGCCTGGAACACGGTGACCAGCTCGGCCCGGCGGACCTCGATGCTGGCCCGCCG
>JAABUV010002591.1_pt1 | contig 24193 bp, 22 predicted proteins | sample 5559971 | NCBI WGS metagenome assembly JAABUV01 (sample SAMN10711881, study PRJNA513362) | rock metagenome | isolation source: Antarctica rocks | place: Antarctica: Victoria Land, Knobhead nord | collected 2015-12-19
AGCGCCGAGCACTGCGCCGCGTACGCCGCCGCGGCCTCGTCGGACAGGAAAGCGCGCGCAAACTTTTGGCGGTAGGCCTCTTCGGTCAGCACCAGGTAGCGCACCTGCGCACGTGCAGCGCGGATGTGTCACATGTGGGCATAAGCGGTGTGGAGCCGCGCTCGAGCACGCTGGCAGCAAGCGCTGTGACGAACGAGCACTGTCCTAACATCGCAGAGCCTGCTCCCCGCCAGTCGCGTTTTTGCCTGGCTAGCGGCGTGCGCATACGCAGCTCCGCGCGGGCCTCCGGCACACCGGCGCAGCGGCACAGATAGCTCTGTCTGCACCACGTTGTCCCCTTCGTTCGCCCGTGGCGAGTCAGGGCATGCTCCAACAACCGCTTCTGCCCAAGATGGCCGCCAAGCGGGCTCTGCGGAGGCCCAGGCGCGCCTTGAAGGTGCCGTAAGGCCGGCCGTCCGCAAAGTACTGGATCTTGACAGAGGCCATGCCGCGGCCGAACACGCCCACCCTGGCCTCCATGCGCACCTCCCGGCACGCGCTCAGGTCGGGCACCGGGCTCGCGCCTGCGCACCGCAGGCGCCCTCGGCATCAGCATGCGCAGCATGCAAGCGCAATGAGCAGCTGCCGGACTGATGCGCTCGGTATGGGCCTCCGCCGTAAGCCCGCCGCATGAAAGCCTCTCATGAGGGCGCGCCAGCAGGAGCCGTGCCAGCCCGCGCCTCGAGCGCCAAACAGGGCTGCCGGCGAGGTGCTCCTGCCGCGACGCGTCCGGGGTGCCTCCAGCTGCCCGCGAGCAGAGCGCACGGCAGCCTGCAGGCATGGGGTGCTTCACGGCGCCTGGGGAGTGCGCGCGGGCGCGCGCTGCTGGCAGCCAGCTTGTGCTCCGCCTGGAAGCCCAGGTAAAAGTGCTTGCTGCGCGCAGGGTTGACCGTGGCCGCCGCCAGCATGCCCAGGTTGGCCGCATGGCGCGTGAGCTCCTGCGGCGCGGGCGTGCGCCTCAGCGCCGGGCTCCCCCGCACGCCCTGGCACATGCGGCGCGCGGTGGCACGGCCGGATGGCGGGCAGCCCGTGCAGCATGTCTCGCCGGCTCTGACCACCGGACGGGGGGCCTGGTACGCTGCCCGCTGCCAGGCGGCTGGGCGCGCCTGCGTGCTCATGGCGCTGCGGTTCTCCGCCATCAGGTCCGACTCGCGCTCAAACACGCCCGCCGCAGCGCCCGCGCCCACCGTCACGGAGCCCATCTGCGCAGGGGCGCGCGTCGTGCGGTAAGCGTCCTACTGCGCATGGGCAAGCTCATGCGCGCTGGAAGGAGAGCTCGCGCGGCTCCCGTGTGCTTGACATGCATCCGCCTGGAGCGCACATGCACAGCCATTGCGGGCGCTGGGAGAGCATGCAGGCAGGCAGCATTTGGAGCCCATGCACCGGCATGCAGCGCAAGGGCGGCCATGAGGCCGCCGGCAGCCACGCCTGCGCCGGGCCCTGAGGGCTCGCGCTGTTGCGCGTCCGTGTCGTGGCCGGACCTGCATGTAGGGCGCGTGCGCGTTGGCCAGCTCGCACGCCATCGCGGTCGTCAGCGGCGCCGCGGGCGGGCGCGCGGGCGCCACCTGTGCGCACGGCTCGCCTGGGCGCCATGCATGCGGCGTGGCAACACACGGCCCAGGTAGCTGCAGCTCGCAGAACGATGAGCGGCGGAAACGCTGCTGCCCAGACAGCGCAGGCAGTGTCGCGTGAGCTGGAGGGAGGTGCACCGGCAGCGCGTGCGCGGCGCTGGGCAGCAGCGCAGCGTCCACGGCGACGACGTTGTTGCTGAAGCTGGGCGCTGCCGCGCCGGGGCCCCCGGCGCCGCCCGCCGCTACGTCCGCCACCAGCGCGGCCTCAGCGTCGGCGGTGGGCGTGCGCCGCGGCGGCGCGCCTGCCGTGCGCGCGGCCGGCGCCGGCGGCGCGACCGCGCGGCGCACGACGCTGCGCCGCCGAGGCGCGCGCGGCGAGGAGGGGGCGAGCGGCGGCGCTGCCGCGGCGCTGCGCCCTGGCTTGGCTAGGCAGGTCACCAGCGCTTTCATCGTGCCGCCTGCCGCGTGCACAATCATGGGTGAGCAGGAACAAGGTGCTGTTCTGGCAGCGCCGGGCGCCGTGCTAGCGCGAGACACTGGCTGCACGCAGTTGCAGGCTGTTGCCGCTGCACAGAGTGGGGCAACCTCCAGGCAGTTGTTCTGCTCATTTCAAGTTTAAGGGGCCTGCAGGCAAGTTGTCGGGAGCCCAGTCAAGGACGCGGGCTCGGGCATCCAGAAGCCCGTCCGCCCTTAGCGCAAGCTCGCCTGTGCTCACTGGACACCCACGTGTCAAGCACAAGGTGGTGAGGCCGCTCAACGCTTAGGCACCGGCCAGATTGGTCGAAGTGGTGTGTCGAGTTGTGGAGTGCACCTTACTTACTGCAGAGCCCGATTGCGGCGTTGGTGCCCTGGTGGACCGCGGGCGCACGCCTGTCCAGCACAGTGCCGATTCTGTCCCAGGTTACCTCAGCCGGGCAGCGTCCGCACGTCGTATCCGCCAAACATCCATCCAACAGTAAACAGTGTGCCTCCGCTCTCTCTCCGCTTCCTGGGCACAGGTCGCTGGGCTGCTCACGGGAGAAACCTATCATTTGTACTCGCACGGAGCTAGGGCTAGACCAGCTAGACCAATTACGCAGCGAGGTTGGGCATGCTCTGCATCCGGAAGGGAAGTGCGGAAGGCTTGCCCCCCACTCAACAGAGCCCTGTCCAGAGCAAGGCACCAGTGTAACGAGTGTCAGTCATTTTGAATACTTGCTCTTTGCGCAAGTGCTCACAAGCTTGCGACTTGAGCTGAAAGTGCTTCAGGTTGGTCTGACATGGTGCCCAAAAACTTTGTCTGGGTCGCACATGCCTCACAGCGCAGTGCACACAGCTTGGGAGTCACTGTCATGCACACCTCAGCAAGCACAACCTGATGGGCCTAGATAAATGTCCCCTACTCCCCACTTTCCGGAATGGCATTTCCCGGAAAGGCCCTTGCGACGAAGTAGTCTTCAGAGTACGACTGGCGCTGTGTTGGGCTCATCAATTGGTCACAGCAGCGGCAACGCGGCTCAGGCGGAGCGAAGAGCCATCAGTGCCGCGGAGCACAGCGTTCGCAGGCCGACAGATTTGAAGTTGTCCTGCCCAAGGGCGCAGCGATGGCCGTCTCGGACGGCGTGCCAGTGCTGCTGGCCTGCCTGGCGTGCGTCGGGGCGCTGCTGGCGAGCTTTGTCTACAGGTGAGCAAGGGGCGAGGCCAGCTTCAGGCTGCACACCCCGACGGTGGCTGTAGGAGCAACCAACAACAGCCAGCTGCCAGCGCAAGGCGCCAGCGGGGCGCCGAGCCTGCACTGGCCCTGCGCGCAGGTCTCTGCGCACCTGGGCGATGCTGCGGCACCTGCCCGGGCCGAAGGAGGCCTCGCTGCTGCGCGGGTCGCTGGCATCCATCCTGCACCCGCACAACCACCGCATCTTCACCGCGTGGGCCGACACGTACGGCTCCGTCTTCCGCGTGCGCGCCGTGTGGAAGCAGGTGCGCTCGCGCCCGCGCCCGCGGCCTGCATGCGTCCGCGCATGCGCCCCCCGTGCCACTGCGTCGCCGACACACGCGGGCTGCACAGCGCTTCTGTGCAGAAAGCGGCCTGCGTGTGTACGTAAGCGCGCCGCAGCGGAGCCAGGCAGCGAGTCACCGATGGGGCTTGGCGGCGCGCAGCTGGTGTTTGTCACGGACCCGCGGCTGGTCGCGGAGGTGTTCCGCAAGAGCAAGGAGCTGGACAAGGACTGGCGGCTGCTCGCGCCCTTCAGCCAGGCGCGCGGCCTGCGGCGCAGCCTGACCTGCCCGCGCCCAGGCTGGCCCGCCAGGCGGGCGGAGGCTCGGCGCTGGGCCAGGGGGAGGCACGCCGCCTGCGTCGCTGCGCGAGGCGCTTCGCAGCAGCCTGTTGCATCCGTGACCGCCGGCGGCCCCCAGCTCTCCCCCGCCGACAGCCCAGGGCCGCTGGGGCGCGCAGATGATGAGCCCGCACGGCCACGCCAACATCGTGAGCGCCTCCACGCACGACCCCTACTGGAAGGCCGTGCGCAAGGGCATCGCCGTGGCCTTCCGCGCCAACAACATGCGGTGCGGCGCGGCGCCTGGCGGCAGCCTGCTGGCTGCAGGCCCTGAGGCCATCCCCCGGATGCATCACCTAGCAGGGCGGACTGCAGGCTGAGCTACACCCTTGCTTTGCAAGCACGTCCGCGCTGCAGCAGCAGCCGGCAGGCAGGGGGACCGATGCAGGCCTGAGCGCCGCACAGCGTCTGTTCAGCAGCTCCGGGGAGCGTGCCGCGAGGGCGCACAGGCCGAGCCGCGCCTTGCCAAGCCCGCGCGCCGGTCGGCTGCGCAGGGCGGGCTTCCCGCGCGTGGTGGAGGCGGGCCGACAGCTGGTGGACGTGCTGCGCGCGGTGAGTGCGGGCGGCGGCACGGTGGACATGAGCGACGCGCTGCTGCGTGAGTCCATCGACGTGATCGGTGCGCTCGCGGGGCCGCTCCAGCCGTCGCACCCCCGGGCGCTCCGCCCTGGGGGAGCCCATCTGCCCATCGGCCGCAGGCAGGCCCATGCGCAGGGCCGCCACGCACGCAGCACTGGGAAGGCGCCTCTGCTCTGGGCGCCTGTCACTGCCCGGCTTGCTGTATGCACAGAAGCCTGTTCCGGCGCCGCCTGACGCATGCGAACGCTGCGGCGCAGGGCGCTTTGGCTTTGACCGCGATATGGGCGCGACCAAGGCCATGGCGGCCGCGAGCGAGCCGGGCTGCGCGCCCGGCGCGAGCACGGACGCGGTGCAGCTTACGGCGCTCGCGCTGACCGAGGTCAAGCTGCGCTTCTACGAGCCCTTCCGGCGCTTCAAGGTCTGGCGCGAGGTGCGCGCCCTGCTGCCTGTGCTTGGGACCGCGCTCCGAGAGCCAGCTTGAGCACGGCCTGCTGCGCGCCCATCATGCACGCCGTGTCACTGGCAAAGCACTGCATGAAGCGCCCGCCCGAAACTTGCCCGCGAGCGGGCGTGTAAGGGCGGCTGTGCACAGGACGTGCGGAACGGCCGCGAGACCTTCCGGAGGTACCAGGAGATGCTCAAGGGGCTGCTGGCGCACATGCATGCGGAGGAGCCCTCCCCCGACACGCTCGCCGGCTGCCTGCTGCAAGTGCCGGACCCGCACACGGGTGCGCGCGCCCTCCACTGCAGTCGCACATCAGAGAGAGCGGCCGCTGAACTGGGGCGGCACGCGGGGGACCCGGGGATGGTGTGCCGAGGAGCGGGCGAGCGCTGCGGCAATGCAGTGGGTGTAGCATACGTGCGGCATCCTGTCCTGGGTAGGGCTGGGGTGCGGCGCGGCGGCCCTCCACCGCTTGCACGCAGGGCTGGCCGCGACACAGCCCGCGCGCGCCAGCAGCACGGCGCTTCTGTGGTGGCGAGGCGCGCCGCCAGCGTCCGCGCCAGCCTGTACGGCAGGGGCCTCGCGCCCTGTGACATGCGCATGAGGCACGCCGGGGCCGCGCAGGCAAGCCGCTGAGCGATGAGCGGCTGCTGCCGGAGGTGGGCGCCATCTTCATGGCGGGCTTCGACACGAGCGGCCACACCGCGACCTGGGTCCTCTTCCTGGTCTCGCAGCACCCTGAGGCGCGCCCGTCACGCCAACACTGGGCAGCACCGGGCGCCATGTGTGCCACTCGTGGCTCTGCAGTGACAGAAGCCTCATCCTACCATCACCAAGCAGGGCGGCGTCCCCTGGCGCTGGCGACCTGTGAGCTGCAGGCTGCATGCCGGGCGCCCGCGCATCTGTGTGCTGCTGGCGTCACCTGCGGGATTTTGTATGTGATGAGTTGGCCCGGGCTGCAGTGGCACGCATGCCCACGCGCGTGCGCTGAGGCAGAGGGGCGCGGTCGCCTGCGCTCCCGCCGCACAGCGCACGCCTCGGCCGCGCCAGGCTCAGGCTTGGGCGCTCAGCGGTGCCGCCGGGTGCAGGTGGAGCGGCGCATCGTGGAGGAGCTGCGCGGGCAGGGGCTGCTGGCCGAGCCGGGGCGGCCGCGCCCGCGGCTGCCCACCTACGACGACGCCGAGGCGTTGCCCTTCCTCAAGGCGGTCATCAACGTGCGCGCGCGACCCGCCGCGCGCACCCGGCTGCGCGCCTGTGGCGTGCCGGCCCGCGCGTTTGCCATGCGGGGAGCGTTGCTCTGGTCGGCGCCGGCGCGCGCCTCACCTGTCGCAAATCCGTCAGGGTGGCCGGCGCCATGCACCAAGAGCGGATGCAAACAAACAGCTCTTGCATGGCGCGTGATTTGGACGCCCGCCCAGTGCAGGCTGGGGTGCCAGAGCGGCGCGCATGCGGGGCGGCCCGCGCGGCGCAGGAGACAATGCGCATGTACCCGGCGGTCGGCACGGCGACCACGCGCGTCAGCCACGACGCCGACATCGCACTGGACGGCGGGCGGCTGGTCATCCCGCGCGGCGCGGCCATCCGCCTGCACATCCACTCCATCCAGAACTGCGCGGCCAACTGGGCGCGGCCGGGCGAGTTCGACCCGGACCGTTTCCTGCAGGCGCGCCGCGCCCCGCGCCGGGCAGCCGCCTGCAGGGGGGTGTGCCCTGGGTGGACGGGGCGCCTGGCGAAAGTGCGTGCCTGGTGTGCTGCATTGCTGCTGGCAGACTGGCCGCGGCGTCGCACTGCAGGCGGGCCGGCGGCATCACGCGCAGCCGCAAGCACTAGGGCAGACCACAGTGCATGGAGATCCCAAAGCCGTGACTCGGACCTACCCAGCGCGTGGTCTGTCAAGCTGGCGCGTGCCGCAGCTTGCCACACAGCCAGCCTGTGAGGCTGGCCTGCGAGGCGCAGCGGCGGCCGCAGCCTGACGCAGGCCCGCCGCGCGCGCGCAGCCGGATGCGGAATACATGCCGGCGCAGCCCGCCAAGGCCGCCGCGCCTGGGGCGCGCGCCGGCGATGGCGCGACGCACATCGTGGCGTCGGCCGGCCAGGCGGCGGCCGGCGCGGCCGCGGAGGGCGCGGAGGCGGCCGCGGCGGGCGGCGGCAGGCGCTCCCGCCGCTTCATTCCGTTCAGCGACGGGGTGCGCGCCCCGTGGCGGCCCGCGTCAGGTGGGCCGACACTGCCTGCCCCACTAGCATCAGCGGCATGCTGGGACAGGCGACCGTCAGTACAGCATGTTGAAGGCTTGCCTGTCAAAGGCGGCGAGAGGAACAGCATGCGCCAGCAGTGCAGGGGGCTGACGCGGCGCGCGAGCGGCCGCCAGGTGCGGAGCTGCGTGGGCTACCCGCTGGCGCGCCTCAACCTGGTCAGCTCGCTGGCGCAGCTGTACGGCAACTTCACGTTTGAGCTGGCGCCCGAGGTGAGCCCTGCCGCAACTGCGAAGCGGCGTTGCTGCGGAGCGGCGTGCAGCGGGTGTCTGTCTTTGGGGCGTGGTCGTGTGTCAGAAGCAGCGGATTCGATCGCCGGGCCAGCCTTGCACAGTGTACCCGCACGTGTGGCTGTGGAGGCTCGTGAGCCCTGCACGCCCGCGGAGGGGCGCCCACCGCAGGCCCGCAGAGCGGCGTGTGTACCTATACGCTTTGCTAGCTGCGGGCTAGTTCGTCTGTCGAGCGGACGCACCTCGAGACCGCCCTGCGCGAGCAGATGGGCGGCGCGGCGGGCGTGCGCGCGGCGGAGCGGGCGTCCATCACACTCGCGTGCGCCAAGGGCATGAAGATGGTCTGCCGCGAGCGCGTTGCTGCCTGAGCGACGCAGGCAGCCGGGTGGGACTGGGTGTGGGGAGGGGAAGACAGCTCCTTACAGCTACGGGCATGCCTGCAGCTCTTTCAATGGTTTGTGTCTCCTGTAACGGCATTGGGCTCTCACGCCTCGAAGTGGGGGGGAGGACGTCAGTCACTGGCATGGGGAGCGCCCGGCCAGGTTCAGCCGTGCGTGTGTGTGCGACGAGGCGTGCAGCGGGCCTAGGCTGCCATGCTGCGCGTTTGTGAAGTGGGTGGACGCATGCATGCGCTCAGTGTACGGTTTTGTGGGGAGGGGTGAGCAGGCGCCCCCGTGTGGGGCTGGGTGGCAGGGCGCTCATGGGCCTCGCGGGCCCGGCAGTCCATGCTGTGCATGCTGCCGGGGACAGTGCTTGGGGAGGCTGATAGCGGCAGGTTGGTGGCACTGCCCGACGCGGCCAGCTGCGGCAGGCGGCGCTGGCTGGCCTGAGTGGGCCAGGCCTGGCACGCCATGCTGGGGCGCTCGCAAGGCCTGGCCGTTTGGCCAGGCCCCCCATGCTGCACAATCCGCCTGGCTCTGCAAACCCCAGCCATGCGCTCTTTGAGGCTGCCTGTCACTCAAAAAAATGTGCCATGTTGGATCGTGACCGGGCGTGGGCAGCCGTTACATGCCTTTCACATGCTCGTCCGCGGATGTGCATGGCGTCTGTATTTCAGAAGGCTTCCGCACAGATTTTGGTATGTGAAGTTGGGTCCAGACCACCCGCCCCCGGGCGAATGTTGCTTTGCAAGCAAGCTGCACAGCTGTGTGATGGGGACGCCATCAAGGCAGCCTGGGTGTCCAATGATGTCTGTGCCTGGCCAGGTGATGCCGCGGCCCTTGCAGCCCTGACAGCAGGTAGTGCAGGTCATGAGGCGCAGTCAGCGCTAGCTGGCAGCGGGGTCAACGCCTGTGCGCGCTGAGGGGAACTTTGCATGCAGCCAATTAGCCATAATTAATTGCCACCCCCTGTTTCATGCCGCTCCGCCATGTTTTTGTGCCAGAACTGCGTGCCATGTAAGCGATGCGGAAGAGCATGCGTCGCTTTTGCTGGGCGTGGGTACATCTTGACATTCCCTTCAGTTACTTGGAGACTATCTGCCATTACATGCATAAAGTCAGCTAGGTGAGGCCTGACCGCCAAGGGTCTGGGCTCATATATGCGCTTACCAATCCCGAGCTGCCGACCGGCATAACCGAAGGGCAAATCTCTGCGTACGCGTGCTTGCCAGCAGACACAGTAGCGTGGTACCACGCAGCCTCAGCCCGTGCAGCAACCCTTTGAAGCGCAAACGCGTCCTGCGACCAGAAGGCCAAAGTGAGTGATCTGCTTCAAGGCATACAGGGGCGACCGCAGAGGCAACGTGGACGCGCGTTGAAGCGCACCAGGTGCTCACTGCCTCTGGATCACTGGTTGGCGCTGCCCGGCTATGACTCGCATGTCGTCCAGTCTCCAGTCTTTTTGCGTGTGCAGGCCTGGATGTGAAGCCGCGCAGCCGCTGTAGGAGCTCTGCACCAGCACTGCTTCTTCCCTTGTGAAGCGTAAGTGGCAACGACTGGCGCACCGCACGCGCTTTGACAAGCCCGGCCGGGCAATGCCCGGTCAGCGGTCCTCTGCTTACGTCACCGCGGCGCTGCTGCTGCCGCTCCTGTGCCACACAGCAGCGCCTGCGGACCGCAACGCGACTGCGAGCTCACCAGCCATAACAGGTGAGCGCCGTCATGCGTCACAGCTGACCGTGTTTGTGTGTTGCCAGCGGGACCCAACACCTGTGGCGCGTACATCCGTCAAGTGGAAACCCAAGCGCTGCGGTTGCGACGGTGGCCGTGTCAGCAGCACCTGTGGTCGCAGCTTGCAGCTGCCCAGGCTGCAGCGGCTCGCGTGCCAGCGCTCACGGGCGCCCACGGCGGCGGCGCAGCCGAGACGCTCGCGTCTGTGCAGTCGGCGCTGGGCGCGGGCGCGCACCTGCTGGACGCGCGCGCGCAGCCGGCGCAGGCGCCCGCGCAGGCCGCCGCGCCCGAGGCCATGCCCTCGGCGCCCGGCGCAGGCGCCGCTCAGGCCGCATCGCAGCCTGTGGGTGCCCCAGCCGCCGCGCCTGCTGCTGCCGCGTCGCCCGGGCAGGCAGGCCTGCGCGGGATCGCAGGGCCTGCGCACGCACCGGCGCCTGCGGCGCAGCCCGCACGCGCCGAGCAGGCGGCGCCGCCGGCGCCGCCGCCGGTGGCGCCCTCGCCGCCGCCGCCGCCGACCGCGTTCGCGACGCCGGCGCCGCCCAACGCGCCGCTGCCGGACAGGCCGACGTTCTGGTGGGGCACCGCGACGGCGGCCTTCCAGGTGGAGGGCTACGTGACGGCGGACGGGCGCGGCGTCAGCATCTGGGACACCTTTGGCGCCACGCCCGGCAAGACGCACAACGGGGACACAGGTGCGCCGCGCGCGCTCACGCGCGGCCTGGGCGTGGCGTGCCGCCCGAGCGCCCTGCACGCGCGGGGCGTGCGCAGCCGTGGGTGCGACTTTGCCATTCTCGGGTGTGCTGAGGAGCCCACTGAATTACGCCTGGGCCCCTTTCCAAAACTAAAAGAGAAGGAAAAATATCAGAGCTGCCTGGGTCGCCCGCGTCCACGTATGCATAGCACGCCTGCGTGCACAGTCTCTGAAGCACACCGGTCCATGCTGGTTCGAGCAGAAGACTCGTGCGGGCCCGCCCACCCAGGTGCCCCGAGAGCAGACGGGTCAGCAGGGCTCGCCTCCCCTCGGCCACAGAGGAGGCAGTGCGGCGCGCCGTGCCAGCCCTCCCCCGCCCGCACGCACCGAGCAGCGCTGGGGCGCGCCGCCGCCAGGCGCCACGGCAGACGAGTTCTACCGGCGCTACCCGGCCGACATCCGGCTCATGCGCAGCCTGGGCGTCCGCCACTTCCGCATGTCCATCGCCTGGCCGCGCGTGCTGCCGCAGGGCGCCGGGCCGGTCAACGCGGCCGGCCTGGCCTTCTACCTGGGCCTGGTGGAGGCGCTGCAGGCGGCGGGCATCCAGCCGTACGTCACGCTGTGCGTGCCCGGGCCTCGCGCGCCGCGCCGCCGCGCCGCGCCACAAGCGGGCTGCGTGGCTGGCGGCGCTGCTGCGGCGCGCCGCGGGCCGGGGCGGCGGGCGCGTCCGGCCCCGGCGGGCGCGCTGCATGCGGGCGGTGGGGGCACGGAGACGTGGCCCGCGCGCCGGGGCCCTGCGACGCAGGCGGCAGATGCCCCTCCGCCGCGCCGCAGGTACCACTGGGACCTGCCGCAGGCGCTGCAGGACAGCTACGGCGGCTGGAACAGCAGCCGCATCGTGGACGACTTTGCAGAATACGCGGCGACGGTGTTTGCGGCTCTAGGGCAGCGCGTCACGTACTGGACCACCTTCAACGGTGCGCGGCGCAGCCTCGGCGCTCCCAGGGTGTAGCGCTGGAACAGCTCCAGCCATGGCCGCAATGCATTTAATGCTCCAAGAAGGAAAAAGACAATCACCAGCCATTATGGAGCTGCACGAGCGGTGCGCTGACGCGCGCCTGCGGCGCCACGCAGAGCCGTGGTCGTTCTGCTTCCTGGGCAACGCCAACGGCCAGCACGCGCCCGGCCTTAAGGACCGGGTGCGGCCCGCCCCCCCGGGGGGCCGCTGCGCTGCGTGCATCGAGGCGGCGGCATGCAGGGTTGCCACATGGGCCCACCAGGCCAGCTGCACGGAGTCGTGGAGTGTCTCCAGCACCTGGGACGACCGCTCGTAGCAATGAAGTGGCCACTTTCGAGTGCGAGCTGCGCATCGCGCGTTGCGCGCACATGCCGCCGGGGAGGGCGGGCCCGCTGGCAGTGTGCAAGCGGTCGGGCGGGAGCCTGCCGCGAGCTGCTCCGGCGCGCAGGCGGTCGCCTGGAACTGCGTGTACCATGTGCTGCTGGCGCACGCGGCCGCCGTGAAGCGCTTCCGCGCGATCGTGCCGGGCGGGCGGATCAGCATGAACATCAACTGTGACTGGGCCGAGCCGCGCACGTCCTCCGCGGCGGACCAGGCGCGCCCGGCAGCCGCGCCGCGCGAGGCCCCGCTCCCAGCGCATGCGGCCCGGCGGGGCCGGTCCGCGGCGTCCCTCATCCGGTGTCGCATCGGCACGGCGGCGGCGCTCGCTGGCACCGGGCTTTCACCCCGTGCTCGCCCGTGCTGCGGGCGGCTTGCGTGCAGCTGCGCTGCTGCGACCCGGGGCCCGAACGCTGCAGACGCTCGGCATGCTCCCACGGCTGATCCGGCGCACGGCGCCGCTGCGCGAGGCGGGGCCGTCCCCACAGGCGCGCTGGCCTGCGCACGCAGGAGGCAGCGCAGCGCAAGCTGGAGTTCCAGGCTGGCATCTTTGGCGACCCGCTCTACTTTGGCGAGTGGCCGGCCTCCGTGCGCGCGCGCGTGCCCTACCTGCCCGTCATCACGCCACAGCAGGCGCGCGCGGTCCGCGGCGGCCCTGCCCGGAACCCTGCGGCCGCATGCAGCTCAACCGCATGCCTGGGCGATGATATATAGTGGCATGTGGGCTTTGTTTCGGGCGGGATGTGATGCTGACTTCACTCCGGACACGCTTGGATGCTGTGCGGGCCAAAGCCCCACCCTGCAGGGACCTCAGTGGGGCGGCCGCGCGCAGGGGGCTGACATGAAGGGGACGCTCGACTACTTTGCGCTGAACCACTACACCTCACTGTGCGCGCCCTCCGAAGCGTCCGCGAGCGCCTGCCCCCTCCCTGTGCGCTCCTGCTGTGCGTCAGCGCGACAAGTTGCAGCGCATGTGCTTTATGGCAGGAACCAGCACACGAGCGTCGCCGCAGCGCAATACTGGTCGCCTGGACGCCGCTTGCTCGCACCTGCTGTGCACGGCGTGCAGCCGCCAAGGCCCCACGCGCCACCAAGTACCCGACAGCTTGGCTACATGCTTGCCGGAGCTTGACACGGGGCCGCCGCGCGGCGCGCCGCGCGCGCAGGTATGTGAGGGATGCGCCGGGCTACTATGGGCTGGAGGCGCGCTCGGACCTGAGCGCGAGCGCGAACGGCCCGCAGGGCCTGATCGGCGCGCAGGCGGACAGCGACTGGCTGTACCGCGTGCCCTGGGGGCTCCGCAAGATGCTGCGGTGGGTGCATGAGAGGTGCGCCCGGCGCTGCCGGGCCCTCCGCGCCGCTTGCCGGACGCTTCCGGGCGTTTGCGTGCTGCAGGCTGCGCAGGCTGAGCATTTTCTGAACGCATTGTGCTGACATGATTTCGACATCTTTTGGCTCCTTGTGAAGAAATGCACTCAGCCCGGCGCGGGATGGCAGCCTGTCAAAGCTTTGCTGTGCTCCAGGAAGGCTGGGCTGCGCAGGCGTTTATCAGGCGCCTTCCACAGGGCACACTACTGGGGTGCTGGCGGGCGGCTCTGAGGGCGGGGCGCGCGCGCGCCGGGCGCGCTCAGGTACCGCCCTGCGGACATCTACGTGACGGAGAACGGGTGCGACGTGCCGGGCGAGGACAAAATCCCGCTGCCGGACGTGCTGGACGACACCTTCCGCGTCGACTTCTACCGCGGCTACGTGCAGGCCGCGCAGGAGGCGGTGACGTACGACGCGGTGCCGCTGCGCGGCTACTTTGCCTGGTCGCTGCTGGGCGCGCGCCCGCCGCCAGGCCGCGCCGGCCTGCCGCACTGTGGGGCGGCCTACACGTTGTCTTGCTGCACATGGTTGCGCGTGCTGAGCCGCTCCGACATGCATGCTACATGCATGGGCTGTCGTCGGGCACGGGCCAGCCTGCCAGCACCATGCCGCAACAGTCTGCCTATGATGCACCTCCGCGTCAGGCATCCTTGGGCGCTTACTCATGCACGGGTCGGCTCTGTTGAAAACGCCTACACACAGACAGCAGGACGGCGCCGCCAGTCTGCCATCTGTGTGTACAGGCACGACGCAGAGGCTGGCAGCGCTCACTGGCAGCGCCCCGCGCGGCGCAGACAACTATGAGTGGGCGGACGGCTACGCCAAGCGCTTTGGCATCGTGTACGTCAACTACACCACGCAGCAGCGCTACATCAAGCGCAGCGCGCGCGTGCTGGCCAACATGTTCGGCACCGTCTAGGCGCTGTGCGGCGGCGTCCAGGCGTCCGGCTCGCGGGGCGGCCGCCCGCCGGTGGAGCCACCCGCAAAGCTTGGCGGGTGCATGCCAGCACGGTGTGGACACCGAGCGGGGTGGGCGGTAGGTGGGGCAACTGTGAATAAAGGATAGCGAGTAGGACCTTGCAAGCTCATAGTTGGGTGGCTGCTGGTGGCCATGCGGATGGGCATGGCAGTCACCCTCTCCTTCTGCTCTGCTCCAGCTTGTGCGAGCTTGATGGCGTGACCGTCGCCTAGCTTGACCAAGCGCTCGTGCTACCATGAGCATACGACCATATCTGCGCTGCTGCTGTGCGCTCTGTGCGCATGCTGCAAGTCCTTCTTAGGTGTCCTGCATGTGAGGGCGTGGCTGCAGCAGTGCGTGTTTTGCACAGTTGTCGCACCCACACGCAGGACACCCTGTCGCTTGTTACAGGATCAGGGGCCCGTCTGTACAGAGACACAGAGACCGCTAACCGTGAGCGATGCTGACTTGGATGCAGTATAGGAATAAATGCTGCTTGAGGTCATCAAGCAGCGCTTTTGGCAGCAGACAGATTTGCTTGTTAGCTTGGTTTGCCTGTGCTGCGCTCTGCACCAGCATCGGGAACGTACAGTGCGCCTTATGCTGCCTGCAAGACATAGCGCTGTCTTTTCAAGAGCAGTCAAGAGGCACTTGGCACTGCTGAGGGCAGGCTCACAGGATTGCTGGGATGTTGCGCCTGGCAACTTCCAGGGTAGATGGAGTAGAATAGACTGGAGCAGCTGTGTCCGCTGATTGCGGCGTCGCACACTGACTCAGCAACCTCATGGCGCTTCTGTGGCTTTGTAGGTATGTTTGCGCACTGCGCTGCAACTGGTTTCATGCGTGAGGCTGGGAGGTGTGTGCAGCAGGCTCCCATGGACATACCCTACCCTGAAGGGCATGAGAGGGCATGCCGCAACCGCACACACATCAACCACACTGCCATTCTGCACACTCTCACGCCAATCCAAGAGCCATGTCGCCGGTAGCTGTGACACAAAATTGAAGCTCACAGATCAACTTCTGCAGGGTCTGATGTCCCACAGTGATTCAATGTCAGTGTTTGCACGACGCCCTCTGGACTCATCTTGCAAAGGTGCGGCTCTGCCTCGGTGCTCGTGAGCACCGTTTGCACACAAGCCAGCCTGAAAAGCACGCATGTGTGCTTCAAAATTCACATGCTAGAAACGCCCAGCCTTCAATCGTAAGGCGCGACCGTCTGCAACTCTCCAGTGAGTCTTCACACTTTTGCGCAGTAGCGAGGAAATTCCATCTGAAAGTTCGGTCGTGCGCTCGTGCGCCCAGACCAATAAGCCAGGTCAAAATCTGTCCGATGCCCGCTCGAGCCTCGCGCAGGCAGCACAGCCAGCCTCGCTTCCCCCTGCACAAAACTCATGTCCATAGCTACAGCTGGTCCATGCCGCAGGGCCGCGCGAACACAGCGGCCTGTCACACCGCTGGCTTCCAGGGCTTGGCGCCGTCCTCGGAGCCCACGGAGAGCGCGTCGGAGGGCGACGGCCGCTGCTCAGCCCCGCCCTTCGGCCCGGCATCGGCGGCGGGCGCAGGCGCGGCAGCGCCGGCGTCCAGGCGCGCGCCCAGGATGCGGCGCCACACAGGGTGCCGGCGCCACAGCAGCCGCATCTCCTCGATGGGCACGCCCTTCGTCTCGGGCAGGAACACCCAGACAAAGCCGGTCATGAGCAGGCAGAAGCACGCGAACAGCAGGAAGATGCCCCACTGCAGCCCGCACAGCATGGACAGGAAGGCCTGGCCCATGGCGAACGTGAAGATGAAGTTGACGGCGACCGCGATGCCCTGGCCGGCCGAGCGCGTCTCCAGCGGCTGGATCTCCGACGGGATCAGCCAGCCGAGCGGGCCCTGCATGGGCGGCGCGCACGGAGTCTGTCGCCCTTCCATGCGCATGCACCGTGTGTCGCCTGACTCGTGCAAACCCGCTCCAACAGTGCGCATGGGGCCGCATGCGGTCCCTGAAAGAGCGTGACAGCAGCCGCTCCAGGAGCCTGTCAGCGCATGCGGGTGCCTCACTTCACAACAGCGGTTGAGGGATGTCGTCATAAGAGCGGGAGCAAGCAGGCTTCTTCAGCACAAGTCCGCATGCGAGCGCACCCAGGACCATGCAAAGCCGCTGACAAAGAGGCAGGTGAAGAAAAGGACGCAGACTGCAGCCGCCTTGGGCATCGCGGCGTCGCCGGTCGCATCGCGGAACTCCACCGCGATCAGCGCGGCGACAACCACCTCGGCCACGACCATGGTGATGCCGCCTGCGCCCAGGCCGCACGGCGCTGGCAGACAGGTCTGTGAGGGAGGTGGTCGGATGGGGGTGGCAGCACAGACTGGAGTCTCACTACGAGCGGCAATTTTGAGGCAGCTACGTTGGAGCGAGGGGTTCCATGAATGCATGCCCTGCTCAGCACGCTGCCTGCACATAGCTGGCAGCCATACGCATCAACCGCTCTGCTGTCCTCCTCAACCGCGCATCCACTGCTGGGGAGCAATGACGGTCGCGAGGACCGCACCAGACAGGAAGAGGGCATGGCGGCCCCAGCGGTCAGCAAAGACCACCGCAATCAGGGTTGCGAGCACCATGATGACGCCTGCGCACACGCATCCAGCCTGTGTGAACGTGTGGTGCATGCTGTGTGCACCAGCCGTGGCCAGCTCCTAGCTGTTTTCCCCTCTACACGCTCGTCACATTGTGGACTACACTTGGACTACACTGTGAAGGCATCTCACCAATGCCTTGCACTAGTGCCTCGTGTACTAATTAAACTACAATGTTAATCTCATGCCTGAACACTCACGAGCTGGCCAGCGGGCACACCAACAATCACTGTGTTGAGCAGCGACGCCGAGTCGTCGCTGCCGAGCGTCTTGAAAAGTACAGGCGCGTAAAACATCACGGAGTTGATGCCTGCATGCCCGCATGAACGTCAGCCTTTCAATTTGGCAGTACGCAAATGCTTCAGCACAGGCGCACTCAACATCACAACACTCATGCTACGGGCCTGGGCCAAATGATGGTGAAAGGTGTCCTTAGCGATGCGCCGCCATGAGCACATTGGTGTTAAAGGCCCACAAGAGCGAGTTGATGGCACACCCGTGACCTGCTGGAAGAAAGGGATCATGATCGCCATGGTGAGCTCCGGTCTGTACGCCGGCCGCATTATGTTCCGCCAGGGGTGCTTGACTGCCCGCGCATACTGCGCGTCGCGCTCCGCCGTGTCAGCGCCGCCAGCAGACGCGCTCGAGGCCCGTCAGCGCAGGCACGCGACACGCAGGCGCGCGGCACTGTCATGAGCGGGCCCTCGCCTGGCTGGCCAGCTTGATGTCCTGGAACTCCAGCCCGACATCGCGCGTCCCGCGCACCTGCGCACAAACCGCACCGTCAGCGTCACGCAGGCACCAGCGCCTCACAGAACACAGTCGCTGAACAGGTGCGCCTGTCAAGCGAACACACACGCCTTGCGCCTGCGCCGGACCTCCGGACGCAATTGGCTGGCAAATTCGCAACGGAGGAAAGTTGGCAGCCGCATTGCTTTCACAGCATGTTCCCATGCCATTCACGTCAAATGCTACCGGCATGCAGCGACGGGGGTAGTGATGCAGAGCCTGCTGGCCGGGCGTGTCTCCGAGCGGCCGGGCGCGCACCCGCGCGAGGACGCGGTGCGCCTCATCCTCGCGGCCGCGCTCCAGCAGCGAGTTGGGCGTGTCCGGCAGCGCCAGCGTGCCCAGGAACAGCAGCAGCGCCGGCGCGGCCGCGCCCGCGAGGCTCAATCGCCAGCCCCTAGCCAGGGCTCGCTAGTAAGTGGTGATCCTGTGGGTATCTAGCTATGGGCCAGGCATGGCAAAATTTGGATAGGAGCACACAAGTGAATTCAGGTCCCCAGCTTGTGTCGATCCGCCAGTCTGTCCACAAAGCCCTCCGCTATCAAACTTTTCCATGCACGGACTCTGCTACTTCCTACACAGTGAGCATGTATAGCGCGAAGGAGGCATTGACAAGTGAGTGGAGTGGAGTGCAAAATGCCATCAAGGCCAGCCCACAGGGTGGAGCCAGTCGGAGACTGCTAAGCCAGCAGCCTCACAGGACACCAGGCACAGCACGCTGGGAGAGGCCGCGCACCACCCAGATATGTTCTGGGTGCCATAATTGATGAGCTGCGCGACCAGGATGCCTGCCGCAGGCAGCCAGGTGAGCGCAGGTTTCCGCACTGTGTGTTAGCCCAGCACATAGTTGGCTTTGCTCAGATGGAAATGCCCGGAGGAGCACTGCCTCTCTCTCTGAGCGCACCCCAATTCTACCAGCATGCGCCTCCCCCACAGGGAGTGCAGGCCGCACCAATGGTGGTCGCGAGCTGGAAGAGCTGGTTGAGCAGGCCGCGCATGTGCGGCGGCGCGATCTCGCTCAGGTACAGCGGCACGGCCTGGCCACGGCAGGCAGTGGAGTGAGCTGTGCGACGTGTCGCTAAGTCGGTGCACATGCATGCGTTCAACTGGGCCCAGGCCTCCTTTGAGATTCCTTGTGACGCATATGGCACATACCGAAAGCGACAGAGCCAGTGCACAGATGCGGTGTCAGCAAAGCGCGTGGTGTATGCGCGCCTGGTTGGCGAACCCCACGCCCACGCCGAGCGAGACGCGCCCGCACACCAGCATTGCCAGGTTTTGTGCGCCAGCAGTCAGCCCCGCGCCCAGCAGGAATGCCGCTCCGGCGATCTGCATGCACGCAAGATGACACGGTGCATTGTTGGTGCGCTTTTCCCGCAATATGAGCACAGGTCAGAGGTGCCGCCCGCTATACATACAGGTGGGCAGCCAGGTATAAGTTTGTTCGCCCAGCAGCTAGCATAGCATCGACATTGTCCTGCACTGACCGAGCCTTGGCTGCTGCTGCATGCAAGTGCTGCCTCACTGCTTGCAATGTCTGTGCAGGCAGCACTGCTGAGATGCCAGAGCGAGCACACATGCATGTGCCGGTGTCGTGCCAAAAATAACAGCTTGACAAGCTGCTGGCGTGCCCAAATACACCACTTGATAAGTTGCTGGCGATGCAAAGTCGGTCTTCGTCATAACGATAGCTGGAACAGACAGGAAGAACACCATCAGCAAACAGCTGCCAATGCTTGCTTTCTCAGACGGCAGCCCGCAGCCGACAGACGGCCCAGTGCATGCAGAACATGGTGGGCGTGAAAGCGTGATATGCACCAGCATGGTCACGCGGCGGCCCAGGTGGCGTGTGGGCACAGTCGCCACCAGGCCGGCGAGAAGCCCCGCGATGAACAGCGAGGACGTGAAGAGCTGCAGCAGCTGGTTGTTGTACTGCGCGCATGACACTGACGCTGAGCTAACTGGGGCGTGACAGACCTGTAGTATGCTCCCCGGCCACTGCTGTCAGCCAAATAGTATGCCCTGGCATTGGCATAATGCATGCCACAGGACGTGTCGGTGAAAGGCTCACGGGTGCCGCTTTGCTTTTTGAAGGCAGCACAACGGAGGGCCCAGGACACAGTCTTTCTCTCCTAACACAACGCTGGTTTTGAGGCGCGCCTTGCAGTACACTGACTCGCGCGCGCCCTTCTCGACAGCCACATGGTGGTGCACGTCGGGGAAAAAGAGAGCCAGGAAGTCGTTGTTCGTGGTCACCCCTCCGGTCACGCCAATGTCATAGCCTGTTGCAGGCGGCCGAGGCGCCTGCTTACACTGCTGAGCAAGAACAAGTGGGCAACAAAACTGGCAAGCACGCTAGACTTGCTTGGACGCGCTTGCCAGCTGGCGGTGTCCGGGAGCAAGCCGTGACGCACCAAACAGCAGGCCGCCCGAGGCGGCCACAAAGCTAATCGCCAGGACATAGGCGTTGAGCTTGTAGCGCGGGTACTGCAGGATGGAATCGCTCCCGAGCGCATTCACCAGTGGCCCGGCCGGCATGGCTGCGCCCTGCCGGCTGGGTGGTGCGTGCTGCGTTCAGCTGGGTGGTTACAGCGCTGGCGGCGTCCGTCGCCACCCTTCCCCTTCCGACACGCCTGCACGCTGCACCAGCTCTCACCACTGCTCAGGCACCGCTTTACACACTGTCGTACAGCATTGTGCTTCAAACACTGTGTGGTGTTCTGCCGGCTGATGCAGGAGCCACAGCTAGCGCAGCTGCAGCTAGCAACAGCAAGCTGAGGCGCCAATGTTCGCAGCTGTACCTTTGTTAATTCTCCCAGCTGGCGCAGAGTTCAGCTGTTTTGGATGAGCCTGTGCTGCCTCTTGCTCCAGGCTGGCGCAAAACGCTGCGCACTTGGAGTCACATCTGACGCTGACTTGGCTGGCTCTGCTCCAAACAGTCCTGTTGGGAACAGCCTGCACAGGCAAGGAAGAAAGGTGATGTGGTATAGCCGAGCGGCTGCCGTGTTCAAGTCTTTGTTGTAACACAGAGCTTGCGCTGCTGCCCCTCCGAGACCTGAGCCTCGGGGCTGACGGTGAGGTGAACAGGGTCCCGACATCAGCAGCATGGTGTCCCGACACATCACATGCTGGCGTGCAAGACCTGCACGCCCCGCCCGGCCACCACCACGCAGTAGAGGCCCCCGGCACACCGCGCGGCCGCCAGCGCGCTGGGCTCCAGCACCTGCACCGCCATACTGGGCCCCTCCTCGAGCAGGCTCCCGCCCCTGCCCGCCTCGGCCCCCTGCGCCGATGGCTCCAGCCCCGCACCGGCGCTCTCACAGGGTGCAGCGTCCTCGGAGGCGCTTCCGGTTTGTCCTGAGTCTGGCCGGCGGCGACTGGACAGCTCCATGTGAGGCAGGCTACCATTGTCGGCGCCACCGTCAGGCTCCGCCTGGCGCGCGTCCGCGCGCGACAGCCTGGCTTCGGCGGGGGTGCCATGGGGCTCTGCATGCCGAGCGCCTGCGGTAGGGCTTGGGGACAGGGCGCAGGGCGCGGCGAGCCGCCAGGTGCGCAGGCGCTGGTCGAGGCCCGCTGAGAAGCACCAGCGGCCATCGGTCCACATGCCCTGCGCGCGTGCGCAAGCGCTTGACCGCGCTGCCGCGCACAGCCCAGCACGCTGCGCAGGCTCCGCACCAGGGGTCTTGACAGGGACGTGTGGCCTGGTCATGCATGTCTGCAAACTGGGACCCATGCATGGAGCAGATTTGCCACGTATTACAGCTCAATGCAAGCGCAAATCAGTATCCACATGACCCAGTGGCAGAACACGGGTCCGAAAGTGGCTTTACGGCAGTCAGATGAACAGGGGCCCCCCGGCGCCAGCACACCCGCACGGCGGAGCCGTGCGCGTTGGGCAGGCGCAGCGTGGCGCGCACGGACAGGCGCAGGGCGCCGCCGCCGCGCGGCCACTCCAGGCCCAGGACGGCGACATGGATGGCCTGGTCGTCGCCGCCCGTGGCCAGCAGCACCGCGTCCTCGCCTGCCGGGTGCGCAGGAAGCGGGTCGGGCGGAGCGTGCAGCTGAGGCGCTGCAGCATGCAGCGCTTCCTACGGCCGCTGCAAAGCATACATCCGTGTGAATCACTACTGCACATGCAACAGGGGTACTCCACCAAGCGGCTGCTAGGTGGGCGTGCGCGCTCGCAGCCTGCTCCATCGCATTACACTTTGACGACAGCTCCAGCACAGCGAGGCCCCTGTGCGAGTGCACCGACGCTGCATGCGACGGCGCGGCACGACCCAGGCTCCTTTGCGCACGTCCCTGCTCGCAGACGTCCCTGCTCGCAGGCGTGCGGCCGGGCTCGCGAGCGTGAGCCAGACGAGGGCGCCGGGCGCTCGGGCTGCGCGTGCCGCACCGTGCGCGCACGCGCACAGCGCGTTGACGCCCGACTGGTGCGCCGCCGGCAGCGCCAGCGCCTGCGCCACCAGCGGCAGGCCGCCCGCGGCAGGCCTGCCGGGGCCCCGCATGCGCTCCCGCGCGCCGCCCCCTCCTGCCCAGCCGGGCCGGGCGCCCGGGTCGCTCGCGGCCGCGGCAGCGGCTGCGCTGTGGCTGGCTCCAAGGGGCCGGCCGCTGCCGCCGGGCGACGCGCAGCCGTCCGGCGCGGCCCCGAGCCGCCCGGCGGCGCCCGCCACGTCCCAGACGGCGACGCTGCCGTCTGTCGCGCCGCCAAAGACCAGGTGCGCGCTGCCCGCGGCGGCGCAGGCGCGCACGGGCGGGGGCGCGGCAGCGGCCGCCGGCCGCGCTGCGACGCTTGGGCGCGCGGCCTCCTCTGCAGGCGCGCCGCAGCCCACGGTGCCGCCAGGTGCCGGCGCCGCCCCAGGCAGCGCGCCCGGGCGGCTGTGCGCGCCGGGAGCAACTGCGTGCGCGGACGCAGCGGCGGGCGCGAGCGCGGGGGGCCCGTCGGGCGCGGGCTGCCGCGGCCGGCGGGCGGCCAGGTGCGCCAGGCAGAGCGTCGCGCCGCGGCGCTGCTGCTGCAGGACGGCCACCTCGCGCCACCTGGTCGCCCCAGCCGTACCTTGCTTCTTCACGCGGAAAGCGGCGCACTCCACGGCCACAGCAGCAGCACATGAGGGGTGGTGCTCTGTATGAGGGTCTGGCTGCAGCGCCATGCCAGAGCGCGTGATCAGGCAGACGCTTTGGTGTGTGTGGCCCCTGGCATGCATGTGCTGCTGCTGGGCAGCGGGGCGAGGCGAGCCAGGGGGTTCGCGGGGTGGGGACCGCCGGGGGGGGGCCGCCCCACCTGCGCGCCGCCACATCCAGGCACAGCAGCTGCAGCGACGCATCGGACGAGGCCGCCACCACGCCCACAGTGCCGCCGGGTATGCGCCCGCCGCACGCGCCGCCGCCGCCGTCCGCCGGCCGGGCGGCCTGGGCGTCCCGCTCCCGCGGCGCGGGGTCGGCGGCGGCAGGACCAGCGCAGCCCTGCCCCGCCTCCGGCCCAGGCTCCGCCTCCGCGAGCGGGAAGGCTGCTAGCGCGAGCGTGCGCTGGTCGGAGGCGGGCGTTGCCCGGCCCGGCTTGTTGGAGCGGCGGCGCAGGCCGCCGCGTGGCGGCGGGCGTGTGGCGAGCCAGCTGTGGCGCGGCCAGGGCTCCGGCTCCGGCCCCGCCGCGCTGGAGCCCCCTGGCGGCGGCCGCCCGTCTAGGCGCCAGGCCATCAGCACCTCCTTGGAGCCCGCGCTCACGACGACGTACTGCCCTGGCCGCCGGCAGCGCCGGCTTGGGCTCCGCTTCACGGCGCGCTACGTGTGGGATGCCGCCATTCCCGCCCGAGTCGGCTGTCGGCACGAGCACCAGAAAGACACCCAGCAAACACCGGAACAGCCGCATGTCCTCACAGCACTCCCCTGCGCTTGACCTGCTGTCGCCCGGACAGCACAGCTGGCCTCCTGTTCTGACATTGCTTGTGCAGCGAGCCCATGCAAATCAGCACCCCTGTTCCCGTGGCGCCTGGTCGCACGCCTCAGAAGCACCCCCGACACTGGCGGTCGCGCACCGCTGCCTGGCGGCCACGGCACAGCCGCGAGCGCCTTCACGGTGGTGCCCGCCACGTGCGCGCCCACCTCCGCCAGTGCCGCCGCGCCGCCGCCGCCGCCCGCGCCGTCCCCGCTCGGCGCCGCGCAGCGCACGCCCCCGCCGCCGCCGCGGTCGCAGCGCGTCGCGCCGCCCGCGTGCTCGCAGGTGCCCTGCTGCGCAGGGCCGGCGCCCGGCAGGCGGCCGGCGCGGCCGGGGCTGCCGGCGCGACCGCCGCCGCGGCCGGCAAGCAGCAGCCGGCGCACGGTGCCGTCGTCCGAGCCCGTCAGCACCGCCACCGGAGGCGTGCGCCCGGCCCCCGCGGCGCCGGCACGGCCGCCGTCCCCGCGCCCCTCAGCGCCGGCGGTGCGGCCGGGTCGTCCCGCTCCGGGCGGGCTGTCCGCGCCGTTCCGGCGCGCCTCCGGCCCCAGCGGCAGCGCCAACGCGCAGGTGACGTCCAGACCGTGGTGCGCGCCGCGCAGGCAGCGGGCCCTGCCGCCGCCGTCAGCGCTGGTGCCGGGCGCGCCGCTCGGCGCCCGAGCCGCATGTGCTGCGGGCGCCTCCGCTCGCGGGGCGCCCGGCCCGCCGCCGTCGGCGCAGCCTCCCTCGCAGGCCTCGCGGCCGCCTGCCTGGCAGGCAGCACCGGCGGGGCCAGGCAAGCAGCCGCCGCCGCCGCGGGCACCGCCGTCACATGTCCCGCTGTCCTGCGGGGCCCCTCCTGCGCCTGCCCGGCAGGCGGCCCCGCCGGCCTGCGAGCCGCGATCATCGCCATGACATTCCCCGCCG
>JAABUV010002592.1_pt1 | contig 24192 bp, 27 predicted proteins | sample 5559971 | NCBI WGS metagenome assembly JAABUV01 (sample SAMN10711881, study PRJNA513362) | rock metagenome | isolation source: Antarctica rocks | place: Antarctica: Victoria Land, Knobhead nord | collected 2015-12-19
TTTAGGGAGGAAGGCGCCCGCTTCGCTGTTCCGATCCGGCTTGGCCGCCGCATGGGTCTCAGCTTTGATAGTGCGGATCAGAGCGGACGGCACAACGCGTCGGGTCGAGGCCAAAGGCGCACAGCACCTCGTGCAGCACACCTGGCGCTTGCAGCTTTTGGTCAGCGTAGAGGGTGAAGCAGTGTGTGGTGGTGTCGAACACGACGCGCCCGCGCGGGAAGTGTTCATATTCGTGCCACGCAATCAGAGTTGGCAGGCCTTGCCTGGCGAGGCCTGCGGCTCCGAGCCGGCGCCATCCTTCCCAAACCTCATAATGGCCGCGCGGATGGGTCAGGAAATCGCCATACGGTTCGGCCTCGGCGAGGGACGTGCAATCAGTGACGAGCAGCAATGGCTCTGCCTCGTCTCGCACGCCCCAAACAATGCCCACGTGAGTTGCGTTTACGGCGTTCTGATGAGCGCTGTCCATCGAGTCCCGCCTGCAATCTCTGAAGGTTGTCTCCACGCAAGCAAACACCCCGACTTCGTGCATTTGTCACCGTTCACGCTGGCGTCGTGGTTCGGATGGTACATGAGCGACAATCAAATTAGAGCGTGAAGCACTTCTCATACTCCTCATAGCCCGCAACAAAAACCTTACCTCCCGTGACGATGACATTGCACTCGGAAGGATAGGGACGCACGCCAATGAAGCCTACGCTTATGCAGAGTATCTGTACAATCTTTCGCTCGCCAGCTGCGTCCTCGTTTATTACTATGTCCTCCCCTTCGTCATCGTCGAGACGGCGAGGCGTTTTTTGCATATAGTGGTCATCATACTTGTTGCTGAAGTGCTGCCGCACTAACATCGCGTTCTTGTCTTTCCTCGCGACCAACTCTGCAACCGTGTACAACGCCATGTCTATACTCCATATTTCGGGTGGCAGGCTAGAATGAACCAGCAAGTCTGCGCGGGCTGACACGGCGGACCACAGAGAAACTCAAGGCCTTAAGCGTACTGGCCGGCTAGCCAAGCGATGGACCGCTTGACGTGGCCAATGCCGCGAGCGCGGGCCAACGTTTGGCAAGGTCTCGAACGGGACCGGTCTCGATCCCGACCGCATGGACCAGGGCGAGCAGAAGCTGCTCGGCATCCTCACGCGCCCGGTGTCGCGCCGGCGCCTGTTCCAGCCAGCCCAAACCGCGGTCCCGCATCACTGGGCTGAGCAGGGCCATGAGCCGATGCCAGTCGCCGAGACCGAAAAGCGGGGCGATGTTCGCCGCCTTGAACAGCGCGCCGGTCCAATGGACGTCATAAGCATCGCCGTCGCACCACGCGACGGTAGCACTGCCAAGCGCCTCGTTGAGGGCCGCAGCAACGCGGCTCACCGGCTGCCCGTCCGCAAGCAGCTCTCGGCCAAGGATGCCATGCACCTTGGCCGATTTCGGGCTCCAGTGGCCGTGCCGGCTCCAGTCCCCGGCAGGCTGGATGAGCGTGGACCAGCCAAAGATGGCGTCGTCAGGGCCGGGCCAGAGGGCAAGGCCGACCTCGATGGGATAGCCATCCTGATCGAGCGAACTCGCCTCGAAATCAATGACGGTGAGCGGCCAGGGCAGAACGGTTCGCCAGGAGGATTGCGCGGGGGCGTTCAATCGACCGCCCAGCCGGCGGCAATCAGTTCGGCCGCACTCGCAAACGTCGTCTCCTGTTTCGTCCGCATGTCCACGACCCGGAGCACGCCGCGCTGCAGGTCATCGGCGGCAATGGCGCCGAAGCCCGACACGATGCGCTTGAGGCAGAACCGGCCGTTACGCATGGCAAAGATGCCGCGCCCCTCGATCGCGTCTCCCGTTTGCACCTTCAAGTCGTCGGACCAATCGTTGGAGGAGGTTGAGGCTGTCATCGATCATCTCCGGTGAATGAAGCAGCGTCTTGGTATCTCCTTACCAGCGTATGCAGAACGATCGCTGCGGCGGTTGCCACGTTGAGCGAGTTGGCCATGCCCTGCATCGGAATGACCACGGCGGCATCGGCAAGGTCGAGAACAGTCTGCGAGACACCGGTGCGCTCCGAGCCGAGCACCAGGCAAATGGGATAGCGAGGCAGGAACTGGTCGAGGCTTGCGGCCCCGCTGGTCTGCTCGACAGCGACAATCTGGTAGCCACCGGCACGGGCAGTTTTGACAACCTCGGTGGCGCTGCCCGCCTGCTCCCAGGGGACCCACCTTTGCGTGCCCTGTGCCGCCTGAACCAGCTTGCGCGTCCCTCGGGTGCCATCTCGGCCGCAGACCACAAGGCGCTCGCACAGGAACGCATCGCACAGCCGGAACAGCGCGCCGACGTTGTAACCCTGGCGCACCCCATCAAGAACCACCTTGATCGGCAGGCGCGCCCGCGTCCGGAACGCGTGCCGGTCAGGCTTGTCGTGGCGCAACTCGGCCGTGGTCAACGCCCGGCCGACGGCGCTAGGAGCGTTGACGATAAGTCCGGCAAGGCTAGCAAGGACTGGAAAGCTGGATTGCAATGGGCGGCTCCCACGAAAGCGCACCATCTGACGACACCAAGGCGTCAGATGTGGTCGTGTCTATCTTGCCGGCGTCCCGACCTGACCAGCGAGCCGCATGAGCGCGCGGTGCACTTCGACCATGGCCAGCGTGTCGCGCTTGCAGTAGGCGAGCAGCGCTGCCCGGAGCTGACCGGCCTGTTCAAGATCTGAAATGGCGCCGGAGGCCAACTGCACGAAAGCCGATGAAGCGGCCATGCCGTCGGCGATACCGTCGAGATCATCGTAGCCGAGCCCCGGAGACAGCGCTGGAGCGACGGACTTGATCGAGTTGCTGAAGCCGAACTCGGAAAGGTAGACGGCGCTGCGTACAATCGGCAGCAGGTCCAGAAGCCGGCCGATGATCGCCTCGATTGCCGGCCGCAGGTCGAAGAATTGGCTGGCCAGGTCCTTCAGCCGGGTGCGCTCGTAAGCGGAGTAGATCACGATCGGGCCGGTGAGGGCGTCGAGAGCCGCGATAAGCGTCTCGGCGAACCGGCGCCGGGGGTCTTCGCCGGCCGCGGCAAGAAACTCATGATGGTGCAGGACGCCATTGCCGTCGATTGCGTGCAGCGACCATTGGAAGGGGATGGCCTGGTAGGGCCGCGTGCCCGCATAGAGCGGAACGGGCGGCATCATGGCCTCGAAATCGAGGTAGCAGGCAGGCGGCTTGAAGCCATGCAGCAGGCGGCCAAGGTCGGGCGCCACGTAGGGTAGCCCGCTTGCCGTCGCGTCCCTGATGATCGTCTGCTTCCACGTGAGTGGAAATCCCGCGGGAATGGCGGAGATAGCCTCGATCCCTAATGTCTTGAGTTCGCCCGCCTGGGTTGCCGACAGGCGCGGGAGATGGTTGATCCAATCGGCGGGCTTGTCCGCGGTGCATCGATCCCAGAACTCACAGCCATACGGTGCGTGGCAATGGCCGCCCGGCTCGACGGGAGGCTGGGCTTCCATGCGCAGACACTCGCGCATTTCCAGCAACCCGGTGGAAACGCCACCCCGCCTGTGCTCGACGGCATCGCCCACGTCCACCCTGGCGAAGTACGCCAGCCAATCCACCTCACCCGTGCCGCGCACATAGGCGTTGTTGACGTGCAGTACCTCGGCGGAGCTGACGGCGACGCCGGCCTGGGCAAGCACGTGTGCCTGCAATGCGACATCGTCCAGGTGGTGATCCCTTACGCCCGTGCTGCTCTTGACCTCGCGCAGCCCCCAACCGTTGGAGCAGCGCTCCAGCACGTCCACCCGGATACGGATGTCATCATGGACGAACGCCGCCTCGAAGATCGCCGGCACGGTCGGGTCGGCCATCAGCGCCGTGGTGCGTGCGACAGCCTGCGCATGCTGCCACGGTTCTTCGGTCACCAGCACGCCGCCGGGAAACAGCCGGTGGGCGTGGCGGCCAATCTCGTGGCCGACCGCGAGCGGTGAGCCGGCGGACGCCTGCTCGTACTCCCCCGGCTCATGCATCAGCAGCCATAGCCGGCGCAGGCATTGCAGGCCGGCGATGTAGCGGGATTTGCTGAGATGCGGGCTTGCCATGACGGTATCCGGATGGTCGTACTCGATGTTGCGGGCGGGCGATGCAATCCACAACCGCCCAACGCCCTATTCAAGCTCCACCACGTCCAAGTCTGTCGCACGGATGATGCTTGCTGTTGCTCGCTCCTGCGCCGCAGCGCTCCGCGCGCCTGTTACGAGTGAACGAGCGCTGGGGGGATGACAGTCGAGGCAGAGCAGCAGGGCTTGGTTCAAACAACTAGAGAGGCATCAATGGCAATCGGGAACGCGGTTCAACGCGGTGGCTTCGTGTACGTCTACGATGAAAAGGGTCGCCAGCTTTCGGCTCTGTCGGCCGGCAGCAAGCCTGAGGACGGGCTGAAGGGCTATACGGGCGCGACTGTCAGCATCCGGCGCGGCGGCTTCATCTACACCTTCGACGAGAGGGGGCGCCAACTCTCGGCGACGCCGGCGCGCTGACGTGGAAGCCCTTGTGCCCGTCGGAGTCTGGTCCCGCCCAAGCGTTCCAGAACCGGACGAAGGCAGTCCTACGGAGTTAGGTATCTATGATCCGGCCCATGCCGGCGCGGGCGCGACCTGTCTGACTAGTGTAGCGCTAGGCATCACATGGATCGCGGCCCGGTCGGAGTATTGGCCGTCCGCGGACAGGAACCCGACATCGTCAGGGTCAAATGAACCAGATTTCTTGTTCAGCGTGATGTGTCTCGCCTTCGGCATCGGTGCTGCCGGTGCTGATTGGATCGCGCGCCTGGGGCGGTCGGCATGGTTCGCGGGACTGGAACCCCGCAAGGAGGATCTTGCCATCTCGGGCGGCGTCTCCGCCGGGCGCTGGACCGCGCCGGTCCGGAGCACCGGGAGCAAGGGCCGTATCGCCGCTGAGGTCGAGGCCTTCGTCGCACAAGCGCGCTTCCCAAACGCACCCTTGGCGACGATCGCTGTTCCACAGGGTGCGGGGACCCGTGACCTGGCGGTCGCGCTCGGCCTTGTCAGCGCCCTACAGAAGCGCCGCGATGCGAGGAGGTGCCGGACCGCCGTGATTGTGACCGTCGAGGCTGGAATATCGCCTGATGCCAGCGGGTTCGTGCGCGGGCTGCTGGACCGGGGCGCCTTCGTGGTGCGGGCAGGTCTGGGCGCGTCGGGCGACCATCTCCACCACTTTCCGCTACGGGCGACGATCTTGCCGCGCAGAGGTCGTCTGGTCTGTGTCGATCTTGCAGACCACTTGGCCTGTTGGAGGCCAGGGAGCGCTGCGGACCTGCATGTGATCCCGTCCGGCTTCGACGATGCCGCGCGCGTCCTGTCCCGGTTGCCCGTTCCAGGCGATGCCGGGGTGAGCGAAGCCCGCGCCCTCAATTTGCATCTGCACCCTGACCTGGACGCCCGCGGCACTCTCATCGTGGAGATCGACCGGCTCGCCACGCATTGCCGCGAGCTCTTCCTCAGGTCGGATGGCAACATGGTGTTCACCACCGCAGATCGCATGGACGGCGTGACCGGCTCTGCCGACCTGCTCGTCATCCACGAAGCGCGCGTGCCCCACCACGTCCGCTTCTGTCACAGACGCGGCGCATTGTTCGAGGACGGCGCGTGACACCACGTCAACGGTTGGCTATATGTTGGGACATCGCATGAACACCTGATCCGCCCTCCTCGACAGCTTGATCCAGCCCCCACCCGGAATCCGTCCGGACGGTCTGGCTCATCCTGCTCATTGAGGAGATTGCGATGTTTCAGGTTCAGGCTCCCGTCGTCATCGTTCCGTCCGCCGAGGCCCGCGCCGCGTTGGGCGTCCAGCTTCGCCCTGCTGCCCTCGCTGCCTGGCGCGAGATCGCGCGTCGCGGTCAGGGCATCGAGATGGCGTATTTTCAGATCGTCCACACGGGCGTGACGCTGGCGGTGTGCTCACGCATCCGCAGCAACGGCTTCATCGAGATCGGGCTCGGTCTCGGTGATCCTAGGCAGGCGGCGCGGGTCATACCCGCCGCCCAGCTCCGCCAAGCCGAGGCCCGCGTTCAGTCTCGTCGCGGCCGGCCGGCGCGGCAGTATTGATGGCCGAGTGGGGGCAGCATTCCTGCCCCCACAAGGCGACGATCGACGTTGACGGGAGACGTCCCGCAGCGCTAGAGAACCGCCTCCGCAAGAACCCGGCTGCCCCATTCAACCTGCCACGCCCTTTTCTCCGCCAGCCTCCGGCTGCGCGGCGTTTCATCGTGGCCGGGCCGTGGGCAGCAAGGGGCGCGCCGTTCGCCCTGCGCCCCACGTCCGATTTTGACGCCCACGTGGCGCATCCCTTGCGCATCCAGACATTGGAAAGGCTGACATGAACGCCCCTTTCAAGCGGCATGGCTCGACGCACGGCGTCGGCACGGGCAGCACGCTGCTGGCGCTGGATTGCGCGCAGAACGTCCATGCGGCGGTTGATCGCCGCATGCCCGAGGCGCGCGCGCTGACGGGGTGGCTGACCGAAAACGCCGCGGCATTCGGCCTGGGCGATGCAGCTCTTCCCGAGGAGGGAGATGGTCTCGGACGTTCACGCCGACGCGGCGTCCCCGTGGCAGACTGGCGCAAGATCAAGGTGGCGCTGGATTCGGCTGCGGCGGTCCTGCCGAGCCCGGCGGATGCGCCGATCAACCGCTGGATCGCGGCGATCAGCGATGCGCTGGAGCTTGACCCGGTGTCCACGCACATCCTGGCGCTTGCCTTGCACTACAGGCTGGACAAGCGGGTCGAGCGGCTGTTCGACACCATAAGCGAGTGCCGCGGCGGCGCCCACAGGCTGAGCCGCGACGCAGGGCTTTTCGCGCTGTTGTTGCAAGCCTCGATGGCCGAGGTTGCAAGCGGGCTGACCACCAATGCGAAGCTGCTGGCGAGCGGTTTGCTGCAGGTTGATCGGCAGGGCTGCCTGTCCGTGCAGGAACGGCTGGTGTCGCTGATCCGCCAGGACGTGCCGCCGGCGGCGGACTTCTATGACCAGCTGCTCGGCTCGAGCCAGTCGGGGCCGCTGCCGTGGGAGGCGTTCGCGCATCTTGGCCGAGAGGCGGAGGTCGCGGCCGACGTGCTGCGGGCGGCGCTTGCGGGCAGGGAGAGCGGTGTCAGCATCCTGCTTTACGGGCCGCCCGGCACGGGCAAGACATCGTTTGCCGCGACGCTGGCCGCACGGGTCGGCGTTCGGCTGCGCCCGGTGGCGGAAGCCGACGATGACGGCGACGAGCCGCAGCGCCACGACCGGCTGGCCGGGTTGCGCCTTGCCCAACGCCTTGCCGTGCCCGGCGACACGCTGCTGCTGTTCGACGAGGCGGAGGACCTGTTCGTGCGCCGCGGGACGGAATGGGACGAGCCGGTGACCAGCTCGCGCGTGTTCATCCACCGGCTGCTGGAGCGCTTGGCGGTGCCGGTGATCTGGACCGCGAACGACATCGGCGTGCTCGGCCCGGCGGTGCTGCGCCGGATGACCATGTGCCTGGAGCTGCGCGTGCCGAACCTGGCGACCCGCACGAGGCTGTGGCGCCGCATGGGCGAGGCGGAAGGCATTGTGCTGCAAGACACCGATGCGGCGCGTTTGGCACGCCTGGTGCCGGCGGCCCCCGCCGTGGCCTCAGGCGCGCTGCGGGCGACACGGCTGGCCGGTGGCGGGGCGGAGACGGCGCGGCTCATCGTCGAGGGTGTGGCACGTGCCGTGCGCGGCGGTGAGCTGCCGGCGCCCGAACCGGAGCATGACGCCCGCTACGACCCGGCGCTGGTCAACGCCGATTGCGACCTGGCGCACTTGACCGCGGACCTCCTGCGCCCCGGCGCGACGCGCGCCGTCTCGTTCCTGCTATCCGGCCCGCCGGGCGCGGGCAAGAGCGCCTGGGTGCGGCACTTGGCCGGCCGGATGGGCATGCCGGTGCTGCAGAAGCGCGCGTCCGACCTGCTCAACATGTTCGTCGGCGGGACGGAGCAGAACATCGCCGGGGCGTTCGCCGAGGCGCGGGAGGCGCAGGCCTTTCTGGTGTTCGATGAGGCGGACAGCCTGTTGCTGGAGCGCGCCGCTGCCGTGCGGAGCTGGGAGATCAGCCAGGTCAACGAAATGCTGACCTGGATGGAAAGCCATGCCCTGCCGTTCGCCTGCACGACCAACCTGGTCGACCGGCTGGACCGCGCCAGCCTGCGCCGTTTCCTGGTCAAGCTGCGGTTCGACTGGTTGACGACGACGCAGGCGCGGCTGGCGTTCCGGCAGTTTTTTGGCGTGGCGCCACCGGCAAGCCTGGACGGGCTGCGGACGCTGACGCCGGCCGACTTCGCCCTGGCGCGGCGACGCATGGCGGTGCGTGGCGGTGAAGCGAACCCGGCCGCTGCGCTGGGCCTGCTCGCGGCCGAGTGCGAGGGCCGGGTCGGCGCCCGCCAGCCGGTCGGGTTCAATCACGCGAGTGCGGCCGACGGGTTGCACACGTGAGCCGTATGAAGCAGCCTTCTCCTGTGCGCTATGCTCCCGCTGAACGATTGTTTCGCCTGGCCCGGCACTTGGCGGGAACCCGTACCGGCCTCACTCTCGACGAGATGGCTGCGGAGCTTGAGGTCGGACGCCGGACCGCCGAGCGGCTGCGCGACACTTTGGCCTCCATGTTCCCGCAGTTGGATTGGTGGGACGATGACGAGCGGGTGCGGCGCTGGCGCCTGCCGGGGAGTGCGTTGGTCGGAGTGATCGAGCTCCGGGCCGAAGCGGTGGCCGCGATCGAGGTGGCCGCGCGCGAGTGTGACGGGCGCGGGGAGGCCAATCGTGCCGTGCTGTTGCGGGAGGCCTCGACCACGCTGCGCGCCGTCATGCGGCCGGACGCCTTGCGCCAAGCCGAGCCGGACATCGCAGCACTGATGGAGGCGGAAGGTATCGCCATGCGGCCAGGTCCGCGGCCGGTGATCGCGGCTGGTGTCTTGCCAATGCTGCGCCGCGCGATCCTCGGCATGCAGCTTGTGGTGGTACGCTACGCCGGCCGTGATTCAGAGGAGCCGGCGGCCCGCATTCTTTGTCCCTACGGCATCCTCTACGGTGGGCGCGGCTGGCTGGTCGCGCACGTGGATGGCCTGCCGGAGATGCGGCTATGGCGTCTGGACCGGATCATCTCCGTCGATCTGCTCGACCGCGGCTTCCCACGGCGCGAGGATTTCTCGTTGTCGGCTTATGCAGCGCAATCCTTTGGGGTGTTCCAGGAGGAGGCGGTCGACGTGGTGCTGCGGTTTGCGCCGGAGGCGGCGGATGACGCTGCCGGATGGCTGTTCCACCCGTCGCAGAGAACCGCGAGGGAGCCGGACGGCGTGCTGACTGTGCGCTTTTGCGCTGGTGGGATGCAAGAGATGTGCTGGCATCTTTTCACGTGGGGAACAGCTGTAACGATTTTGGTACCGGAACAGCTTCGATCTGAGTTGTCTGAAATGGCTGAAGCAATCGCGCACCATCATAGCACAACGCAAGGAAACCAACACGAAGCCCATGCAGCCGAAACATGATGCAGTGAACGGAGGCGGCTGTGACTATAACAAAGGCGCGGGCGACAAAAGGTATTGACATAAGTCTGCGTATCGAGGGAGCGATGGATGGAACACTCGTTGAAAAGCGTCATCTCCATGATCAACGAGGGCAAGATTGTCCTGCCGGCCATGCAGCGACCGTTCGTGTGGCGGGAAGACCGCATTACGAAGCTTATGGACAGTCTACTGCGGGGATTTCCACTTGGTATGGCGCTTCTCTGGAAGACGCAGAGCGTGCAGCGCTTTCGAAGGTTCGAGAAAGACGTCAAATCGGACACTGGCATCACGGTCGATTACGACAGTGGGTCCGCCAGCGAACGCTATCTCGTGCTAGACGGCCAGCAGCGTTTGACCGCCCTGTATGTTGCCCTGGCTGGCACCTACGAGAGCAAACGGATGTTCGTGAATGTCCTGAGTGGCGTTAAGGGTGAAAGAGACACGTCGGAAGCTTACTGGGATTGCCGATTCCTGACCCAGGCCGAAGCCAGCAGCCTTAATGAATGGCCAAAAGCGGATACAGAAAAGACTGGAACGCCAGGGCGGGCGGTGTTCGTAAGGCTCGACGAGCTGACCCGTTTTCGTGGGAAAACGATCAATCGGTTCGCGATCAGCTTGGCGGCCGATTTGGGTCTGAACGAGGCCCAGACGGAGAGGCTGACCGAGAACTATTTCATAGGATCCCTCCTGCTCTCAAACGATCGGGCGCTGCAATTTCACCCAATCGACGAGAACAGCGAAGAGCCGACACCGATGGAGGAAATCCTTGAGATCTTCGTCCGCGTGAATTCGGCGGGGCTCGTTCTTCTCAAATCCGATCTTCTAATGAGCCTATTAGCCCGCATTATTCACGAGAAATGCGCGATCAAAGCCAAACCGTTGATATCGCTCACAACTATGCGAATGGGCTGTTTGATGAAGTTTTTTGCAATGAAATTTCTGGCCCAGGTGTTTGGTGGCCTAGGCCGATTTCGGGCGGTCCGATGAATTATTCGGGTTAGATATAGAGTTGAACGACATCCAACAAAGAATTTACAGGGCCGTCGATGAAGTAAACACGGCGCGCCCGTTCGACATCACGCGCGATGACGTTCTGAAATCTCTGCTGATTGCGATCGGAGCCGACACGCGCTTTGCCAACCTCATTGGCAAGTCGGGCCAATTGCAAACCCTTGCCACCCGAATGAACGAACTTCTGCCATTGGCAACACAAGCGTGGAAGACGCTCGGCGTCATCCTCATGGATGATTGCAAGATCACCTCCGGGCGGTTCCTACGGGGTCATAACTCGCTTCTTCCATTCGTGGCCTACCTCATAGAAAACCCGGCCCCGGGCCCAGGCGAGAAGAGACGCAGGGTCACTGGGATCTACATCGCCTTAATGACAGGCATCTTTTCCAGCGCGGAAGCCCGAATGGGGTCGTTCGCACGCAACTACTGCAAGGGGATTACAACGTTCCCGCTTGAGACACTGGGAAAACTAGTGGCGGGATATTACGGCGTGGTTTCTCTCGAGAACCTGCTTTCCCGCTACCTCGATCTAACACTGAATATTGCGCATGGGGGCATCACTCTTGACCACAATCCGGGCAACCTTGAGCGGGACCACATCTTCCCGCGCGCGATGCTGGCGAAGGAGGACATGCCGGATGATCGGACGAACCACTACGCCAACTTCCATTTTTTACGCGGCAAGGACAACCGCAACAAGTCTGACACGCCGCCTGATCAGTGGTTCCGCAAACCCGGACTACAACCAGCCTACTCGGATGCGGATCTCAAAGAGCGATTACTCCGATGGGAATTACTTGAGCCAGGCAACTTCGACAAGCTCCTTGAGGAAAGGTCTCGCCTTATAAGTGAGCGTGCTTGCAAGCTCTTTGGGATGGAAAAATACGAGATCGATAGCCTATTCTCGGGTTAGCGCCGACTCACTCGGCAATGGATCAGGCAGAATCCAAGCTGCTTGATATCTTTGATTGCTGCACGATGCGATTGCAGTATGCGCGGATCGAGATCGCTGAGGTGCCAGGTGTAGGCTCCTACCTTCAACCGAGAGCAGCTCGATGGCACCCAAGCCCAAAAAAACTTCGCCAACGTGGAGTGACGTAAAAGGAAAGATGACCGAGTTCGACCGCGCTGGCCTGCTTGGAACTATCCAGGATCTATACGCCGCCAGCAAGGACACCCGAGCTTTCCTGCACGCCCGGTTCGGCCTTGGCCATGATGTGCTCAATCCGTATAAGGCCACTATCGACCGCTGGCTTTGGCCTGACCTCACCAAGAACCAAACAACATCCGTTGCCGCAGCCAAGAAGGCAGTTGCAGATTATAAGAAGGCCATCGGGCAGCCCGCCGGACTGGCGGAGCTGATGGTTTTTTATTGCGAGCGAGCGGCAGGTTTCGGCGGCGAGTATGGCTTTCAAGATGGAGGATATTTTGACGCGCTGGTGAGGATGTTTGAACAGGCGCTCAAGATGTCGGTCACCCTACCTGTCGAGCGGCGTGACACAATGCTGCATCGCTTAGACTCAGTGCGCCGTATCAGCCATCGCTTTGGTTACGGGGTTGGGGACGGCATGGATCATCTACTCGCGAGATATACAAGACATAGCGAAGCGCTCGAATGAAAGTGTCTCACGTAAATAGGCAGGACAGTTGGCAAGCGCCAAAACACGCGCCGGTGTCCGCCTCAAGGCCCAGGCCGGAACACAAGAAGAGCGGCATCCGATCCCAGTAGCCCGGCGCGGGCGGCGACGAACAGCCGGTCCAACTCCGGCACAAACAGAGAGGTGCGCGCGCCGGAGTGCGTTGGAAAGCGTGCGAGCGGGTGGTAGCCCGCCGTATCGCCTTGCAGCACGTCTACAAAGCCTTCGCCGCAGCTGACGTAGAGACGCCGGCGCTTGGCGTCGAAGAACACGTCGTCGGCGTCGCCGCAGGTCGGGAGGTTGGCCGTCACAGCCCCAGTCTTCGTGTCCAACAAGACCAGCCGCGGTGGGCTGCGGAACACGGTGGCGAGGACCGCCATCGCACTGTCGAGCGCCATGGGAAAGTTCGCTTTTAGACCCGGCACACGCCAGCTCGCGACCTGCTTGCCGGCCGCAAGATCCACGACCGCGACCTGCCCAGCGTCGGGCACATTCACGAACGCCCGCCGTATACTCGGATCGAGCTGAAAACCTTCAGGATGGGCAGGGAGCTTGATGTTGCTCGCGACCGACCGGCTTGCCGGATCAAGCACGGCGAGGCCGCCGCTGCCGTAACCGACGATAAACTGGCCGGTTCGTACGTCGAGGCGGACGTTGTCGGCGTCTTCACCCAAGCTGACCACGCCTGCTGGCGAGAAATCCTCACCCTTGAACAAGCGAACCGACCCGTCACCAGCGCTGGCGATCGCAATCAAGTCCGTCTGTGGCGCGTAGCCGACGCCCTGTGGCTCCTTCAGTCCGGCGAAGCGGTGGATAGCCTTCCCCACCGCAACATCCACCACATTGACGGTGCCGTTGCCGAGTTCGGCCACGAACAGGTGCCCGCGCCGGAGGTCCACGGCCATGTGGTCGATGCGGCCCGAAGCACCCGTGAGCGGGATTGTTCGCTCCAGCACGAGCGGCGGCTCTGCGTCCGCTGCCTGGACCTTGCCAGACAGCGTCCAGAGAAGGGTCAGAAGGCAGCAGAGAACCGCCCTCTGCTTGGTGAAGAACATCGCGGCTATGTCCTTCAGCTACGGGCCACGTTCACCTTGTCCAGGGCCGCACGCAGTCCCTTCGCCAGCTTGGCGGCATCGTCGTTGGCCCAGAAGTGCATGAAGAACAGCCGCGGCTCGTCGTCGAGCATGTGGTTGTGCACGGCCGTGACCTCGATGCCGTTCTCGCGGAGCGCGCGCAGCACCGGGTTCACCTCCTTGGCCGTGAGCACGAAGTCGCCGGTGATCGCCGCCTTGCCGCCGCCGGTCGGCTGGAAATTGATCGCCTCGCCCGAGCCCATGGCGATCGGCACCTCCATGCCGCCGTCCTTGATCGTCTCGGCCCGGGGTATGCCGACTTGGTAAACACCTCCGGCGGCCTTGCCCTTGGCACCGAGAACCTGATCGATCATCGCCGTGTCGAGGTCTAGCCGCGCCGGCTGCTCACTGCCGGCGGCGGGTGCTTGCGAGCTGGTAGCCACAGTGGCGGGGCCAGTTCGTGCCGGCTGTTCACTGCCGGGGATTGGCGCTTGCGAGCTGCTGGCCACAGCAGCGGGTGCCTGCGAGCCAGCGGATGCGGTCGCGCTGCCGAGTGGCGTCTTGCTGAGCGCGAGGCCGTCGTGCAGGGCCGCCGCGAGCTTGGCCGGGTCGCCATGGCCGAGCACGTGCATGTAGAGCGTCGAGGGCTGCGCGCGCAGCAGGTGGTTGTGCAGCGCCGTGATCTCGATGTTGTTCTCGGCCAGCTCCTTCATCACCGGCCCGACCTCGTCCTCGGTCAGCACGAGGTCGCCCATGACCATCGTCGCGTCGCCCCTGCCCTGGAAGGCGAGCCAGGAGCCGAGTGCCAGCGTCGGCTTGATGTCGACGCCGTCCAGCTTTACGTGCAGGTCGGTGCGCGGCAGGCCCACGCGATACACCCCGCCCGGCATCTCCGTGCCGGACTTGCCGAGCGCGTCGGCAACCTTGGCCCAGTCTGCCTCTGCCGCGCCGGCCGCCGCCGGCAGCATAATGCACAGCGCCGCCGCCTTGAGTGTCGTCCTAATCATGTATGTCTCCTGAGTTTCTCATTGTTCCGGCCGCTTACTGAAGCGATCGGATCTCCAACCGGTCGAAGTGCGTGACCGAGTCCGCCTTGGTCCACAGCGCAACCTTGCCCGGGCCGGCGAAGGTGCGGTCGCTATGGGTCAGCAGTGGTTTGCCGTCGAACGACACCGAGAGCCGGTCGCCCTGGGCGCGCAGGGTCAGCGTGTGCCACACGCCAGAGGGCACCTGCGCCGAGACGCCCGCGATCTGCTGCCGCCGGCTCTTGACCACGCGGTAGAGGTTGACGTTGCCCTCCAGCGCATTGGCACGGACGACATAGTAGTTGTCCGCATCGGTCAGGCGTACGGCCAAGCCGCCCGCTTGGTCCCCCTTACCCGAGACAGCCTTGAAGCGGACGCTTGCCTCCACGTCCTGTGCCGGCAACGGCTCGTAGACGGCGAGCGGGAAGCGATAGTCGGTCGGGTCGGCGCTCATCTGCGCAATGGCCTTGCCTTGGCTTGCGCTGGCGTCCTCGACCACCCGCCAGTCGCCGATCGCGCCCTTTCCGGTGCGCCACGACGTCAGAAAGTCCGGCGGCAGCGGTCCGACCGCGAAGCGAGACAGGTCGATGCTGCCCGTCATGCCCTGCGCCCGGGCAGCGGTGGCTAAATAGGGCAGGGCGAGCGCAGCCCCGAGAAGCATGCGCCTTTTCATCAAGCCACTCCTATGAAACGGAGGAAAACCCGGTCGAGGAGCAGGCCAGAAGCATCGGGCTCATCCCCACCTTGAAGCGAAAGCTAAGGCAGTTTGGCAGGCGTTGTTTAAGGCAGAATTATTCGGGCGGGCCGAACGCTTAATACTGCCCTAAACGAGGCGTGGCCTACTCGCTCACCTCCAGCGAACCGCGGAGTGTCCTGAACCAGGGAATGAATGCGCCTCCTAGTCGTCGAGGATGAAACGCGGATCGTCGAGGTGCTGCGGGCGGCCCTGGACCGGGCCGGCTTCGTCGTGGACGCGGTCACGACCGTCGCCGACGCCCGCGCGGCGGTTCCTCTCGTCGCCTACGACGCGATCATCCTCGACCTCGGGCTGCCAGATGGCGACGGGCTGGAGTTGCTGGCTGAGCTGAGGCGGGTTGGCAACCGCGTCCCCGTACTGGTGCTCACGGCCCGCGATGCGATCGAGGCCCGGGTGACCGGCCTGAACGCCGGGGCGGATGACTACCTGATCAAGCCCTTTGCAATGGTCGAGCTGATTGCCCGCACCAAGGCGCTGCTGCGCCGGCCCGGGCAGGCGCTCGGCGTGGTGCTTGAAGCCGGCAACATCGTCTTCGACACCATCGGCCGCGATGTCCGGGTTGGCGCGGCCGTGCTGCCCTTGGCGCGCCAGGAGCTGGCGATCCTGGAGCACCTCATGCGCCGGCTCGGCCGCGTCGTGCCGAAGGCGGTGCTGGAGGAGAAGCTCTACGGCATCGACGAGGAGCTGGGGTCCAACGCGATCCCGGTCCACGTCCACCACCTACGCCGCAAATTGGCAGAGGCGGGGGCAGGCGCGGAGGTCCACACCGTACGCGGCATTGGCTATCTGCTGACCGAGCCGCCCGCATGAGCGTTTGGCTGCGCTCCATTCAGGGCCAGGTGGCGCTGCGGCTCGCCCTGGTGTTCGTGGTGGCGACGGCGCTGGGCGTCGGCACCCTGCTTTACGAAGGCATGCAGCAAACGGCGTTGCAGGACGCCTCGGACGCGGACGCGCTGGCGCACGCCCTGCTACGCGAGTTCGTGCTCGACCTCGCCTGGGCCATCCCGCTTTTCGCAGCCGCGACCCTGGGTGTCGGAGTGTGGGCCGTCCGCAGCGCGCTCCGGCCGCTCCGCTCGGCCTCCGAACGCGCCGCGGCGATCGCGCCGGACGCGGCAGGCGTGCGCCTGCCGGTCGCGGCCTTGCCGTCCGAGCTGGCTCCCTTGGTCGCCGCGGTCAACCACGCGTTCGACCGTTTGGAGCAGGGCTTTGCCGCACAGCGCCAGTTCACCGCGAACGCGGCGCACGAGCTGCGGACACCGCTCGCCATTCTGACCGCTGGGCTGGAAGCGCTCGATGACGGCCCGGAGGTTGCCAAGTTGCGCGCCGACACTGCCCGGATGAACCGCCTGGTGGAGCAGTTGCTGCGGGTGGCCCGGCTTGACGCCGTGCCGCTGGACATCGGCAAGGTCATCGACCTGTGCGCCACGGCGGCGTCCGTCGTCGAATACCTGGCGCCCTGGGCCGTTAGCCAGGGGCGTGCGTTGGGCTTCGACGCGCCTTCGGAACCGGTGCCAGTACGCGGCGACGCCGATGCGATCACGGATGCGCTGCGCAACCTGATCGAGAATGCGGTCGCCCACGCACCTCTGGAGACCGAGGTGACCGTGGCAGTGTCACCGGACGCCGCTGTGAGCGTGTCCGACCGCGGGCCCGGCGTGGCACGGGCAGATCGGGCGCACGTGTTCGAGCGCTTCTGGCGGGGCCGAGGCGAACGGCGGGCCGGGGCTGGGCTTGGCCTGGCGATCGTAGCCGAAACCGCGCGGGCTCATGGTGGCACGGTCGAGGTCGGCGACACGCCAGGGGATGGTGCCGTGTTCACTTTGAAGCTTCACCGCGCCTAAGCCAGCAAAAGGGCTGTATCTATCCAGCACGCTGGTAGCGGTTGTATCCGGCAAGCTGTGCGCTCATGCACCGGCGGAGCCTACGCGGCAGGATCCTCTATCAGTCCTCGCAGCGTATTTGCGTGAATTCTAGACCTGAGCCGAATGTGTTCAAAACCGATTAGGTGAGCCTGAGGACACGCGTTCAGAGGCGCTGGACCCGGCGCCGACCGACGTGGAACGACGCATCGACCGCGATCCGCAGCCCGCCGATCCGGTCTAGCGACCGCCGCTCGGATCGCGCCGCAACGATGTCCCGTGCGCGGCCCGGAATGTAGTGCAGCACCACCAGGACAGCGAAGGCGATTGCGGAGTAGCCGAAGTACGCCACCGTCGTTAGCAGGTTGTGTGCTGTGTGGAAGAACAGGAAACCGACCGCACAGAATAGCCCCATGCCGAAGAAAACGGCCGACGCCAGGCCGATCACGCCCATGACGAGCCAGGCGACCATGCCGCCGATCATCATCACGAAGACGACCAAGCCCGCCACGAACACCGCAACCAGTTCCCAAACGAACCGCATGCCGTCCTCCTACCGCTCCAGCTCCGCCGTCTCGCGAGCCGCCCGCTGTCGTGGCGTCCGCTCAATCGCTGGCGCTGCGCTCTTGGCCGCTTCCATCTGACGGTCTGCGACACGCACCGCGCATTGTAGCCAGATCTGCGCGGTCTCCCGTCCGACGGCTTTCGCCAGGTCGTTCCAGTCCGTCCCCTTCACGCCATCGGGGAACAGCGGGAACAGCGCCTTGCCGCCGACGGCGGCCGCGGCCTCCTCCGCCTTGATCCGGCCGACGTTTGGCACCTTCTCCCGATCGCTGTCGCCGGCTATGTAGATCGCGCGCTCCGGATGCCGCGCCCGGTAGAGCTCCGCCACCTTCCCGAGGTTGCTGGCGTTGAAGGCGACGAGGACCGGGTGCCCGGTCAGCTCGTGCACGGTCGCCGCGGTGGCGTAGCCCTCGGCGATCAGCAACGGGCCCGGCTTGCCCACGTCGCCCAACGCGAAGTGCCCGGTGTCCATCCGCCCGTTCGGCAGGAACATCTTGCCCCCGTCCGGCTGGATCAGCTGCAGGCTCGACAGCTTACCGTCCGCGCCATGCACCGGGATAATCAGCATCCCGGCGATGCTCTTCTTGCGCTCGCTGCCGTCCTCCGCCCGGACCGTGATGTTCTGGCCGTAGCGGCCCTCGCGCAGCCCCTTCGCCGCGGCGCCCTTGCTCTCGAGGTAGACCGACTTCTCCACTGGCGCCGCGGCCTCCCAGATCGCATCCGCCTGCCCTGCCGCGCGCTCATACATCTGCTCGCGCTGCTGCGCGCGGTCGTGTCGCTTCTGCGCCGTCTCCGCCGCCAACTGGGCGCGGTCCTGTGCCGCCATCGCCCGTTCACCTGTGGCCTTCCAGGTGACCCGCTCGCCGGTCTTGAAGTTCTGGATGAACCCGGCCGGCCGGCCGTCGAGATGCCCCTTATAGGCGCCGCTCCGCTCGACGCCACGATCCCCGTCCACGGGAACGCGGTGCAGCATCCCGTCCATGAGCGGCGCGCCCTGCACCTGCAGCCCAGCCTTGTGGAGCGCCGCGGCGAACTCGGTGCGCGCGTCGGGACCGGCGTCGATCTGCACCGAGTTCTTTTCCGGCATCCACTGCGCGAAAGCATCGGGGGCGACGCCAGGCGGGATGAACCATGCGCGCTCGGTCGTGTCCCACCGCGCGCCCGCCTGCTTGGCGACGTCCTTCTGCGCATAGGGGACGGCAAGATAGGTCCGCTGGTCGTTGGACGTGTCGCTACTGGACAAAGTGGGCATTCGACGCCTCCGTGAAGTCGATCGCGATGTCCGCCGTGTAAGGGCTGGGCGCAGCCCTGGGCGGAGTTGGCCAAGGTTCCGCCGGCCCTGGCCGGTGGAATGCCAACGGAGGGGCCACGGGCCGGCCGGCCGCTGCCATGCTCGCCGCGGCCTGGCGCACCCCGCCGGCGAGGGCCGGGACGCTGGTTGGGCCTAGGTATTTGGCGACGTATCCATTACGGAAGCCCGCCGAGTAGTCGCCGGTGTTGTAGGCGGACAGGGCCGCAAGCAGCGCGGGCTGGCCCTCGCCCAACCGGCGGACCGCCTCGGCATAGTTGGCGGTCAGAATGCGCCCGCCGGCGGCGATGTTCGTGCACGGGTCCAACGCCTGCTCGACCGTGTAGCCCAGCGCCAGCAGGTTCCGGCTATTCACCTGCATCAAGCCCAGGTCGACCGAGAAGCCGCGCGCGATGTAGCCCTCCGCGATCCGCACGGCCTCGGCGACGCTGACCGCATGGGGCTGCGGACCGCGCAGCCGGTTGACGTTCAGCGCGATGGCGTTGCCGCCGCTCTCGACGCGGACGATGGCTTCGAGGGTGGGCGCCTTGACGTTCAGCGCGCAGGCCAGCAGCAGGGCGGGGATCACCAGACCCACACCGGATGCGCCACCGATTGCACGCTCTCAACCGGCACCCCGGCAAAATAGCGGGAATCGTAGGAGTTGCGGGCACGACCGGCCAGAAGCCACACCTGCCCGGCCTGGACGCGGTAGTCGCCGGCCGGGACGGGTTGCAGCGGGCGTCCGCCGGTGTCCCGCTCCAGCTGCGCGGTCCCGGCCACGTCGATGCCGTTCACGGCAATGCCGGCCGGCGTGACGCACACCAGGTCGCCGGCCAGCGCTGCGATCGGCTTGACGATCGGCTCACGCCCGTCGTGGCAGGAGCCGGCCGGGACGTAGCCCCGCTCCGCCGCCAGCCGGGCCTCGGGACCGTCAGGGAGGCACACGGTCACGACCTCCCCGCGCTGCAGCGCGCCGGCCAGCGGAGACACTCGCCAAACCCCGACCGGCATCGAGTTTGTCGTGTTGATCCGAAAGCCGAGCGCCTCCACGCAGATCAGCGTCCAGAGGGTCCAGCCTGCGGCATAGGCCCAGCGTGCCCTGATCCTCATAGTGCGTACTCCCGCCGGGTCCGCGTCGGCAGGCGGATCGTCGTGCCCGACCGTGGTGCTGGGATCCGCGAGCGCTCGGAAAAGGTCGGGTCGATGAAGTAGAGGATCTGCGTGCCCTTGATCGGCCGCTCGCCGGCGATGAACACCACCATCTCGCCGCTTTCGAGGATGCGCCCGTCGTCGTCCTTGCGCGGCTTGCGCAGCGCCATCACCTCGTCCGGCGTCATCACCGGCCGCGACACCTCGTGGTAGGTGCGCGACACGTTCTTGAGCGAGCCGCTCTTGAGCCCGCTCTCGGTCACGTCCTCCTTGACGATCGTCGTGTTGCCGATGTCGTGGCTGATCCAGTCGGCCGTGCTGCCCTCGTTCGGGGCGTAGATGATCCGGATATGGCAGTTGCCGGTGATGCTCTGGTGCGGGCCGTAGGCCTGGAAAAGCTGCTCCCGGTTCTGCGCCGCGAGGAAGAACTTGATCCCGTAGCCCGCGGCTTTCGGCAGGCTGCCCTCGATGACCTCCATGCGGCCCAGCGACGGGAACTCGTCGAGCAGCGCCAGCAGCCGGTGCCGGTGCGGCATGATCGCCTGGCCGTCCTCGTAGCGCAGCTCGGCGCCCATCAGCTGCCGCATCGCCATGGTGAGCAGCAGGCGCACGAGCGGGCGCAGCCGCTCCTTGTCCGCGCCGCGGGTCACGATGTAGAGCGACACCGGCTTCTCGGCGTTCATGAGGTCGATCAGCCGGAAGTCGCTGCGCGCCGTGTTCCGCGCCACCAGCGGGTCGGCGAACAGCGTCATGTAGACCTTGGCGCTGCTCAGCACGCTGCCGCGCTCCTTCTCGGGCCGGTCGAGCATGTCCCGCCCGGCTGCCGCCACGACGGGATGCGCGCTGCCCAGCATCTCATCCCATAAGGCGTTCGCATCGCGCGCCGGGTCCGACAGCATCGTCGCGAGGTCGGCCAGCGTCCCGACCGCATTCCGCGCCAGAGCAAGGTGGCGGACGTGCAGGATCATGCCGGTGATCAGCGCGAAGCTGGTCTTGGTCCAGTGGTCCTTGCCCTCCAGCCCTTCGCCCTTAGGGTCGCAGATGGCCTGCGCGACGTTCTGCGCGTCGCTGACCTCGAACGGCGTGCCGATCCGCACCTCCTCCAGGAAGTTGAACCCGGCGCTGCCGTCCACCGCGCCGGGCTCCCAGCGGATGACCGTGTTGCCCCCTCCGTTGGCATTCCAGCCGCTATCGCGGCCGGAACCTTCGCCAACTCCGCCCTCGCCCGCGCGCCACCCGGCGGTCAGCGCCCAGAGCTCGCCCTTTTCGTCGTAAACGAGCGCGCTCGCCAGCCAGGACAGCAGCGTGGGAAGGATGTTGCCGACGCCCTTGCCGCTCCGGGTCGGGGCGACGACGATGGCGTGCTCGGGGCCGTCGTGCCGCAGGTACTGGATGCGCCCGGCCGGGTTGGTCCAGCCGCCGACGTAGATCCCGGCGTGCGGCTTGTCCCTGCGCGCGAGCAGGCCCGTCCCACGGATCTCCGCTTCGTCGGTCATGAACCGGGCGCTGCCGTGCACGTCGCCGTGCTTGATCGGTTTGCGGCGGGCGTTGGACGCGGACAGGCCGGCGAGCAGCCCGGCGATGGCCACCCCCATGAAGCCGACGCTCAGCCATGAGAAGGTGCTCTTGGCGTTCGCCGCCCACGGCGCCTGCATCCACTGCGCCCAGCCCCACGGCGCATAGGCGTGCCCGAACCAGGGGGTGCCGAGCATCGGATGGTAATGGACGCGGTAGGCGACGAACTGGGTGGCCGCCGCGCTGACCGCGACGGCGGCAGCGACGAGCCCGGTCGTGACCAGCAGCGCCTTGCGTGCCGGGGTCATTGCACGACGGGCCCGAAGTGGACCGGTTGCGTCCCGCGCGTGCGGCCGTCCACGTAGGGGCGGAGCACCATGTCCTTCGTGACCTGGATGGTGAAGCGATAGCCCGGCCGGATGCGGACGGTGTTCGGGATCGCCAGGCCCGAGCGGGCGACCTCCTGGCCCAACGCTCCGAATTGCTGGCCGAGCGAGCCGGCGATCAGCTGCTGGCTGTCATACCCGCCCTGCCCGCGCCCCTGCGGCTGGGAGAGCTGGATGCCGGCGCCGGCCACGGCGACGATCAGCGCGTTGCCGAACTTCTCCCACAGGTGCCGATCGACCTGGTCGTGCAGCCCGGCAAAGCCGGCCTGGTCGGCGGCGGGCATCGAACCGATCGAGATGCTGCTGCTGTCAGGGAAGATGATGCGGGTGATGACCGACGGCAGACGCCCCTGCCCGGCCGACACGACGTTGTCGTAGACACCGACGACCTTGGAGTTCGCCGGGATCAGCCGGTAGCGGCCGGTGGCGCTGTCGTAGACGTCGGCGACCACCCGGCCGACCATCTGGCCCGGCGTGTCGCTGTCGGCGCCGCCCTGCATGACGACCTGGATGTAATCGCCGGCGGTGATCAGGTAGGGCGAGATCGGGTCGCGCACGGTGGCGATCAGGGTGTCGTTGGTGCCGTCCGAGCCACGCTGGCCCAGGAAGGCCTGCTTCTCCCGGGCGCCGGTCGCATCCGGCAGCGCGGGCGCGCCGCCATAGCCGTAGGCGCCGGGGTAGCCGCCAGCATAGGGCGCACCTGAAGCACCCATCTCCGGCCCCTGCCCCGGGACCTGCATTGACGCCGTCTGGCCGGACTGACCCGGGCCAGGGCCGGCCTGCATCGCCGCACCCTCGCCACCCGTCACGGTCGCGGCGGACGTGTCCGCGCGCATGGCGGCGTTGGTGGTCTCGTGGCGTTGCCGTTGCAGGTCGGCCAGCTGGGCGTAGTAGACCTGCCACGCTTGCCGTCTGGCCTTCGTGGCATCGTCCTCCGCCTCGCCCTGCTTGACGCCGTCGGACGGAAGGCCGGCTGTGTCAGCCGGGGTGGTCCGGTCCGCAAACGGGTTCGGCGCCGTGCCGGGGACGTTCGCCACACCAAGCCGGGCCAGCACGACACCATCGTCCGGGGCTCCGTCGAGCACGGCGGCCCGCCCGGCCTCGCCGCGTTTTGCATCGACCACGCTCTGGGCGACCTGGGCCTGGGCGCGCAAGTGATAGGTGTAGCCGACCGCGCCGAGGGCGGCAGACGCGGCCCCGACGGCGATCAGGATCGGCACTTTGTTGAGGCGCCGGACGCCGAGGCCGCGCTTGGGATGCGGCGGCAGGAAGGACGGCGAGCCGTTGGTGCCGCTCACGGTGCGGCCTCCGCGGTGCGGATGGTAAAGGGACCGCCGGGCTGCAGCCCGCCGATGCTGTTGCGGATGAAGAAGCGGTTCCCCTCGATCGCACCGCCGTCGATCGCCAGGCGCACCAGGTTGCCGGTGCTCATGGGCGTGATCCAGTAGCGCAGCGGATGGGTGCCGGGTGGCGCGGTGCTCCCCGCGTCCACGGTCGCAAAACCGCGTTTGCGGAGCGCCGCGGTCAACGCCGGGGTCAGCATGTTGCCCGATTGTTCCGATGAGAGAGGATCAAGGGCGAGCGTCGTGGAGGCCACGGGAAGGCGGGACACCATGAACTCGGTGATCCCCGCGGCGAGCACCTCGGCATCGGCCGGCGTGGTGATCGGACCGACATAGGAGGTTGCGAGCCCGCCCGCGCATCCAGCCAGGCCGAGCGCCGCGAGCACGGGGAATAGGGAACGCCAGGGTCGGATCATCGCGAGCTCTCCCGGGTGATGGTGACCCGCGTCTCGCTGCCGCCGACACCGGACACCAGCGCCGCTTTCGCGAGCACGCTGTCGACCACGAACCTGTTGCCCATCTGCCGGTAGTTGACGACCTGGCTGCTGGGCTTCGAGAACCAGCCGCCGTCATTGGCGAGCGCCACCAGCGCCGGGGCCTCTGCGCGCATCGCGGCCGGCGTGAACTCGATGAAGGTCTTGAGCCCGTCCGTGTAGACCCGGATCGGCTTCCAGCCGGGATTGTCGCCGGACAGCCGGAAGCCGAAGTCGAGGTTCGCGGCACTCTCGCCGGTCGCGAGCGTCGAGGCCGCGGCGCCGAACGAGGCGTTCATCTGGTAGGCGCCCCATGCCGATTGGGCATCGTCGGGGTAGTCGAACGCGACCCTCGGCATCCATTGGTGCTGGGTCGAGACCAGCTTGACGCTGTAGACCCGGCGGTTCGTCGTCAGGACCATGTTGGTCACCAGGCCGGCGTCGGTGGGCTTGATCATCACCAGCGTCGTGCGGCTGGCGCCGTCGCCGGACATCCCCGGCATGACCTTCCAGCGCACGCTGTCGCCGAGCGTCACCGGCGGCTGCACGACCTCGCCGGGCTGCA
>JAABUV010002593.1_pt1 | contig 24164 bp, 38 predicted proteins | sample 5559971 | NCBI WGS metagenome assembly JAABUV01 (sample SAMN10711881, study PRJNA513362) | rock metagenome | isolation source: Antarctica rocks | place: Antarctica: Victoria Land, Knobhead nord | collected 2015-12-19
CGGAGGATTGCCGCGCGAGCGGGCGGGCAGCTGCCCCGCTCGGACCGCCGGCGGCGCGCGCCTGGTTGGGGCTGATGGCGTGCACGGTGAGCGTGGCGTCGTACAGGCCCAGCGCCAGGTCGCGCAGCGCCTGCGAGGCCTGCCGCGGCGCCCGCCGGCGGCGCTTCAGCAGCCTGTATACAGTGCCACCTACCTCTACTTGTGTCGGCCTCGCGCCCGCTGCGCACATAGTTCATGCCCTCCAGGATTGGGCGGCACTGGCGGTCCGCGCTCAGCTCCTTTGCGCGCTGGCAAACGCCAGCGCTCCAGTGTTTGACACGTCATGGGACCTTCCTACCCCGCTGCCAAAGCGAGAAGCCGGAGCGGCCTGGGCAGTGCCTGGTCAGGCCAACAAGCCAACTCTCTCATACCACAGCACTGTGACGAGGCGCGGGAGCGCACCACGAGCCTGTACGCGCCCTGCTGCCCCAGGACGTAGTCGTCTGCCTCCGTGTCGCCAGCGCACCTGCTCGCCCACCAAGCGATCAGTGCCCGAGCAGGCGTGCTGGAGCATGCATGCCGAGCACGCTCCCGTTCACTGTTCTTGTCTTGTTAAATTGCGCACGCCTCCAGCATGCCGCGGCATGGCAGCCCTGCTGGCACAGACAGGCGCGTACCCGTCTTCGGCAACAACACGCGCGACATCTTCCGGCATTTGCAGCAGCGCGCCCCACACGCAGCGCTTGACAGGGTCGGTGAGCGCCGTCAGGCCGGCCACTGGCAGGCACTCCTGCAGCTGCGTCCACAGCTGCTCCGTGCCGCAGCCTGCACCACACTCCCGGTCAGTTCAAGACGCATGCCGCGTCAGTCACAAGCTCATCACGGGCCCACCGCGCATACGCACCTGCAGGGCCCTCCAATGCTACCTCATCCACCGCTATGTTCACAAGCTCGTCCATGGCGCAGATTATGTAAGCGCGCTCGAGCTCACACCGCAGCGCCGAGCGCCGCGCCGGGCGCCGCGCCAGGCGCCCTCACTGGAGTATTTCACCACCTGAACGTTGTAGTGAGTGTGTCGGAAAAAGCTCGGCCTTTGCCTGTCTCTCCTGCGCCCGCCTGCTCCTCCTTTCCACTCGAGCTATCAAGACCCTGAGGCCCTACATTGCTGACCCGCGAGGCGGCTGCAGCGGTGCCCGCGCCTCTGCCGATCAACAGCGAAGGTGGCAAGGGCCAGCATCATCGAACAGTGTAAGCCAGTGGCAGCGCGGTCGATTCTGTGCACGCACGCCTGCGACTGAGCTTGCGGGCGCGATGGGCGACCGCGGCGGCTTTGACCGCGGATTCGGCGGCCGCGGCGACCGAGGTGGCCGCGGCGACCGCGGGGACCGCGGCGACCGCGGGCGCGGGCGCGGGCGTGGCCGGCCGCGCGGGCGCAAGGACGAGGAGGAGAAGTGGGTGCCGTGCACAAAGCTGGGCCGCCTGGTGCAGCAGGTACGCGTGCGCATGCAGTGCTCGTGCGGAGCGTGTAGCCTGTGACGGTGCGGGAGTGCGCAGCGGCTGCGTAGAGCACGGATAGCTGAGCGAGTGCGTGGAACGCGCGTGTATGTTGCAAGCAGAAAGAAGGTCTTTGCAAGTGGTGAGCTCGATGCTGGTTGGCAAGGAGTGGCTCTGCGTTGCGCGCTGGAGAGGCTAGGCGGGCATGCGTACAGCCACTACTGCAGCGCCACTCGTTTGCTAACGCGCTGATGGCAGCGCGTGCGGGCTGCTGAATTGCTGCAAGCTGCCCAGCGTGGCTGACGTGCGGGCCCGCGGGCGCGCAGGGCAAGATTAAGAGCCTGGAGCAGATCTACCTCTTCTCGCTGCCGGTGAAGGAGTACCAGATCGTGGAGGCATTCCTGGGCGCGGCGCTCAAGGACGAGGTGATGAAGATCATGCCCGTGCAGAAGCAGACGCGCGCCGGCCAGCGCACGCGCTTCAAGGCGCGGCTCAGCCTCCCCTCCGCGCGCCTCTGGGTCGCCGTCGCAAGCGTCTCCGCTGTGCTTGACGTATGCTCTGCTGTGCTTGACGTATGCTCTGCTGTGCTTAACGTATGCTCTGCTGTGCTTGACGTATGCTCTGCTGTGCTTGAAGTATGCACTTACGTACGCTGCGCCCATAAGCTATTCTAGTGCTGCGTTAGGTGTGCTGGTGAGCTTGGTGGGGCAAGCCTCACAAGTGAATCTTGTCGTATTGCAGAAAAGGTGCCGTCCTGTGTGGCCCCGGCTGCCATGTGACCTGGCGGGCCTGCGGCGCAGGCGTTCGTGGTGGTGGGCGACCACAACGGCCACGTGGGCCTGGGCGTGAAGTGCGCCAAGGAGGTGCGCTTGCCCTGCTAGCACGCTCTGGCAATGTCACTGCTCCCTGAGCTTGAGCAGAGTAGAAGGTCGCGTGATAGTCGACCGGCTGTGTGTCACGGTGGGAGCCGGTACCGTCAGGCCAGCAAAGTCAGGCTGCCGGCGTGCGGTGTCGAACGCGCAAGCGCGGGCCAAGCTTATGGCGGGGACGCTCGCAGCACCTGCACTGGCGCCCGGGAACGTGGCACGTTGCAAGGCCGCACCAGTGCCCGCAGGCGGCCTCGCGCCGGGCGTCAGGGTTAGGGCCAGGACAGCGGCGGGCGGCAAGGCGTCCCGACCCTGACCCTTGACGCGCTGCGCGCAGGTCGCGACCGCCATCCGCGGCGCAATCATCCAGGCCAAGATGTCGGTCGTGCCGGTGCGCCGCGGCTACTGGGGCAACAAGATCGGCAAGGTGCACACGGTGCCGACCAAGGTGACGGGCAAGTGCGGGTCGGTGACCGTGCGGCTGATCCCGGCGCCGCGCGGCGCGGGCATCGTGGCTGCGCGCGTGCCGAAGAAGGTGCTGCAGATGGCCGGCATCGAGGACTGCTACACCTGCTCGCGCGGCTCCACCAAGACGCTCGGCAACTTTGTCAAGGCGCGCACCGCCCGCGGGGCCGGCCCCGGCACTCCCTTTTGTGGGTGTAGGCACCACTGGTAGGACTGCTATACTCGCTCGCGCGGCTCCACTAAGACGCTCGGCAACTTTGTAAGGCGCGCCCTCTGCCGTCGTTGATCAGATACAGGCCCTCTTGATCCCATCAACCGGCTCGGGGCCGGCCGCGCGCTCCGCCTTGTGGGTGTGCATCGCTGGTGAAGGGGCAAAGTGCTGCATTGTCTTGAGTGAAAATGTGGCGGTGATTTCAGTGCGCATGAAAGGGTTGGGCGGGGGGCATGGTCGGGGTTGCGTGTTACCTGCATGCAGATGCGTGGGCGCATGTTGCATCACGGCCTGGGGCGCAGCGCCCTGCAAAGCAGAGCATGCGCCCGGCGCCCCAAGCCTGTGCGCTTGCGCGCGCGCGATGTTGGGGCACCCGCACGTGGATGCTGGTACACGCGCGCACGGACGCCGGCGAGGTCGTACGGCCAGGATCACACACATGTGAAGAAATGTTTCGAGCAGGGCATGTGTACCAGGCGTGTTGTCATGGGCATGCTGACGGGGGGGGAGGCGCGCGGCGCCGCGCAGGCCACGTTCTACGCGCTGCAGCGCACGTACGGCTTCCTGTCGCCCGAGCTGTGGAAGGAGACGCGGTACACCAAGAGCCCGATGCAGGAGTTTACCGACTTCCTGGCCAAGCCGGCCGCCGGCGACTTCAAGCCGCCCGGCGACTTCCCGCCGGTGTAGGCGCGCTCAAGGGTAGGGCAGGCGCGCGGAGCGGGGGTGCGGGGGTAGACAGGGGGGCGCTTCTGGGCGCGCGATGCTGTGGGGCTTGCGCAGGGGTGCACATGCGGCCGAACCTGGTCAGTGGTCGGGCTGACGGTGCGCTTGGGTCACCCCTGCGTAGCGGGTGTGTCCACGCTTGAGAGCTGCTGCACAATGTAACAGTAGAGCAGGCGCAGCTTGTGACTGCCGCCACAATTTGGCCACATCTGTCAAAACATTGAACATGCCTCATGCCCCTTCCTTTCACCTGACTGTCTCCGTGCTTCAACTACCCTGCATCTCCCAGGTCTCTACCATGTGCTTACCATCTCTCTGCCTGGAACAGCTACTCTAAAGCACGACATCATTCCTTCATTGCTGAAGGCGCGCTCATGAGCAAAAAGCGCGCATGCAGCCTGCCTCGCCACTGCGGGCACGCAGCACAGGCCGGCATGCTCACAGCCAGTCCCGAGGTCGCGCGGACGCGCTGGCGGGGCGCCGTGCGCTGGCGTAGCTGCGCGCCATGCGCGCGATGAATGCCGGCAGCTGCCCTGTGCGCGGCTTGAATGTGCACTCCTCCAGACCCTCGTCCTGTGAGCGGAGGCCGCAGGCTCACAAAAGCGCCGTCCAGGCAGGGCAGAGAGGCCTGGGAGCCCGGCAAGACAGCGAGGCCCAGAGAGCCTGCAGCGCTCCTGCAGCACGCTCCGGCGCCGCGTTGCCGCCTTACGCCGGCCGCGACGACTCCGCGGCGCCGTGGCGGGCGCGCCATGACAGAACGTGAGGGGGTAGGGGTTAGGGTTAGGCCCTATAACGACAGGCCGGGGGCCGCGGACCTGCCGCTGCGCGGCGCGCACGGCATGCGCTGCGGCGCGCGCCATGTCCGCTGCGCGCAGGCGCGCCATGTAGGCCGCGGGCGAGCGCAGGTCCACGCGCGGCGCGGCGAGCGGGAGCGCGTTTGTGCGCGGCCGGAACGTGAGCGCGCGCGCCGCGTCGGCCGTGGCCGCCGCGCGCGCCGCGGCCTGCACCACAGCGCCGAAGCTTGAAGGTCTTTAGGATCTCGAGTGCTAAGCATCTTGAAGACAGCGCATAGGCTGGAGCACCGTGTGGCGCTCCATGCACAGGGCTGGGACGGGTCATGGGGTTGATGCGCGGCTAAAAGACCAGCACGCGCGCTGCCTGGGCGCCTCTGCTCGCGCTGGCGCCGCCTGCAAGAGTATCGGTCTGCGGACGCTGGCTGATTGTGCAGGGCGGTCAGGCGGCATTCGATTACGCTTTGCGCAGGTGGCCCCTGGGTCACATGTGGCCGCCCACAATGACAGTGCAATGGTGAGGGCTCCAAAGCTGCATTGCCATGCGAGTGTTTCCGCCCGGCTGCCCCACTGGCAGCACACAGCGGGCTGGCGGGCTGCAGCCTGGCAGGCATGCCAGGAGCTGGCAGCCTCTGGCGCGCGCACCAGCGCGGCCTCCCGGCGCATGCGGTCGCCTGCGCTCATCTCCGCGGCGGAGCGCGCGGGCCGCGCGCGCGCGCGCGCGCTGATGCGCGGCCGGAACGCCTCGCCCGCCGGCGCCGCGGGCGCGGAGCGGGCCGAGCGCGGCGTGGCGGGCGCCTGCAGGACCGCAGTCCGCATGGTTGGGGACAGCACACCAGTTCCTTGCTTTCTTTAGGCAGGCCTATGCACAGGATGCCCTCTTTGGTGCCTTTGGTGCAGCCTCTCATCACTAAGCAGAGTGCCTGCGGCCGGGCGTCCAGGGGAGTGCCTTGCATGCAGAGCGTAAAGCCTCGTATGCCCAAGGCCTTGTGAAGTGCCCCATGGCCAGCATGGCGCTGGTCCTGCACTATCGCAGGGAGCCAAAGAGTGCCATGAGTGCCAGTGACAGCAGTGGCCGGCAATAAGGGTGATTATTGAAGGAGGCGGGGCACGCCGCGCGGGGGCTGCTGGTGCCGCGGTGCTGCAGGATGCGGCGGGTGCCGGGCGCCATGGGCGCGGCGGCCGCTCGCGACCGGCTGCCCTGCTCCGCGGCGCGCTTGGCCAGGCGCGCCTGCCCCCGCCACGGCGCCGGGCAGCGCATTACCACCCGGTGCCACGCGCGCGAGCGTGTCGCACGTGAGCTTCAGCGGCTGACAGGTGTGCGACATAGGATGCATGACATTGTAAACACTGCGGCATGTCGCTGTAGACACAGGTCGAGCATGACGTGCGCCCCCCGCTCAGCTGCAGCAAAGGCACACATGCAAGGAGCGCATGTGCGGGCATACAAAGGCAGAGGACAGGCTCTTGTGCAGAGCCCAGATAGATTAGCAGGAGAGCGTCAGCGCACCTGCTCAAAGGCCTGCTGGCGCGCCAGGAACCCCGCAAACGCCGCGCTCGCGCGCGCGTCGCGCTCGCCTCCCACACTGCCCGGCGCACCAGCGCGCTGCGGCCGCGCCACCGGGGCGGGGCCCCAGCCCTGCGCGAGCGGCCCCCGCCGCCTGCTCTGCGCAGGAGCGCTCATATGGGAGCCTGCGTACTTCGCTACGCTGCCGCCTTTGCCGCTGACCGGCGCGGAGGCCGCTCTCCACGCGTGTCCGAGTTTTGAGTTACGCCTCGGCGCCGCAGCGGAGTCCTGCACTGGGCTGCTGGCGCGCGTTACCCCCTGCCGCGCCGGCCCGCCCTCGCCCAGCACCTCGCCAGGCGGCAGCGCTTGCGGGGGCCACACAGGCTCCGCAGCCGCCCGACGCATGCCCGTGGCCGTCGCAGCTGCTACGGGCGCAGACACCGGGGCACTCCGCACGCCGTTCCGCCCGGCAGCTGCTGAGGCACAGCCTGGGTCTGGCCGCGGCCCAGCTAGGCGCGGCGCGGCCGCGCGGCGGGCGGCCGCGGCGCCGTAGATTGCAGCGCTCAGCGGCCTGGCTGGCGGCCTGCTCAGAGCCGGCGCGTCGGCCGCCGCCTGCGCGATGCCCGCGAGCGCGAACATGTGAACCTCCGTTGAGTGGCTTTGCCGTGCCGCCACCTTTGTATAACGTCTCTTGAAGTGCACTGCATGGCCAGGCAGGACGCCAGCAACCAGGGTAGATGGCTGCACAACGGGGGCGGCCGTCAGCTCATTCTTTGCTACAGCGCTTCGCTTAAGCGGTGCGCAGCGCAATGCGGCTGTCTTGCCGCGCGCCTGGGCGGCCTGCTTGGCAGCCGCTTCGTGCCGGCGCAGCATCGCCATCGCATCGCGGTACAGCCGGGCCGCCACGTCCGGCGTCCGAGGAGGCGCCGGCGCGGCGCCCGCGTCCGCACCAGGGCCGGGCGCTGGACTCGCACTGTCAGCTGCATGCGACGGCACTCGCGTTGACCCCGGCCGCGTGCGCGGCTCCCAGGTCTCATCCATGCCGTGCCCGCTTGTGCCGCGGCTATCCAGCCGCGGCGCATCAGGGCCGCGCCCGCCAGTGCGCCATGCACCAGGCTGCCCGGGGCTGCCTGCTCCCGGGTGGGGTGGCGCGTCGCCGTCGGCTCCGCTGCTGCAAGCGGGCGCGCCAGCGGGCGCGCGGCCGCCCCGTGCCCCCCTACCGCTCCGTGACAGCCTTGCCCCCACATCCTCCGCCGCCGCGGCCGCCGCAATGCCGTCGCCGCCGCCATGCAGACGGCCCTCACACGCGCCGCCGCCGCTGCGGCGACGCCGATTGATGCGCGGGCTGAAGGTGCAGGCCGCCGCCTCGGCCGCCGCCCCCTGCCGCTGGATGTCCTCGCACCTGCGAGAAAATCGTGCTGGCGCCCCATGGAGGCAGCAAGATGGGCAGCAAGGCAGCAAGGTGCATTGCAGTCACATAGCTGGCCAGGCTTGTGTACAACCAACAACAGGGCTCAGCCATTTACGCATTTGTCCGTGTTGCATGTGGTGCTGGCATAGGCACAGATGGGGCCATGATCCTGTCGTTACCTGCCGCAGCTAAGCAGACGCATGATCGACCCCGCACGTGCGTGGCGGCACGTGCTGAGCTCCAGCGCAAAGCAGCCTTGAGTCACCTCCCGAGTGCTGGCCATGCCAGGGTGTCCATTTCGCGCCGGACGTGTGCACAGACGGAGCCAGCGGGGGCGCACCGCCGCGCCTTGCGCCGGCTCTGCTCGGCCGCGCGCGCGTACATCTGCCACGCGGCGTCCAAGGCGGCGCTGCTGGGAGAAGAATGCGGCAGTGGCGCGTACTCGTGGGACGCGCCCCTGGGTGACGCTGTAAGGCCGCCAGGCTGTGCCAGGGGTACGCCGGCGGCGCGCCCTGCTGCTGCATGCGCCTCGGCGCGCTGGCGCCCGCATGCGCGGGCGTCAACCGGCCACTGCATGTTGAGTTAACAAGGCGCACATCATGGTGCAGAGCTCATGGACCCTTGTCCTGCGACCGTGAACCTGAGTGGCACAAGAGCAGCATGCTCGGTTTGCGCGTCAGCAGGGGAGCGTTCACCTGGTGCTGCCTGCCGCCCCGACCCTCGACATCCTGGAGCAAGGCCTGCTTGCATGCAAGCTGCCACTGATTGATGCCAAGGGTGGCCTGCGCTGTGCCCGCCAAGGTCACGCGCCTGTGGGCTGAATGCGCTCGAGCCCGCAACCGCCACTGGGTCCGCGCAGCTGCGGCTGGCGTGCAGCTCTCGTACTGCCGAAGCCGCCAGGGCGGCATTGGGGTTGCCTGCTGATTCAACTCTGTCTTCTAGCATGCTGCTGCTGGACCTGTGCGCCGTATTGCCCGGGACAGGGCCGCAGCGTCGCGCCACTGGCGCTTCCTCGCCACTCGGCACGCTGTCCGGCGGGCGAGCCTCAGCCACCACGTCGGCGCGGCCGCCCTGCTCCGCGGGGGCGCTGTCACAATATGCAGCGCCGCGAGACGCCTGTGCTCCTGCTGTAGCTTTGCCGCCAGATGGCTGTGCGGGTATGCTGTGGGGCGCTCCGCTGCAGGACGGCTGCTCTTCGAAGTGCAGAGCTGCGCATGCAGGCTGCCCTGCACACGGGTCGCCACAGGGCGGCGTGCTGCTGCGAGGCAGCCGTGCAAGCACGTCCGCTGTGAAGCTGCAGCTGACCTGCTCGGGCGCGCCAGCACTGCGCTGCCTCGCACGAAAGTCACCCTCACCAGGCGTGCTGCAGCTGGCAAGCGGTAGGAGTGCAGCCGGAGACAGGCTGAAAGGCTCATCTAGCGGGTCGCCGTTCGGGGCGCTGCTGGAGGACCGCTGCGAGGGGCAGTCTGGCAGCGGGTGTGACGCAGGCGCCTGCGAGCTGCTGCCAGGGAGCATCACCGTGCGCCGAGGGCGCACGTGGGGCCGGCGCGCCCCAAGGTCCGAAAGTGTCGGACGCACGGGGACCTCAGGCTTGGGATGGTGGGTCAAGTTCGCCTTGGTGTGGCACGCAGACTGGCTGGGCAACAGCGGCACGTGCAGCTGGTGGTCTTGCAGCAGGCGAGCTTTGACCAGCAGGTCTTGCGCATGTGGGGCGCCCAGCGCACTAGCAAGCTTGTAAGAGTCGGTCCTCCACTGCTTGTGGTGCGTAACCAAACGCCGTTTGAGGGTTTACAAAATAATGCACAGGGACTTGCTGTATGCCACTGGATGTTGCACAAAGCGGACTGCTATACCAATATTGCTGTGCGTTGTCTGGGGAGGAGGCTGATCCAATCTGTCCGCATAGGGGCTGGCACATATGGCGTTGAGCAGGACCGCTGTGACCACACCGGAACGCAGTATGCATGCCTCAAATGGGGCAGCCAGCAACGGCGGCAGTGTTGTGCTCCCCAGGCTCCTGTGCATGCGGTGAGCAGGCTGCGCGGCAATCACGTCCACCAGTAGGACACGGAGAGGCTGGCCGACAGCGCGGCCACCGCGTGCCACCAGCGCTTGGGGATGTAAAGCGCCTCGCCGCCGCGCACGTCGGCGTCCCAGCAGGGCACATCCGCCAGCTCCGCGTCCCAGGGGTCGAGCTGCACCCAGCAGGCACAGGCGTTGAGAGGGATGCGGCTTGGCATACAGGGGTGTTGAGAGGGATGCAGTGCGGCATGCATGCGTGATGCGCGAACAATGGAGGGCACCATGAGCACACAAGGCAGCCGGCCCGGGAGACCCCCGTCGATTTTGATGCGAATTAGGCAAGTAGTTGAAGCTAGCTTAGAACCCTACAGCTTGAGCTCTGCGCGTCTTGTAACTGCGCTCTGCATCAGCCTCATACCGCTCCCACCCACCCTGGGCCATAGCATGCACGTGAAAGCCGCGCCAACATATGTCAGTCAAAGGCCCGGCGCGTTCGCCAAACACTCTCCGTCCTGCACCACTGGTAAAGCGGGCACGCAGGCCGGCGACGCGCCTGCGACGTGTTGCGCAGTACGGGCGCGGCGTGCGGCCGCAGCGCGGCCGCGGCGGCGCCGGGCGCGTACAGGCGCACCGCCTTGGCGCCCCAGGCCTGGCACAGCAGGTTGGCGTACGGGTCGCGGTGCGCCGGCGTGTACGTGCCGGCCGGGCCCAGCCACAGCGAGCGCTGGAACACGCGCCCGGCCGCCTCGGCGAATGGCGGCTCCGCCGGCACGCGCGCGGCCAGCTCCGGCAGCGCCTCGCCCGCGTCCGCCTGCGCCAGGTACAGCCGCGCGCCCGGCCCCGGCCCCGCCCCGCCGGGCTCGTGCACGTGTGGCTCGCCGGTTGGCCCCGCGGCGCCGGGCGCGTGCGCGGCGATGTTTGCCAGCAGGGTCGCGAGCGGCACGCGCACGCCCGCCTCAAAGCGCCGCCCCGGGCGCGGCGCGAAGCGGTCGCGGTAGTCGCCGCCGCAGGCCGCGGCCTCGACCGGCACCGCGCGGCCGCCCCAGTCGCGCCACAGGCCGCTGGAGAGCGGCGGCACGCGCCAGCCGGCGCCAAGCGCGCCGGTAATTAGCAGCGGCTGGTCCGGCAGGGCCGGCTGCGCCGGGTCGGCAGGGCCGGCGTCGCTGCGCGGCACGCCTGCCTGCGCGGCCAGGTCCGCCAGCGACCAGCCGGCCCGGAACTCGACGCGCGGCACCGCCTGCGCGGCGGGCGTCGGGGCCCAGGCGAGCGCGCTCAGGCAGCGCCGACCGGCGCGCATCGGCCGCCCAAGTATGCAAGATGGCCGCCGCAGGCCCTGGGCTCGTGCGAGTGGTGCACTGTCACCGCCGTCTCAGCACTTGTCAATCCAGGACACAGACCTTCCTTCTCGAGCAGCTGTGCGCTGCCACAGCACGATGAGAGACAGGACAAGCCCTACGCGCACGTGGGTGCTGCAGGGCTTGGTTGCTGGCTTGGCACCTGTGCTTCCGTCGCTACTTCCTTGCGAATCTTGCTCATCCGGCAGCCTCGGATCAGCTGCGCGGTGGTACCAAGCACGTTGCCTGGCGAGCGCGCGGCGCGCGCCACCATGGGGCCAGCACGCCTGCTCCTTGCAGGCCTGCTGCTGGCCAGCACGTGGCTTGCTTGCGTACAAGCCGAGCGCGTCTACTCACGGCCCCCGCCCAGTGCAGACATACCCCTGCATGACGCGCGGCTCAGCCGAAGGCGTGCTTCGGCGAATGCACCAGAGCAGGTCCACCTAACGATGGCCGGCCTGGGCGTGATGGCAGTCAGCTGGGTCACACACCCAGAGGTGCGAGCCCAGCCGCACGTGTGGCCTCCTGTTAGTAACTTGCCGCACACCTGCACCGCCCTGTAAACGGGCCGCCCAGCAGAAGTAGCCTTGACTGTTCGAGCTCCAATCCAAGGCCACCTGCTCGCTCAGAGCCGCCGCGCACTTACCTTCTACCTGGGCGGCGAATGCGCGTCATGGGCGCATGCTCCCCTGTGCACCAGCCGAGGGCGCTGCGTGAAAGCAGCATGGTTTTGCCGTGCTGCCCGCGGGCGTTGTGCGAGGCGCAGAAGCGCTGGTGGCACACGTGGCTGAGCAGGCCCCCGCAAGTATTGGGCAAGATGGGACCGACGGGCGCCGCTCGCGGCGCACGTGCAGGCCGGTTTGCTGCCCAGCGGCCGGCCAAAATAGCTAGAACTTGGCACCGAATGGCACCAAATGCATCACCGGGGCTGCGCGCAGGATGACGCCGCGCTGGCGGCGCGCGCGGCAGAGGAGGCGGCCGCGGGCGGCGCGCGCGGCGTGGGCGGCAAGCACCGCCCGCAGCGCACGTGCGAGGCGCTGGCGCGCCAGGTGGACAGCACGGTGCGCTTTGGCGTCGCGCCGGAGAACCTGAGCCTGGCGGCGGGCGGCAACCGCACGTGCTACGCGTCCGAGGACTACTCGTCCGGCACCCTGCACACGGCGCGCTGGCGCAGCCTCTCAGCCTCACAGCCATACCGCTCACCGCAAAGCTCAGTGTAGGCAGCTGCGAGCCGCTGGTAGTGTTGCGGCGCGCTCATATGCTGCCATAGAAGGAGCGCTCTGGTGTACACTGCAGGTCTCTGATCCCATTGCAGCCTGTCAGTTGCAGGTTGCAGGCTGTAGGCTGGTGCTGCTCTTGAGGCACAATATCTACATATCCGCCTCCTGCCGTATCTTCACTTTGCTGACGAAAGCCAGGCGTTGGCAGACGTGTTAGGATATTGCACCGACCTGGGCATGCCCTGCTGCGGGCCGGGGTCAGGGGTGGCACCTCGCTGCCAGAACGCCCGCACCTCATGCGACTTAAATCCATCCTGCAGGTGCTGCTGGGGCTGGGCGAGGGCGGGCCCCTGGCGCCCGCCACGAAGTATTTTTACCAAATCGGGGACGGCGCTGATGCCGAGAGCGACACGTTCAGCTTCACCATGCCGCCGCCTACGGGGCCACAGAGCCTGCCCTACAGGTGCTGCCGCGTTTTACATGTCTGTGAGTCACAAAAGCGCCGTACAGATGCTGACAGCGATGTGCCTGTGCGGTCTGGCCTGATGCATAGCATTTCTGTCAGTGGGCATAACAAGGGGTCCCGCAGCCATGACATGACAAGGTGAAGTGAAAGATGGTGTCACAGCCAGGGTCTGCCGCGCTGACTTACTCGCCCTGCGCCCGCTGCAGGCTGGGCCTGATCGGCGACCTGGGCCAGACAGAGAACTCGGCGCAGACGCTGGAGCACCTGGCAGCCACGCGCCCGGCGAGCGTGATCAACGTGGGCGACCTGTCCTACGCGGACGGCGCGTCTCCCTCCGGCCCCCTCCCCCCCCACGCGCCCTCCTCCCGCCCGGTGTCCACAGGCGCGTGTCGCCGGCAGGGTCAAACGGCATGTTCATCAAATGTATTACATCCACTCTTATGCATGCTTTGTAAGTCATCCTTTCATATGAATTGAAGCTGCAGCCCTGAACAGGCTGCCCTGCTCCTGGTAAAACCAGTTGTGGTCCTGCCGTGTGCTCTAGGCAGTACGGTAAGGCGCCTGCCTGCCGTGCGAGCAGGCTACCAGCCGCGCTGGGACTCGTACATGCGCCTGACCGCGCCGCACACGAGCCGCGTGGCCTGGGCGCTCATTGAGGGCAACCACGAGGAGGAGGTGCGCGCAGCTGTGCTCAGAATGATAGACAGAGGAGGAGGGTTGCATGTGAGGAGGGAATGCTGTGCGTGTGGGCAGGGGTATGCAAGCGAGGAGGGGCCAGCGCTGTGGCCTGACCGCTTTGTGAGAGCGAGCGTATGGTGGACTTCTTGCTGGGGGCGTCTGCCAACCGCGTTCGATGCCATGTTCATGCTTCGCAGCGTATGAACGCCCTGGGTCAGTCACGACTGCAGCAGAGTGTGATTTTATGGCTGGCAACTTAGTGTGTGTGCGCATGCAGCTCTTTGACGGCGAGGAGGGCTGGGTGGCGTACGAGCGGCGGTTCTGGCTGCCCTCCCGGCAGTGCAGCTCAGACTCTCCATTTTACTGTGCGCCTCGATGCTCGTTTGCAAGCGCCAGTCCGCGGTGCTTGCCGTAAACCACGCCGTCAAGATGGCTGCGCTCTGATCGGGCTTGCTGTGTGCTTGGCAGGGCAATCAGAGGGTGCTTTTTACTGCGTGTGGTAGCTCAGATTTGTAATGAAGCGGCGGCAGTGTGAACACAGAGTGTATGGTGTGCTCATGCAAGCCTGCCCAGGTTGCTCGACTCTCATACGCATCGGCCGCACTTCATTTTCGACGGCTGGGCGCCCTTGCTCAGCCCGCCCGCGCCCTGCGCGCAGACTCGTACGAGGTGGCGGGCGCGCATGTGGTCATGCTGGGCAGCTACGCGCCGTACCTGGAGGACAGCGCGCAGTATGCGTGGCTGCGCCGCGACCTGGCCTCCGTGGACCGCGGCCGCACGCCCTGGCTCATCGCCGCCATGCACGCGCCCTGGCGCGCCCCCCGGCGGTCCTGGTCCAGCAGGCGGGCAAGGCCACAGCATGCGCTGACTGTGGCATCGAGCAGACAGAGACAGACTTCGGTCGCGAGCAGACTGAAGCTGGCAGAGGGGCCAGGCAGCTGAAGGGCCTGCGAGCCAGAGCAGCACATCGCCTTCATGTTGTCCCCAGCCCTGGCTGCATGCCTTTCATTACTTGCCGCCACGCATACGGCATGCAGCTTCCTGGCCACCTTGCGCCTGCGCCATGCTTGGCAAGGTGGCCTGGCTGTGCATGCGCAACGGGGACGCCAGCATGTTTCACTGGGTCACCGCAGCCTGTCGTGGCGCTGCCGATGCGCGCGTACGCACACCAGCAGCGAAACACCCCAGCAGGGGGCTGATGGAGAAAAAACACACGGCAACCGCGATGGAGCTCAATGCTTGCAAGCTTGGTGCAGTCATCGTCTGACACGCCGCCGACGCGCGCGCAGGTACAACAGCAACGAGAAGCACCAGCATGAGGTGGATGACATGGCGGCTGCGATGGAGCCGGTGCTGTTCGAGTTCGGCGCGGACATCGTGTTTGCCGGCCACGTGCATGCGTACGAGCGCTCGCATCGCATCTTCAGGCATGGCCACGTCCCTGCTCTACGCAGGAGAAAACAGAATGTTTGCTGAGACGGTTTCTTTTTGCTGAGCGCCGGACGGAGTGTGGCGCACTTGCGGGGATGCGCGCTTGAGGGGCTCGCGTCAACGTGTGACAGTGAGCGCGGAGAGCTAGAATGGCCAGCGACAAAAACGGGCGCTGCGCAGCGGCGAGCGCAACGAGTGCGGGCCGATGTTCATCAACATCGGCGACGGCGGCAACCGCGAGGGCCTCAACGACTTCCTGGATCCGCAGCCGCCCTGGTCGGCCGCGCGCGAGCCCAGCTACGGCCACGGTGCGCCCGCCGGCGCTGTCTGGCAGCTGCATGAGATGAGACCTTGCTGATGAATATACGGTTATGCTGGCGCTGAGCGTGGGGCTGGAGGCTGCCGGCGTGCTGCTGCGTGATCACGTCTGGGTTTGACCAGCCATGTTTGTGAGTCAGCGTGTGGTAAGGTGGAGAGGATGTCGTTGCGCAGCATATCACCGCTTACAGCAGCTCTTCACAACACCACCGTTCATACTGGGTGTCTGGCAGATGCTTCCGCCTGCCTGCGTAATGCAGCGCCATTTGTCCGCCGCCCCGGCGCGCGCCGGCGCGCGTGTGAAAGCGCGTGGCACGAGGCCGCACGACAGGCCGGGGCGGCTGTGTGAGCGAGGGCGCGCGCGCGCAGGCTCGCTGCTGCTGCAGAACGGCACGCACGCGCTGTGGGAGTGGCACCGCAACCAGGACGCGGAGCGTGTCACCGCCGACGCAGTCTGGATCGTGCGCAGCGAGGCGTGCACGCAATTGCCGGCGGCGTGGGGGGCGCGCGCGCGCGCGCCGGCCGCGCGCGCGGCGCCGGGGACGGGCCGGGGCCGGCGCGCGGGGCCCGCGCTGACGCAGCAGTGACGGCGCCACGCGCTGCGAGCTGGCTGCAGTGTTCTGTCGCAGGCGTGCTAACTGATTTGTATCGGGGCCCGCCGTCCCCGCTTGTCTGCTTACAGGTTGCTTGGTGATGTTACATGTGCCTCCGTGCGCGTTCGCATGTCGTGCAGCTGTGTTGGCAAGGCCGTCAAGGACGGCCTTGTAGTGGGCAGGGTTTCGTCAGGGGGCTGCTTGGCGCCCCGAGCCGCCCTCTCCTGCCTCGACGCCACTGTGCCGGCAGGGCAGCGTAGCAACCACCCTGCCTCCCATGTGTTCCAGGTTGCGAGCCGCGCGCGCGCAAAGGCGCGCGCGCATCTCACCGAGCGCTGTGCTGGCGCGTGTGCCTGCCGCGCTCTGATTTGATAGGAGTGCCTGTGTGCAGCTTGCCAAAAGGCGCTGCAGTATTACTCCTGCGCGAGCTGGCTCCCTGCATGCTGACTGTGTGCAGGCAGACGCCGTCGCTACCATGTACTGACAGCTTGAGGGGCGTAAGCTTCCAGCAGGTTGCGTAGGAATTGATTTTAGCTGCTGTAGGCTCAGGCTGGTTTCCCCATTGCTTGTCTGCTTTTGTGCCCGCTGAGGGTGTGAGTAGAATAGCTGCAGTCCTGTAATGTTTCGGCGCCCCTGCACCACAGGCGCAATCAAATTCCAGTTCTGCAACGGCAGTCGAAGCAAACTCAAGAGCATCACTTGAACGACTGGAACCGCACACGCTGCGTAGAAGTCCGCCGACCGCGAGCAGCCACCCCAGCGCCCCGCTCCGCGCCTGCTTTGCCGCGCCCTGCGCCCACAGTCTTGCCGCGCCCTGCGCCTGCAACCTTGCCGGCCCCCTTGGACGCCCTGCCAAGCCCGGCACCGAACCTGCTCGCCCTGCCCTTACCGGCGCCCACCGATGTGCCGCCCACGCCCGGGCGCCTGCGGCCCGCCTTACCAAACCCTGGCTTTGCCGCCCCAAACCCTGCCCTCTTCGCGCCCTCCGGCCCGCCGCCGCCGCCCGCCTTGCCGCCGGGCTTGCGGCCGCTGGTGCTGGGCGCGGTGGCATCCGCCGGCGCCTCCTGCCGCGCCGCCCCGCGGCGGCCGCGGTGCGCGTGACGCTCCGCACGCGCCTCCTCCGCCCGCCGCTGCAGCGTCTCCGGCTTCGGCCTGCCCGCATTATGCTAGCTTCAATGCCTTAGCAGTAACCACAACCTAGGCAGATTTTAATTGAAGCACTGGCTAGGACATGCCAAGGGCGTGTTCTTTACAGCGCGCATTTCCCAATGGACTGGTGGCGGGCTGGCGTGCCAGACTGGCTGTCGAACAACAGCCGCCTCGCGCAGGTCCCAGCCGTGCCACCAGGTCAAGCATGAAAGATTGGGTCCACCACATGAGCGCCAGCAGCACCAAGCGTGACACCAACAATCTGCCAAGCGCATGATCGGCGGCCAGCGCAGCCCCGGTGCGCCAGCGCGCCGACCAGGCGCCGCGTCATGCTCCGGCACCCAGCGCCTCTGATCAGGCTCCCGGGCCAGGGCCCACGCCAGCGCCGTGCGCGGCGGCAGCCGATTGCGCGCGGTCGACAGCGGCCAATGGCAACCCGGCAACCCTGCTTACAGGTGCGAGCCAGCCCCGCGCGGGGCGCACCGCATGTGCGGCGGCAGCTCGCCGCGCGCGGCCGACAGCTCGTCCAGCGGCCGGTCGGCGGCGAGCGCGGCCTCGATGCGCCGTGCGAGCACCGCGTCGCGCTTGGCCACGAGCGAGGTGATGCGGCCGGGCGCGCCCGCGCGCGCCGTGCGGCCCGTGCGGTGCAGGTAGTCCACCGGGTTGAGCGGGAAGTCGAAGTTGACCACGTGGTCCACGCGCCCCGGCACGTCCAGGCCCCTGCGCCCCGCCTCGCAACGTCCATAGGCCTGAAGCACCAGCGCGGCGCAGGTGCCTGACCGGGTCGAGGGTGAGGTCAGGGTGCAATGATGTGGTCGGCGCGCCCCTGGCAAGTAGGCAGATGTCCGTGCTGCAAACGCTTCTCGACATCTGTCATGACTGATAGCTGAAGCCTAGGCTTGGATAGGGTAGCAATGACTGATCAGTGGTAGGCGGGCGCACCGGGCGGCCAGGTCGGTGCAGACGAGCGCGGGCCGCGGCGCCGGCGCGCCGGGCGCGGCCGGCTCGGCGGTGAACGCGGCGATCGCGGCGCGGCGGCCGTCGAGCGGGATGTCGCCGTGGTAGCACAGCGTGGCCGCGCCGGCCTCGCGCAGGCTGTGCTCGGCCGCGCGGCAGGAGTCGAGCGTGTTGCAGAAGACCATGACGCTCTACATGCGTGCTCCGCTTTCTGCAGGCGGCGCACTCCCAGGCGGGCCGGTGCCTGTATGCTGGGCACGCATACCTGGCTGCGCACAAGCCGCGCGAGGCAAACGCGGTGTTTGGCCGCGCACGGGAGCGCGCTGCGGGGGCCGTCGAGCGGTGGCGGGAGTGCGAGCACCCAGATGCGGCAGCGCTGGCCGACCTGGAGGCCATGCCTGAGCAGGTGGAGGTAAGCATCCAGGTCGAGCTGCTGGGGAAAGGCCAGCGGTGGGTGCTGTACGCGATAAGCGTGCCACAGGCCATGCATGGTGTCAACAGAGGTGTTGCAGGCGATGCTCCTGCTTATCATACACCAGGCTGTGTGCTGCTACACAAAAGCAGATCCTATACACATACCTCCAGTTGGTAGACGTGCATGCTGAAGTCTGATTCCCGAGCACTGCTGCGTCGCGTGAGTGGGTGGAAACCACCGCTAGTGGGGAAGATGCCCCATGTGTCAGCCTGGTCAGAGGGATTGAGCAAGTGTGACAGAGTGAAAGACGCTTGTGTCGTGCTACTCCTGCATCCAGAAACACGGGTTGCGTTGCGGGCGCGCAGGCGTGGCAGTGTGTAGCAGCAGCAGAGTGCGTGGCGGAGGCACAGCGCGGGGCCGAGGCTGTGCAAGACGGCGTGGACGGGCTGGGTCTAACCGACAGCTCCATGCGCCTTGGTGCGCAGCAGCTCTCCCGCCTGGTTTGATCGTGCCACAGCCCGCACAGCGCTCTGACACTTGGTCGCAAATCTAGCACTGTCCTTTGCTTCCGGGGGCTAGGGAGATGCCCTGCTGAGCGCGCACATGCTTCATCATAGCTGGCTGGTGTTTGACGCGCTAAGCAGGTGTCTTGTGAACGCAGCGGCTACCTACATGCTGGACGGCCTCCTGCGCTGGGAGTCGTTTGCGGGCGGCCAGGCAGGCAACCCGCCACCGCACCTCTGTGCTGTGCCGCCACGGCCGTCTGCTGTGCCAGCGCGTCCCTTTCTCCTGGATTCTGCACTTGGCTACATCAACCCGCCCACGCTGGAGCATCGCATGCCCAAGGAAGCGGCCAAGGGTACATTTGCCCGCCTGTTCACTGGATGGGGCGGCAAGAAGTAGGCGTTACTGCCTGCTATTACTGACCGGGCGCCCCGTCGCGATGGGTGTAAAGGCAAGGCCGAAAACCTTCACACTGCGCTCCTACTATACGCACAGCAGACACGCTCGGTGCAGAGATGGTTGCGTCAAACAAGCCACTCTGCATGCACCTAGCACTCATGGACTGGGTGTTGTCATGTGTATGATACGTACTCTAATCCTCAGTGACGCCTGGCCTGCCAATCCACGATGAAGAACACTTACGTGCACGTGCACACGTAGGAAAGCATTCAAAGCCCTGTCAAATAAAGCGCATGTACATCTCCCCCCTCTCTGCCGACGATGCGCGGCAAATAGTGGATGACCTCCGCTTGGGCGCTCAGCCTCACGGTTAAAAGACAGCGGGTGGTAGGCATTTACCTCTTTGCGGGCCGTGGCAACGAAGAACACAGCAGAGTCCGGAACACCAGGCTGTCCCATGAAAGGGACACTTAGCTCACGAGGGGCGCACGGCCGTAGCCAGGTCCGAAGCCGTAGCGCCTGGCAAATTAGGGATCAACAATGTTCCGGACCTTGGAGCACGGTTGATCATTCATCTGTAGAAGCCCAAGTCTTACTGTTGTTGTGCGCACCACACTGAGCAGGCGGTCAGATCTGGACCCACTGGCATACTTTGCGTCCATGCTCAAGGTCTGCGTCGCAAGGCCTGGGGGCCGTCACGTCTGGTCCGGTTACCGAATACACAATGCGCCATCTGCTGCGCCTAGGACGCACATTTACTATCACGCAGCTGCGTGCGATGTGTCCGTAGGGGTGTCTATTTGGCTGTGGCCTTTTGCTAGACATCCGTCACATTCTGCTGCATGCAGAGTCGCCACGGTTTCCACCCGCGCATGATGGACCGCCCCGGTAGGTGTTCAGCAAAGACAGGCCGCGCACTCGACAATTGCGGTTGCTTTGCGCTGCTATGTGGGTGGAAACGGAGGCGACTCGCATTTGGTTGCTGAAAGGGGGTCTGTGTGCTTGCGAGGCCAGGGGTACTGCAACATGTTGGAGGAGGGTGTCCAAGGCCCCAGGTAGTGCATCTCGGCCTGCTCAAGGCTCTATTGCCAAGCCCGCTCTTAATGCCACTGCTTGATGGGGCTGATGCCGCTGCTTACGAGTACTGTGGGATTTCTGAACATTGGTCTGGTGAAGCCTTCCCTGATGCATGTGAGAAGCGTAGACATATTGGGACGGTACCTGTGGGAGTCTACTGCCGTGTGCCATAGTTTGGAGTCTACTTGTTGCCCAAGCAACTGTCAGACGCTGAACCGTACTGCTTTAATCTGACTCCAGTTTGGGGACATGCAGCATGCAGCTTTGCCGTGATATGCCATGCCGCGCTGTCATGCCGCGCTGTCACGCGAACATCATTGCATCATTGCATACCCTAGCTCCAGCCATGCGCTCCTCGTGATCTCCCTATCCCTTCACTGGGGCACAACCTCAGCCAGGTCTAACAAGGTGAGAGATTAATACCACATTCAAATCAAGTGCTCGGGCACTCGTCCGCGCGCCCTTCGCGCATTCCCTGCCTGGGTGCACAGTGCTACATTATGTCTAGCACCCACACGCGCAATCGGTTGCTGCATAGGTTTTACTCAGAGTTGGTCTGTAATGCTGCGCAGCCCAGCATAGGGCTGCAATTGACTGTCAGGCTGTGTATTCACAGATGTAAATGCACTCAATTAGACATAGCCTGATGGCATGAAGGGGAGAGCTCTTCGGTGTATCGCAGACAACGCCTTTGATGCTTCAGGCTGGTGGCCAGTGGTGCACCGTTGCCAGGCGAGCGGCATACGTGCTTTTGCAGCAAGGTGCGCTGAGCTTCTCCTGCAGCTTGCCTTCCACAGTGCCCGTACTTTACAGGTCACAGTGTTGCGCAGTGTGCAGGTGCGCCGTGCAAAGGAAAAGCACATCAAGTGCGACATGCGTCGACAACGGCGGGGAGGGTGCCGACTGTTCACAGCGAGGTGGGCTCCTTGCAAAGGTTTCTGCAGCACCACTCTGCCAGAGAGGACTCACTTTACCTCCTGGAGCAGGCCTTCTCTGCACCTCGGCTGCCTCCAGGGCACCGCTTCCCAATGGTGGGCGCTGCTGCTGCCCCCACTCCTTGTTACGAGCTGGACGACTGCGCTCCCGGCTTGTCTCATGCCAGTCTAAGACGCAGACGCGTATGTGTGCTGCGGGCTGGAGTAGGGCGTGTTCCAGCGAATCTTTGCTACGCTGATCCAAGATGGGACGCTCCTTGAAAGCCAGGTATGCTTCGAGCCGCGCCAGCACCTGCGCACCTGATCCCCAGTAGGCCTGCCTGACCTCAAGCCTCCTTGTGACCAGAAAGACCAGCGCAGGTGCGGCAGCCCGACTCCAGCAAGCTCGCTGGAGCTCTGGAACTGGTGGGGTTCCTTGCTGTTTCATTCTGCGCACTTGGTGTCACAAGGCAGGCCAACGTGCTGACTCGCTGCTGCATGTACAGGTGCACGACGTCCAGTACCTGCAGCGCTTCCTCGGCGGCGCCTTGACGCCCTCGGAAGAGCGCAGAATTGGTTTTGGCGACACAGTCAGGACGCCCGCACTTATCGAGCGTACATTGTCAGAGGTGGCAGGCGAGTGCAACACTGAGGCTGCTGTTGGTCACGGCACTGTTCCCTGCAGGCTGTCATGTTTGATGCAGGCTGAGCGTACAGCTCGGGGTGCGTCGGGGTAGGCACGCTGCTGACTGCTGAGCTGGCGTTGCAGCACGGCCTGGCCTGCAGTACGGCTGGCGGGACTCACCACGCGCACTCCGGCTTTGGGAGCGGTTTCTGCATAATAAATGGTGTGCACGCTCAACCCGCCAGACAGAGGGGCCACCGTAGCTACTTCAAATGTTGTTGCCCAAGGCCTGCTGACAGGCCATCCACACTGGCGCTGGATCCTTTATCAAGGCAGCCGCTTTGCCGCCTGCAGATATCGCGGTGACAGCGGCGTCGTTGTTGAAAGCTGGGCGCGTCAAGCGAGTCCTCATATTGGACCTGGACGTTCATCAGGTATAATCTTTGCATGACGTCCACGCTTTCTACAAAGCCTGGTGTGCCGCTCTTGGACTCTCTGCAAAAGCCGGGGCAGGGTGACGGGACGGCGAGCATCTTCCAGCGCGAGCCAAACGTGTTCACGGTCTCAGTCCATGCAGCGGCCAACTTTCCGGCCCGCAAGGTGTGTGCAGCCCACAGCTTCATAGCAGCCTTCATCAGTCTGCTCAATTTTACAATTATCTGTTTTCACGGTAGGCGGACAGCGACTGCGACGTCCCGCTCCCCGATGGCACTGGCGATGCGGACTATTTGCGGTGCGCCATTGTTATCAAGCAACACGTTCTTGGATAGGTGTCATAGCACAAGCCAATACAGCGCTGGTTCTGAGAGCACTGGTCACTCCCAGGCCCTGCACCACGACTGCAAAGGCAGCAACCACAAACCAGTCTGACCCTGTCACCAGACGAAGGCATGCATGCTGCTGAGCGGCATGCTGCATGCTTGCAGGCAGCCGCGTCACTGATACATGACATGTTGTTCCTGCTTGCCTCCCCGGTGCATCCACCGCGCTGGCAGACGTGGAGGTGTCAGCTTCATGCGGCACCATTGGTTCGCGTGTGCACACTGCACCCAAGGCCTGAGTGACCCCGGGGCGGGCAGGGTGCTCGGTGGACTGCTGCCGGAGGTGCTGGCGGCTGCGCGACCAGAGCTGGTGATCTATGACGCAGGCACGTCAAGCGAGGGCGTGCAGTGCCAGAGCTGACAGCTCGGGCACCGTCTTCCCCGTTGCCCTCCGGCGGCCATGCGTCGCTTGCTGCCATGTGCTGATGTCCATGCGCATTGTGTGTGTGTCGTCATCTGCCTGTGCAGGATGCACCATAAAGGCCCTGATCTGGCCTCGGGCCCGACGCTCCTCAGCCTGCAGGAGTTTGCCTATCACGGGCTCACCTGTTGCCCGCACGGCTGCAGGCGTCGACGTCCATGCGGATGATGCCCTCGGCCGCCTGGCTCTCAGTGATGATGGGATCCGCCGGCGTGAGCTCATGGTGCTTGACACCTGCCTTGCAGCCGGCGTGCCTGTGGCTGGGCTGGTTGGCGGAGGGTGCGTGCCTCTAACCGATGCCTGCGTGAGTGTCAGGCATGCGTTCGTGCTGCTGGCCGTGGACTCTTGTAAGGCAGATAGGTTGCTGCAGCGCATACTGACTTGGTGTGGCGGCGCAGGTATGCTGCTGATGTGGGAGTCCTGGCCAGGCGACATTGCCTGCTGCATGAGGCAGCGGCGCGCTTGTGGATCGAGCATGGACTGTGAGTCCTGACCGGAGGGCCAGGCGTGTGTGTCCGGGGTCTTGCCCTAAATCACGGCAGCCAAGGCACGGATGCAGCTGTACATGCTGCATGTGACCACAACACAAGCAGTGACATGCGTATGCACGTTGGCGGGGGTGCCGCCACCATTTGGAGAGGGTCCATACGATAGATATACATGACGGTGGCTGCAGCGAGGACTCTGGCATTTGCACACAGATGCGTTAGCAAGCCTTTACCAGGCGGTCAGCTAAGTGTGCTCAGCTGCACCATATGGTTTTACACATACTTTCTGGCTACCGAACCACCCCACTATCAACCCTGTTAAGTAGATACAGCGGCTGGCACTTGTGTGGGACTGGCCTTGCGCACAGTCAGAGCCCTGGGCTTGCAGGGCCGTGACCTCTGTTGGTTCTGCCAGCCTTGCACAGGCCCCAACATGTCCACAACAATGCTAACACAGAGCTTTGCAGCTGCGCAGCAGGCGCGTGTTTCTTGCCCCCCCCCCCCCCCCCCCCACCAACCCACTCTCACAGGCGTCCAGTTGCGGCAACCAGCCCTCAGCAACCCGATGCCGCTGGCAAAGCGAGGAGGTCCTGGAACATGCCGCTCAACCCCGCTGGTGCGCCTGGCTGCTCAGGTCCTTGCTCATGCTGCCGTTCTCACGGCTGCCGTCGCGACTCCGCCGGCCGGAGAGCTGGGCAGAGCCCGCCCCGCCGCGCAGCATCAGGTCCAGCTGCAGCCGCAGGGACGGGTCCTCGCGCAGCGCGCGCTCCAGCCCGGCCAGCAGCCCCTCGCGCCCCTCGCCGCTGCGCGTCAGGCTGGCCACCGCGCGGCCCGCCGCCGCCGCGCGCAGCCCCTGCCGCGCCGCACCACTCGCTCGACCCGCCG
>JAABUV010002594.1_pt1 | contig 24150 bp, 36 predicted proteins | sample 5559971 | NCBI WGS metagenome assembly JAABUV01 (sample SAMN10711881, study PRJNA513362) | rock metagenome | isolation source: Antarctica rocks | place: Antarctica: Victoria Land, Knobhead nord | collected 2015-12-19
ACAGGAGGGTCATCATGCGATAGACTGCGGGTGGCATCGGGAGGCTCCTTCCGGACGATATGGTGTCAGCACCCCTATCCTACCAAAGCCCTCCCGATTGCCCCCTTGTTAGCGAAAACTAGAGTATGAGTATTGCTGTAAGCGCCGTTTATGCCATGGCGTTGTGCGTGTGTGGGTGGCGTGCCGTCTATCGAGGCGGGGCGCGCCGCAGGGGGGAGTATCGGGGGTACGATGTGCTCCTTTGGCTGTCTGGGGGCGTGCTCGTGCTCATTCCTGTGATTGCCGACGTCACGAACGCCGTAGGCTGGAGCGATCCCGATATACTCTATCCGACGATCTTCAGTGTTGGATGGGTTGTCGCGGTCCTCGTCTGGGATGTGCGGTCTGGGCGGTCCAGGGCACATGAGAATAGGCGCGCGAATGTTGGTGAGGACGCGTAACCCGACAGACCTCTGATGGAGGCGACGCGTAGGACGGATGCCTGACGACGACTATATCACGCTTGCGCAGGCCAGTAGAGCGGCCGGGCTACAGACCTCGGGCGCGCTGTATCGCGCAGCGCAGACCGGCCGCCTCAAAACGGTGACGATGATGACAGGGCCGCGCATCGTGCGCCTGACGACGCGTGCATGGCTGCACGAGTACGAGTACTTGGACAGCCAGCGCCGCGCGACGTAGGTGACGCAGACGCGGTAGGGGAGGGAGAGCGATGGCACGATGGGATCACAACACGACGCCTGGGCGGCCGGCGCGAGGGGGCCGGCGCTCCCCTGTCGTTCCTGTCACCGTTGTTGTGCTTGGGATCGGCTTCGTCGCGATGGCCGTGGGTGCCCTAACAAGCAACGCGTGGCTGCTCATCGCGGCTCCCATTGTGATGATGTACGTGGGCATCGGCGGCGTCGCGCTCTACATGAAGGAGCCCTAACGCGTCCCGCTCCCGTGTATGGTCAGGTCCTCCGATTGAGGGTATAGACGGCGCTGTGGCCCATCCCAAACTGATTGAGGAGACCATCCGCCACCAGTTCCTCCAACAGGCTTTGTACCACCTCACCGTTGAGGCCAAGCCCGATGGCACGGGCGACCTGATTGGCGGTGGCGCCGCGCGGCTCCTCGGTTGCGATGACAGCGAGGATCTCATCCGTCGTCGTCTCATCAGCACTCGATCCGCGCGTGGCGCCTGTAGGGTCGGGATAGTCGGGGTAGTTGGGATAGTCGGACATGGGGCACCTACCTTTCGTCTACCGGGGCATCAAGTGATGCACACGCCGTCATGGACGATTATTATCAATCAGGCGGTGTGGCCTGCTGGGCGGCTCTCTTCCCCGCCTGGATGCCCGTCGTGGTCGCTGATGTGGCGTACACCGTGATTCCTGCAAAGGCCGGCTGGACGGTGGGGTAGCCCTCGATCAGCAGCTTATCAGCCGGGTCGGCCGCGAGGGCCTCGGCTACTTTCCGCCACTGCTTGCGGCTGATCAAAACTAAGTAGTTTGTCGTGGGCCGCGTGGGCGCCGGGACGCCTTTAGGCAGCGTCGGCGCCGTGTCGCCGCGCATCACCACCACCAGCACGTCGCCCCGCTCCGTCACGTTGCCCGGCCGGCCGACGATTGTTAGCGTCGCTTTCACCGTCATCTCCTTGTCCATGGCGGCGAGCGCCGCGCGCGCGGCTGCGGCGACGGCCGCCCAATCGAACGGCGCCGCCGCTGGCTGTGGCGCCCGTGTTGCTCGGTTGCTTGCCGTCGAGGCCTCCGGGGCTTTCTGTCGCGTGTCCCGCGGCTGGAAGATCCTGTAGCGCTCCGTGCGATCGACGCCGCGACGGAGCAAGTGGAAGAACACACCGCCCAGGGTGCGACGCCGGCTGTCGTCGGGCAACATCATGCCGCCGGACGCCTCGATCTCCAGCGCCTGGGCGACGAAGGCCTGCGTGCGCTTCTCGCCGATGATGCGCAGCGCGCGGCCGATCTGCCGGCGGACCTCGATCTCCGTTTCACCGAGCTGGGCGGCGATCTCCCCGATCGAGGATGCCGGCGGCGTGTGTGGGGCCGCGTGTGCCGTCAGGGCCGGCTTATCCTGGGTTGTCATGACCATGGCATCCCTCCTCTCGCCTATCGTAGCATTCCGCGTCGTTTAGGGGTGGGGCGGGCTCCGGCGCGGGGTATGATGAGGGAAGGGAAAGTAGGAGGAGGAGGGGACTCATGTATCAACGAACGATTATCGACATTATCACGGCCACAGCCGTCCTCTGCGTTGCCGTCCCCGCAGCGCGTGTCGTCGCCGTGTCCGCGCCTCATGCACGCGCGGCCAGCATGGCGCGGCGCGTGACGGCCTGTGGGGTCGAGCGCTGGTCGGTCAAAACGGGCACGGACCGGGGTCACAACATTATTTCCGGGATTTCCCCCGCTAAGGACTCGTTAAAGATTTAGTTCCCGACTTGGAGCCGCCTTTCCAGGCCGGGCTCCGTGGCAAAAACGGGAAGTTATTGTTTAACGAGCCCTAAGGCACCGATCCGGCACGGCAATCTCTCGCTAACTTCCGCAGCGCGGTCGTTCTGCGACAAGTTTTCGGCGCCAACTCCGCTGTGGGCGCTCTCACCGTGAGCGTCCAGGCATCGCACCGCCTACTTAAACTCGTCGTGGAACGACTATTCCACGACGGGTATTCCGCGACGCGTGCTGTGTCGGCTGCATGGCCCTCTCCGCGCACACCTCATGTCGGCGGAAGCCGCCGGAAGCCCTCGGCCAGCGCACAGCCGCCGCGCTCCCCCAGCGCGCGCGATCCGCTGGAAGAAGGCCTCGATACCGGGACGATCGCGTCCCTGGGTCACATGCTGGCGGAGTGCCCGCATGCGCCGCTCAAAGGTCGCCGTGATATCCACGAACACGTCTGGCGCGCCGCTCATGATCAGCAGCAGCCCCTCTACCTTGTGCAGGGGCAGCCCCGCGTCCAGGTGCTCGGACTCGCACACGGGGCTCGGGGCCCGCAGATACGCCGCCTGGAAGGCGGCCAGGCCCAGCGTGGTGTGGTCCGGGTAGATCGCGCAGGAGTCGAGCGAGCCGTTGCCCGGGTACGGGTCGTGGGTGATGACCGTGCGGGGCCGGTGCTGGCGGATGAGCCGCGTCAGGTCGGCCCGCAGCCGGGGCACATGGAAGGGGATGTCCCCGTCGTCGTACCGGAGGAAGGTGACGTCGCTGACGCCCACGATCTCGGCCGCCGCCCGCTGCTCGGCCTCCCGCAGCGCGGCCAGCGTATCGGCCGTCATCTGGGGGTCGCTCGTCCCGCGGTTGCCGCTCGTGGCCAGCACGTAGCTGACCGGCGTGCCCTCCTGCACGAGCCGGGCGACGGTGCCGGCGCAGTGCGCCTCGATATCATCCGGGTGGGCGACGATCACCAGCACCGGACCAGGAAACTCTTCAAGCATCTGTTGCTCCTTTCGGTTCGCTTCGTAGCGCCGAGACGGCCAGCGCGAGCAGGCCGAACCCGGCCAGAACGAGAAACGCGTCGTGCAGTCCCGCCGCGAGCGCGCTGCCCCCCGGCGGCGCGGCCAGGCTGGCGGCGTGCGCCTGCCGCCAGGTCCAGACGGTGCTCGCCACGGTCACCCCGACCACCTGCCCGAGGTTGCGCGACAGCGCGAGCATCCCGGACACGCTCCCCGTCTGCCCTGCGGGCGCGGAGCCGAGCACCGCGCTGTTGTTGGGCGCCTGGAAGAGGCCGGCCCCGATCCCGTAGAGGACGAGCACCGCCGCGGCGACCCAGACCGGGGTTGTCGTCCGGAACCCCGCCATCCCGACGATCGCGGCGGTGATTGCGGCCAGCCCCGCCGTGGTCGGCAGCCGGCTCCCGCACCGGTCGGCGAGCGCCCCGGCGAGCGGAGCCACGGGCAGGATCGCGACCGGCGCCGCCATCATCACCAGCCCCGCGACCAGGGCCGGCTGCCCCATCAGTTGTTGGAGCGCGAAGGGGATCAGGAACATGTTCGCGGCCAGCGCGATGAAGGTGAGGACCGCCGCCAGTAGTCCTGCTGCGAGGCTCCACCGCCGCAGGAGGCGCAGGTCCACGAGCGGGGCGGCCTGCCGCTGCTCGACCATGACGAAGAGGAGCGCGGCGACGAGAGCCGCGACGAGCAGGCCCGCCGACTGTGTCCAGCTCCCGTGAGACAGGCGGGTCAACCCGACAACGGCGAGGACGGCCGCGACGAAGACGAGCGCGGCGCCCGCCAGGTCGAGCCGCTCGCGGCCCTGGCGGTCCGGCTGCGGCAACGTCTGCCACGCCCACCACAGCGCCCCGACGGCCAGCAGGAGCGGGGCCAGGAAGACCGCCCGCCAGCCGAGCGTCGTGACGAGCAGGCCGCCGACGGAGGGGCCAGCCATCAAGCCCGCGGCGACCGCCATGTGCAGGTAGCCGAGCGCCCGCCCGCGCCCCGCGTGCGGGTAGGCCACGGCGAGCAGGGCCTGCCCGGTCGCGAGCAGCATGGCCGCCCCAAGCCCGAGCAGGCCGCGCGCCAGGATGAGCCAGAGCGCGTTCTGACTCAACAGCGCCAGGAGGGAGGCCGCGGCGACGGTCGCCATCCCCGCCAGGTAGAGGGTGCGCCCCCCGAACAGATCGACCAGCCGGCCGAAGAGGATGAGCGTGCCGATGATGGCCAGTTGGTAGGAGATCGCGACCCACTGGATCGTCGTCGGTCCGCCCCCGAAGGTGGCGGCCAGGGTCGGCAGCGCGACGGTGACCAGGCCGACCTCCAGGTTGGAGAGTGCGGTGGCGAGCAGGACCAGTCCCAGGATCGCGTGTGGCCGGATCGGGGCCGCGCGCGTGCCCTCGCGCCGCGCCACCGCCACGCTAGGCGCCGGCGTCCCGCCGGCCTCCGCGGACGTCGGCGACCACCGCCGCCACCTCACCGCCCCACGGCAGCGGGACCCGCCGGGTCCGAAAGTCGTACCCGTCCGGGGCCACGCCCTCCCCCCGGGGCTGCTCGGCCAGCGCCTCCGCCCGCGCGCGCGCCGTCTCCAGGGTGTCTCCGACCGCGAAGAAGCGCCCGCAGCAGCAGGGTCCCTCGGCCAAGCGGGGATCGTGCCACTCATAGCGGGGGTCATCCCGGTAAATCGTGGCCGTGGGATGGCACCCGCCACAGGCACACCGGAGAGCGACCTGGGCCTCCTCGGTCACCCGCTCCACCGCGACAGTCATCTCCGACATCTTTGTGCTCCTTATCTGGCATATCTGGACAAGTCCTGATGGGCGAACGCGCCATGCTGGTCTGCTGGTCAGTTGCGGCTGCGCTGCGGCAATTCCGCGATCTGCACAGGCAGGCAAGCGCACGTGGCGGGGAAAGCGGCACAGCGGCACGCCGGCTCGTCCTGGTGCTCCAGGGCCAGCCGGTAGCGCTCCTCCAGGCTCGCCTTGAAGGCGGACAGCTCGGCCAGCTGCGCCGCGCACACGTCGATCTTACGGCGCAGCAGCGCGGCCACCTCCCGCCGCAGCGGCTGACACGCGCCATCGTCGGCGATGCCGAGCAGACCGCGGATCTCGGTGAGCGAGAGACCGAGGAGCTTGGCCCGACGGATGAACAGCAGCCGCGCCAGATCCTGCGCCCCGTAAAGCCGGTAGCCCGTCGCCGTGCGCGCCGGCGTGGTGAGCAGGCCGAGCCGCTCGTAGTAGCGCAGCGTGTCCGCGCTGATGCCCGCGGCGTCCGCCAGCTCGCCGATCCGCCATGGCTCGTGCGTCCTCGTCATCGCTCCTGACCTCCTCCTCTCCGCCGGGCTATCGTGGCATCCTGCAGCGCGCCGAGAGGAGGCGATGGGGGCATCTTCGGTGGGCCGATGCGCGCTGCGTTTTTCACTGGCTCCCCGGATTCCCCGCCGTCTCCAAGGCGGGCCGCGTGGCGGGCGCCGTGGTCGCGCAGCGCATCGCGCGCCACTGTTGGATCGTGACGCCCACGGACAGGAGGGCCACCAGACCAAGGGCCATCCAGAAGAGCCCATCGTTGCCGAGCACGTACATGAAGATGTAGGCGGCACCACTCAAGAGCGTCGTGAGCCCGAACACGACGCGTCCGCGCGACCAGGCGCTGATCACGAGGAGCACGAGTGACACGATCAACAGGGGCTGGCTGATGGGAGTGAGGGTCGCGGCCACGGCGCCGAGAAAGCCGCTGTGTGGCGCAGGGGGTGGTCGTGCCGTCTCCCATCCCCGCTATACTGTCCCCTGTGCCGGCGTGAACCGCGCTGGCGCCCGTCGCCCCCGCGACCGCCAGGAGTCCCAGCGCCATCATCGGCAGGCAGCTGACGGCCACGCCAGCCAAGCTGAGAGAGGTCAACAGGTTCCGCTTCGTCATCATCTTTGTCGCCTTTCCCGCCACCTGCGCGGTGTGCGAGCCTACAAAGGAGGAGCGCCTTCTTATCATCAGTGTAGACCTTGGAGCTAGCTCTAAGGTCAAGGGGCCCACATGCTGGCGCTGCTACACCGCGGTCAGGGCCGGACCGTAGCCTCGCTCTTTGTAGCCATACAAACCATTTCCTGCTCCTTAGCGGGAACTTTCCCTCAAAAAATGTCGGGTCCCCGGACCCTGACGCGCGCCTCGTCGACCTACGGACGGCGGTCCCCACGAACATCGTGCACCTGCGCGCGTTACCGGCCCCGGCCCAGCCACCGCTGAACAGTCGTGTCCGGCCCGTGGAGACCACGGTGTGGTCGCTCGACGCGCCTGGTGCGGTACAAGCAGGAGGACGATAGCGACTATCACCTCGAGCTCTCCGACGCCGGCGGCCGAACCATGATCGCCGAGCTCCCCGCGCCGGAATGCGTGGGCGCGTCGAGTCCGTTCCTGCCGGACATCCGGGCGGTGCGCGCCGCGTTCACGGCGGCGTTCCACCCGACGACGGCCTCCTTCCAGCGTGTCGCTGTCGCTGTGCATGTCACGGGCGTCGGTTTCTTCGACTTTAAGCACGGGCAGAGTGGGGTGGCGCCCAACGCCATCGAACTCCACCCTATCCTGAGCATCCGGTGGGGACAGGGGGGCACGCCGCCGGCGGGAGCAAGCACGCCCGGTTCCGCGACGGCGACCCCTGGGCCAGCCAGTGGCACGCCGTTTCCCAGCGTCGGCATAGGAGCGGGCGGGGCTTTTAGCGTGCGTGTGCGCGTCAGCCCGAACCCCACCGCCTATCGGGCCGAGACCACCATTCAGGCCGCCACCGTGCCGGGCGCGCGCTGCAACGTCCGCGTCATCTACGCCTCGGGCACGGCGTCGCGCAGTCGTGTTCTTCAAGTGACACAAACGGCTGATGGGGCCACGATGGCTGCGACGAGGAGAAGAGGGGCCGGTGAACGGGGGTACAGCGAGCCTCCGTGAGGCGCTCGCATGACGGGGGTGCGGGCGGCGTGGGGCCATCAAAAAGCCTCCCCGTCATGTCGCAAGATAAAGGGGCATCCCTCCGTGTGACCATCCGGCCGCCAACCACCAGCCCCTCCCCCGCGCCTCATTGGAGACCCACACCCGCCGCGATGCGACGGCCAGCCAACACTCACACTCAAGGGGGGGGTGTGGATATTTTTCCGTGCAGACACCATGCTTGTCGTATACCACCAAGACCAGCGCATGGGCGAGTTAGGAGCGGGGCGGGATGTGGGACGCGCTCGACGACACACTAGACGAGGCGCGCGGGCACGACCAAGCGGGCGGCGACGCGGGCCAGCACTGCATGGTCAAGAGCCGCTATGTCCCAAGCGCGTCACCTCATGCCCGCCAGCGCATGCAGGAGCAAGTCTACTACCTCCAGTGTCGGGATCGACAGGACGCGGAAGACGAGCAACGCGAATTGTTCACGGCAGCCGAAATTGGGACAAGCCGAGGGGAGGCAAGGGAAATGTTGTGGGACAACCGCAGCCTCAAGAGCGTGTGCTTCCACCGGCTCATCCTGTCCCCCTCACAGGGATTGGGCATCACGACAACAGAGGAGGCGCGGACATGGACGCGGACCGTGATGGAGGAGTTAGGGCAACGGCTCGACCGGACCCTGACGTGGGTCGCGGCGGTTCACCACAATACAGGGCGGCCGCATGTGCATGTCCTGATCGCCGGCGAAGCGGGACAGCCGAGCAAGGCCGGAGCGCGGCGTGTCGTACGCCTGGGCGCCAGCGATATGAAAGCGCTGCGGGAGGGCATCACCATCGACGCGGCCAGGCCCATCAGGGAGGTGGCGCGGGCACGACAGTTAGACGCGGCGCGGGCACGGCAGGCCGCCCGTATCGCGGACCTCGACCGACGGCTCGGCGTGCCCGTCGGGACGGCAGGACACACGGACCCCGCGACCGCGGCGGCGGCGGACCGCTCTACGCCTGCTCCTTCGTCGCAGGCCGCGCCCAAACGCCATTGGTGGCAGCGCGGGCGCTGAGGATAACCACAGACTGACTTGGAAAAGAATGAGAGGGGCGCGGGACGATGACACGACGCGGGATGATCGCACTGGGGCTGCTGACACTGCTGGTGGTGGCCGGCGGCGTGGTGATGATGACCGAGGGGGCACGGCTGCTGCTCGCCGCGCGTGTCCTCCTGTGGTACGGACCGGACAACGCGGCGCGGGCCTGGGAAACGTATACACGGCCGGGGATGCTGCGGCATGCGTTGGCTGTGGGACCGGACCACCGGATAGCAGGCTGGCCGCGCGTCCGCTGGCTGCTCTGGAAGGACCGCCTGGCGACGCTCCGTGAGCCGCTGTGGCGACGCACGGAGATGGCCTGGGCGTTGGGCCTTGGCGGTGGCTTCATCGTCCTGGCGCTGCTCAGGGCCGCGTGGGGGCTGCTTAAAGCGGGGTGGTTCCTCCTGCGCGGGGTGGGACGGCTGACGCCGGGCACGACGGCGGGGAGCGCCCGCTGGACAACAGCGACCGAGGCGCGGCGCGCCTACGGGGCACGTTGGCGGCTGCTGCGCCGGGTCGGCGTGCTCCCCCACGAGCCGCCCTGCGTGGTTGGCCGTGTCGGACCGCGCACGATCTCCCTCTCGGCCAAGCGCCAGGGCTTGAACATCCTGGCGCTGGGCGTCCCCGGCGAGGGCAAGAGCGCGGGCTTGATTATCCCCAACCTACTGCGCGAGGGGCAGGGAGGACGGCCACGCCGCGGCCTGGTCATCAGTGACCCTAAAGGCGAGTGCTATGCGGCCGCCGGCGCGGTCCTCGCCGCACGGGGCTACATGGTGCGCCGGGTTGACTTCTACGATGAGCGCCCCGACGCGCCGGGCTATAACCCGCTGGCCCATATCCACACGGCGTCCGAGGCCCTTGTCTTCGCGCGATCCTGGATCAGCAACACGCGCGGCCAGGGCGAGGTCGGAGCCTCGGCCGAGTTCTGGGACGCGACGGTGGCGCTGCTGCTGCAAGCGGCGATCCTGCACCTGAACCACACCTACCGGGCACGGACCGGCGCCGCCGCGCCGCTGGCGCGCCTGCTGGCCGTGTTCAACGTGGAGGACTTCGCGCTGCTCAAGGAGGAACTGCTCACCAGTCCCTGTCCCGCGGCAGTCGAGGCGGTACGCGGCTTCCTGGGCGGGATCGAGAAGAATGAGCGCCTGGGCGGCTCGATCCTCGTGGGCCTGCTCGTCAAGTTCGCCGTGCTCAACGATCCCGCCGTGGCGCGCGTGACGGCCCATGACGATCTGCCCTTTGAGAGCATGGGCGACCCGACGACGGCGCCGCTCGCCCTGTTCGTGATCCTGACGCCGGGCATGGAGGAGATCCTGCAGCCGCTCACGGGCGCGCTGTTCATGCAGGTGTTCGACGCCCTGGTGGCGGCCGCCAACGCCCGGCCGGGGCAGGCCCTCGGGCGCCGTGTGTTCTGTTGGCTGGATGAGATCGGCACCGTCGGCGTCATCGCGGGGTTGCCGCGCCGGCTAGCCACGCTGCGCAGCGCCGGCGTGGCCGTGCTGCTGGCGGCGCAGGATACCATCCAGCTCGACACGCTCTACACGCCGGCGGGGCGACGGCTCATCACCTCGACGTGCCAGACGCACATCATCTTCGGTGGCGTGGGCCAGGAGGACGCCGCGTGGGTGAGCAGCCGGCTAGGCACGGCGACGGTCGTTGGCAAGAGCGCCAACGCGGGCCGTCAGCGCGGCCAGGTCCGCGTCGGCCAGGGCGGCTACGGCAAGGGCGAAATGGGACGTCCTTTGATGACGCCCGAGGAGATCCAGCAACTCCCCGAAGGCTGGATGATCCTCAATGGGCTGCACGCGCGGCCGGCTCTGGTGCGAGCGCTCCCCTGGTACAAGCAGCGATCATTACGCCGTATGGTCAAGCACGCACAGAGACGTCAGACCGTGGCCGCGGTAGAGGTAATCCCGCTTGCGCCCGACGCACCAGCCACCCTCGACGAGTCAGCGTAACACCGCTCTATTTTCCCAGGAGCCTGGCCGACGCGGGCGCAAGGAAAAGCGTACAGCCGCCCCATCACTGTGACTGAGGCGGCCTTTTCGCGATCGCCCTGGGCGCGACCATCGCTCCGCTGGTATGGACGGCGCTCCGCGCGGCAGGGGGAGGCATCCCCCTACGCGGTAGCCCTCGCTACGCGCTCGGGTCTACCTACCCCCTCGGGAGCCGTCGTGCTCCCCCCACGTTCGGCCCGTTGGCCGGACCGACGCGGGTCCCCCCATGACCGGGCGTGCCGCCCTGGACCCTGCGGCATTGAGAGGATGATAGAGCCCTCGGTACGCGGCATCAGACGTGCGTCCGTACGGTACGCTGATGATGCGGACGGTCTGCGGTGTGTTGTGTTGCCACCGTAGGCCGTTCGCGTTACCGGCCGGACGCAGGCACTGGCGCTTACAGCATGGTGTCCCGGTGCTCGGCCTCTTGCCACCCCTCACACTGTCGTCGCCACTCCGCTTCATGGTCGCGGGCCAGGTGGGCGGCCGCCGCGTGGGCAAGATTGCGACGGATGGCGTAACCACGAAAGCTGTCATAGACAGACCACGTCCGCGTCAAGACGTTCTCGTGAACGGTGAAACGCGTGCGCGGCGTCATGGTCCGTCCTCACGACGGGGGCAGTCTCCAGCACGGCCGTCCGTCTTTTTGTGGGTCGCTATCACTCCACAGCGCGACGCATGGCCGCGAGCGCGGCGACGAACCCGGCCACGTAGGAGTCGTCGGCGATGCGGTAGTGCGCATCCTTGGCCTTTTTCGCGTCGGTGTACACGCGCAACTCCCCGGCCTCGACCGCCTCTGCAAGAGCGCGTACAGCGACTTGTATCAACGGCGCGGCCGCTGCGACGTCCGGAGCATAACTGTTATGCCGCTGAGCCTGTCCAGGTTCCTGCCCCTTGCTCACCGAGGCTAGAGGAGCATAACTGTTATGCTCTCCCGTACTGTCAACGGAGGGCGCGGGCGGGCGCCGAGGCCGCCGGCCGCCCCCTGTTTTGCGCGGGTTGGTGACGCCGGCGGCCTCGGCGCCCGCCCGCGCGTCTTGCACGTCGGTCCTGGTCACGGCCTCACCCGCATCCACGCGGGCGCGCAGGGCCGCCTGCGGTGCGGGAGCCGCACGCAAGATGTCGCGCGCCACAGCCGTACCGATCTGCCCGCGCTGCACGGCGTCGGCGATTGGCTGATCGGAGAGCAACAACAGGCGGTCGCGCACGGTCTGCGCGGAGATGTGCAAACGCTTGGACAGGTCGGGCGCCCTGAGACCCTCCGCGTCCATCAACTCTTGGAAGGCGCGCGCCTCCTCTAACGGCGCGAGATCCTGCCGCTGGATATTCTCGACGAGCTGCGTCAGGCGCAGCATCGCGCCCTCTGTGTCGCGCACGACGACGGGGAGGCGCGCCAGGCCGGCCAGGAGCGCGGCCGCGTAACGGCGGCCGCCGGCGACGATCATGTAGCGTGTGCGTCCATCGTCGAGCAGACCCGCCTCGCGCACGAGGAGTGGTTGCAGCACCCCGTACGTGGTGAGGGAGTCGGCGAGCGCGGCCAGGCTCTCGTCTCTGCTGTGTCCGCTGACAGGGCCGCCGTGGTCTTTGCGCGGTTGGTCGGGATCGGGCGTCACTTGCTCGATGGGCACGAGCAGCGCGCCCTGCAGTGTGCGCGGTCCATCGGACTGTGTGGCTGCTTGTGCGGGAGCGATGGGCCGGCCCGGTTGCGGCTGGCCCATCGTCGGTAATGTGCGCGCTTTAGGCATGGGGCGCCGCCTCTACGTCTGCCTCGACCACGCGCGTAGCTAGCCAGCGGTAGGCCGTCGTCGCGGCTCCCTTGGGGTCGGATTGAGCAACGGCCTCACCGGCGTTGAGCCCGTATTTAACCGCCACGCTTACAGGGATAGGCTCGGCCACCAGGGCGCCATACATCTCACGCAACATCGCGTAGGCGGCCACGTCGTTCCCGTCGCGCCGCATCGCGTTAGGGAGGATGATGATATGATCAGCCGCGCCCAACTCGGCGAGGCGCGCGCGTAGCTCCAACGTGTCGGACAGGGCATCGAGATCCTGTTGAACAAGCAACGTCGGCAACACGGCCACGGACGCGGCCAGTAGCGCGCTGTTAAGGGCGAAGCCCAGGGTCGGGGGGGTGTCGAGCACGACGACATCGTAATCCGTCACGCCACGCAGGAGCTTACGCAAGCGGAGCGGGCCGGTCGGGTCGTCGTTCAACGTGAGCGCGGCCGTTTCCACGCCGCGGTCGCCCGGCAAGATATCAAGGCCCGCGCGTCCTTGCCGTACAAGGCCGTCGAGCCCGCGCTGCGGCTCCATGATGCGTTGGCCAATGCCTTCGCCCATAGGTACGTTCGCGCCCAGCACAAGGCGTGTCAACGACGCCTGAGGGTCAAGGTCGCATAGCAAGACGCGATGCCCCTCATCGGTGAGCGCACCAGCCAGGTTGAGCGCCGTCGTCGTCTTGCCGCTGCCGCCTTTGCGGCCGACGACGGCGACGATAAGCGGTGTTGGCATCAGTCCTCCCTCGCGTCAGTGGCAGCAGTCTCGATCTTACCGGTGTCCTCCAGGCGCAGCGGCCGACAGGTGTTGCAAACGGGATCGGTCGTCGGCCTACCCATCACGCCCGTGGGTGTGTGTCGGGTCCGGCGCGAGAAGAATTCGCCCGGCGCGATCATCCTAGCACACAAGATACACTCGAACGCGACGACGGCGTGGTAGGCCGTCGTGACCGCGCCCGTAGCCAGCGTTGCGCGCCCGACGCGGTGACTCTTCGTCTCGCTATGTTTCTCCTTCGCCATGTGCCCTCCTACGGCGATTGTAACACCCTTTTCACGCGACGAGGGCCACCAGCACTCTGAGTGCCGGTGGCCCTCGGGGGTGGTGTTTGGCTAGGCGTTAGTCGGCGTCGGCCTCTGTCTCTGTGCGCCGATCGTGGCGAACCTCACGGGCGGCGCAGGCTTTTGCGAGGTCGGCCAGCGTACGCGCATCGTTAGCCAGGTCGTTATAGCACGCGTACGCGTCGGGGTACGGTCCTTTCATATCGCCCGCCGTGTAGGGATCAACGGCGGCGATCGCGCGCTGCAAGACCGCCATAATGTGCAGGGCGTCCCCGTAGTCAACGGGCACGTCGTCGTTATCGTCGATCGCGACGAGCGCGTGATCGTAGGCGTGCTGTCGCGCCGTCATGAACTGCGCGGCAGCAGCGGCGGTAGCGGCGGTAGCGGTAGCGGCGACGGTCGTTGGCGTGATGGTGGACTCGGGGCCTATGGTCGTTGTGGTCATGATGAGCTGTCTCCTTAACGGTGTCGTGATGTACGGGTGGTGAGTCGATCAAGTAGGACGATCAGCCGGGTCTCCTGGGCCGGCGTACTGCATGTGGCTGTGGCCTGCACGCGTCCATCGAACGTCAGGAACGCGCGGCCGTCATAAAGATAGAGATACCAATCGGTGTGCAGCGCCGTCGAGGGCGCCGGTGGGGCTATCTGTTGGGCGGTCACTATTGTTCACTCCTACGGGCCGCGCTACGAGCGGTGATCATGTCGGCGTACTCATTCCAGGCGTCCACCTCGCGCCACGCCGCGGCGTTACAAGGCTCAAACTTACCGGTGCCCACGTAGACGTACTCAGCACGATCGGCGGCCGGGGGCGTGCCGCTTGGGGAAATTTCCCCAAGCGGCCGTGTTGTCGTGGCTGTTGCGGTACGCATCGTCAAGCCGCTCTCATGGCTTGATAGTGCAGCGCCGCCACTTCCCGCTCCAACCCATCGACCTGACGCCATAGGACCGCGTAGGAGTCATCGCGCGGGTCCGTGTCGTGGAGCGCCCGCCGCGCCTGGGCGAGCCGTGACTCAGCAGCGTCGATCTGTGCGTCGACGCCGGCGACTGGACCGCCCCTGACCGGCCGGACGATACCCGAGGGGCCGCCCGCCGTCATCGGCACGACCACCGGGGCCTCGGCCTGCCTGTACCAGACCGCCATGCGGGGCTCGATCGCGCGGACAAGGGCGACGTGCCGGCACGTCCCGCGATAGGAAAAACCGGGGCAGTTGCAGCGATCGACCGTCACGGGATGGCCGGTACCGGGGCGTGATGCGCTCTCGACGAGGTAGCGGCCGGGGCCGAGGCGACGGACACGGGGCTTAAAAGTACTCACCGGTGTCGCGCGGTTGGCCGTAGACTGTGAACTGGGTGCGGTCTGCATTGCTTGCTCCTCCGTACCTACCGCCGGTCAGGGTCTAGATCCCCCTGACCGGCATCTTTGTTTGTGGGCTATCCGCCCTACACCTCTATTTTATACTAAAAACGATGTGTTGTCAATATCTATTATTGACTATCACTGAAAAATGGCCTATACTTAGTGTGTTGGCGTAAAGTATAGGAGGCTAAAGCATGGCATCAGAGACTGCAAGCCAGGGAGTACAACGTATGCCTAAGCGACTAGGCGAAGGCCAGCCGCGCAAGCATCCCCAGCTCACCGTCATTTTTGAGCCGGACGTGCTTGAGAAACTGGACAATCATGCGCGGCGTAAGGGGCTGTCTCCGTCCACCCTTCTCCGCATGTGGGCAATAGAGCGGCTGGAGCGAGAGGAGAAAGGTGAGCGGCTATGAGCCAATCTAGTGACGACAACTGGAGATTCGGTGTCATCCCTTTGTCGGACATAGAGGGAGCCGATCAGATGATTTACCAGGATCTAGCACACGCTTTAGCAACATGCGACGCGTTGGCAACGACGGACGAGCCGGGCAAGAAACAATTGGCACTAACCGCGCGGTCGGGGCTCATCCCGCTATTGGCGAGCTTGGCGCGAGACCGTCCCCCCGATACAGCCCTAGACGATGGCGACGCCGATTTCTCCCCACTTGCAGCACTGCGGCGCGCGGGACTCACATGACTAGCCCCACCACCATCGCGCCGGTCGACCTGCCGACGCTCCCGCTCGCCGACCATAGCCGGGCGCGTCGAGGTGGCCGGGAGCGGGAACGCACGGCTTACCACGAAGCGGGCCACGCCGTTATGGCTCACGAGTTGGGGATGAAGGTCACTTCGGTGTCGATCGTGAAGGACGACGACACCCTGGGGCGCATGGCCCGACGGTGGGAGCGGTGGATGCATGAGATTGACTACAACGTGACCCCCTACCGCGAGGCGAAGGTCCAGCGGCACATCATGGTATGTTATGCAGGCGCGGCCGCCACGAAGATTCAATTCAACTACGGGGCCTGGCGCGGCACGGGGGCAGACACCACCACGGCCGTTGACCTAGCGTGCTGTATGACAGGCAAGACAGAGGAAACGGAGGCTCTGCTGCGCTGGCTGTGGATACGCACCTGTGACCAGCTAGCGCGCCCCCTTCTATGGGCCGAGGTGGAGGCTACGGCCGCGGCGCTGCTCGCGCACCACGAGCTAACCGGCCAGGAGTTCCGTGACCTGCGCGCCAGCGTCGTACAAGCCAAACTAAGAGATCTGACGGTGAGTACGTGCCAGCAGGAAAAGGGCCAGGAGCACACCGCGTGACCGAACAAGACGACTTCATTGACGATCACGGCGCCCACGCGCCGGCCACGCACGACGCCGACGACGTTGGCCCCTGTGTGACCTGTGGCGGCCCACTCGAGCGCGGCCGCTACGTACGCTGTCAGGCGTGCCTCGACGCCGAATGGTTGCGACTGCGCGCCAGCGATCCGGCGTGGTACGAACGCCACAAGGACTATCATCGGCCTGGATAGGGCAGATGCTAGGCACAACCTGAGAGGGCCGCATCATGAGGGGTAAGTGGGAGCGCAAGAGCGACGCGTTGTGGACGTATCGCCTGGCCGGCGCCGCACGGCTCTATGGGTATGTCGTGCAGTACAGGGATACGGCGCGCTCCGACGCCGACTGGGACGCGACAGTAACGGCCGGGCACCTCGACGACGACACGACCGTTGCTGAGGGAGTATCGTTCGATGAGGCGAAGGCGGCGATAGAGCGCCACGCCCAACAGCGGCAAGGATAGGGCAAACGAGATGATGAACCTGGAGCGTATCGCGCGAGACCTTGAGGAGTCCTACACGCAGCTTGCTTTGGCGCGCGCCCAAAGCAAGGACACGACCGCTAAGTATCGCAGCGGCTGGATCGGCGGCTACCAGGCCATGCTCGCCGAGGCCGGCTACGCCGTCGCGACCGACGACTACGACGCGCCGCTCCGACCGGTCCGGCTCATCACGCTAGCAGAGGCGACCAACAAAACGTCGGCCGCGCGCGAGGACCGTTGACAGAGGGCGCCGCGCGCGGCCAGGGGCGCCAGGCGCCGGGAATGGGAGGGCTGATCCCGCTGGATAGCGTAGTGTATAGGCTAGAGCGCTGTCAAGCGCGCCAAGGAGGGCCGATACGTGCCGCGTGACCGATCCGTGATGCCCGACGACTACAGCGCGCTCCTGGGCGAGATCCAGGGGCTGTTGCAGACGGCCCGCGCTCGCGCCTATCAGGCCGTCGATAACATCAAAGTGCAGGCATACTGGCAGGTCGGCGAACGCATCGTGCGCGCCGAGCTCACCCACAAGGAGCGCGCCGACTACGGCGCCCGCGTCGTCGAGCAGCTCGCCCGCGACTTGAAGATGTCGCGGCCTGTCATCTTCCGCATCGTGCGCTTCTACCGCGTCTATCCCGTCGTCACGGCTCTCTCCTCGCAGATCTCGTGGAGTCACTACGACCTATTGAGCGGGATAGACGACCGCGCCGAGCGAGAGTTCTACGAGTCAGAGATCGTACGCGGCGCGTGGGGTGTGCGCCAGCTTGATGAGCAGATCAAGAGCGGCCTGTACACGCGCGTGCTACAGGGCGGCCGCTCCGTCGCGCCCGTACCCCGGATCGCGCCGGCGACGCGCCCTGAGGACGCCTTCCGCACCCTCTACAGCTTCGCCGTGCCCGGACTGCCGGCCGGCTTCGATGAGTCCCAACTCGAGAGCGCACTGCTGGCCAACTTCCAACGCTTTTTAGAAGAGTTGGGGCCGGGTTTCTACGTGCGCCGGAGCCAGCAACCCATCCTCATCGACGGCCAGTACCATAGCGTCGACCTGGAACTCTACAACAGGGACATTCCCGCAACCGTGCTCTGCGACCTCAAGCTCGGCCCCTTCAGGGATGCCTACGTTGGCCAAATGAACAAGTACGTGTCGTACTACCGGGAGCGCGTGCCGCGCCACGAGTGGGAGAAGCCGACGATTGGCCTGGTTGTGTGCGAGAGCGCCGGCCGCGACGAGGTGCGTTACGCCCTGGCCGGCCTGGAGGAGCGCGTCTTCGTCGCCGAGTACCAAGTCCGCCTACCAACCGAGCAGACGATTAAAGAACGGCTGGAGGAGCTCGCCGACACGGCTGACGGAGACAGCAATGGAAGTTAAGGACACGCGCCGGCCCAATAGTCTCAACAGTGTCGAGATTATCTCAACAGCGTCGAGACTATTGGGCATCTGTCCCAAGACGCGCACAACAGGACAGAGCGAGCTCAACGTTGAACACGTAGAGTCGCGCTAACAAGAACAAGCGCGTGGAGAAAGGCGACTTCCGCTTGCTCCAGCCCACGCTCAGGGTATAGCGTGGGCTCCGTGCTCTGTCGTCACACGACCATGATGAAGGGAGAGGACATTGACGAAGCACACCACTCAGCAGCCGGATGACACGCCGGCCACAGTCACCCAGCTCACCGCGGCCCTGGCAGCCCTCGGCCACTATGAGGGAACGAACAGCACTACGGAACATACCAGGGAAGCGGCACGGCTGGGCGGTGAGAGCTACTACCGCCTGCTGCTGGCCAACGCTTTGTTGGGCCACGCCGAGGGCGAGGCATTGCACGCCGACGGGACGGGTGTATCGTCCGATCAGTTACTCGCTGCCCATCGCCAAGCCCTGGCGGCGGTGGGGGCGATCGACGATCCGGCAAAGCTCCTCGGCTTTCTGCGCTGGCGCACCTTGCGGATCGCGGGCCCCTTACGGGAAAGCGCGCAAGACTCGACCACCGGCCCCGTGGTCCTGGCGGCCGCGCATGCGGCCGAGGGCTTGCAGCAACTCCTGGCCCTATGTGCGGCGGGCCAGGATCCCCTGAGTGTCTCGCCCGAGGCGGTGCTGATGGACCTACAGACCGCGCGAGACGCACTCACCGCTGCGATAGCAAATCTCGACATCATGCAGCGCCTCCTGCAGCAAGCCGAGGGTCTCTTCTCGCGCTAATGTCGCCGCTGTACATCACGCTGAACGTGTCAGCGAGAGGGAAAGGATGTCAGGTCACCAACGACACGCGTGGCACTTTAGCCCGACGTAGACGACAACCTGCCGATCAACACAACGAGAGCGGGCACCTCACAGCGGGGTGGACAAGCGGTATCTAACACAACCGGCCTTGTACATACCGCAACGCCATCGCCCAGGACACGAGGCGCGCGGAGGAACGCTGCCTTGGCGGGGATATCCCTGGCCCTGCCACTGGCGCGGCGTCTCGGTTTACGCCCGCGCGGCCGTTCCAGGGGCGGGTGGCCCTAGCGGCCGTCTGTCGCGCGACGGGGGACGATGACCGTGTGATGGCGGCCGGGTGGGGGTTCATCCGCCCAGGGCGGGGTGAGCCTCGACCGTGAAGCCGAGGTCGGCGAGCATGGCGAGGTCGGCGGCGGGGGGCTGGCCGCCGGTGGTGAGGTAGTCGCCGATGAAGATAGAATTGGCGGCATAGAGACCGAGGGGCTGCAAGGAGCGGAGGTTATGCTCGCGGCCACCGGCGATGCGGATCTCCTTGGCGGGGTTGACGAGGCGCATGAGGGCGAGGATCTTGAGGCAGTGCGGGGGGGTGAGGGCGCGCAGGGCGGCGAAGGGGGTGCCGGGGATAGGGTGGAGGAAGTTGACGGGGATGGAGTCGGCGTCGATGGCACGGAGGGCAAAGGCGGTGTCGACGACATCGTCGTCGGACTCGCCCATGCCGAAGATGGCGCCGGAGCAGGGGGAGAGGCCAGCCTGTTTGACGCGTTCGATGGTGCGCAGGCGATCGGCGTAGGTGTGGGTGGTGACGACGTGGGGGGTGTGGACGGCGCTCGTATTGAGGTTGTGATTGTAGCGATCGACACCGGCCTGCTTGAGGATGTCGGCCTGGCCGTCCTTGAGGAGGCCGAGGCAGCAGCACACCTTGAGGTGGGGGTGCCGGTCCTTGATGGCGCGCACGGCGTCGGCGACGGCGGCGAGCTCACGGGGGGTGGGGCCACGGCCACTGGCCACGATGCAATAGGTGGCGGCGTGCAGGTCGGCCGCGCGGTCGGCCCCCTGGAGGATCGTCGCGCGGGACTGGATGGGGTATTTGGGGATGGGGGCGGTAGAGAGGCGCGACTGGGAGCAGTAGTGGCAATCCTCGGGGCAGAGGCCGCTCTTGGCGTTGAGGAGAAGGTGCAGGTGCACGGTGGCGCCGTAATGATGGTGGCGGACGCGATAGGCGGCGGCGAGCAACGCGAGGATCTCATGATCGGGGGCGCGCATGAGGGCGTGGGCGTCCTCCCGCGTGGTCGCGTCGCCGGCGAGGACGCGCTCAGCCAGGGCGTCCCAGCGTGTGTACATCCCCCTGTCGTCCCTCCGTGTCGGTGCCTCCATGCCATCTCCCTTCCCTATCCGTCGTCTGGGTAGCGTCTGTGTCGTCCGTCGCTCCGCTGCGTGGGACGCCCGCGAGCGTGTCGCTCGCCGTCTTCATTGTACCGGCTGACGACGTGACGGCTACGCGGCCGCCGCGCGCCGGCTAGCCACACCCCCGTCCGTCTGGCGCGACGACGGGACCGAGGGTATCAGCGGGTGATAGCCCGCATCACGCGCCCTCGCCCCGGCCGGCGCGGTGGGCGATGCAGCCGCCGTCACGCGCTCGTCGCGGCGGCCGCGTGTGCCCTGGCGGCCGGTGTCGCGGCGGTGTCGCCCCGCGGCCGCGCCGCCCACGGGCGGTCAGACCGACGCCGCTCGGGCTGACCGCGGCCCCGCTCCGCCGTGTGCTCATGCTGGTGCAGGGCGGCGGCGAGCGCCACCAGCGCGCGCATCTCTGCCGCCAGGCGTGGGCATGTGCCCGCCCCCTCCAGGGATGCCCCGACGACCCCCCGGCGCAGCGCCTCGTAGGCCGTGCGCACCGTCGCGTACTCCAGGGCGAACGGCGGGTCCGTCACCCCGTCCGCGCGGCCCACGGCCCCTGGACGCTGCCTGCCGTGGCGCATCGTTTCGCGCCCCCCCCCGCGCGCGCGTCCGCTTGGCCGGCGCGCGGGGGGAGGGTATACAGGGCCTCCCGTCCGATGCCGTGGCGCGTGAGCCGGGCGCGTGCAACCAGGTCCTCGAGGTCCCGCTGCACGTCCCGGACATCCAGCGATGGATCGAGCGTCTCCGCGATCTCCGTGGCCGTCCAGCCGCACGGGTCGCTGGCCGCCAGCACGGCGGCCACCGTCTCCGCGCGGTCCCTCTCGTCTGTTGTCTGCCGTGCGTGCGTCTCCATCCCGCGTCCCTCCCTTTCCTCTTCCTCCGGCGCTAAGGTCTCCATGCGCCGGTCGGCCTCCGTCCGCGTGTGGGCCGTCACGGCTGAGATACCGCGCTCGCCCACGCGCCATGGCGGGGCGTGCAGCGGTCCACGAGAGGCGTGCTAACCGCTGCCCATCTCGTGGGGCGCCGCGCCGGATCATAGCGGCCGGTGACCCTCTGTGTGACCAGTATAGCGATAAAGCCGGACGCGATGCAATAGGGTCAGTATGGCGATAATATTTTCGCATACATGAGACTAACACGGGCCTGCCTCGGCTGCCACGCGGCCGCGGGAGGCCGACCCCCGACACGACACACGACAAGTGGACGCACCGGTTTTAACTCTGGCACTCACAACAAGCGTGATTGGGGCGCTGGAAAGGGCGCAGCACATGCGGCATAACCCACGACGGTCCTTTGTTGCTTCCGCCAACGACAGATGGTGCCGGATCGTGCAAGATAAGCCCTACACCGTTGGGTGAGCAGCGTTTCAAGGGCGTCGTTGTGGCCAACGCAGATCACCGTTGGGCACCGTCAACGGTTCCGTTGGGTTCTGCTGACTTGACGTATTATTGACGAAAGACCTTCAGGTGAGGCGCGTAGATCCTGGCGTTTTCGGCCGATTTGATAGCCCTGGGCCTTGAAAGGGGCAGGGAATCGATGCTAACGAGTGCTCGAAACGAACAGCTTTCAGGCACATCAGCAGAACCCAACGGAACCCCGTCAACTGGCTTCTGGCAAAGAATGTATGCCGGTGTCACGCCACCCGGCCCTCTTGTCATCCGGCGGAAGCAACAAAGGACCGACGAGCACCAGTAGCAGTGCCACACGTCCGCTGCCGCTACAGGAGCGATGGTAGCGACGATCTCCGCCGCGCCTTTGAGATGCGCGCGTGGCAAAGAAAGGGAGCCGCCGCGCACCGCATGTTAGCGGGTTCCGTTGGGTCCTGCTGAGGTGCTTGAAAGTGATTCGTCCTGGCCGGCCGGCAGCATCAGTTTTACCGTTGCTTCGACGCATGAAAGCACTAACAGGGATCCAACGCGGCGGGACAAACACGCCGTGCCTGAAGATCTTTCGGCCATGACATATCACCGCAGCACGACCCAACGGAACCCAGGGAAGGGCTATATCCCGATGTCGGGACAATCGAGGGCGTGGACGGCGCGCCTCGCTCCGCCCGACACGGGGAGGGCCTCCTGGGCTAACCCTCCCCGCATCGCACGCCTCTTTGTCAGGAGCCTACATGACACAGCGGCACTCTCAGTCAATGGTCAGCTTTAGCGGGGCTGTCTTCTTACACTGATGTGGTGGCGCTGTTACCAGCCGCGTCGGTCGCCGTGATCGTGGCGGGCAAGCACGTTGGGGTCCGAATCAAGCCAAATTGGATTTGATTGGTGGTGAACGAGCCGGCGCTATCCGTCGGATAGATGCGGCTTAGGCTGCACACATCCATGGTTCTTTGAGATGTCACGGTGACCGTGACCTGGTTGTTCCGGGCGAAACCTGTGCCGGTCACGGTAATATAGGGGATGCCATAATTGTAAACGACGTTCGCGGTGATCGCTGCGCACTGTAGGCCGTAGGCATGGCTTTTCCCGCCATTAGCCGCGTGATGAGCACAGGCGTTAGCCCGGCCCGTCGCGCCTCCGTTATCGGCCTGGGCCACACCATGGCTCAAGCGACCGCTGTCGCCGACTCCAACTAGAGCGACTGTCAGGCATGATGCTATTACGATACGTTTCATGCTCGTTCCCCTTTCATCGGACAAACCTGATCCTCAATGGACCAGACGCAGCACCGCTTCTCGCGGGTGTGGATGTCCAGCTATCTGGGACGCCTCATCATCGAGGCCATCCCAGGGTAGTATAGCGAGAAGGGACGGGAAGGTGTATGGCTTGTCGCTGTGATCTTAGCGATAGGCCAAGAGTTTGCACAGGCCAGATATGGTAAAAGGCAGTTAAGCTACCTCTAACCTGTCATGAGAGTTGCCGCGTCACACCGAGCATCGAGCTGTGGTAACGTCCGCCTCAAGGCCGCACCACACTCTGCCGATACTGATAGTAGGACGACTGGTGGCGTATGGGCTGTGCGCTGCTAGAAGCCCCAATGGGCCGGACGTGGATGAGTAAAAGGGGTTACGCGCCCACGTCCGGCCTTTTTGCGTGTGAGGCGCTGTGGCCCCTCCATCGTCCACCTAACTCGTCGCCGTCACGCCGCTCATGTCTAAGGCCATTGTCTACAAGTTAAGGTTCTGCGCCAAATGTCAAGTACCCGCAAGTCCGTCGGTCAAGGCGGCAAAGGGAGCGTAGAGGCAGACACGCAATGCTTCTACGAGCCCATTGTGCTCGCGCACAACTGTTGCTTCGTCATGCCCTTTATGCGTTTGTGCAACAATTAAGATGATGGACCGGCTCAAAAGCTGCAAAAGGGCCCTTGACAACGGCTTAATATATTACCTACAACTTAACGTCAGAGGGCGGTCTGTCAAGGGGAAAGGATGATCGCATTGTCGTACTATAGAAGTATGACACCTGACAGACACCCCATTGACAGACACCCCATCGACACGCCGCGCCGCGTGCGGAAGAAGGGCAGTACGGTGCGCCATACGCGGGCGATTGCGCGCGACCGCAGCAAGCGCGTGACTGCGGCCCCATCCGACGCCGCGGTCGAGGCGCGCCTGACCGCCCTGATCCACCCGCTCACGCTGGGACAGGTGGCCCATTACCACGACCTGGGCTTGCGCGACCGCGTCTTGAGCCTGCCGGTCATGGTGGCCCTGGTCCTGAGCATGATCTGGCGGCAGGTCGGGTCGGCCTCGACGCTGGTGCGGGTGCTGCACCGCGAGGGCTTGCTGTGGACCGCGCCGGTCACGGTGAGCCAGCAGGCGCTCTCGGCGCGCCTGCGCACGTTCCCGGCCGACCTGTTCCGGCGCGTGCTCGACGACCTGCTCCCGCCGTTGCAGGCGCGCTGGGCGGAGCGGACCCGCCCGCTGCCGCCTGAGTTGGCCTGGGCGCGCGCCCACTATAGCGCCGTCCTCGCCGTCGACGGCTCGACCCTGGACGCCTTGCTGCGCCAGGTCGGCCTGCTGCGAGACCGGGAGGACACGCCCTTGGCCGGGCGCATGACCAGGGTCTGTGAATTGTCGGTGTAGAGGGGATGGTCAGCTACTGGTACGGTAAGGGTGTTGAACCAACCACACCAGGAGCAGGAGACCATCCCCTATGCAGGATACGCCCGTCCCGTCCTTCTTT
>JAABUV010002595.1_pt1 | contig 24150 bp, 28 predicted proteins | sample 5559971 | NCBI WGS metagenome assembly JAABUV01 (sample SAMN10711881, study PRJNA513362) | rock metagenome | isolation source: Antarctica rocks | place: Antarctica: Victoria Land, Knobhead nord | collected 2015-12-19
AGGCATCGCCGACCTGTTTGCGAGCACCGCGCTCATCCCCGCGTCCTCCGGCTTTGACCACACGGGCGCTCAGAAGGACACCGAGCACTTTCCGCGCATCCGCGGCGAGACGGGCGTGCCGTACACGGAGATGCTGTTCTTTGACGACGAGCACAAAAACGTGGCCCGGGTGCGGCGCTATCATCGTAAAGAACACTCTAAGCTATGCATGCGCAGGTGGCCACCCTTTGCTGCTGCACATGCGAAAGGACTTGTGTGGCGCACCCCCCAGGTTTGATTGCAAAGACTTATGTGTCCCGATGCGAACAGCCCTCTGTGTCTTCGACAATGATAAGAACTGCTTTATAAGCTTGCGCTGTGCACATCACATCCAGCTGCATGATGTCTCAACAAGTGCTGTGCTGCAGGTGGCGCGACTGGGCGTTTCTGCGGTGCTGGTGGAGGATGGCGTGTCTGCCGCGCTCCTCGCCGAGGGGCTTGCCGCGTTTGAGGCCGGGGCCGCAGCTGTTCGGTAGCATTCGCGCACAGGTCGCCTTGCGGCGCATGAATGAACTTGTAGGGGTGTAGGGGGCTGTTTACACAAACGAGATGTCTTTAGAGTCGATGTGCCCGATGTTCTCGCAGCTGCCGTCTACCTAGGTGTGATTCAAATTGAAAAAGAGCATGAATTCTTGCCTTCCAAATTCTCAATAGAAAGTGCGCGTCCTGCATTCTCCGTGCGCGGCCTCTCAAGAAAAATACGGCATGTGAGCCAAACGTGCAGCGCAACTCAGGAGGCCCCACCCATGGTCGACCGCCTGGCCGCTGCAAGCACGCCTCTGCTCTTCCTGCTGCTTGTGGTGCCGCCAGCGGCAGGGCAATGGGTGCCTGCAGCCAATGCGCAGCAGACGTGCAGGGACAGGCTGCTGTGCACAGGCAGCAACCTGACATGGGCCACCGCGCGAGAGTATGGAACAGAGGAGGGCTGCTCGATGCTTGCCAGCAAGGGCCTCACGAGCATAGAGTTCTACGGCGATAGCTTCATGCGCCATATGTATGAGGGCGCCGTCCTCACGCTCACAGGCGCGCCGCATCTTGCAGTGTGCCAGACAGAGCCCTGCCAAATATGGGAGTGCTCTTGCAGACAAGCTGGCATGGCTGCAGCCCTGTAAAGACAGCGCCCAGTATGCTTGCGCACGGCAAGTGAGGCACAACACACCGTAACCTGGTGTGTTGCTATGGTTGCCATTTGGTGTGTGCCATGCAACTGAGCACTTTTGCAACGTAGCGCTGATGCTGTTGTACACTGGCAGCCTGCGCCAATCCTCAGAGTCCTGTCCACCTTCGGTCGCCACGCAGGCAACTATAAGGACGGCGCGCTGCTGCCTGGCACCCGCGACTGCGACTACAACATGCAGTTTGAGGAGAAGCGCTGCCGCATGGAGCTGCAATTCACGATCGAGGCGTGCGGCGGCGCGCTGACGGTAAGCTATGAGTGGGGGTCGCCGCCGCTGGACGTGGCGTGCGGCGAGGCGGCGCGCGGGCGCCTCGCGCTGTACAGCGTGGGCAACCACCCGGTGGAGGGTGCGTGCCACAGGCACCCACTAGGAGGGTCCGAGTTGTCACTTTTTTATTTTTGCATAATCCATAGACGATGCATTTCCAGCCCTCCCAGGGCTCACATAGCATGCAGTGCCGCACCACACAGCTCCACAAAGCCACTGAACGCTCATCGCGCGGCCCCATGCAGAGGTCACAGACAGGGGTGGCCCCTGCCTGCGGCGATGCGTGGTGCTGCAAGAGCGGCGAGCTGTGGGCGCACAGCGATTACCAGGACGCGTACGGGCCGCGCACGCGCAGGCGTCACGGAGAAGGAGAGCCCCGGCCAGGGCCGCAACAGCGTGCCGCACTACACCGCGGTGCTGCAGCGCGGCGCGGTGTGCCCGTTCGCGGCGGCGCACGCGGACGCCTGCCGGCTGTGGTGGGTCACCACGCATCAGCGGCTCAACAGCATGCGCCACGACGGCTTCCCGCTGGAGGGCCACCACCACATCCGATCGTTCAATTAGGGCATGCGCGCGTGGTTCGAGGCGGGCAACTGCGGCCCGGCGCATGTGGCGCGGCCCCGCCCGCGCGCCGCCCGCGGCGCTGCTCCCCGCGCCTGCTGCGGCACAAGCATGCCTCTCTTTCTGCTTTGGCACCACACGTCGTGCCGCATACATCTGGCATGCGCATATGCATGCCCTCCTGCCTCATGAAGCGCTGATGCAGAGAGCTGATTGTTACTTCTCGCCTTGCGTCACCAGCCCAGGCGCGGCTGTCCGCCGGAGCCGCCGCACCGCCACGGGCCGCAGGTGCGTGCCTCGGAAGCATGCACCGCGGTGTTCCGGCAGCGCCAGTCAGTCCGTCGCGAGGTGCCGTGCCATGCGGGTGGACGCCTCCAAGATGACCGAGGCGCTGCTGCTGGCGCTGCCACAGCGCGTGCCTCCTAAGGCGCCGCGGGCCACAGGTGGACGTGTTCAACATGACGCAGGCGCTGGTGCTGGAGCTGCCGGGCGAGGCGGCCGCACTGACGCACGACAGCTTCCACTGGTCCGAGGTCGTCAACCTGCTCAAGGCGCAGCTGCTGCTCAACGACATCGCCGCCGTGCTGCCCGCCGGCGCGCTGCCTGCCGACGCGGCCCGGGCCGCTGCGCCGCTGCGGCGGCGGGGCCTCGGCGGGCTCTAGCTACTCAGTCTGGCGTGAATTTATTTGGGGTGTCGGCCGCTTTATACCTTCCGGCTCCTAGCTCCCTGGTGGCGGGGCGGCCAGCCTGCCTGTGGCGCAGGTTTGTTTGAAGGTTGTTCCCGCAGTGCTGTCTGATGCCTGGCAGCTGGCTGTTGCCCTGCAGCGTTTGCTCAGCACTTCTGGGTGGCCCTGCGGATCCTTGCGTGCCGAGTGTGTCTTTGCACGGGTATTGTGAGTCCTGACGATCACATGTGAACGAGTACGACCCAGCTTATCTGATACATCAACCTGCAAATTCACAGCACGGACTAGTACATCCCAACGTTGGTCATTAACATATGAAATACTGGAACTCGTTGAGGATCAACCCTCATGTGGCGACCACCAACCAGCTTACCAGCCTGCGACCTTACGCCCATACATTTCGGCATGCGCCGGCAAACATCAAGCAGCAGCGGCAGTGGCACAGCGCCATGAAAGCAAGAATTGCGTGTTGGCAGCCTTGTGGGTGAGATTTGAGTGTACGCGGCACATACACAGGTGACACTGCAGGTGGCTATGCAAGTGTTACGCGCCGTCGGCCTATTGAATGAATTACAACCGTGTGTCGGCCAAACTTGGCCCCTTACGGCCGCGGCCCTAAGGGCCGCGTTGTGATCAAATTCACTTCATCTAAGCATGCGAGTATGCATTTGGCCACCGTCAAGGTGTCCGGGTTGCGACTAAACGCAAGCATGGTGGTGCCACATGGAAAGACCCTAACCCAAGTAGCCCAGAGGAGTGGTGAACCTAGCTAGGTCTCACTTATGCCTGAGGCACAGGCTTGGAAGCAGTGTTGTGATTTGTAGAGCCTCGCCAAATACGATTGCGAGAGTGAGGGCATGCGCAGACCAGCCTGCGTAAGTCATAAAGATCGTGCGCTTCATGGCGCATGCAACAGCACAGGCGCCGGAGTGCGGGCATGTAACGCAGCCGTTCTGCGAGCTATACAACAGCACATACTCATTTCTATACAACTATGAAGGTGGGGCAATCGCTTCTTTACGCTTTAATCATGTTGCAGCTGTCTGCTCACAGCCTGCAACAAGTCGTTGCTGGTCGGACACAGTTGCACGATCGCAGTATGGCTGCCCTGTGGCAAGCACTAATTGTGCAAAAGCATGGTTCCTCCAGTGCTGGCAGCAAGCTCTCAAGGCGACTGACTTGCGCCTGCAGATGCCTACAACTGGTGCACGGTGCCAGAGTCTAGCTATGACGTCATCCTCTTCCCAGGCATCGCCGTGGTGCTGGCGTGCCTGTTCCAGGGGCGCTACTCAACGACCATGGTGCTGCTTGCGGGTGCGGGGCTGCTCCAGCTCGTCGAACAGAATCCTCTTCTGTGACGGTACAGTATACTGCAAGGAGTCCACCCCACAACAGAGGAGGCTCCAGCCCGCACGTCTTGTCGTATGTCACAGTGTGCGCCACGCTCAAGCGTGTGGTCCACCGGCTGCCCGGGGCGCTCAACCCCTGGACTTGGCGCGCAGCGCAGCATACACCCGTAGACGGCTCCTGCCTGTCAGACTGCTGCAGGTCACCTGTGGTCACTGCGTGGTGAGAGCGCGAGCATGCCGCTCGCGAGCGGCCCGCTGCATCCGCGGGGCGACCCGGCGCACACCGGCAGCCTGCGCGCGTCTGGCAGCCGCGCGGCCTGCGGCCCAGCGCCGACGGCGCCGCCGCGCGCGCAGGCGGCCTGTTCATGGGCTTCATGTTCCCGGCCAATGGCAAGCTGGGGCGCTTCGGCAACTCGGCCGCCTGGTGGCTGGGCATCCAGCCGTACGAGCTGTTCTTCTACGTGTTCCTGCCGCCGCTGCTGCTGGACGCGGCCGTGCGCATCGACTTCTTCCTGTTCAAGAAGGTGTGGCAAAAAATCGCGCGGGCCGGGCGGCGGACGCGCCGTGCCGCCCCCGTCGCGGCGCGCCCGGGTGTTGCCAGGAGGAGCGCTCCTGATGGTTGCGGCTGGCTGGCGTGGCACCCGGCATTTTTATGCTAGCATTGTCAATCGTTGTGTTGAAGCCCCTCGCGGTAACACCTGCCGAACAGGCGCCCGTGCCCGCGCCACGCAGTCGCACGCGCAGGGGCTGGTCTCCGCGCACCACACCACCAGCTGGTGGGCGGGCGCGGCAGGCCAACGCAGCATGCCAACCTAGCATTCCTGGCCCAGTGTCTGTGGCGACCGCGCCCGAGCCGCCGCGCGCAGTCGCTGGTGAAGGTGCTGGTGTTCGCGTTCCTGCTGGTGGGCGGCACGGTCGGCCTGCTCATCGTGCTGCTGCTGTACGTGCTCGACCTGCGCAACCAGGGCTGGACCTGGCACTACGTCGCGCTGCTGGGCGCGATGCTGGCATCCACGGACGCCGTCGCCATCGTGGCCACCATGAAGAGCGGTGCGGGCCGCGCGCGGGCGCCGCTCGGCACGCGCTCGCCCCGTCCCGCTCCGGATCGCGAGCCTGCCGCGCGCGGCTAGAGAGGGTGGTCGAGCCCGGCGGACCGCACGGGTGGAGAGCGGTGCTAGGTTTTATTGTTGGGGTCAGGCACAGCGAGCGCCGAGCACACGCGCGCGGGAGCGCGCAGCGGGCGGGCCGCGCGGCCTGCGCGTGCTGCTGGAGGGCGAGTCGCTGCTGAACGACGCGAGCTCCATCACGCTGTTCACTATCTTTCTGAAGAAGGTGGAGGAGTACAGCAACAACATCGACTCGCAGAGCGGCTGGGCCGTGCTCGGCGACGTGGTCCGGCAGACCGTCTGGCTCGCTGTCGGTGCGCGCGCCCGCACGCCAGCGCATCGTCACATGCGTCTGCCTGTGTTCCTGCCAGGCGCATGCTAGCAAGGCGGGCGCGCGCGCACGTGCGTCTAAAAGCAAAGCGCAGGCCAGCGCGGCTCGCGGCGGCCGGTCCCAGGCCGTGCGCTGCGCTCGGCGCGCGCCCGGCTGGCAGGCTTGCGCGGCGCGGCCCGCGCCCAAGGGTCCTGCCAGCAGCTGACGCGGCGCGCCGCGCTGGCGGCAGGCGGGCTCCTGATCGGCATCGCGTTCGGCATCGGCACGCGCTACGTGCTGCGCTGGATGCGGCACCTGGGCGCGGGCATCGAGCAGCAGGTTGCGCTGACGTTCGCGCTGGGCTACCTCTCCTTCTACACCGCCAACGGGCCCGCCGCTGTCTCGGGCGCGCCCCCAAACCCTACCCCAACCCTACCCGGAAGAGCCCGGCACGGTCGGGCGTGCTGCTGCGGTCGTCTGCCGCCTGGCCGTGCAGCGCAGCAGCCTGCGGGTCAGGCTGGGCCAATGCGTGTCTAGAGATGCTGGTTCAGTGCAGCCTGTGGGCCCGGCACATTTTACGCCGCGCGCCTGGCGTGCTCAGGCGCACCAGAGCGGGTGCGACATTTGCAGAGTGCCCCCACAGTCCGTGTGCGTCTGCGTCACCTGCATGATGTGCTGGTGTGCCGTACGGGACGCGTGATGCCCAGCGCTTGGGATGCTGCGGTGTGGTCGCCGTGCGCTGCAAGCCTGCGCGTGCGCCCGGGCCTGCCTCAACCCTAGCAGCGCTCTCTTCACAGAGCGTAAGCTTCCCGCCTCGAGCAGCGCGAGCTGAGCGGGCCGGCGCTTGCCGCGCGCCGCGTAGGCGTGATCTCCGTCGCCTGTTTTGGGCTGTACGGCGCGGCGACGTCCAAGTGGGACATGTCGGTCAAGGTGGAGGAGAGCGGTGCGTTCGAGGCGTTCTGGGACACGCTGTCGTTCTCGGTCAACGGCATCGTGTTCTTCTACTCCGGCGCCGCGTGCATCAATTTCTTCGTGCGGTGCGTAGCTTCTCATTGCAATGACCCTAACCCTAACCCTATTCCTATTCACAAACGGGCGGCGGTCCTCAGCGCACGCGGTGCGCGCCCGGGGGAGCTCTGGCGCACATGGTGGCAGCCCCGCCACACACTGCCTGGCCTGGCACCGCTTGCGTCCTTGCACCGGTGCTGGCTGTGCAGTCTGGTGTGCAAGCGGTGCGTGAACGGGGGTCACTGGCGATACAGGCTTGCTGCGCAAGCGGCGCATGGACGGGAGTCGGTAAGGCAGATGTGGAGGCGGATGCGGGCTGCGCCGAGGCGGCGGTGTGGCTCTGCTGAGGCTGCTGCCGCCGCGGGCGCGCGCGCGCGCAGGTCGTCGCAGCAGCTGCAGGCGGAGGGCCAGCTGGGGCTGTTCCTGAGCACGCTGTGGCGCTTCCCGCTGGTGTACGTCTTCATGTTCCTCATCCGCTTCCTGCTCATGGCCATCTTCCGGCCGCTGTTCAAGATCACGCGCCAGGACCTGAGCTTCAAGGAGATCGCGTTCGCCTGCGTCGCCGGCCTGCGCGGCTCCGTGTCGCTCATCATGGCGCAGGCGCGCGCCCGGCCCGCCCGCGCGGCGGCCGGGGTTGCGCCGTGTGTTGTGCGCCTGCTCGAGCAGCCCATGGAGCTCTGAGAGGGCGGGACCGGGTGCGGCAACGTGCACCTCCTGCCGCTCCGCAGGGTGTCAAATTTCAAAACCTCGTGCGCTTGGCCGAGGCTGGGCCAGGCACTGGCCAAGGGCACGTGACAGCCTCTTTTCATCGAGCAGCAGTTTGACACCCAGGCGATTGCATGTCCGCTACCCTGAGATCACAAGTCGGCCTCTCCACTGGCTCTTTCTGCCTGCCATGTCATCGGGACTGTGCGACGCAGGCTGTCGTGACAGATCAGCACTTCAACCGCCAGAACACTCAGAATGATGTGCGCCTGCGTTGCCACCCTGCATTGCACTATGGCCGCTGCCTGGCCAGCTGCTGTGTTGGTCCGCCATATGCTTCCAGTGGTCTGCGAGGTTTTGAAAATGCTGCTGGTATTAGAGGCGGCGTGTGTCTGGCGCCCTGAGCTGCCCAGCTATACTACACTGTGAGCTCCAGTGTGTTTTTTTTGCCCTTTTCTTTATTTTGGTCTTTGGGGTGGGTGCGCCTGGTGCTGTCCGGATTGCGACACGCGCTGCCCGCCGCCCGCGGCGCAGATCATCAAGGCGGAGATAGTGCTGTGGACTGCGGGCTTCGTGCTGCTGACGCTGGTCATTAACGCGCCGATGCTGCCCTACGTGCTGCGCTGGACGGGCCTCAGCAAAGGCGTGCTTTCCTGAGCGCCTGTCGGCGCACTCTGCCTTCTACGTGTAGTCGAGGTCTCTGCAGAGTTTGCACCTCGTAGGTCTAGGTCCTTCATGACTCGTTGAAGCTGGAGAAGCCACTTCCAATGCTGTGAGTGTATGGTGTATATGGTAGGGTACATACCTCCTACCCCATGCTGTCAGCGTTCGGTGGTGAGAGACATACTGCACTTGTGCGCCGTTGTAAATTAGGCTGGGAGCGCTGACTGCACAATTTCAGTGTGTCCACTCTCGTGAGCAGGGGTCGTCTGCTCATGCGCTCAATGCCAGCTTGGCTCCATTAATGCGCGGAGCTGCTGCGCGCGCAGTCCCGAACCTGAAGATGCGCATGCGGCGCAAGGCGGTGCGCGCGCTGGCCAGCCACACCGGCAACGCCGTGCGCGACCTGCGCAATGACGAGGACGAGATGCTGCGCGGTGCGCTCGCCGCGCCGCATGGGCAGCGCGACCGTGCTTGTGCAGATACCTCTTGCACCACTGTGGGACAGGCCATGACCTTTCATGACCTAGCGGCGTGCACACTCGACGCGCCTTGCAGTGCATGCTGTGCGGCATGCCCGTCTCTGCAGGTCCGCCATGCTTGGCTGAAGTGTAGCTGGAGGTCGCGCGCATGCCACTTGCGGCATGCTTGCATACCAGTGACGATGTGCTAAAACTGGAAGAGCGCCACCAATCCGCAGCGTGAAGCATGGCGCAGCGGCCTCTGCCTGGACTGGAGCATGCCTTACCAAAGGAATTGTGGTCCATGCGCATATGCCGATGGCGAGCTGTGCATGCCGCCGTGCGCCAGGCGTGGACTGGCCGGCGGTGGAGCGGTACGTGGAGGTGCGCAGCTGCTACGCGCACTTCCTGGACCCGTGCGCGCCGCCGCCGCGGCCAGCGCGCCGCTGGTACAACCCGGCCAGCTGGCTGCCGCAGGACAGGTGCGTCACAAACGAGAAAGCCCGCGCGATTCTGCAATGCTGGACTGCTATTTATTGTGCCACTGTTACGCCCTGTGTAAGAGTTGATAATGAAGCCACTGCAGGCATAAGAAGTACATATCATCTCGCGCTCGCGTCTCGTCGGAGTCCTCTCACAGGGGCGCCTTGGCTGCCACGCGGGCGGCGTGCCTGACAGGGAGCGGATGTCTGTGATTAATTGATTATCAACCACTCATGTCCCTTCACGGCACCCCGCGTGCCTGCAACTTCCACCTTATCTGCACTCCTGACGACCTGCGAGCCCGCCGGCAGCAACAGGCAGGCGCACCGCTGCAGGCCGCAGCCGCGCTGCTCAGCGGAGCCCGCTGCTGCCGGCGCGCAGGCGGCACAACGGCCCCGGCGGCGGCGCCGGCGCCGGCACGAAGCAGGCGCCGGTGCCGGGCTCGGCGCCGGACCTGGACTCGGCCAGCGCGGCGCAGCAGGCGCAGCTCAGCCTGGGCGACTCGCAGCAGGTGTTCGGGCGGCCCTCGGGCTGGGCGTCTAAGGCGGACGCGCCGGACGAGCCGGACGACGAGGACCTGGAGCCGGGCGCCGCAAACCTGGGTGGGTCACATAGAGCGCCTGAGGAGTCGTGACTGTGAGGTCGTCGTCCTTGCCGTCGCCGCGGTCAGCTGTTTCCCGGGGCGACGTCAGCGGGGGGCACTTGAACGATTGTGGTTTCATTAATGTAATTAGTGGAGACTGGCGCCTCGACTGGTGAGGTAGGTGGTGATCTATTCTTTACTGCTGCATGTCCAGGCTGGCCAGGCAGCCGCCGCTACTTGTCTTCTGTAGGGGTGCCTACCAGCTGCGTATACCTTTCAGCTGTTTTGCAGAGTGCCTACCAGGGACCCAATGACACGAGCAGGGCAGCGGTGACAAAAAGTTTTGGCGCCCGAATCCTTGCCAATAAATTGCAATACTCCACGGCACAGTGGCACTGAGCGTGAGGCAACCGGCTGCGCGCAGAGGGCATCCCGGAGGGCGACCGGGTCACAGAGGATGCGCTGCCCGGCGACGACATCGACCCCATGTCGGCTGGCACGGACCTGCCGTTCCTGCCGTCAGACTTTGCGGACGCGGCCGCGGGCGCCGCGGACGTCATGGGCGGCAACATCGTCAACGTCAACGCGCTGCCCCCCATGCCGGGTGCGGCTGCAGGCTGGTGTATCTCATTTATCAATCAGCCCACCAAACACCTATCACACACACTGGCATGGCATGCCTGCCATGCAGCTGCCTTCTATAGAGCAGACCGGCATCCACGCGAGAGGTGCTGGTATGCCTTGCATACTGCTTTCCCCGGTGCTGGCCACGGCGGTCGTGCCATTATGACACGGTGCTAGCGGAACTTCACAGCCGCAACAGCTGGTGCCTTCACCCGTGTCTTAGAGTCACAGCCCATGCGCGAAGGCGCGTTGCTCTCAGCGCAGTAATGCGCTCGTGCGCAGCAAGACCATCGTATGGACCAGACCAAGAGGCCGCCTCCTCCTTTTTAAAGACATGTTATGCTGATGTGCTGAGGTGCGTGCCACTGGGGGCGCAGGGAGCGGGTTTGCAAACCCTGAGGACCCGGAGGCCAACATGGGCGCGCTGGCGGGCGCGGCCGCGCAGCTGAACGGCGCGACCGCGGCGCTCGCGGCGGTAGCCGCGCCGGCCGGCCTGGCGGCCGAGGGCGGCAACAGCAGCCGCGCACTGCGCCTGGCGCTGCCGCAGCTGGTGCGCGCACCGCCCTAGGGTAGGGCGGCAGGGGTTACGAGCTGCTGGGCGACTGGTAATGCGGGTTGTCCCGCGCGTGTGCCGCTGGGGGCACAAGGGAGGTTGATGCATGCAGACATGGAGTCATGAGCCTTGCAAGAGCACGGCAGCAAGCACGCGCCCGGCACTGCCGCAGCAGGTGCATGGAAGTTTGCCGGATGCGTCAAAGGCCATGCCTGGTGGCGTCCTGCCAGGCTGGCGCTCATGGTAGTGTACGTTGCAGGACGTGGGCAGTCGATGTATTGAGACGAGCAGGGTCTGTGGCAATGTGATGAGTGGGGTCTGCGGCAACGCGCGCAGCTGAGCGCGGCGAGCGCTGAGACGTCGGGGAGCGCGGCCGCGGCGCCCAGCGGCTCGCAGCGGTCCATGCGCGCGCGCAGTGACGCGGCCGCGGGCGCCATGGCGCTTGCCGCGGCCTCGCACGCCGTCCTGACGCCGGGCGGCCCGCTCCCGCAACCCGCCTTCTGTGCCTGGCGGGACGGCAGCGGCTCAGCACGCGGCGGCGGCGGCGGCGGAGGCGGAGGCAGCGGCGGCGGCGGCGGCGGCATGGCCGGCGGCACGGGGCGGAGGCTGAGCGATGTACGCGCCCATCGCTGCCCCAGTCTGTGCAGGGCCAGGATCCTGGCGCGGTGCACGTCTGGCCGGGCTCAGTATCCAGCTCAGTGCCGTTGTGCAGAGAGGAAACCCCGCTCCTCTCATTGCGCCCTGTTCTCGTCCCGACAATCCGGCCTGGCGCGCTCCCGCCGAGTTCCGAGCACTGCCCACGTGTGACTGGCCCATCTGACTCGGGCTGCGCAGTGCTTATTTTTGAATGGACGTCCGCAGGTGCACCCGGACGGCAAGGTGGCTGCGCACCGCGCGCTCAAGCGCCTACGCGCGCTGACTGGGCAGGGCACCGCATTCCCCCTGGCGAGCGCGCCCGCCTCCCTGCCCGCGGCCGGCGCCGGGGAGGGCGCGCGCGCGCTGTCCGGCAAGCTGCACCCGAGCGAGGCCGGCTCCTCCAGCAGCCTGGGCTCTGCGCGGCCCAGCGAGGCGCCCTCGGGCGCGGGCCGCCCCGGGGGCGCCGCGCCCACGGCGGGGGGGCCGCCCGGCGGCGCCGCGGGCGCGCCGCTGCCAGCCGCGGCCGCGGCGCTGCGCTGGATGGGCGCCGCCGGGGTCGCCGAGGCGCGCGGCATGTCGCCCACGTCCACGTGGAGCCGCACGGTCACCCGCGGGCCGGACAAGCACCGCGCGCTGTTCGAGGCGTTCGAGGGCATGCGGGCCGACGACCTCCTGGAGGGTATGGATGGCGCGAGCGGGCGCGCCGGCGCGGGGCCAGGGTCGGAGGCAGGGCTAGGGCCCCGGCCGCCCTCGGGGTCGTTGTCCGCGCGGGGCTCCGGCAGCCGGGCGGGGTCGATGCGGCGCGACGGCAGCGCCGGCGACCTGGCCGCGGCCGGCGGGGGCGCCGGCGCCGGCCCCAACCCGGAGGATACCGCCAGCGCGAGCCTGCAGCGCCGGCTGGGCGGCGCCGCGGCCGGCGGCTTCGGCTCCGTGCAGTCGTGGCCGCGGCGGGTGGCGCACGGCGTGGAGGAGCGGCCGTCCATCTTTGGCGCCTTCCCGCAGGTCTCCGCGCACCTGGGGCGCCTGGAGGGCGCGGCCACTGCGGGATTGCCACAGGCGGGGCCACACCCTGGCGCGGACCCTATTCCCAGCTCACGCGGCCCGCCCTCGCTGCCGACGGGCGCCACGCCGGGCTCCACGCAGTCCTGGCGGCGCGGCGTGGTGCACGGCGCCGAGCGGCGGCGCTCCGTGCTGGATATGTTTGGGGCGGAGGGCGGCGAGGCGCCCGGGCCGGGGCCGGGAAGCATGCGGGACGCGCCCGCGGCCGCTGCGCTGCGCCCGCCACTGGGCCGCGCCGGCGAGACCCCCTCGCGGGCCTCGGGGAGCGGCGCGCCGCGCCAGCGGGAGGCAGAAAATGTGACAGCCGGCCCAAGCGCTTTCACGAGGCCTGCTGAAGCGACCGCAGGCTTGCCAGCAGGGCCGGTGCATGGCGGCGCCGCTGGCAGGGCCCCGGCGTCAGGAGCCGCGGCACCCGCACCCCAGGCGCCGCCGCTGGGCCCATGCAGATCTGCGCCCAGCGCTGTGGATGCTGACGTGACCGCAGTGTCGCTGCAGCCTGCGACGCCTGTCGCGGCAGCTCAGCCGCTCAGCAGCCCTGCTGCGGATGCCGACCCTGACCCTGGGGAGTGCCCTGGTCAGGGCGCAGCAGCCCCTGCTGCAGCATCTGGGGCGCACGCAGGCGCGGACGCGGCGCCCGATAATGAGGGTCCAGAGCAGGGCGCGCGGGGCGCCGCCCTGGAGTCGCGGCTCACGCAGGTCGGCAATGCCCCGGGAAAGCCGCGGCCGGGCAGCGAGCGGCGGCCGTCGCTGTTTGACGTGTTTCCAGAGGCGCGCGGCGGCGGCGGCGCATCGCCCGGCCCTGCCGCGCCAAGTCATGGGGGACCGGCTGCGGCGCGTGCAGAGGGGAGCCCGTCAGCCGGAGCGGACAGCCCCGAGCAGGGCGGGCAGCCCTCGACCGATGGCGCTGCGCGCGACGCTGGGGCCACTGTTGCCCCGCGGGAGGCGCAGCAGGGGCGCGAGCGCGGCGCTGCAAGGCAGGGCCCCGGTGCGGCCGTGGCCGCGGACGCGGCGCAGGCAGGGCAGGGCGCGCGGCAGCGGCCCGGGCCGCAGAGCCGGCTGAGCCTGGACGCGCTGGGCGCGCCGGCGTTCGGCGCCGGCGCGCCGGAGAGCGAGGAGACGTGGGCGGCCGGGGACACCCGCACGCACACCCTGGCGCAGGTCTGCCCCTGCACACACCGCCTGCACCACTAGGCATGCTCTGCGCTGCGCGTGCGGGAGGCTGCTTGCAGCCGGAGGCTTCTTGCAGCCGGGTGCTTCCCCGCCAAAGCACTCTTTGTTCGGCCATCACTTTGGCAAAGCGATGCCGCGACGCCTCTGCAGCTGCCCATGTGGTACCTGTGCACCTGCGCAGGCGCTGAAGCGCAAGCTGAGCCTGCCGGACCTGCACGCGGAGGACCTGCCCGACGCAGCCGCCGACGCGGGTCCGCGCGACGCCAGGGCCGCGCCGCCCGTGCCGCCCGGCCCACTGCTGGACACGCCAGACGGCGACGGCGGCGGCGGCGGCGGCGGCGGCGGCGGTGCGGATGAGAAGCCCGGCGGGGACGGGGGCGCGGCGCGCGCCCCGCCGGCGGCGGCGCCGTGCTGCGCCGAGGCGGAGACCGCGGAGCGGCGCGTGCGCCTGGCGCTCGGGCTCAAGCGCTACTTCCACCACAAGCGCATCGAGGGCCTGCTGTCCAACCAGGCGCTGCGCGTGCTGGACAACATCATGGACACCATCATCGACCAGCCGGTCAAGCCGCAGCCCGCCTGGCAGCAGCTGGAGCGGTGCGCGCCGCCGCCCCGCGCGGCCCCGGCCGCGCCGCATGCGCGGCCTGCGGCGCATGGCCGCCGCTGGCGCGGCTGCCGCAGCCAGGAGCAGCACTGAGCAGGGAGGCTACTCCTGCTGGACGTGCCACTCCGCGCGGCTGGCCCATGCATGACAACACAAACTAGGCGTTTGTCACATCCTTTGAGTTCTGCGTGCACGGACGCGTCGACACGCCACTTTTTTTGCTGAATGCGGCAGCTTTGCGCATCGCCTAGTCGTCCACCGGCTGCGCGCTGAAGCTGGGGGCAGCTTGCAGCGTGACAGGCCTCCCGGCCTGCTTGCAGCTTATTCAGCCTGGGTATAGGCTTAGGATCGTGCATCGAATGTTTGCAGGCAGCGCCGAGGAGAGCATGCCCGACAGGGCTGGTGTGCGTCGCAGGGATGCCGCGGGCGGCTTCCTGCTGCGGGCGTTCGCCATGGTGGTGTACAGGGCGCGCAAGGTGGGCTCCCAGCCTGGGCGCGCGGCCTGCGCACTCGGCTGGACACCCTGGAATCCACGAATATGGATCAGCCTGCAGAACAGCGTAATGTGTGTTCTGAGGTAAAGACTACATGCGTCGCGCTGGTGCCTGCCTGAAGTGCGCGCACTCGTGGCTCGGTGTGCGGCACAGAATTACCTCTAGGGCTGAGCGCGCCGAGCCGGGGCGCGCGCAGATGGTGCTGCGCCTGCGCCGGCCACAGCCGGGAGCGTGGTGGATCACGCGCGCGGCGCGCCATGCGGTTGCCTGGCCGTTGTCGCATGTGCGCCGGGCGCTTCCGATTTCCCTCCTGCAGCATGGGGCGTTGCAGTGCGCGGAGTGCAGTGGCACATTTGAGACGGGCGGTGGCAAGGACATGCGCTTGGCGGTGATACGTGCCAGCTTTTTGGTATGTGAGGCAGGATGTTGGCAGTGTGTGGCGGTGTGTGTGACCCTGTGCTGTGTGCCAGTAGACAGGGCCCCTCATCTGCAGTCAGCGCTGCATGGCAGCAACGCTTAAAACAACCCCCCCTATTTTGGTCCGTGCATAGTCGCAGCCGGCCCTCTGCCAGCGCAGGTGGGCCACCTCACAACGGCGGTCCTGAGCAAGGGCATGCTGCTGTTGTGCAATAGACACCCTTGTTTGGTCCCTTTGTAATCGCAGCCGGCCCACCTGCGCGCGCAGGTGGGCCACCTCATGATGGGCGTGCTGAGCAAGGGCATGCTGCTGTCGTGCGAGGTGGCGCTGGAGTACATGCTGGCGCTGACGTACTCGCCGCAGGCGCGCGTTGGGGGAGGGTAGGGTAGGGTTATTACATAGGGTTACTGCGCCTCTGGCCTGTGCGCATGCGTCCGTGGTATATAGCCGTCCGGGGTACCAGGGGTTCAGGGTTACCTTCTGGTGCGCTGTGCTTTCAAAGCAGCATTTGGGGCTGCAAGTCAGAATATGTAGAGAGATGCGATTAATTCCCCTCAAGTGACATGAAGCTGGCCATATGCGTGTGAGCGGGCTGCGTGCGAGTGCCCACCGGAGGGGCAGGCGCGCTGACATCAGCACTGCTGTGGGCGCGAGGGCTGGCGCCCTGCCGGCCTGCGTGGGAAGGAGAGTGCGCTGCTGCGCTCCTCACCTGCGCGCGGCTGAGCTGCGCCTGCTTCATGTGAGGACCCGCACGCGCGCTCCAGCAGACAATAAGGAGAGGCAGGGCTGAGGGGCGGCGCGCGCGGCGGGCGCAGGTGCAGCTGATGCGCAGCAACCACATGGCGTCCGCCACGCTGCTGGACGAGGTGGAGGCGGAGCTCGGCAAGGCGCGCCGCCCGGCCCGGCCGCCCTGCCGTCCCTGCGCCTGCCTTACATGCGCTGCCTCCCTTTGCACATGCTTGAGGTGTGGTGTCCGAGGTCAGCAGGGCATGGTTCGGGCTCAGCGTCAAGTGCTTGCAGCATTCACTTAGGCAGACCGAGTGCATGACGCGACGAGGGCGCGCATTCCGGCGCACCCGGCTATGCAGGCGAATGTGAGTGCTTGAAAACCAGCGAGCGTCAGTGGGCGCGCGGCCGCACAGGTTTGGCGCTTCATCCTGGAGCGCGAGGTGGAGGCGCCAGAGCGCTTCCAGGCCATCCAGTCGTACCGCGCGACCATGGCCGTGCTGCGCCACCAGGCCAACTTCGTGAAGCAGCTGTTCGACACGGGCGTCGTGGACGAGCTCGAGCGCGACGAGCTGCTCGGGTGCGGGCCGAGCAGCCTCGCTGCGCCATTTGTCATCAAACGTATCTACAGCCCACAGCCTGGCAGTGCTCGTTAACACCGGGGGACACCGCAGTTGCGCCGGAATGGTTGCGGCCGACAACCACGCCAAGGTGCATGTCGCCTCAGCAAGGCACAGGCAGGCGAGCCGAGCTTGCAGTGGGGGCAAACGGACAATGGCTGGGCACGTGGACGACCGCGCGTTGAGCAAAATGTGACCAAACAGATGTGACCTTGGCGGTCAGACCCTGCCCCTGGAATGGGCGTCGATGCGCGCCAGGCCGATTGACAAGCGCGAGCGCGAGCTGGAGCGCAAGGGCCCGGTCTGGCGCGCGCCGCTGGTCATTGACGTGCTGCGCAACCTGCCATTCCTGCGCCACGTGCCCGCGCGCGCGGTGGAGGCGCGCGCCCGGCTCGCGGCCATCCCGCTCTGCCCTGCCACGCTGCTGTGCACTGCAGGCAGCCACCTCCTGGACGCCGCGGCTTGGCGCGGGACCTCCATGCGCCTGGGATGGCTCGAGACATGCGTCCCATGCACGCTCCGCTGCGCTCTGCTCCGCTTGGTGTCGCACGCGTTACCCGGTAGACTTGGTTTGAGCACCAACTGACTTGGTGCTCAGACCAAGTCTAGCTTTGAGCACCAGCGGGCTCACGCCCGTGCTGGGTAATGCATGCGACACCAGGTGGAGCGTGCACATGACGCATGTTACGTGCCATCCCTGGCGCATAGAGGTTCCGCGCCAAGCCGCGACGTCAGGAGGTCAAACCAAGACTTGGAGCCCTAGTCCTAACCCTATGCCCTCAGGAGCGCGACAGACGTCCTTGGTGGTGCCGCGCGCAGGTTTTCTATAGGCACGGCCGCCTGCGCATGTACCGCCAGTGCCAGGCTGTGCGGGTGACCGGCCAGGACGGGCTGGTCATCGTCATCAACGGCCTCGTGCGCATCTCCTACCGCGACCCCTTTGGCAACCACCAGCAGTTCTTCCTCGGCACAGGTGCGTGCGCGGCGCGTGGCAGAGCCGCGTGACAAACTGTGCTGCCGGCTCTTCGCATCCGGCTTGGAGCTGCTCCTCAGACCCAGCGCATGGCTGACCAATGTTGCCACCGCTGCTTGAAAGCCTGTCACCGACATCGCAGGCGGCCTGTGCGGCCTGTACAGCGCGCTGACGGGCGAGCAGCTGCCCGGCGGCGGCGGCGCCGTGCGGGCAATGGCCGAGTGCAACAATCTGGGCCGCGGGCCCGTCGTGTTCGAGCTGCAGCAGGCAGGCATCACGGCCATCCGCCACAAGGCGGCCGGTACGCTGCTGCTCCTTTGCCTTCTCGCAGTTGCGCTGCGCCATCATGCAGCCCGCGCGCCGATCCAGCGGCTTGGGTGCCTGTTTCCTCCACTCATGAGCTGCATCTTAGTGTTGCGAGTCAGTGGGCCTGCCTGGGGGTCTCATCCATAGTGCCATGGACGCACTGTGTATGACGCTGCACTGCCCGCCGGGCCTGCCGGGCGCGAAGTATCTGGGGTCTTTTGGCAAGCCTTATTGGGGTAAAGCCTTTTACTGCTTGCGGGTGACATGGGAGAGCACTCCCTGGCAAGGGTGCCTGAGCCGGCGCGCGGCCGGCCGGCGCGCAGCGGGCGACGCGGCCTTCCAGCAGGGTGGAGGCAGACATGTTCCCACCCTTCATCTTACCTTAACCCTAAGCCCTGGGCAAGGGTGGCTGACCCGGCGCGCGGCTGGCCGCGCGCAGCGGGCGACGCCGCATTCCAGCAGGTGGAGGCGGACATGTTCCGCATGGCCGCACTGTTCGTAGTGGAGCGCCTCAAGCCCTGGCTGCTGACCTACCTGGCCGCGCTGCTCGCGGGCGGCCGCTGCGACAGCCCCGCGCCGCGCGCGCCGCGCGCGCGCCGGCCCGAGCGCGGCGCCAGGTGCGCGCGCTCCGCACGCTGCGCGTTACGCACTCGTGCAGCATCCAAGGCCCTGGGTCTCAGACCTGTTCAACAGGGGCTGCTGTGCTCCTGGTTGTGGGCGTGCTGGTGCCCGCATGTGCAGCTGCAGGCTTGTTGTGTCCCTGTCTGTCTGAGGTACTCACACGCGCTCAGGGCTGATACCGACGACGACACGGCGTTCTCGCCGAGCGCGTCGCTGTCGGGGCCCGGCGAGTCGCAGGACCTGGACGCGTCCGCATATGAGTTGGTGCGTCAGAGGCCCCTGAGAGCGTAAGGGCGACCAAGCGGTGATGGGTCCATTGGCAAGTATGTGTATGGAAGTAACCGTAGTCCTCTGCAACTGCCACCGCATGCGCAAGCAATCAGGGTGGCGGCGGCGCAGCCACGGCGCGGGACGGCAAAGACCCAGGGCCCTACCCGTGCGCGCGCAGGCGACCGACGCGGACGCGCAGGAGGCGGCGCGCGCGCGCGTGTGGACCGCGTACCTGGCGCTCGTGCAGGCGCTGGCCGCGGCGCAGCTGGAGGAGGTGGGCGCGGGCGGCCGCTACGCGCACGCCGCGCCGGCCGTGCTGCTGCGCGGCTCGCTGCGCGTGCGCGGCGTGTGCGCCAGCCTCGCCGAGGGGCTGCCTGCGGGTGAGGCCGCGCCTGCGCAGGGTGCACCGTCTGGTGTGCGACCTGAACCAAACCTGAACTCAGCCGGTGACGGCAGCCTGGGGGCCTGCGGCGCGTGCGCATGCACGTGCGCGCCGCCCAGCGCTGTGAGGGCGCGGCGGCCCTGTGCGCGCTGCGAGACGCAGGCACACCCGCTGCCGCCAACCTGGAGCCCGTGCACCCACGGCAGCGCACACCTCTGGCGAGCGTCTGCTGCACCTGTCAAAACAGCGCGCAGCCAGGCTGCGCGAGGCATGCAGGCCCACCTCACACTGCGCGTGCGCCTGCTTCGTCGCTCGGTCGGGGGTGGGGTCAGAACCCCACCCTGTCATATCCAGCACATGCCCGACCCTACCCTACCCACCCTACCCCGCGCGCGCAGGCATGCCGGCCGGGCGCGCGGAGGAGGTGGAGTTTGCCGCGCCGTTCATCTTCCCGTGGGTGGCGCCGGAGGAGGTCGGGTACGCGGCCACGGAGCCGGCGATCGCCTTCCGCGCGGGCGCCCGGGGTGCGGCATTGGGTCTCCCACCCTCGGGGGTCGGGGCGCGGCTTAACACTAGCGGACGAAAACCATGTGTGTGAGGACAGGGCCGGGCGCACGGCAGTCTGCTGTTCGGCGCTGGTGTTGGGCGGGCGCAGCTTGCGCTCATGGGAGACTGCAGTGCAGCGGATCTGGATGAGTCCGCTCCAGGCCACAGGGGCTTGTCCGCTGCCGCCCAGGGGCAGCCAGGGTAAGCAGACGTGAACGCTGGTGCGTCAGAAGCACTGTACAGCTGCGCATCTGAGCACAACTTCCAAGTGGACGTCCGTTGACACCTCGGTGACGGCCGGCCGCGCCGTCCAGGCGCGACGCTGGTGGTCTGCCATGCGCCCGACAGCAGCGCGGCGTCAGACGCCGGCGGCGACGGCGGCGACGGCGGCCCCAGCGCTGACAAGCCCGCGGCGCCCAACAGCTCAACGCTGGGTAGCCGCCCTATCTCGGCGGCCGCTCGTGCGCGGTTCTCCAGGGCATGGCGTGTTGCGATGGAAAGGTTGCGCTCCGAGCTCATGGCAATGCTATAGCAAAGCGAGCGCTGCCTGAGCAGTCATCCGGCTCTTGCTCTCTGCCTCGCATGCTTGCTCTCAGATCTCGGGTGCACTCAGGGTCAAGGTTAGGTATTTATTGGACCGGGGTGTTGTGCGTGCGTTCAGCCGCCTGGCTCACCTGCGCGCCACGGCGGCGCAGGGGCCACGCCAGCAGGCAGCGAGGCCGGCGCGGCGGAGGACGCCTTTGACGCCGATCTGTCGGCCAGCGCGCGCACGCCAGGCGCGCGCCCTTCCCAGTGCACGCTCGCCTGCTGCCGCCTGCCTTGTGCGGCTCTACTTCCAAACAGCTGATTCCCCGCCGTGCGCATTCAATCGCCACTCCCCCATGACCTCTGCCTTGGCGCATGCAATCCGTGTGTGTTGGGAAACGACCTGAGCAGCGTCTGTCATCTCTGATGGACTAGACAGCCAGCCAACAATACCCGCCCTCGCTGCGCAGGCGGCACGCTTGCGCCCAAGCGCGTGGGCCATGCGCCGCACAAGGGGGCCCCGGACCTCTCCCGCGCGTCGCCGCGGCGCGCCACAGCCGCGCAGGCCCCGGGCGGCCTGGCGCGGCGCACGATGGGCGCGCCCGGGGCCGCGCCGCCCGCGGCCGGCGCGGCCATGCGCAGGGCATCCATGGGCATGCATGCGGGCACGGAGGGCCGCCTGCGCCGCGTGTCGACCGCGACGCGCCCGCTGGCGCTGGACTCCGGCGACGTGGCGGCAGAAATCCTGCCGCCGCCGTCGCCCGGCCGGCCGCGCACGAGCGTCGACGGCGGCGCCGCCGCCGGCGCCTCGTCGCCGGGCCGGCGAGCCAGCAGCGAGTGGTGGCGGCACCGGCGCGGCCCGCTCATGAAGGCGCCGCAGGGCGCCCCAAATGCGTAGCGGGCGCGCGCGCACGAACAGCGCTCATGGCGGCGGCGCTGCATCATGCCGGCAGTGGGAAAACGATAGCGCTGGCTGTACAGGGCATACGTGGCAGGTGCATGTGTACGCTTGACTCCTCGAGTTGCTGATGATCATGCAATCTGAATGACCCCTGTTACTCATTCCGTTGGAGAGTGTGTTGGAGAGTGTGTTTTCTGGTTAACTGAGGGTGTGCATGAAGTGTGTATGCAGGTAGTTTTCCTGCTGCTTGTTCTTCCACCAGGACGCATGACACGCACATGCACCTGATCAGCTCGTTGCTTTGAACGGACTGGAGGCGCGATGGAGAGGCGTGGCTGCAGATATCTCACCTGCCCGTCCTCGCCTTGCTGTACAAAGACAACCTGTTGCCAGTGCGCCATGGCCTGTTGATTTCTGACGGTGTGTCGTCTGCATGCGAGCGCATGTTCCTGAGCTGTCCGCCGAAGGGCAATGCAGGGGAGGCTTAGGGTGTTTGCATACGTATGACCCGCATGCAGCAGTGTAGGCGGGTGGGTGCTCGAGCATGCCTTGAGCGCGTGAAGTCTGTTGTAGCGGGAAGTATGGCGCATGAAGCGAGTCCAGTGCTTGGCAGTGCCATTTCTGCCATGTAGCCCTGTTCAGATCTATGTTGTTGTAAGAGCTGCGCTAACGTATTCCTATCTACCTAATTTAGACCGCGGATGCAAGGTTGCATCACCGCAGGCTAGTGCCTCTACCACTAACGCTTGCATGCCTGTATCGATCCTCATGCATTGATTCACAGCCAGTGCTACATGCGTGCTGTTATGGCATGCGTTTCCAAGCAAGGCTGTGAGAACTACGTCGGACTAGAGTAGTAGCGGGAGGGCACGGGAATGGTCACTGAAACACGTCTGAGCACAAAGGGCAACAGATACAAACACAGTGACATGCAAAAGTCGCCTCTGCGGCGCAGCGCAGGGGGCGCGCAGCGGCTGCCCTCAGACGGCGATGATGTCCAGCACCTCGCGCATCTTCCGCGCGTAGTCGGCGTGCCCGACGATCATGCTGCTCAGGTTGATGTTCTCGATGCCTGGCAGGTCTACAGGGCACAGCCCGCCGGCGCGCCGCACAAAGCCGCTGGCGCCGCGGTAGGCGAGGCCCAGCACCCAGTCGCGGCGCGAGTAGGCGTTGACGAAGCGGCCCGCGACCGCGCGCCGCGCCATGGCCCAGCGCTCGGGCCGCACACCGACCGGCGCGCCCATGAGCACGACGGCCTCCACGATGCCTGGCGCGCGCGCCGGCGCGGCCGCGCGGTCGGGCGCACGCCGCGGTCTGCGGGTTGGGTGCATGCCACAGGTGCGGGTTGCTGTTCCAGGGGCCTGGGCGCAGCGGGCTCCATGACGCCAGCCCTGCCGCAGGGCAGCCGTGCACGGTGCCATGGATCATGTGAGGCCGCAGCTCACCGTGCACCGGCCTTGGCGCGATCATGCACACACACACGGGTGGGTCCCTTGGCGCAGCCGTGCCGCGGGGGGGGGGGGGGGGGGGGGGGCCCGCGCCGGGGGGGGGGGGGGGCCCCCGGCCCCCCCCCCCCCGGCCCCCCGGCCGCGCCGCCGCGCCCGCCCCCCCGCCCCCCCCCCCCCCCCCGCCCCCCCCCCCCCCGGGGGGGGGGGGGACGCACGGCGCACCCAGGGCGTTGCAGCGGCACAGCTCGAGCAGGCAGTGGAAGGCCAGCCGCGCGCCCATGGAGTGCGCGAGCAGCGTGACGGGCCGGTCGCCCGCGCCGGCCGCCATGAGCAGGTGCGCCAGCATCTGCCCGGCCTTCTGCGCGCGGTCCAGCGCGACCAGCCACGCGCTGTCGATCATCTGCGCGAACGACACCAGCGCCCAGGGCGCCGCGAGCCTGCGGCGCGGCGCGGCGCGCGCGCGAGTCAGCCCTGACACTGCGGTCCAACGCACTCACTGCTCCGTGCGCACCACGCTGTCAGGCGCCTGCATGCAACCCAGCACATAAGGCGGCAAGGGGACGGTCAGGGCTGGATCCGTTGGGCTGCCAGCCCAGCACCAGGGTTGACAGGGCTGCTTGAGCGCTGGACCGCAACTTGCATGCCTCATCATGCTGAGAGCAGTCCTACCCTACCCCTACCTTGACCCTGAGACTTTGGCGCTGGGCCGCGCACACGGCGACCAGGCCAGTGAAGGAGAAGTGCGTGAGCGCCCACTTGACCACCTCCTGCCTTATCCTGGTGGTGCAAACCTAAACCTCCGGCGCGGGCCCGCGCACGCGGCGACCAGCCCGGTGAAGAAGAAGTGCGTGAGCGCCCACTTGACCACCTCCTGCCCGGCCTGCTGTGCGCAGAAGTCGGCGAGCGCGCGGCTCAGCGCAAATAGCTCGCGGCTCTCCCAAACCTGCGCGCCCGGCGCGTGCGGTGGGTACTGCGCGCGCGCCGCGCACTCAACAGACAACTGGGGTCGGTTCTGACAGCCCCGGTCCCGCGCGCTGGCCGGACAGCGGGTCGCGGCCTTGTTTGTGCACGCGCAAGACCCTGCAGCAGGGCCTGGCAGATTTTGCCCCACCTCTGGCTGGGCGCTGCCGGCACGGGCAGACCGCATGCGATAGGATATCGCTCGCGAGCCGGCGGGCGTCAAGCAGGCCCCGAAGCCGTTCGCCGGCCGCGCCGGGGCGCGGCGGCGGACGCGCAGCGCACCAGCGCAAAGAGCTCGCTGTCGCTCGGCGCCACGGCGTCGCGCCAGAGGCTTGTGAAGTCGGCCGCCGATGACACCCAGCCGCTGACGCCTGCGCGCGGCGAGCTGGGCTTGCTCCGCAGCCGGCCGCAGGTACGCAGCGTTCCAGATGCTGCGTAGCTGCGCGCGCATGCACGCCCGCATGGCGCCTGCGGGCACATGGCGCTGCCAAGGCGCATGAGGGCGGCAGGGTACGTTGCGGCAACAAGCCCCACACCTCGCCCCGACCCTATACCTCGCCTCAAATCCCTACCTCCCGCGTGCTGACGACAAGTGATCCACGCGGATCGCTTGCGGCACAGGCCGCATGCCCGGCTCGGAGGGCGGGCGCACCGATGGTGAGCGCCATGCGCATGTCGTCGGCGCGCACGGTGGCGGAGATGGGCGCCAACAGCAGCGGCAGATCCTTGCGGCGCGGCCACGCCCAGCCGCCCGGCCCTGCGCCCGCCCCGCGCGTCGGCGAGCCCGATGCATCACCGCCGCGCGCGCCCTCGCCGGGCGGGCCGGCGCCGCCGTGCGAGCGACGTCCCGGCCCCGCGGGCGCTCCAGCTGGGGCGCCCGCGGACGCCGCGGCCTGCGGCGGCGCCCCTCCCGGCCAGCCG
>JAABUV010002596.1_pt1 | contig 24150 bp, 25 predicted proteins | sample 5559971 | NCBI WGS metagenome assembly JAABUV01 (sample SAMN10711881, study PRJNA513362) | rock metagenome | isolation source: Antarctica rocks | place: Antarctica: Victoria Land, Knobhead nord | collected 2015-12-19
GCCGACTTCTACGCCGGGTTCCGGTCGGTCATCGGCACCGCAAAGCGGCACGACATAGACGCATATCAAGCAATCACCACAACACTGCGCGGGCAAACCGTCCTACAGACGGGTTGAGCAGTTACCTAAACCGTAATGCCAAGCGACACTGGAGAAGGTGCAAGCCCTGCCCTCCCTCCGACAGCCTCGCACTGCCATGGACGTCGGACGAAACTCGTCTGAAAGCGGTTCGCAAAACGCCCGGAAGCGACGCCTCGTGCGGCCTCTATGCCCAATTCATCTTCATGAAGCGCCGGTGCAGGAGCAGCCGGCGCGCGTGCCGGCCGCCCTGCGGGACGACCTCGCCTACATGCCGAGCGCCCGGCGGTAGACATCCAGCAGCGATTCCTGCTCCTCGACCTCGGCCGGCTCCTTGCGGCGGATGCTGATCAGCTGCCGCAACACCTTGACGTCGAAGCCCGCGCTCTTGGCTTCCGAGTAGATGTCCTTGATGTCGCTGCCCAGCGCCTTGCGTTCGTCCTCCAGGCGCTCGATGCGCTCGATCAGGCTGCGGAGGCGGTCCGCAGCGATGCCACCCGTCGCTGGCGTATCGTCGGTCTCGACCTGCCGGGCGCGGCTCGCGGCGGCCTTCTCTGCAACATCGCTCATCTGCTGTCTTCCCTTCGGACGCGAGCGGCACGCCGTTCAAGGCGACGCTCGCGTGGCCGGTGATTGATCGTATCCCCGTCGTTAGCCGTTCGAGGGGGAGAGATCGAATGCCAGCCAAGCCGCGCTCCCCTCCCAGGCAAGGGCGGCGGGATAGCGGCCCCGCCCGGTGCGGTCAATGCGCCGGGTTGGCGGCGGCGTAGGCCGCCTTCTGCTCGGGGGTGGCGTCGCGCTGGTACTTCGCCTGCCACTCCTTGTAGGGCATGCCATACACGATCTCCCGCGCGTCGGGATCGGTCAGGGCGACGCCGCGGGTTTCGGCCGCCTCGCGATACCAGCGGCTGAGGCAGTTGCGGCAGAAATTCGCCAGGTTCATCAAGTCGATGTTCTGCACGTCGGTCCGCTCGCGCAGGTGGTCCACCAGGCGGCGGAACGCGGCGGCCTCCAGTTCGGTGCGGGTGGCGGCGTCGATATCGGGAACGGGCATGGCAGTCTCCTTTGCGACCTACATGGCGCAGGACGGCAGGGTTCGCCATAGTGCCGGCGCGAAGGAGGACAGCGAATGGACCTGCCGGCCGAACCCTGGACCGATTTGCGGGCGCGCCGCGTCCTGCGCGACCTGTTCGACGCCGCCGTCGCCGCGGCCGATCCGCTCGTGGTCCTCGCTGGCCACCTTCCCAATAAGCCATCCGGGCGCTGCGTGGTCGTGGGCGCCGGCAAGTCCGCGGCGGCGATGGCCGCAGCCCTGGAGGACGCCTGGCCCGACGTGCCGCTCTCGGGACTCGTCGTCACCCGCTACGGCCACGCCGTTCCAACCCGGCGCATTGAGGTGGTCGAAGCCTCCCACCCGGTGCCGGATGCGGCCGGCGAGGCGGCAGCCCGGCGCATCCTGGCGGCGGTGAGCGGGCTTGGTCCGGACGACCTGGTGCTGGCGCTGATCTCGGGCGGCGGCTCGGCCCTGCTCGCGTTGCCGGCGGAGGGGCTGACCCTGGTCGACAAGCAGGCGGTCAACGGCGCGCTGCTCGCCTCGGGCGCGCCGATCGGGGTGATGAACGCCGTCCGCAAGCATTTGTCCGCCATCAAGGGCGGGCGCCTCGCCGCCGCCGCCGCCCCGGCCACCGTCGTGACGCTCGCCATCAGCGACGTGCCCGGCGACGGCCCCGAAGTGATCGCCAGCGGCCCCACCGTGCCCGGCGCCCCGTCCCGCGCCGCCGTGCGCGACATGATCGCCCGCTACGGCGTCAGCCTGCCGCCCCGGGTCGCGGCGCTGCTCGACGGCAACGCCAACCTGCCGCCCGCCATCGGCGCGCCGCCCGACTTCCGGCTGATCGCCACCCCGGCCATGGCGCTGGACGCGATGGCCGACGCCGCCCGTGCGCTCGGCCTGGTGCCGCTGATCCTCGGCGACGCGCTGGAGGGCGAGAGCCGGGAGGTCGGCACCGTCATGGCCGGGATCGCCCACAGCGTCCGCAGCCACGGCCACCCCTCGGCCGCCCCCTGCGTGCTGCTGTCCGGGGGCGAGACGACCGTCACGATCGGGCGCGGCCCGGCGGGGCGGGGCGGCCGCAACACCGAATTCCTGCTCGGCCTGGCGGTGGCGCTGGACGCGGCGCCGGGCGTCTGGGCGGTGGCGGGCGACACCGACGGCATCGACGGCACCGAGGACGCGGCCGGCGCGATCGTGGCGCCCGACACGCTGGCCCGCGCGGCCTTGGCCGGGCTGCGGCCACGCGGCGTGCTGGCCGCCCACGACAGCTACAGCCTGTTCGACGCCATCGGCGACCTGATCCGCACCGGGCCGACCCTGACCAACGTCAACGACGTCCGCGCCCTCCTTATCACCTGAACGAGGCTTGCCCATGCCGTCACCGACCAGGCTGCGCCGTCGCCGCCGGACCAAGATCGTCGCCACTTTGGGGCCGGCCAGCTCGTCGCCGGAGATGCTGGGGCGACTGTTCCGCGGCGGCGCCGACGTGTTCCGGCTCAACTTCTCGCACGGCTCGCACGAGGACCACGCGGCGCGCATCGCCATGATCCGCGCGCTGGAGGCGGAGACCGGCCGGCCGATCGGCATCCTGGCGGACGTGCAGGGGCCGAAGCTGCGGGTGGGCCGGTTCCAGGGCGGGCGCGTACACCTGCAAACCGGGCAGCGGTTCCGGCTGGACCTGAATCCGGTGCCGGGCGACAGCCGCCGGGTCGAACTGCCGCATCCGGAGATCATGGAGGCGGCGGGGATCGGGACCACCTTGCTGCTGGACGACGGCAAGCTGCGGCTGCGGGTGGCGCACAAGCGCGACGGGTATTTGGAGACGGAGATCGTGACCGGCGGCCCGCTGTCGGACCGCAAGGGCGTGAACGTGCCGGACGTGGTGCTGGCGATCCCCGCGTTGACCAAGAAGGACCACGCCGACCTGCGGTTCGCGTTGGACCACGGGGTCGACTACATCGGCCTCAGCTTCGTGCAGCGGCCGGAGGACGTGGCGGAGGCCCGCGCGATCGCCGACGGCCGCGCCTGGATCATGACCAAGCTGGAGAAGCCGCAGGCGCTGGAGAACCTCGACGCGATCCTGGCCCTGTCGGACTGCGTGATGGTCGCGCGCGGCGATCTTGGCGTGGAGCTGCCGCCCGAGGAGGTGCCGCTGGCGCAGCGCCGCATCGTCGCCGCGGCCCGGCGGCTGGGCAAGCCGGTGGTGGTCGCGACGCAGATGCTGGAAAGCATGATCACCGCCCCCGCCCCCACGCGCGCCGAGGCGTCGGACGTGGCGGCGGCGGTGTTCGAGGGCGCCGACGCGGTGATGCTGTCGGCGGAGACGGCCGCCGGGCAGTACCCGTACGAAGCGGTCAACATGATGGACCGCATCGTCGACCGGGTGGAGCAGGACCCGGGCTGGCGCGCGCTGATGGACGCGAGCCGGGAGGCGCCGGAGCGCAACACCGCGGGCGCCATCGCCGCCGCCGCGCGCCAGATCTCGGCCACGCTGGGGGCCCGCGCGATCGCCGCCTACACCATGAGCGGCAGCACGGTGCTGAGCGTCGCCCGCGAGCGCCCGGCGTGCCCGGTGCTGGGATTGACGACCAACGCGGCCACGGCACGGCGCTTGGCGGTGGCGTGGGGCGTGCACGCGGTGCAGACGGGCGAGACGCACACGATGACGGAGACGGTGACGCGCGCCGGGCGGATCGCGCGGACGGAGGGGTTCGCGACCTTGGGAGACGAGATCGTGGTGGTGGCGGGGGTGCCGTTCGGAAAGGCAGGGACGACGAATGCGTTGCGGGTGGCGGGGGTGCGGTGAGGCGCGCCGCTACTTGTGCAGTTTCGACCTTGCGGCTTCGGCGAGAAACCGCGAGCGATTTCTCGTTGTGCGGTCGATCGCCTTCACCAAACCCTCCGGCAGCATGACATTCACGCGCACTGCCTTGGCCGGCCGGCTCGGGATTTCGACGAGGAAGGCAACGGCGTCGCGGTTCTCGCGATCCTCCATGACGGCATCGAGCGATGACGGCTCGGGAATCGCCTCGCGATCTTCCAGCATGCCCTGCACATGGAGTCCCAAGGCTTCGACTGCCATGAAACGGGCCTCATCCAAGGTTTCTCCCGCTGTCACACAGCCCGGGAAGTCAGGAAAGTCGACCCCGTAATCGCTATTCAAGTCTTTGCGAACTAGCGCGATGTAAGCCGTCATAGTGTTACCTCAACTTTACTATTGAAAGTGATCGCCTTTTATTGCGACATGTCTCCAATCTGCAGCCTTAAGGATCTGAATAATACGTCGTGTGTCCGTCCGACATACTCCGGTTCAATGCGTAAGTGGTGTGTTTCAATCCTCCACACATAACGTTGACGCTGAAGGCAAGTGAGCAGCTTCGGCTTTTGAGCGGTGGACGACCTGCTCCGCCCAAGGCACACTTGCCGCACTGCACAACTCCGGGACGCCCCTCTCGCATGGTCATCATCCCCGTCGTTCCGTTCGACTGCGTCGTGTTCGGCGCCACCGGCGACCTCACGCTGCGCAAGCTGCTGCCGGCGCTGTATCTCCGCTTCCGCGACAAGCAACTGCCGCCCGAGGCGCGCATCATCGGCGCCGCGCGGTCCGACCTCACCGACGAGAGCTACCGCGAGCGCGCCGCCGCCGCCCTGCGCAAGCATGTAAGGCAAAGCGCGCTCGACCAGGACACGCTCGACCGGTTCCTCGCCCTCGTCCACTACGCCCGCGGCAACGCGGCGGAGGACGAGGGGCTGCCGACCCTGACGCCGCTGTTCGAAGGCGCGGCCGACCGGGTGCGGGTGTTCTACCTCGCCACCTCGCCCGACCTGTACGGCCCGATCTGCCGCAACCTGTCGCGCGCCGGGCTGGTGACGCCGCTGTCCCGCGTCGTGCTGGAGAAGCCGATCGGGCACGACCTGGCCTCCGCGCGGGAGGTGAATGACGTGGTGGGCGAGGTGTTCACGGAGGCGCAGACCTTCCGCATCGACCACTACCTCGGCAAGGAGACGGTGCAGAACCTGCTGGCGCTGCGCTTCGCCAACGTGGTGTTCGAGCGTATCTGGAACGCCGACGTGATCGACCACGTGCAGATCACGGTGGCCGAGACGGTCGGGGTCGAGGGCCGCGGCGACTACTACGACCACTCCGGCGCGCTGCGCGACATGGTGCAGAACCACTTGCTGCAGCTGCTCTGCCTGCTTGCCATGGAACCGCCGCTGAGCCTGGAGGCGGAAGGCGTGCGCGACGAGAAGCTGAAGGTGCTGCGGGCGCTGAAGCCGATCGCGCCCTACGAGGTCGGCCACGTGACGGTGCGGGGCCAGTACAGCCACGGCGCGGTGGACGGGAAATCCGTGCCTGGATACCTCACGGACCTCGGGCCGGACCGGACCAGCAAAACCGAGACGTTCGTGGCGGTGAAGGCCGAAATCCGCTCGTGGCGCTGGGCGAACGTGCCGTTCTACCTCCGCAGCGGCAAGCGGCTGCCGGACAAGGTCAGCGAGATCGTCGTGGTGTTCCGGGCCGCGCCGTTCAGCGTGTTCCCGCCCGAGGCAGCCGACCTCAGCCCCAACAAGCTCATCATCCGCCTGCAGCCAGAGGAGGGCATGAAGCTCGAATTGATGACCAAGGACCCCGGACCCGGTGGCCTGCGCCTGCGCCCGGCCGAACTCGACATCAGCTTCGAGCAAGCGTTCCAGACCCAGTACCCCGACGCCTACGAACGGCTGCTGATGGACACCGTCCGCGGCAATGCCACCCTGTTCATGCGCCGCGACGAGGTGGAGGCTGCCTGGAACTGGGTCGAGCCGATCATCGACGCCTGGGATGGCAGCCCCGAATCGCCGCGCCTGTACCCGGCCGGGAGCTGGGGGCCGACCTCCGCGATCGCGCTGATCGAGCGCGACGGCCGCACCTGGCACGAGGAAATCGGCTAACCCGCGAGCAGGTCCAGGACCGCTTGCACGACCGCGCCGGGCAGCTCCTGCGGGACGTTGTGGCCGATGCCGGGCAGCACGCGGCGCTCGAACGAGCCGGTGAAATGCCGCGCCGCGCCGGCGGAGTCCGCCACCGGGGAAACGCCGTCGGCGTCGCCGTGCAAGACGATGGCCGGCACGCCGATGTACGGCTGGGCCGCGAGCTGCCGCTCGATGGGCGCGTAGGCCGGGTCGCCGGGGGCGAGGCCGAAGCGGTGGCGGTACGAGTGGATGACCACCTCGGTGAAATCCGGGTTGTCGAACGCGGCGGCAGTCTGGGCGAACACGGCCGGCTCGAAGCGCCACGCCGGGGACCACAAGCCCCAGAGCAGCCGTGCGACGCCGCCGGGGTCGGCAGCCAGCCCAGCACGGCCCCGCTCGCTATGGAAATAATACTGGTACCAAAAGCGGTGTTCCTGCTCCGGCGCGGCCGGCCGTCCGGACGTGGCGATGTCCTGGATGTTGTAGCCGCAGCAGCTCACGAGCCCGCGCACCTGCGCCGGCCACAGCGCCGCGGCGACGCACGCGGCCCGGCCACCCCAATCGTACCCGGCCAGCACGGCGTCGCGCAGCCCGAGCGCCTGCATCAGCGCGCGCAGGTCGGCGCCAAGGGCGGCCTGCTCGCCCGACCGGGGCGTGGCGGATGACAGGAACCGGGTCGGACCGAAGCCGCGCAGAAAGGGCACAACCACCCGGCACCCCGACGCCGCCAACGCGGGCGCGACTTCATCGTAGCTGTGGGTGTCATAGGGGAAGCCGTGGAGCAGGACGACAGCCGGGCCATTCCGCGGCCCAAGGTCCTCGATCGCCACCGACAGCACCCCTGCGTCGACTTGTTCCATGCGGGTTGGCCTTCCATGCACCAGGTCGGCGCCTTGCCCCGGCGGCGGCCGGCTCAGACAGCGCTAGTTAGGCCAATGTCAAGCCACACATGGCAGACGCGAGGGTGTTGAACTGTTGCTAATGTGCGCCTCTCATCCAAAAAAATGCGCCAAAACGTATGTTCACATTCATATGATAACGATATCGGCACAGAAAACCGTGCGTCGCCCGGGGGTTGCGTTCCCTTCTTCCAAATCGGCTCAGAATTGTTTTGTGATCTAGTTCATAGCAACTTTACCGTAAAGTGAAGTAAGAAGAAGTCGCGAAATCGTGACAAAGGTAACGGAAATGCAATCGTCCCTCCATCTCTCAACTGCCACGATTTTGCCGTTCATGCCGCGGCGGGTCCTGGACAATCGGCTGACGGCCCAGGACAGGATCGACGCCTTGGTGTGGGAGTCGACGGTCGACACCGCCAGTTGCGGCCGGATGGTCATCCATCATCGCCAGCATAACGACGACCCCGAGATCGGCGATTTCATCTCCATCTACCGGCAAAATTGCAGTTGGGCGACGTGGGGCGTGGCCCGCCGCGGCCAGGTAGTCAGCTTGTGGCGGTGCGCCACCGGGGCGGATCTCAGCGAGTTCACGACGGTTCGGGAGGCACTCGCCACCATCGCCTCCATTCCCCAGATATCGTCCCAAGCGCTGGCCTGACCAACGCTGGCCCGATCAGCCGGAGCCCCGATCAGCCAGAGCGTTGAATTTGGGTTTGACCCCCGAAGCCCTGGCGTGGCGATGCTGGGAGCTCCGGTTTCCAGTCGCGAAAGAACGCGTTGCCAATTTCCGCTGCCAACAGAATGAGGTCGCGCTGCAGGGCGTCGAGGAACGTGTGCAGCCCCTCTGAGATCAGCCGCTCGACCGGGGTGGCCAACAGCGCCGCGCGCACCTCCTCCACCCGCTCCAGCGCCGCGACCGTGCCGCGCAGGCCGTAGCGGCTTCGCAGCTGCATCAGGTGCCACTCCGTCTGCGCCACGCACAGCCCGACGCTGCGCGGGAACGACGTGTCGGACAGCAGGAACGACACCACGTCGTGCGGCTCGAACCCGGCGGGCGCCACCCGGCGGAATGCGTGGTAGCCCGCGGCGGCCCGCAGCACGCCCCCCCACTGCGTGAGCTCCGTCACCCGCCGCTCCTCCCCGGCGTTCGGGGTCAGCAGGTGGTACTTGATGTCGAGCAGCCGGGTGGTCTGGTCGGCGCGCTCGATCAGGCGGCCGAGCATGTAGAAATTCCAGCCCTGGTCGCGAAAGAACGTGCCCTCGGTGATACCGGTATGGGCCTGGATGCCCTCCTTCAACCGGGCGCAGACGCGCGACAAATTGTCCCCGTTCAGCTCCGCCGGCTCGATCGCCAACACGTCGCGGTGGAACACGTTGAGCTGCATCCACATCTCGGTGCTGATGAGCGGGCGCAGGGTGCGGGCGTTGGTGCGGGCGGACTCGATGCTGGCCGGCACGCCGGTCGGGTTCGAGCGGTCGATCAGGTAGAAATGCTTCACCCCATCGGCGTCGAGCGGGGTGCCGCGGAGCCGGTAGCGTTCCTCGTCGGCGTTGATGCGGATCAGCGCGCTCCAGGCCTCCTCCTCCCGCCCCGGGCTTTCGAACGCCTGGGTGATGTCCGTCAGCCGAGCCAGGTTCTCCACCCGCTCGACGTAGCGCGCCATCCAGAACAAACCCTCGGCGTAGCGCGCCAGCAGCGAGGTCTCGTGCGCGGACCCCCTCATTCCTCGGCCAGCACCCAGGTGTCCTTCGAACCGCCGCCTTGGGAGGAGTTGACGATCAGGCTGCCCTCCCGCAGGGCGACGCGGGACAGGCCGCCGGGCAGCACCCAGGTGTCGCGGCCGGTGATGGCGAACGGGCGTAGGTCGAGATGCCGTGGCCGCAGCCCGGCCTTGGTCAAGGTGGGCGCCACCGACAGTCCGATCAGCGGCTGGCTGATCCAGTTCGGCGGATCGGCGACCAGGGCCGCCCGCGCTGCTTCCAGCTCCGCCCGGCTCGCGCGCGGGCCGATGGTGATGCCGTAGCCGCCCGACTCGCCGACGGGCTTGATGACCAGTTCCGCCATGTGTTCCAGCGTGTAGGCGAGGCCGTCCGGCTCGCCGCAGATGTTGGTTTGGACGTTTTCCAGGATCGCGTCTTCGCCGAGGTAGTAGTGGATGATGCGCGGCATGTAGGCGTAGATCGCCTTGTCGTCGGCCACCCCCGTGCCGACCGCGTTGGCCAGCGTGACGTGGCCGGCGCGCCAGGCGCGGATCAGCCCGGGCACGCCGAGCATGCTGTCGGCCCGGAACACGGTGGGGTCCAGGAAGTCGTCGCCGATGCGCCGATAGATCGTGTGCACCGGGCGCAGGCCGCCGGTGGTCTGCATGTACACCCGGTCGTCGTCGACGCGCAGGTCGGCCCCTTCCACCAGCGGCACGCCCATCTCGCGCGCGAGGAACACGTGCTCGAAGTAGGCGGAGTTGTAGATGCCCGGGGACAGCAGCACGATCTGCGGGTCGAGCGTGCCCTCGGGCGCGATGTCGCCCATCGCCTCGCGCAGCCGGCGGCCGTAATCGTCCACCGGGCGCAACCGCATCCCGGCCATCAGGTCGGGGAAGGTGCGCCGCATAAGGTGCCGGTTCTCGACCACGTACGAGACCCCGGAGGGCGTGCGGGCGTTGTCCTCCAGCACGCGGAACGCGCCGTCGAGGTCACGGACAATGTCGATGCCGCAGATGTGGACGTAGGTGCCGAAACGGACCGGGAAGCCCTCCATCTCCGGCCGGTAGTTGGAGTTGCCCAACACCAGCGGCGCCGGCACGACGCCGTCGGCGATGATGCGGCGATCGTGGTAGATGTCGTGCAGGAACAGGTTCAACGCCTGGACGCGCTGCTTCACTCCCGCCTCCAGACGCGTCCACTCGCGGGCGGTGATGATGCGCGGCAGGCAGTCGAACGGGAGGATGCGGTCGATGGCGGCGGCGTCGGAATACACCGTGAAGGTGATGCCGAGGTCGATCAGGTCGTTCTCCGCCCCGGCCGCGCGGGCGCGCAACGCATCCAGCCCGATCGAGGCGACCCGGCTGCGGATCCGGGCGATCGCCCCGCCATCGCCGTCCCGGGACGTCAACTCACAAAAATACGACCCGGGATCGTAGCTGAGGAAGGGGTCCGCGGCCTGCACGCTCATTTGGGTATTCTGACCGAGCCGCCGGTGTCACGCAATTGCAAGGACACCGCATGCCAGGATCGCGTCTCCGCCGCGTCGGCTACCGCAGGATGATCTCGACGCGCCGGTTCTGCGGCTCGCGCACGCCGGCCTTGGTCGGCACCAGGGGGCGCGTGTCGCCGAACGCCTGGATGGCGATCTCCTGCTTCGGCACGCCGTGGCGGACCAGTTCGGCGGCAACCACTTGCGCCCGGCGGAGCGACAGGCGTTGGTTGTACGCCGGCGTGCCGGACCGGTCGGCATTGCCTTGCACCTCGATGCGCGTGGTCTGCACGCGGGTAGAAGCGTTGGCGGCCTCGCCGACGATCTGCCGCGCGCGGTCGGTCAGGTCGGCGCGGTCCCAATCGAAGAATACCAGGTAAGTGCGGGCTGGCGCGGGGGCCGACATGGCCACGACCGGCGCTGGCGGCGGCGGCGGCGGGGCGGTGTCGAAGGCGTAGCGCACGCCGACGATCAGGCTGTGGTTGTAGTCGCTGTTCAGGTTGAAATTGCCGCTCCGGCCGACGAACTGGCCGCGGGCGTTGGTCGCAGCGATGCTGTCGAAACCCTGGAACGAGGGTCCGTTCAGGATGCCGGTGAACCGGTACTCGGTGGTGAGGGACAGGCCTGGCACGGCCGCCAGTGGAAACGACAGGCCGAAAATACCTTGGTAGGCGAAGTTGAGCGAATCGTCGGTGACCGCCAGGCGCAGCGGTTGGGTCGTGCCGGTGTAGCGCAGCCCATCGAGACGGGTGTTCATGACGCCCGCGCCCAGGCCGAAATACGGGTAGAGCCAATTATAGCCGATATCCATGTCGAACAGCGCGTTGACCATGCCGCCATAGCTGTACTGGTCGCCGCTGGCGAAACCCGGGGTCGTCGTGAAGCCGTCCAGCTTCGCCACCCGGTTATGCCGGATGTCGCCCTCGAGCTCGACGCGAAGCCCGTTGCCGAAACCGTAGCCGACGCTGGCCACGCCTGCCCCGCCGAGCTGGGTGCGGAGACGCTTCGGCGCCAAACCCAGCCCGGGCGAGGCCAGCACCCGCTCCTGCTGCAGGAAGTTGCCGCCAGCGCCCGCCCCGACATACAGCCCATCGATCGGTTGCGCCCGCGCGCCATGGCCGGCGATGAAGGGAGCCGCCAGAAAGGTCGCAGCGAGCAGGGCGGCGCGGAGCGTCATCGTGTATGCCTCTCTCAGTGAAAATGCGTCAGCAGTCGAAGTCGTGGCCTCGTTCACCCTCGCGGACCTCCAAACGAAGCGGGAGCCGGCCCGATATCTGGACCGGCTCCCGGCTCGGCAGTGCGCGCGACGAGAGGTTTCCCATCGCGCGCTCGGTCGATCCGATCAGTGCAGGATGATCTCGACCCGGCGGTTCTGCGGCTCACGCACGCCGGCCGCGGTCGGGACCAGCGGACGCGTGTCGCCGAAGGCCTGGATGTCGATCTCCTGCTTCGGCACGCCGTGGCGGACCAATTCGGCCGCCACGACCTGCGCACGACGCAGCGACAGGCGCTGGTTGTACGCGGGCGTGCCGGACCGGTCGGCGTTGCCTTGGACGTCGATGCGCGTGGTCTGCACGCGGGTCGACGCGGTGGCGGCTTCGGCGATGATCTGCCGGGCGCGGTCGGTCAGGTCGGCGCGGTCCCAATCGAAGAACACCAGGTAGGTGCGGGCCGGAGCGGGCTGCACGACCGGCACAGGCGCCGGGGCGGGCGGCGGCGTCGGCACGTTGAAGGCGTAGCGAACGCCGACCAGGATCGAGTGGTTGAAGTCGTCCGGCTCAAGCTTCAGGCGTGGGCCAGTGGAGATGCGGTTGGCAAAGTACTGGGACTTGAACGAACGGTTGTCCGCTTGGCCCATGAAACGGTACTCGGCCGTGAGCGCAAGGCCTGGAACTGCATCGTAGAGCGGGAAGGAGAAGCCGAGAATCGCCTGGTAAGCCAAGTCGTCGGTCTCGCCGGTGCTGCGCAGGAATTGCCCGGGAGCGGAGATACGCAGGTTGCTGAACTTGTTGTGCATGTAGCCGCCGCCGATGCCGACGTACGGGTTGGCCGGCAAGAAGGGAATGCCGAACCCGCTCAAGTCGAGGTCGTACAGGGCATTAATGAACGCACCGTACTTGACCTCATCGCCGCCGGCCGAACTGATCGGGCTGCCGCCGTTGAAGCGCCGCACCTTGTTGCTGCGGTAGTCACCCTCGAGCTCGAACCGTAGGCCGTTGCCGAGACCGTAGCCGATGCTGCCGACGACCACCGGACCGATGTCGTACTTCAGGTTGCTGCCGCGGCCGAAGTTCCTCGGCCCATTCGGCGTAATGCGCTTGACCGTCTCATCCTGCAGCAGGTTGCCGCCGGCGCCAGCGCCAATGTAGAGTCCATCGATCGGCTGCGCATGGACCGCAATTGGCGCGGCCAAAAGGGTCGCCGCCAGTAGCGCGTTGCGGAACTTCATTCTTTCTCTCCTCGTTTCAAACTCTGCGCCTGAACGCAGCCTCCAGCCTGATGGCATGAGACACGCCCTTACCAATCGGTAGCGCACATTACCACTGTTCGCACAGAACGGGAGATGGTTGCAGTAAATTCCCGACCTCATGTGTCTAAAATACAACATAGAGGACGGCAATCAAGCCACAGTGATCTCCAACTAGATCGTGGAACTATCCAGGAAACATCCAATCCGATTACGGGTTCGACGCCCGTCACACGATCTTGCCTTCGAATGGCGGCAGCAGGTCGGGCGCTTCGAACTCGACCACCCACACATCCGGATCGTAGCGGACCTGACGCGCGACGTAGGCGTCCGCCGCCGCCTCGTCGACCGGGTCGGCGCCGGTCGCGCGCAACCATGCCGCGTCGCCCCCGGCCCGGACCTGCGACAGCACGGACAGTCCTGCCCGGCCCCGCAACACAACCAAGATGCCGCCGGCGTCCGGGTCGCCCGTTCGCACCACGGCGCCGGGCCGGCCGGCGGAGTCTCCCAGGCGAAGCGCCATTTGCACCCACAACTTCGCCTTCACCCGTGGTTCGGACATCGACCGGCCTTTCGCTAAATCCCGAGCGCGCACTTCCCCGCAAACCCGTGCAGGATGCAATGCACCGACAAATCTGGGGTCAAGACAATGCGCCTGCTCGCCTGGCTGCTCGCCTGCTCCCTCTCGGCGCTCCCGGCGCTGGCGCAGGACAAGATCAGTTTCGGCCTCGATTGGCAGGCGGAGGCGGAGTACGGCGGCTACTACCAGGCGCTCGCCACCGGGCTGTACGCCAAGCACGGCCTCGACGTCGCCATCCGCCAGGGCGGCCCGCAGGTGAACCAGGCGCAGCTGCTGGTCGCCGGGCGGCTCGATTTCGCGATCGCCTCCAACAGCTTCACCGCCCTCAACTTCGTCCAGCAGGGCATCCCGTTCGTCGCGGTCGCCGCCATGTTCCAGAAGGACCCGGCGGTGCTGATCGCCCATCCCGGCCAGGGCAACGACAGCTTCGCGGCGCTGCGGGGCAAGCCGATCATGATCGGCGCCAGCACGCGGGTCGGCTGGTGGGCGTTCCTGCGCGCGCGCTTCGGCTACACCGACAGCCAAATCCGGCCCTACACCTTCAACTTCGCCCCGTTCCTCGCCGACCCGCACGCGATCCAGCAGGGCTACGTCACCTCCGAACCGCTCTCGATCCGCGACGCCAGCGGGACCGAGCCGGTCGTGCTGCTGCTGGCCGATGCCGGTTACGACGGCTACGGCAGCCTGATCGTCACTGGACGCCGTATGCTGGCCGACCGGCACGACGTCGCGCAGCGCTTCATCGACGCGTCCATCGAGGGCTGGCGCTCCTACCTCTCCGGCGACCCGGCGCCCGGCAACGCGCTGATCAAGCGCGACAACTCGGAGATGACCGACACGCTGCTCACCTACGGCCGGGACGCCCTGAAGCAGCGCGGCATCATCGAGTCAGGCGACGCGCTGGCCCTCGGCATCGGCGCCATGACGGATGCGCGCTGGGCGGCGTTCCTGGCCAGCGTGCAGGGCCAGGGCCTGTTCCCGCCCGACCTCGACGTGAAGCAGGCCTACACGCTCGACCTCATCGACGGCCACACGCGCTGAATGCTCGACCTGCTCGGGGTCGGACGCCACTTCGCCAACGGCACCCAGGCGCTGTCCGGCGTGTCGCTGCGGATCGAGGCGGGCGAGGTGCTGGCCCTGCTCGGCCCCTCCGGCTGCGGCAAATCGACCTTGCTGCGCCTGGTCGCCGGGCTGGACCGGCCGGACGAGGGGCGGCTGGCCTGGGATGCCGCCGCGCCGGGTCCCGGCGAGATCGGCTTCGTGTTCCAGGATCCGACGCTGTTGCCCTGGGCCAGCGCCGCCGAAAACATCGCGCTACCGCTTCGCCTGCGTGGACGCCCGGATGCCGCCGCCGTGGCCGCGGCGTTGACCCGGGTCGGGCTGGATGGCTTCGCCGACGCCCGGCCGCGGCAGCTCTCGGGCGGCATGCGCATGCGCGTCTCGCTGGCCCGCGCGCTGGTCACCCGCCCGCCGCTGCTGCTGCTGGACGAGCCGTTCGCGGCGCTCGACGAGTTTACCCGGCACCGCCTGCAAGACGACCTGCTCCGCATGGGCGCCGAGTTGCGGCCCACGATCGTGTTCGTCACCCACTCGATCTACGAGGCGGCCTATCTCGCGCGGCGCATCGTGGTGATGTCGCCCCGCCCCGGCCGGATCGCCACCGAAATCGTGTCCGGCCTCCCGCCCGGCGCCGGCCGCCTCGACCCGGCGTACACCTCGCTGGTCGCCGAGGTGACGGACGCCGCCCGCCACTCCGGCGCATGAGCCGCGCAGCCCCCGCCCTGTTCGCGCTGCTGGCGCTGGCGCTGTGGGAGGGGCTGGTGCGGCTGACGGGCGTGGCGAGCTACATCGTGCCGGGTCCAGTTGCGATCGCCCGGGCGTTCCTAGCCGATCCGTGGCTGCTGCTGGGCTCGCTCGGCGCCACCCTGGCGGTCACGGCGGCGGCGCTCGCGGCGGCGGCGGCGCTGGGCACGGCGTTGGCGGCGGCGATGGCGGCCAGCCGGTGGGCGCGCGCGGCGATCCTGCCCTGGGCGGTGGTGCTGCAGGTCACGCCGGTCGTCGCCGTCGCGCCGCTGATCATCGTGTGGGTCGGCGACCCGTTCGCGTCGCTGGTCGTGTGCGCCACCCTGGTCGCATTCTTCCCGGTGTTCTCCAGCACCGCCGCGGGGTTGGCTGCCCCGCCTGCGGAGTTGCTGGACCTGTTCCGCCTGAACGGCGCCGGGCGGTGGGCGACCTTGCGGCTGCTCCGGCTGCCGGTGGCGCTGCCGTATTTCCTGACGGGATTGCGCATTTCGGGGGGGCTCGCCCTGGTCGGCGCGGTGGTGGCGGAGTTCGTGGCCGGGTCGGGCGGGTTCGCCTCGGGCCTGGCCTACCGCATCCTGGAAGCGGGCTACCGGTTGCAGGTGCCGCGGATGTTCGCGGCCTTGGCGTTGCTGGCCGCGGCCGGGATTGCGATCAACGCCGGGCTGGGCGTGCTGAAACGCTGGGCGCTGCGGAACCACGAGGCTTGAACCGCGGCGTAGGCTTTGTCACAAAGGAGGCATGGCAGCCGATATCCGCAACTCCCCGCCGAAAGCCGACGCGCCCAAGCCGGGCGAGCGCAAGATGACCGACGCGCAGCGCGAGTACGAACGCAAGCGCGCGCAGAAGGCGGGCATGAGCCTGGACAAATGGCTCGACGCCAAGCAGCGCCAGGCGGAGGCGGCCCAGCCCAAGCCCACGAAGCCGCCGCGCAAGCCGGGGCTGTTCTCCCGCCTGATCGAGCGCGCCAACAAGCCGCTGCAAAAAAAGCCCTGATCGCCGCCCACGCGGATTGGAGCGTCGATCCGCGCAAGCGCTGGATGACGGTGGCCCAGGGACAGCCGGGCGACTGGACCATTGAGGCGCCCTGCCCCGTCGGCGACGTCGGCACGCTGCTGGCCCGGTTGAGCGAGACGGTCGCGCTCGGCGTGGATTTCCCGATCGGCCTGCCCCGCGAGTATGCAATGCTGCACGCGTCGGAGCCGGACTTCCCATCCTTCCTGCGCGGGCTGGCCGCACGTCCCGGCTTCCTGCGCGTATGCGAGACGCTAGGCGACATCGGCGGCGGGCGGCCGTTCTATCCCTTGCGCGGCGTGAAAGGCATGACCCGGCTGTCGCACGCGCGGGCGCTCGGGCTGACGGACGCGGCCGGGTTGTCGCGGGCGTGCGACCGGGCGACGGCGCTGCGGCCGGCGGGCGCCCCGGTGTTCTGGACGCTCGGGGCCAACCAGTCCGGCAAGGCCGCCATCAGCGCCTGGCGCGACCTGCTGCTTCCCGCGCTGGCCGGGCCGCGCCCGCCGGCGCTCTGGCCGTTCGACGGCCCGTTCCGCAGCCTGCTCGCCCCGGGGCGGACGGTGATCGCGGAAACCTACCCGGCGGAGGCGCTGCGCCAACTTGGCCTGCGCATGGCCGGCAGCAAGCGCCGCCAATCCGACCGCGCCGCGCTGGCCGCCCCGATCGCCGCAGCCCTTGGCGCCGTCGCCGCCGTCCCCAGCCCGGCGCTCATGGCCGCCCTCGCATCCGGCTTCGGCGCGGATGCAGCCGGCGAGGACCGCTTCGACAGCGTGCTCGGCCTGTCCTGCGTGCTTCGCGTGCTGGCCGGGCAGCAGGCCGACCGCGCGCCGGACAACTGGGCCATCCAGCGCTGGGAAGGCTGGGTGCTGGGCCAGCCGGCCTGAGGATGGCGTCGAGCCGGCGCCTATCAACGACCCGTGAACGAGACTTCATCCCACCCCCGATGGACCACGTATGGCTGCCATACTGGCTGTCCCAAGGTCCCGCTCATGCACACGCATCCCGCGCCGACGCTGAATCCGCTGCTGCTGGACACCGGCAGCCCGCCTATTCCCGAGGTGCATGCCTGGGCCGGCCGCTACGATGGCGCGTTCGGCCCGATGCTGGACATGTGCCAGGCCGCCCCCGGTTACCCGCCGCATCCGGACCTGCTCACGCGCCTGTGCGAGGAGGCGGGGCGGCGGGACAACGCCCGCTACGGCGCCATCACCGGCGACCCGGCGCTGCGGCAGGCCTACGCCGCCTGGGCCTCGGCCGAGCAGGGCGGCGCGATCGGGGCGGACCAGGTGGCCATCACCGCCGGGTGCAACCAGGCGTTCATGCTCGCCGTGATCACCGTGGCGCAACGGGGCGACGCCGTGATGCTGCCGGCGCCCTGGTATTGGAACCACAAGATGACCCTGGACATGCTGGGCATCGAGGCGCGGCCGTTGTCCTGCTCGGCGCAGGACGGGTTCGTGCCCGACCCGGACCGTGCGGAAGCGTTGCTGGCCGACGGGCGGGTGCGCGCGCTGGTGCTGATCGCCCCCAACAACCCGACTGGCGCTGCCTATCCACCTGAGGTCATCGGGCGCTTCCATGATCTCTGCCGGCGCCGGGGGGTGTGGCTCATCCTCGACGAAACGTATCGCGACTTCCTGCCGGCTGGGCAGGAGCGCGCCCACGACCTGTTCGCCGACCCGGACTGGCCGGAAAACCTGATCGGCCTCTACAGCTTCAGCAAGTCGTTCTGCATCCCCGGCCACCGGCTCGGCGCCGCCACGGCGTCCGCGGCGACGATGGCGCATCTTTTCAAAGTATTGGATTGCCTGCACGTCTGCCCGCAGCGCCCGGCGCAGGCGGCGCTGGCCTGGGCGATCCCGGCCCTCGCCGGTTGGCGCGCCGACAACCGCACCGAAAGCAACCTGCGCTGCGACGCCGTGCGCGACGTGTTCGAAAGCTTGCCGGGATGGCGGATCGACTCGTTGGGGGCGTATTTCGCCTACGTGCGCCACCCATTCGCGGGCGTTCCAGGCGCTCGGGTGGCGGAGCGGCTCGCGGCCGAGCGCGGCGTGCTGTGCTTGCCCGGCAGCGCGTTCGGCCCGGGCCAGGACGCGCACCTTCGCATCGCGTTTGCCAGCACGGACCGGGACGGCATAGCTCTGCTCGAACGACGGCTAGCGGGACTGACCGGGGCTTGATACCAGTGGCCTTTTGGTGCGATCGCCAAAGGCAAGAAGACAAGTGGAAGGATGAGGCTCTGCCTCAAGCTCCGCCAAAGGCATGATGCCTTTGGAAACCCAAATAAAGGCGGGTCTGGGGCCTCAGGCCCCAGCGGGTCCAGGGCAGAGCCATGGCCTTCTATTTTGCCTCAGGCGGTCATCACACAGGGCGGCTGGTATGAGTCCGATACGGCGCACGAAAGCCAGCAGACCCTCACGCGAGCAAATCCGCCGCTGCCCGGGACAACGCCTGCACGCCCAACCCGATGCAGGCCTCGTCCGGCTGGTACCCCGAATTGTGCAGCTTGTCCGCCCGGCCCGGCGCGCCGGAGCCGACGCCGAGATGGAACGCCGGAACCATGGCGGCCATGAGCGCGAAATCCTCTCCGCCCAGGCTGGGGTCGCCCAGCGCCACCACGTCGCCCAGTTGCGCCCGCACCGACGCCACACCGCGATCGACCATGGCGTCATCGTTGAACAACGGCGGCACGCCCCGGCGGTACTCCACCTCCACCCGCACCCGCATCCCCTCCAGCATGCCCGCGCACAGCCGGCGGATCGCCCGCTCGGCCAGCTCGCGCGACGCCGTGTGCAGGGTGCGGACGGTGCCGAGCAGGGTGCAGCTGTCGGGGATGATGTTGCTGACGGTGCCGCCGTGGATGGCCCCCACCGTCACCACGGCAGGGTGGACCGGGTTGACCTCGCGTGAGACGACGGTTTGCAGCTGCCCGATCAGCTGGGCCGCGGCCACGATCGGGTCGATCGCGTCGTCGGGGTGCGCGGCATGGCCGGAGCGGCCGTTGACGGTGATGACGAAGCTGTCGACGCTGGCGAGCGAGGCGCCCCGGCAATAGCTGAACCGGCCGGCCGGCTGGTTGGGGTAGTTGTGGAACCCGATCGCGACATCGACGCCCTGCATGACGCCGTCCGCGATCATCGCCGCGGCGCCCGTGCCCTTCTCCTCCGCCGGCTGGAACAGCAGCTTCACCGTGCCGCGCAATTGCGGGGCCAGGCGGGTCAGCACCGCCGCCACGCCCAGCAGGGTGCTGGTGTGGATGTCGTGGCCGCAAGCGTGCATCAGCCCGGGCACGGTGCTGGCGAAATCGAGCCCGGTCTGCTCCTGGATCGGCAGCGCGTCCATGTCGGCGCGCAGCGCGAGCGTCGGCCCGGGCGCCCCGCCGGCGATGGTGCCGACCACCCCCGTGCCGCCGACGCCGGTTTCGTGCGGGATGCCGAGCCGCGACAGTTCGCGTGCGACGACGCCGGCGGTGCGGACCTCCCCGAACCCAAGCTCGGGATGGGCGTGCAGGTCGCGCCGGATCGCGACCAGGCCGGCGTCGATGCGCGCCGCCTCGTCGGCGATGACGGATTGCAGGTCGTGGCGCGGGCTCGTGGCGGGCATGTCGGCTCCGGCATGGTGGAGCGGCGATGATGTGCCGGGCCGGCCGGTGCGGCAACCGCGCAAAACTGGACATGGGAGGGCTGCGCCGTTACGACCCTGTGCACAAATCGGCGCCTGGAGGCACCATGAATTCGATCCTGCCCAGCTCGGCCTTGACGCCTGCGCGTGCGGTGGCGGCTGGGAACGTGGTGCCCGTCATCCTGTCCGGCGGCACCGGCACGCGGCTATGGCCGGTGTCGCGCGAAAGCTTCCCCAAGCAGTTCTGGCCGCTGATCTCCGATCGCTCGATGATCGTCGAGACGGCGCTGCGCGGCATCGGCGCCGGGTTCGCGCCCCCCGTCATCGTGTGCAACCACGAGCACCGCTTCCTGGTCGCCGAGCAGCTGCGCGACGCCGGCATCACCGACGCGCGGATCGTGCTGGAGCCGGTGGGCCGCAACTCCGCCCCGGCGATCATCGCCGCCGCCCTGCTGGTGGCGCAGGCCGACCCGCAGGCGGTGATGTGGATGATGGCCGCCGACTCCGCCATCGACGACACCGGGCGGCTGCACGAGATCCTGGCCCGCGCCGTCGTCGCGGCACGGGCCGGGCGCATCGTGACGCTCGGCATGAAGCCGACCGGGCCGGAGACGGGCTACGGCTACATGGCGTTGGGCGACGCCCTGCCGGACGCGCCCGGCGTGCACGCCGTCGGCCGCTTCATCGAGAAGCCCGGCGCGTCGGAGGCCGCCGCCCTGGTCGCCGCCGGCGCGCTGTGGAACGCCGGCATGTTCGTCTTCACCGCCGAGACCATGCTGGAGGAGATGCAGCTGCACGCCCCCGACGTGATGAGCGCCGTCCGCCGCGCGGTCGAGGGCGCCACCGAGGACCTCGACTTCGTGCGGCTGGAACCGGAGGCGTTCCGGGCCTGCCCGAACATCAGCCTGGACTACGCGGTCGCCGAGCGGACCCAGCGCATCGCCGTCGTGCCCGCCGACCTCGGCTGGTCGGATGTCGGCTCGTGGGGGGCGCTGTGGGAACTGGGCGGCAAGGACGATTCCGGCAACGTGGCGGTGGGCGACGTGCTGCTGGAGGGGTCGGCCAACTGCTACGCCCGCAGTGACGGCATCATGACGGCGGTGGTCGGCCTGACGGACGTGGTGGTGGTGGTGACCGAGGACGCCGTGCTGGCGATGCACCGCGACCGCGCGCAGGACGTGAAGAAGGTGGTGGACCGGCTGCGCGCCGCCGGCCGGCACGAGGCGGTGGCGCATAACCGCGTCTATCGGCCGTGGGGGTTCTACGAATCGCTGATCCACGGCGACCGCTTCCAGGTGAAGCGCATCCTGGTGACGCCGGGCCACAAGCTGAGCCTGCAGAAGCATTTCCACCGGGCGGAGCACTGGGTGGTGGTGAGCGGCACCGCGCTCGTGACCCGCGACGGCGAGGAGGTGATGGTGCGCGAGAACGAGAGCATCTACCTGCCGCTCGGCACCGTGCACCGGCTGGAGAACCCCGGCCGCATCCCGCTGACCTTGATCGAGGTGCAATCCGGCAGCTACCTCGGCGAGGACGACATCATCCGGCTCGAGGACACCTACGGCCGCAGCTGAGCGCTGCCTCCCATCCAAAGGACCGCCATGCCAACAGCTCTCGTCACCGGCGTCACGGGCCAGGACGGCGCCTACCTCTCGCAACTGCTGCTGACCAAGGGCTACCGGGTGGTGGGGCTGATGCGCCGCTCGGCGTCGTCCGACGTGATCGGCGAGCGGCTGCGCTGGCTGGGCATCCTGAACGACGTCGAACTGATCGATGGCAACCTCACCGACCTGTCGAGCCTGCTGCGGGTGATCCAGGCCTGCAAGCCGGACGAGGTGTACAACCTGGCCGCGCAGAGCTTCGTCGCGGCGTCCTGGCAGCAGCCGCTGCTGACCGGGAACGTCACCGGCCTCGGCGCCGCGAACGTGCTGGAGGCGGTGCGGCTGATGCGGCCGGAGGCGCGGTTCTACCAGGCCAGCAGCAGCGAGATGTACGGCCTGATCCAGGAGCCGAAGCAGAACGAGCACACGCCGTTCTATCCGCGCAGCCCGTACGCCGCCGCCAAGCTGTATGCCCACTGGATGACCGTGAACTACCGCGAGAGCTTCGGCCTGCACGCCAGCTCCGGCATCCTGTTCAACCACGAAAGCCCGCTGCGCGGCATCGAGTTCGTCACTCGCAAGGTGACGGACGGGGTGGCCCGCATCAAGCTGGGGCTGGCCACGCAGCTCTCGTTGGGCAACCTCAACGCGACCCGCGATTGGGGCCATGCCCGCGACTACGTCCAGGCGATGTGGCTGATGCTCCAGCAGGACAAGCCGGACGACTACGTGATCGCGAGCGGCCGGACCACGTCCATCCGCGATTTGTGCGCGATCGCGTTCGGCCATGTCGGCCTCGACCCGGACGCGCACGTGGTCACCAGCAGCAGCTTGTTGCGCCCGGCGGAGGTCGAGGTGTTGCTGGGCGATTCGAGCAAGGCGCAGCAGGTGCTCGGATGGCGTCCGGAAACCTCGCTGGAGGCCATGGTCGCCGAGATGGTCGAGGCGGACCTGGCCCGCCACCGCTCCCGCCTCGTGGCTGCCTAGCGAACGGGGATGCTCCGCCGCATCCTGGTTACGGGCGCCGCCGGGTTCGTGGGGCGCCATCTGTCGCGGACGCTGCGAACGGCCTTTGCCGATGCAGAGATCGTCGCCAGCCGCTTCGACCTCGCCGACGCCGCCGCGGTCGATGCCGAACTGCGCGCGGTCTGCCCCGATGCGTGCGTTCATCTGGCGGCCATTTCCGCCGTCGGCGCGGCGCGGAACGACCCAGACGCTGCCTGGCGAGTGAACCTGCACGGCACGCTGGCGCTGGCCCAGGCCATCCTCGCCCACGCGCCCGCGTGCGTGCTGCTGTTCGCCTCCACCGCCGACGCCTACGGAGGGTCGTTCCGCAGCGGCGTGGCGCTGGACGAAGCCGCCGCGCTGGCGCCCATGAACCTGTACGGCGCCACCAAGGCGGCGGCCGACCTGGCGCTCGGCGCGATGGTCGGCGACGGGCTGCGGGTGCTGCGGGTACGGCCGTTCAACCACACCGGGCCGGGCCAATCCGGCGACTTCGCGGTGCCCGCTTTCGCCCGGCAGGTGGCGCGCATCGCCGCCGGGCGGCAAGCGCCCGTGCTGCACGTGGGCGCGCTCGATCCGCTGCGGGACTTCCTGGATGTCCGCGACGTGTGCGCGGCCTATGCGGCGTGCCTGGCGCGCGCGGACGACCTGCCGCCCGGGACGATCCTGAACCTCGCCTCCGGCACGCCGCGCCGCATCGGCAATGTGCTGGACGACCTGCTGGCGCTCGCGGGCGTGCGGGCGGATGTCGCGACCGACCAGGCGCGGCTGCGTCCGTCGGAGATCGCCCTCGCCCAGGGCGACCCGGCGCTGGCGCACCGGCTGCTCGGCTGGTCGCCGCAGATCGCCTGGCGAACGACGTTGGCCGACGTGCTGGCGGATTGGACGGCGCGCGTGGCGGCGGGGACCGACTAGGCGACCCATTTCTCGTCGATGACGACCGTCTCGATGATCGAGGATGGTTCGTACAGGATTCGGCCAACCACCCCGGCGATGGCTGCGCCGGCCATCGGGGCTAGCTAGAACAGCCAGAGCTGCCCGACGTAGTCGCCGCCGGCGAACAGGGCGGGCGCCGTGCTGCGGGCCGGGTTGACCGAAGTGTTCGTAACCGGAGTCGAAACCAGGTGGATGAGCGTAAGCGCGAACCCGATCGGGATGCCGGCGAACCCGGTGGCCGCCCCTTTCGACGTCGTGCCGATGATAATCATGAGGAAGAAGAACGTCAGCAGCAGCTCGGCGAGGAACTCGGCGGCGAGGCGACGCTGCGGTAGTACCTCGGTTTGGATTTCGGCTTTCGACCCTTTGACGCCGTAAGTGACCCGATCTAGACGGCTTGAAAGTTGCCGTTCGTTTAGGAAGTTATCTCAGCTAGCACAAGCAAAGCGACAAAGAGGCCCAGCGGCGCAAGGTGGGAAAATTCACGGTGACGCGAGACAGTCAAAACCGCTGCGGCGATGATGACGGCACCGAGGATCAGGCCCATCCCGCGAGTGACAGGAAGGGCGATCAGGACGGCGTTCGCCATCTCCAACCCACCGGTGACACGGCACCACCACGCCGGGTAACTCCAGCGAACGAAGCTGCTCTGCGTCGCTGGCGTGCCGATTGCGTTGAACAGCCCCGCACCGAAGAACGCGGCGACGAGGAGCCAGATCAAGAAAGTGTGCAGCATCTTAGCTCGACTTTCCGCGTTTCAGGCCGCGTGGCAGAGGGTATCCGTGAGCCTTTGCAGCAGGGCGGCAGAGATTTCGACGGTCTCCGTGCCTGGGCGAGACATGGATAAATCCGGCGGGCGCCACAGAACGCGGCGGACCGCGGCGATGGCGTCGCTGAAGGTCGGCTCGCGCTCGTCATACCATGCGGCGGTTCGGGGACGGACGGCACC